>Ga0209073_10000020_pt1 | contig 19875 bp, 11 predicted proteins | sample GAAS100_FD_187520 | JGI IMG/M metagenome (GOLD analysis project Ga0209073, IMG submission 187520) | Agricultural soil microbial communities from Georgia to study Nitrogen management - GA AS100 (SPAdes) (version 2) | ecosystem: Environmental > Terrestrial > Soil > Agricultural land | place: USA...
CCGAGCTGCAGATTACAGCAAGGGTGGGGGATTTTCTGGCGGCGTGGCCGGAGGGGTCGAGTTATTTGGGATTTCTATTCGCGCGCGCGGAAAGAGCGGAGGATGCGGAACGCGCGTTGCGCCAGGCGCACGGAAAGCTCAGGTTCACGATGGCGCCGCGACTGGCGGTGGAACACCCGGTGACGAAGACGATGATGGGGTGAGAGATCGTTTTTCGAAGGAAGCGAGCTAGCCTTTGGCTTTCGGCGGAACGTAGCCTTCGGGGAGCTTGGCGCCTTCGCCAAAGAAGAACTGCTCGAGTTGCTCTTCCATGATTTTCTGGGAATTAGGATCGAGAGGATTGAGGCGGTATTCGTTCATGATCATTTTGGAGTGCTCGATCCAGAGTTTCCAGGCGTCCTTGGAAACGTTTTCGTAGATGCGTTTTCCGAGGTCGCCTCTCCAGGGCACGCGATCGAGCCCCGGCAAGTCCTTTCCAAACTTCACGCAATGCACGGTGCGCGCGCCGGGCGCCGGAGGCGCGGTTGAGGAGGTGGTGGGCCCGCAGGGGTCATTTGGCATCAGAAGTCTCCTGGTCGATTGCTATTTTTCACCTTACTGCAAGTCTGGAAAAATTCCTAGAGAAGCCGGTGTTGCAAAGGCAAAAAGCGCGGTGCGCTAATTTTGTGGAGAGCAGGTTGGAATCGACGCGGGCAAAGGGTACGCTACTCGATTGCGGCGCACGGCGAGAGGCGGGGAGAGCAAGTTGGCGCAGATTATCACGCTGTTTTGGGATATCGGAGGAGTGATCCTGACGAACGGTTGGGATCACGTTTCGCGAAAGCTGGCCGCGGAAAGGTTTGAACTGGACGAAGATGATTTTCGGGACCGGCACGATCTGTCGTTTCCAGCTTTCGATTCGGGTCGAATCAGCATCGACGAATACCTCAACCGCACGATTTTCTACCGTCCACGAAGTTTTTCGAAGCCTGAATTCATAAATTTCATGTACGGGCAGTCGAAGGAATATCCGGAGACGCGGGCGGTGCTGGACGAAGCGGCAAAGAGCAAAAAGTATTTTATGGGTTCGATCAACAACGAGCCGCTGGAGCTGAACGAATACCGAATCGAGAAATTCGATTTGCGGAGAGATTTTCAGGTGTTTTTCAGTTCGTGCTATTTGGGGACGAGAAAGCCGGAGGAAAAAATCTTTCGAATTGCGCTGGCGGTGACGCAACAAAAGCCGGAAGAGTGCATCTTTATAGACGACCGGCCGCTGAACCTGGAGAGTCCGCGGCGGCTTGGGATGAACGTCATTCATCATCGGAACCCAGACCAGTTGCGCGAGGAACTTCGAAAGCATGGGGTTGAGGTATAGTTTGAGCCGCTGGAGCGCGTTGTGACGAGGCGCGCGATGTGTTCGGGAGAAGACATGAGCGGGGAAGCGCAGCGCACGGGCGGGACCTATAGCGGAACAATGGACCCGTGCGCTGTGGTGTTATTCGGAGCGTCCGGGGACCTGGCGAAGCGTAAGGTGATCCCCGCGCTGTACGACCTGGCCACGCACAACTCGCTGGGGCCGAGGTACGCGCTGATGGGATTCGCGCGTACTCCGATGAGCGATGAGGCGTTCCGGGCGAGCACCGGCGAAGCGGCGAAGACTATTTCGGAAGTAGGGCCGATCGAGCCGGGCAAGTGGCAGGCGTTCGGCGCCAACCTGTTTTACCAGACGGGAGACTACGGGGATCCGCAGGCCTACGCGCAACTGGCCAAACGCCTCGCAGAGCTGGAAGGCCAGAAAAATCTGGGCGGGAACCGCCTCTTTTATCTGTCGACGCCACCGGAAGTTTACCCGGCGATTGTCGAGCAACTCGGGAAAGCAGGGCTGGCCAAGCCTTCCAACGCGAAGTCATGGGTACGGATCATTATAGAAAAGCCGTTCGGGCGGGACCTGGCCTCGGCGAAAGAGCTGAACGGAATTGTTCTGAAAGTTTTTGACGAGCAGCAGGTCTACCGGATCGACCACTATCTGGGCAAAGACACGGTGCAGAACATGCTGGTGCTGCGGTTCGGGAACGGAATATTCGAGCCGCTGTGGAACCGGAACTATGTGGACCACGTGCAAATCACCGCGGCGGAAACGCTGGGAGTGGAAAGGCGCGGAGGATTTTACGAGACGGCGGGGGCGCTGCGGGACATGATTCAAAGCCATGTGCTGCAACTGACGTCGTTGGTCGCGGTGGAGCCACCGGCGGCGTTCGACGCCACGGCAGTGCGGAACGAGAAGCTGAAAGTGCTGCAATCGATCCGGCCGTTCGACCTGCAAATGGTGGCGGATTCGGTGGTGCGAGGGCAGTACGCGGCGGGCGAAGCCGGCGGCAAAGAGGTTCCGGGATACCGGGAGGAACCGGGGGTAAGCGCAACGTCGCGGACAGAGACATTTGTGGCGGCGCGGCTGCTGATTGATAACTGGAGGTGGGCGGGAGTGCCGTTTTACCTGAGGACGGGCAAGCGGCTGGCGAAGCGCAGCACGGAGGTGGTGATTCAGTTCAAGCGCGCGCCTCATATCGTGTTTCGGGGAAGGGAAGCGGAGGCGAACCGGCTGATCCTGAACATTCAGCCGGACGAAGGCATCTGCATGTCGTTCGGCGCAAAGAGGCCGGGGCCGGAGATGAGCATCGGGAACGTGACAATGAACTTCAGTTACCAGGAAGGGTTCGGCATTTCGACACGAAGCGCGTACGCGACGCTGGTGAATGACTGTTTGCGGGGGGACGCAACACTGTTCGACCGCGCCGACAGCGTGGAAGCGGCTTGGGCGCTGGTGGATCCGATCCTTGATGTGTGGAGCGCGGCAAAGAGCGCGACGGTGCCACTGTATGCAGCGGGGAGCTGGGGGCCAAAAGAAGCCGAGGTGCTGCTGGAACGCGACGGAAGAAAGTGGTTCAATCCGTGATGGAAAAGTGGCCGGAAGAGAAGTACGAAGCGATGTTCAGGGGGCAGGGGTGATCCTGGCCGGAGATGTGGGCGGCACGAAGTGCAACCTGGCTTTGTTTGCCGAAAAAGACGGGAAGCTAACGGCGGTTTTCAAGCAGCGGTTTCCGAGCAAGGATTTTGCGCAGTTTGACCTGATCGCCAAGGAATTCGCGCGAATGGCGGCAGCGCATCTGGACTCCCAGAAAATTGAGGCGGCGGGTTTCGGGATCGCGGGCCCGGTGATCAACAACCGTGTGCGGGCAACGAATCTGCCGTGGACGGTAGACGCGCTGGTGCTGTCGCAAGAGTTGGGGGTAAAGCACGTCACCCTGCTCAACGATCTGGGGGCGTGGGGACACAGCATCGAATATCTGGCTCCGGAAGAGTTTTGCGTGCTGAATCCGGGGACTCCCGAGCCCGGCGGAACGCGTGCGCTGCTTGCGGCGGGAACGGGACTGGGGCAGGCGATATTGGTTTCGAACGGAGGGCGCTACCAAGTGGTGGCGTCCGAAGGCGGGCATTCCGATTTCGCGCCGCACACGGACCAGCAGATCGAACTGCTGCGGTTCATGCGAAGACGCTATCCGCAGGTAAGCTGGGAGCTGATCCTTTCGGGCCGGGGATTCCGGACGCTGCACGAATTTCTGGCGCCGCACGTAAAGCACGCTGCGTTCGACGATCCGGATGCTGATCCCGCGCCGGAGATCACGCGCAACGGTTTACAGAAGAGCTGCCCGGTTTGCGTGGACGTGCTGGACTTGTGGACGGCAATCTATGGAGCCGAGGCAGGGAACCTGGCGTTGAAAGTGCTGGCTCTCGGCGGAGTATATGTGGCGGGCGGAATCGCGGTGAAGATTCTGGACAAAATGAAGGATGGCACCTTTTTCAAATCGTTCAAGGACAAGTGGCACTTCGAGAACCTGCTGAAGAATATTCCGGTGTCCATCATTCTGAATGAAAACGCGCCGCTGCTGGGGGCGGCGTACGAGGCTCAGCGGCTGCTGAGGGAGTCATAAGGCAGGCTTTCAAGGTTCGGGTTGCGGCAGGAGGGAACCCGATGCAGGGGGCCGACCCGATCGTGACGTCCCGCAAGAAGCCTCTCACCGAATTCAGCGTGCCCAGGTTCGCGGTGCGCGTCTGAATCAGCGCCGGTATGCAAAGAGAGAAGATGGTGGAAAAGAAGGGGTTGGCGCGCCAACAGTCCAATCACCTGCCGTTGTAAGAACGGCGAGTTTTGCATGGCCAGGAGAAGCCGCACCATTCTCCTAGGGCGCCTCATCAAGCCGCGGTGCCGCACCTGGTATTGAGCGAGATTCCGTGAGGTTAGAGCGTCCGCAAGAGCCCCAGCCTGGCAAAACGCGAGGCGCAAACCGTCACCGGAGACGGCGTCGACGAGCCCCGCGGCATCTCCGACGAGGGCGATGTTTTGGTGTGTAACGCGCGAGTGACGCCAGTCGCCGGTAATTCCTCCGCGCTCCCGTGTGGCGGAGCGGGCGGGGCGGAGGCGTGCCGCGAGCAAAGGGAATCCCGCGAGCGCCTGATCGATTCGGGTACGAGAGTTGTGGGACAGCAGGACGACTCCGACTTCCGATGCGCTGAGGGGCGTTACATAAAACTGGCAGCGTTTTCCCCAATAGACTTCAACGAAATCGCTCCAGGGAGAAATTTGATAGTGGCGGCGAAAGGCGAAGCGCCTGCGTCGAATCTCACCGGATTGAAGGCCAGCCTGCCGGCGGATTCTAGAGAAGGCGCCATCGGCGCCGACAATTAAAGCGGGCCGGCACATTCGGCCGCGGTAAGACAGGGTACCGTTCGCGGCTAAGTCGACCGGCGAGCGCCAACGAAGGGTTACGCCAGCCGCGCGAGCCGCTGCAATCATGGCGCGATGAAGCACAAGCCTGCGAACACCCAAGCCACGAGAGCCGGGAAATTCGGCTTGGGCGCATTGAGACGCCGCCCAGAAGCGCATGCCCCTTAGGGGTACGGAGTCCTGAGCAGGGATTTCGACGCCTAGTCCAGCCAGGCTTGAAACTCCTTCGGGGAGGATGCCTTCGCCGCAAACCTTATCGACAGGCATGCTTGCGCCATCAGCGACGGTTACCGCCAGCCCTTTCTGACTGAGAGCGATGGCCGCGGCCAGACCCGCTGGGCCGCCTCCGACAATGAACACATCCTGATTTCGGCCCATGCAGTGTTGTTGGAGCGCTAGCGGGGAGCGCGGCTCCAGCCTCCGTCAAGCAAGCGATACAGTCACCCAGCACCATGGGCGGTTCCAGGGAAACACCGGCCGGAAAGAGGCGGGGCGAGCCAGTTCGCTTTCCAGCCGTTCGAAACTTGCTAATCTCCAAAGTTCGATGCCGAACGCTTGGCGGAGGATTCACGCCGCGGCGCAAACGGGGAGACCTAATAGCCGGCTTTGCCCGGCCCAGCCGAAGGGACGGACAAGGGTTCCTGAGGCGAGGGGGTGACAGTCGTGTCGGCGATGCCGCGGCGCAGGGTCGGGATCGCTTGAGCAATCCAGTTGCGAAGGATGGCACCATGCGAAGCGCTCATGTCCGCAAAGGACAGCCCCATCACATTGGGTGGTAGACCGTAAGCGACCGTGGCCGCGGTTTTCAGGGATTCGCCGTTCTTGGTGATCTCAAGTTCAACAGCTGTGCCGCGCGCAAAGACTTCCTGAACTCGCACGCAGCAGCCGCCTTCGCTCAAGTCCGTGGTGAGGCCCAGAACGCGGACGTTTGAGCCGGGCTCACTGAGCGCGACCTTGGCGGCAAAAGGGTATCGCGCGGCGCGACGGGGAGGCGTTAATGAGGGCTCCAAGGTTGAGGCGTCTCCAGGGTGAAGCGAGTCGCTCATTGTGAGGCCTCTGAGATTCCGTGGATACGAAAACGGAATCTTGGTTGGAATCCTAAGCAACCCACGACGATCTCCCCTTCAGCAGAAAAGGGCCCGGAACACGACCCGACGCCGGTGACGACGGGGCAAGGAGGACGAGGCACCGGTCCGCGCGGTGGCACCGCGTCCCCAGATAAGGTGCCAAAACGATTCGGCGTGGGCAATAGGACTGCCGTACCAGCGGATTGAACGGGGCGAGAGAGGACACAGCAAGTGCGGGAGAGAAGCGAGCCAAGCGAAGAAACGAGAGAAGAGGCGCTTTTTTGCTTGACAGGGGAGATGCGCTGATATAGTTCAAGACTCATACTAAGTGTTTGGGGTGGACCGAATTGGTCAGGCAGCACCGGAAATCCAAAGGCGCAAGTTCAGAAACGGCACGGGACATCAATCGCAGCCTGGTTCTGAGCGCTATCCGGACAAGCCAACCGCTATCGCGAGCCGACTTGGCGAGGAAGATCGGGCTACAGCGAAGCACGGTATCGCTGATTGTCGAGCAATTGATGGGGGAACGCTGGGTGGTGGAAGGCGGCCTGGCGCAATTGCCGCGGGGGCGCAAACCGCGGCTATTGACCTTGGATGTTGAAGATACGGCGGTAATCGGGGTGAATGTCGTGCCACGGCTGACAACGGTGGTGGTGGCGGACCTGAACACGCGTTTTCTGGCGCAGGAATCCTTTGAAACACCGCGGGCCCCTGAGGGACTGGTTTCGGAACTTGCGGCCCGGGTAAGAAGGCTTAAGAAAGGTCATCCCAAAACCACATTCGAGGAAATTGGTGTGAGCGTGCCGGGTCGTGTCGACCGCTACGCGCAACGACTGGTTTTTGCACCGAACTTAGGATGGCTGAACGTGGACTTGAAAAACCAGTTGGAGCAGGCGACGGGTTTGCCGGTGTCGGTTGAGAACGCGGCTAACGCATGCGCTCTGGCGGAGGTGTGGTCCGGCCCGCTGGCGGGGGCCCAAGACCTGGTCGCGGTGACGGTATCTGAAGGGATAGGCACAGGGATCATAGCGGACGGGCATTTGGTGCGCGGACCGAGCGGTGCGGCGGGAGAATTCGGGCACGTCTGTTTGAATCCTGAGGGGCCGGCCTGCAAGTGCGGAAGCCGCGGTTGCTGGGAGGTGTACGCTTCGAACACCGCTGCGGTAAGGGCGTTCAACGAGGGAGTGGCGGCCGCTCAACAGAAAGAGCGCAAAACAGAAGTCCCGGCAAGTTCGCCGGTGAAAGATTTCGGCGAACTGCTGGCGCGCTGGCGGCAGGGGGACGACAGGGCCGGAGAAGTCCTGGACAACATGGCGCGGTACCTGGGCCTGGGACTCTCGATGCTGGTGAACGGCTTGGCGCCGTCGGTGATCACGATTGTGGGGGAGGTGACGCGGGCATGGGACCGCGTTGGCCCGATCGTGCACCGGGTGATTGACGAGCGGGCGCGGACGCATGCGAGGACGCGGATCGTGCCGACGGATGACGTGCTGCAGCCGAGACTGCGGGGAACAGTGGCGCTGGTGCTACAAAAACATTTTCAGCCAAGCATTCTGTCCGAGGTGTCGCCGAGGATGCCGTCGGGGGTTGCTGGACGGAACGCTCAGCCGGGCCAATTGGTTGTGGGGACAAACTAAATCTATATCCAAGCGTGTGAAGAGCCGAGGGTCGGTCAAGTCGAGGGGCTTCAAGCTCACAGGCACACCGGAAACTAGCGGAGGTTAAAGATGGGAAGGATAAACATTCTATTGGCGGCTCTCCTATTTTTGTTTACGGGAAACGCTTTTGCGCAAGGCGGAGGCAACGCGGCCATCACCGGAACGGTCACAGATCCGAGCGGGGCGGTGGTCTCCGGAGCGCAGGTGACGGTGACGCAGCAGGCCACTTCGGTAAAACGGACGACGACGACCAACGCGAGCGGAGCGTACACCATTCCGTCGATTCCGCCGGCGACGTATAGCGTGACGTATGAAGCCGCGGGGTTCAAGACAGTTACGCAGACGGTGACGCTTCTGGCGGACCAGATTCGCTCGATGGATGTGCGGCTGCAGATCGGGCAGGCGAGCCAGCAGGTGACGGTGGAAGCGTCTTCAGTCCTGGTGAACACGGTCACGCCGGTGCTCAGCCAGGTGATCGAGCAGGCGCGCGTGGTTAGCATTCCGCTGGTAACTCGAAACGCAGCCGATCTGACGCTGCTCGTGCCTGGGACCACGGGCGCAAACGGCCACGGCGTGCAGCAGGGCGATACGAAGCAGATTGCCGTGGGGAGCAGGTCCGTGGCGGAATCGATTTCGGTGAATGGGGCGCGGCCGGACCAAATCAGCTACAACCTTGATGGAGCGAACAATGAAGACCTGATGAGCAACACGAATAATCCGTTTCCGTTTCCCGACGCTTTGCAGGAGTTCAGCGTGCAGACGAACAGTTTCGACGCGCGCTACGGAACGAACGCGGGAGCGGTCGTCAACGTGGTGACCAAGTCGGGGACGAATGAATGGCACGGAGACGTGTTTGAGTTCGTGCGCAACAAGGTGTTCAATGCGAAGAATTTTTTTGCGAAACCGCCGGCCGGGTCCACGGACGCCAGGGATCCACTCAAGCAGAACCAGTTTGGCGCGACGATCGGAGGGCCGATCCGCAGGAACAAAGCTTTCATTTTCTTTGGCTACCAGGGCACGCGCATTCGAACCAAGAGCAACTCGTCGAACGCGAAGGTTCCGACCGCCTCGAACATGGCTGGTGACTTCTCCTCACTCTGCAAGGCGGGCTTCGACGGCGCGGGCGTTTGCCTGGACCGCGATGCCAGCGGAAACGTGATCGACCAGATTTACAACCCGGCGACGGGTGCGGCCTTTGCCGGCAACAAGGGTCTGCCGGTCGATCCGGTGGCGCAGAATTTCGCAAAGTTGCTGCCGGTTGCCAGCGCCGATGTCAACGGCAACGTCACCTTTCAGAACCCGAACAACCAGAACCTGAACGAGTACGTGGCGAAGTTCGATCAGGTGGTTCGCGGGAAAGACCGCTTGTTTGGGCGGTTTTACCTTGACCGCTTTACCCATGCGGCTCCCTATGACGGGCAGGACTTGCTGACTGTGGCGGCGGGTTCGACGGTGCAGAGCCAGAATTATGCCGTGGGCTACACGTCCGTTCATGGGGCTTCGTTGGTGAACAATGTTGTGGCGGACTTCGTGCGCGAAGCTTCGGATCGCGGCCAAGGCGGGAAGGTGCCGCAGATGACCGATTTCGGAGCGAACATCTTCCAGCTTCCGGCAGAGCAGGGAGGTATTCGCAACTTCGCCATCTCAAACTTCTTTACGATTGGAAACTTTACCGACGCGAAGTTCATTCGCAATACCTATGACGTGCGGGATGATGCGACGTGGACGCACGGCACGCACACATTTACGTTCGGAGGTTCCTTCGAGCGAGACCAGTCGAACATCCGGAACACGGACCTTGAAAATGGAAGCTGGTCGTTTACTACCGACACGGCGCATCCCGCCGGAACGGTGGTCAATGCGGCCCAAGCTGCGGCCAATTTCGTGCTCGGGCATATGCGTTCGTTCAGTCAAACCTCCGGCGACTACTCCGATTCGCGGCAGAACGTGGTGGGACTTTATGTCCAGGATCAGTGGAAGGTCGTGCCGCGTTTGACACTGACGTTGGGCCTCCGTTGGGAGCCGCAGGGCGTGATGAAGGAAATCTACGGACGCACGGAGCAGTTCCGGCCGGACGCTTACGCCGCCGGTGTCGTCTCCAAGGTCATACCGAGCTCGCCTGCGGGCCTTTTCTTTGTCGGAGACTCGTTTAACGGCATCGGGTTCCCGGACACAGGGGAGCATGCAGATAAGAACAACTTTGCTCCCCGAGTGGGATTCGCTTACGACATGTTTGGCACGGGCAAGACGGTCGTTCGGGGCGGCGGAGGCGTCTTCTACTCGTCCCGTCTGCCGGGTCTTTTCCTGAATGATGCCTCGATCAGCCAGCCGTTCAGTTTGAGAATCGACCTGACGGAGCCGAGTTCGGCGAACAGCTTTATCCCGCTGGCCAATCCCCTGGCTTCGGATACAACGGGATTTGCGGCAGGTTTCCCGCAGCGGTTTACGCTGGACACCGTGCCGCAGAACGTGACCTATCATCCGCCGGTAGCGGTGTTCGGACTCGAGCCTGGCCGCAAATGGGTCACGCCGACGATCTACGACTGGAACCTGACCATCGAGCAGCAACTCCGCAGCGACACGGTTCTGCACTTGTCTTACGTGGGATTGCGCGGGACGCACCTCCGCCAGGACGTCGACCTGAACCCGAGAGCGGTCGGCGTGGGAACGGATGCCAGCCGCCCCTTCCAGGGTTACAGCGACATTCTGGAGAATCAAAACAATGGAATGTCGAATTTCAACGCAATGGAAGTCGATCTGGAGAAACGGCCGGGTGCAGGATCGACGGGAATCATGAGGCACCTGACGCTGCTGGCTAACTACACGTACTCAAAGGCGATGGACATCGCTTTAGCCTCCAACGGTGGGATCACGGACGTGGGTTCGAGCAAGGGTTCCGGCGTGCCCTACGGAAATCCGCTGCAGCCGTCGTTTGACACGGGGCCTTCGGACTTCGATCACACGCACCGCTTCGTGGCTTCGTACGTGTGGGAGCTTCCGCGGCTGAATGACAAAAGCTCAGTCATGCGCTGGACTCTGGGCGGGTGGGAATGGTCCGGCGTATACACCCTTGTTTCTGGAGATGCTCTTACGATCCTTGCGGGACGCGACCAGTCCAAGACCAACCTGGGCGGTGACCGTGGCCAGTTCGTTGGAACGGCAGGCCAATACGGCGGAGTGGCGCCATCAGGCCAGAGGTCCGGATGCCCCAACACGCCGGGCGACATCTGCGTGCCGTGGCTGAACACCTCGCTGTTTACGCAGCCGCCGGTGGGTACATTCGGCAACGTGGGCAAGGGAGCGTTCCGTGGTCCTTGGAACTGGAACATGGATATGGGCTTCCACAAGACCTTCTATCCGGTGAGCGCACACGAAAACCTGAGCGTGCAGCTCCGCGGCGAATTCTTCAACATTTTCAACCATACACAACTCAATGCGACGGCTAGTGGCAACACGGTGACCGTCAGCAGCTCCAACTTCGGCACCATTCGCTCTGCGAATGAACCGCGAATCATCCAGTTGGCGCTGAAAGTGACGTTTTAACGGGACTTAAGCAGGACGCAAGAGCAACTGAATTCGCAGACAGGCGCAGGGTGCCCGGAGAGGCACCTCGCGCCTGTAGTGTTGCCGTAACCACCGGGAGGAATGAATGAGAGCCCACTCGAGGATGATTTTCAGCAGCGTACGGGTGTTCGTTTCATTTCTCCTGGCCGTCTATCTGGCCGCGGTAATCGGCGCACAAGAAAGTCCGAGAGCCAAGAAGACTTCGGATGGAAATTTGACCATCGATTCCAGCGTGACGATTGTTTTGAATGATGGGGAACCCGGCCCGGTTGAAAAGGCGGCGCAGGATTTGCAGGTTGATCTCGGGAAGGTACTGGGCAAAGAGCCGAAAATTGTGCGTGGAGCTCCTGCGGCCGGAGGCGCGGCGATTTTCATCGGAGAAGAATCGAAGCTTCCGGAAAACATGCGCGCAGCCGATTTGACCGATCCGGAATCCTTTTCGATCTCCGTGGCAAGCATTTCGGGCGCAAAGTCCGTGCGACTGATCGGCGCGGACATGCGCGGAACGATCTACGCGATCTACCAATTTTCCGAGGAATTCCTGGGCGTCGATCCGCTTTATTACTGGGCGGATCACGACCCTGCGCGCCGCGCAAGTATCGAGCTCCCTGCGAACTTGGACAAGAAATATCCGGCTCCGCTTTTCAAATACCGCGGGTTTTTCATCAACGACGAGGATTTGCTCACCGGATGGGCGCCAGGGGAAAAAACGGATCACACCGGGATCTCGCTGAAGGCGTGGAACAAAGTCTTTGAAACGATCCTGCGGTTGAAAGGCAACATGGTCGCGCCCGGGACGTGGATTTTTCCGGACGAGCCGCAAATCAAGCTGGCCGGCGAGCGCGGGCTGATCCTAACGCAGCATCACGCGATTCCGCTGGGGCTCAATGTGGCGCGCTGGCCCAAAGACGTTCCCTACTCGTACACGAGCCAGCCGGAAATCCTGGAGCGCGCGTGGAAGGATGCGGTAGCCGAGTACCCGAAGGACCAGGAAGTGCTGTGGACGGTAGGGCTGCGCGGATTATCGGATGCAAGTTATGCTGCATTTGATCCAAGCGTGCGGGGCAACGACAAAGCGCTCGGCGAGTTGATCACCAAAGCCATCGCCGACCAGATGCAAATTGTGCGCGCGGCGCGGCCCGACGCGAAATTCATCACCAGCTTGTGGCAGGAGGGCGCGCGGCTGGTGCAGGACGGCTATTTGAAGATTCCGCCGGAGGTTGGAACGGTGTGGGCCGACACCGGCTACGGCTATCTTCAGGACAAAGGCCTGGTAGCTAAGGGACAAGGCGCCTACTACCACGTGGCGATGATGAACGGGCGCGCGAACCAACTGACGGAAATGGTGCCGGTCGAACGGATCGACGCGGAACTCGGCCGTTACATCAAAGCCGGCGCGACGAACTATTTTCTGGTGAACACCAGCGATATTCGCCCGGTTTCCATGACCATCAAAGCGGTGATGGACGTCGCCTGGAAGGGTCTGCCTGAAAACGCCGCCGGCGAGAGCGATCGTTTTTATCAGCAGTGGTCGCAAGAGGAATTCGGGAAGCGGGCGGCAGCCAAAGTCGCGGAAGTCTACAAAGAATATTTCGCCACGCCGGCGCATTTGCCGGGAGAAGAACCGGCGCTCGAGTACGGCGACAACTATTACCACACCGAAGCGCGCCGATTCTTACTCGATTACATGGTAGGATTTCCGCTTTATTTCCTGCCGGGGCAGGCGCCGACGTGGGTGACGCCGCGCGTGTTCTCGGGACCCTCGGAGCCTCCGAATCCCAGATTTCCGGGGATGGATGAAGCGCTGAAGGCTGAAATCGAACGCTGCGGGGAAGCGCAGCCGCGATGGGATGCATTGTGGACGAAGGCCGTCGCAGCGGAGCCGCTCGTATTGCCTGAACGGAAGGCGTTTTACCGGGCGCACGTGCTGGCGATGGTTGCGATTGGAAGGGAGAGCAATCGTATTTTGCTATCCGTTGCGAAGGCGGTGCAGGAGGCCAGAGCCGGCAACACGAAGGAAGCCCAAGCGGAAATTGCGCACGCGTTACCGGCTTTCGATGAAATCTCCAAGGCGGAAGCGAACGCCGAGTACGGGAGATGGAAAAATTGGTACCGCGGAGACTGGCTGACGGGAGTCGATCGCACAAAGGAGTTGGTGCACATTTTCGCGAAGCAGCTTGCGGACCCGCTTTCGCCGATGCCGGCGCCGGTGTATTGGACCGGCTGGGAAGCGTACTACCACATCATGCATTATGAAGGCGCGCGGACGGCTGACGTGAATTGATTGCAGTGTTTGAGAGTTTCCGGCGAGCCGTTCAAAGAAAATCGGGGGGCAACGATGATCAGGCTGGGGCATGTTTTTGCGGTTGTTGCTTGCGCGGTGGTGGTGATTCCGTTGGCGCAAGGGCAGAACGCGCCGAGCGGCGCGGCATACCTCGATCCGAAGAAGCCTATCGAAAAAAGAGTGGATGATCTCGTCAGCCGGATGACACTCGAAGAAAAGGTCTCTCAGCTCGAGAACAGCGCGCAGGCAATTCCGCGGCTCGGCGTGCCCGCTTACGACTGGTGGAACGAGGGCTTGCATGGAGTTGCGCGCGCGGGCTATGCGACGGTGTTTCCGCAGGCCATCGGTCTCGCTGCCACGTTCGATGAACCGCTGATGCATCGCGCGGCGGACGTCATCAGCACGGAATTTCGCGCCAAGTATTACGACACCCTGCGTGAAGACGGCTCGAGCGACTGGTATCGCGGACTGACCGTCTGGTCGCCGAATATCAATATCTTTCGCGATCCGCGCTGGGGACGAGGGCAGGAAACCTACGGAGAAGATCCGTACCTCACGTCCCGGATGGGAGTGGCGTTCATCACGGGCTTGCAAGGCAACGATCCGCACTACCTGAAGACGTTGGCGACCTCCAAGCATTTCGCCGTGCATAGCGGGCCGGAATCGACGCGCCACAGCGTCGATGTGCATGCTTCGCTGCACGACATGGAGGACACGTATCTACCTGCGTTTCGCGCCACGGTGATGGAGGCGCACGCCGGCTCGGTGATGTGCGCCTACAATTCGCTGAACGGGCAGCCTGCCTGCGCGAACACCACGCTTCTGCAGGATTTTCTCCGCCACGATTGGAATTTCCAGGGGTATGTCGTTTCCGATTGCGGCGCGGTGGGCGATATTTCCGCGCATCATCATTTCACCGAAACCCCCGAACAAGGAGTCGCCGTTGCAATAAAAACCGGGATGGACATTATTTGCGGGAATCCGCGCACGAGAGGCGCGGAAGATCGCGAAGCCATTCTTAAAGCCGCAAAAGAAGGTTTGGTGTCGCAAAGCGATCTCGACCGCGCGCTGCGCCGGCTGTTCACAGCTCGATTCAAGCTGGGGATGTTCGATCCCCCTGCCCTTGTGCCGTATTCGAGAATTTCGCGCACGGATTTCGATACCGAGGAGCACCACAAAGTGGCGCTGCAGGCCGCGCGCGAGTCGCTGGTACTGCTGAAAAATCAGGGCAACCTGCTGCCTCTCAAGCAAGCGCCGAAGACGATCGCCGTGATTGGCCCGGATGCGGACAGCCTCGAGGCTCTGGTCGGCAATTACAACGGCACGCCTTCAAAACCGGTAACGATTCTTTCCGGCATTCGCAATCGCTTTTCGGACTCCAAAGTGAACTACTTCGAAGGCAGCGGCCTGATCGGCCCGGTTACTTTTCCGATTCCGGCAAGCGCGTTGTTCACGGATGATACGAAAGCAGAGCATGGGCTTAAGGCCGAATACTTTTCTACCATCGATTTGCAAGGACCGGTCTTCCTGACGCGCACGGATCCCCGCATCGATTTCGTGTGGAAAGAAGCAGGGATGTCTGAAACCCTGCCGAAAAACTTTTCGGTTCGCTGGACAGGCGTGCTGGTTCCACCGGAGACGGGGGACTACTCCATCGTGTTCAACGGCGACGATGGCTATCGCGTTTGGGTCGACGGCAATCTGCTGTTCGAGGACTGGGGAGTGCATCCGCGCGAGGCGCGAACGAAAGCGATAACTCTGGAAAAGGGCCACGCTTACGCAGTCAAGATTGAATACTTCGAAACCACGCGCGGCGCCCAGGCGCACTTGCTCTGGACGCCTCCGGGCGACCCCGCGATGGAAGCTGTCGATGCGGCGCGTAATTCCGACCTCGTCATTATCGCGATGGGGCTCTCTCCCACAATCGAAGGCGAGGAAATGAAAGTCCAGGTGGAAGGCTTTTCCGGAGGCGACCGCACGAAGCTCGCACTGCCACAGCCGCAAGAGCAGTTGCTCGAACGCGTCGTGGCCCTAGGCAAGCCTACGGTTCTGGTCCTGCTGAATGGAAGCGCCGTTGCGGTCAACTGGGCCGACGAGCATGTGCCGGCAATCCTCGAAGCCTGGTATCCCGGAGGACAGGGCGGGACGGCCGTGGCCGAAGCGTTAGCCGGAGATTTCAGCCCCGCAGGGCGGCTGCCGGTTACGTTCTACAAGTCGGTGGATCAATTGCCGCCGTTTGACGATTATTCAATGGCGAACCGCACGTACCGCTATTTCCATGGCGAGCCGCTTTATCCCTTCGGGTATGGCTTGAGTTACACGTCGTTTCGATATTCGGAAGCGCGTGTGGATCATCCTTCCGTGGCGGCGGACGGTTCCGTGACGATTGCCGCTCAGATACAGAACAGCGGAGGTATGGCATCGGATGAGGTGGTGGAACTGTACCTAACGCATCGCGGAGTTTCGGGCGCTCCCCTTCGCGCTTTGTGTGGATTTCAGCGCGTCCACCTGGAGCGCGGGCAGAAGCAAACAGTTTCCTTTATGCTGAGCGGGCGCGCCTTGAGCATTGTTGATGAAGCAGGGAAGCGGCGCATTGTGCCGGGCGAAGTAGAGGCGTGGATCGGCGGAGGACAGCCGGACGAGCGTGCCGGCCTGCCGAAGACGGCAGGCGCCGCGGCGAGTTTCAAGATCACCTCAGAAGCCGAACTGCCGGACTAAATAAACGGGCGACTCGATGAATTCACGGTGCTGAACCGTTCGGACGATGCCGGGCGGCTTAGGAAAATTGCGCAAAAACCCTTTACGTAAACGATAACGGGCGTGCTATAGTGCCCGCGCTTGCTTTCACAAACGAAGCGGTTTTTTGCCGGAGGCTCAGTGCGGCGATTGATCGGCGTGCTCGCGGGGAGTTTTGCGCTTGCATTGTGCGCGGCGGGTGGGGCGCGAGCGCAGGACCTTCCCGCTTACCGGAATCCGAAGTTGCCTGTGGAGGACCGCGTCGCGGATTTGCTTTCCCGCATGACCCTGGAAGAGAAACTGGCGCAACTCGAAGGTCTGTGGCAGAACCCTCAGTTCCCGCAAAAGCCGAACGCGATTTTTGTAGATGAGAAAGGCCAATTTTCCGCCGAGCGCGCTTCGGTGACGCTGAAATACGGCATTGGAGAGATATCGCGGCCTAGCGAAAACCGCGACCCTCGCCAGATGGCGGAATTCACGAACACGATTCAGAAGTGGGTGAAGGAAAACACGCGACTGGGAATTCCCGTACTGTTTCACGATGAATGCCTGCATGGGCATGTGGCGATTGGAGGGACCTCGTATCCGCAAGCGATCGGATTGGCATCAACCTGGGACACGGAACTTCTGCGAAACGTGTTTTCGGCTACCGCGCAGGAAGTTCGGGCGCGCGGCGCGCAGGAGTGCCTGGCACCGGATCTGGATCTGGCTCGAGACCCGCGCTGGGGCCGGACAGAAGAAACCTACGGCGAGGATCCGTACCTCGTTTCGCGGCTTGGCGTGGCCGCCATCGAAGGATTTCAGGGAACCAGCGCCGTTATCGACAAATCGCACGTGGCCGCTACCGCCAAGCACTTCGCGGTACACGGCCAGCCGGAAGGCGGCACGAACGTGGCGCCCGGAAATTATTCGGAGCGCATCATTCGCGAGCAATTTCTTCTGCCGTTTGAAAAAGCAGTTAAAGAAGCCCACGTTCAGACGGTGATGGCTTCCTATAACGAAATCGACGGTATTCCGTCGCACAGCAACAAACATCTGTTGACGGGAATTCTTCGCGGAGAATGGGGATTTCCCGGAGTGCTTGTTTCGGATTATTTTGGAATATCGGAGCTCATACGGGTCCATCACATCGTCGACAGCGAGACGGCCGCCGCAAAGCTGGCGCTCGATTCGGGGGTCGATCTGGAACTGCCGTTCCCCGCGGCGTATCCGAATCTCATGGCTCTAGTGAAAGAGGGGAAGGTTTCCGAGGCCGAAGTGGATCGGTCTGTGGGGCGCGTGTTGCGGTTGAAATTCCTGCTGGGCTTGTTCGAGGATCCGCTGGTCGATCCTGATTATGCCGTCAAAGTCACAAATGACGCGGAGCATCGGGAACTGGCGCTGAAAGCGGCGCATGAGTCGATCATCCTGCTCAAGAACGAAAATCATCTGCTGCCGCTCGACGCGGCGAAATACAAGCGCATCGCCGTGATCGGGCCGAACGCAGCGGATGTGCACCTGGGCGGTTACAGCGACAATCCCGGGCGCGGAGTGAGTTTGCTGGAGGGTATCAAGGCGAAAGTCGGCGGGAAAAGCGAGGTCGTTTACTCGGAAGGCGTCAAGATTACGGAAACAAAACCCGACTGGAACGCGGACAAGGTTGTGCTCGGGGACCCCGCGCTGAACACGGAGCGAATCAAGGCGGCGGTGAAAATCGCAAAGCAGGCAGACGCGATTATCCTGGTTCTCGGGGAAAATGAGCAGACTTCCCGCGAGGCTTGGGCTGCCAATCATCCAGGTGACCGCGACAGCCTGGATCTGCTGGGTAATCAGGACGATCTTGCTCGCGAAATGGTCGCGCTGGGGAAGCCGGTCGTCGTTTTTCTGCTGCATGGGCGACCGAATTCCATCAATTACATAGCGGAGCACGTTCCGGCGATTGTGGACGGATGGTATCTGGGCCAGGAGGGGGGCACCGCAGCCGCGGATGTGCTGTTTGGAGATTACAATCCCGGAGGCAAACTACCCATAACCGTTCCGCGGACCGTCGGGCAACTGCCGGACTACTACTATCAAAAACCGTCCGCCAAGCGAGAGTACCTTGGCACAACGACCGAGCCGCTCTATCCGTTCGGCTGGGGGTTGAGCTACACGACCTTCAAATACGCGAATGCCAAGGCGTCGCCCGATACAATTGGGCCGCAGGGGCGAACCAAGGTCAGTGTGGAGGTCACGAATACGGGAAGCCTGAAAGGCGACGAAGTTGTCCAACTTTACATACGCGACGAGGTCAGCTCGGTCACGCGGCCGGTCAAGGAGCTGAAAGGATTCCAGCGGATCAGCCTAAATCCGGGCGAAACAAAGACCGTGGAATTCGAAATAGGCGCTGACGAACTGCATTTTCTCGATCGGGACATGCATTGGGTCGTCGAGCCGGGAAAATTCCGCTTGATGCTGGGCGGCAACTCGAGAGAACTGATTTCGACGGATCTGGCCGTTGTGCCGTAAGCGCCTCTGGCGTTCCAGGGCCGAATTGTTGACAATGAACGGGCCGAGAAAGGATGGGTTCACGAGCCAATGACTATTCTAGCGTTGCTACAGACGCGCCTCGTAAGACTCGCGCCGGTCGATCTCGCCATCGTCGTCATTTATTTTGGGCTCGTTCTTGCCATAGGGTTTTACCTCAAGCGCTTTGCTAAAACCGGGGAAGACTTCTTCCTTGCCGGCCGCGACATGACCGCCTGGGTGGCTGGACTGGCGTTTGTGTCCGCGAACCTTGGCTCTCTCGAACTCATGGGCTGGGCCGGCAATTCTTATCAATACGGCATCATGGCCGCCCACTGGTATTGGGTCGGCGCGATTCCCGCGATGGTCTTTCTCGGCCTCGTCATGATGCCGTTCTACTACATCTCCAAGACGCACTCGGTCCCAGGCTATCTGCAATTGCGCTACGGTCCAGAGGCGAGCGGCTTGAGCGCCATCACCTTCGCCGTCATGACCATCCTCATGTCCGGCGTCAACATGTACGCCATGGCTGTCGTCATGAAGGTGGTCGTCGGCTGGAACCTCAACTTTAGCATTTGGGTTTCGTCGCTTACGGTGGGAGTTTACGTAGCCGCCGGCGGACTTTTCTCGGCAATCTTCAACGAAGTCTTACAGTTCTTCCTCATCTGGTTCGGCGCGCTGCTTATTCCCATCCTCGGCATGGTCGAATCCGGCGGCTGGAGCGGCATGGTTGCGCGAATCCACCAGAATTTCCCAGGGCAGGATTTCACGCACATGTGGGCTCCGATGGGCTCCCCGGCCGACAACCCCATGGGCATCACGTGGATCGGCATTGTTTTCGGCCTTGGCGCGGTGCAGTCCATGGCTTACTGGACCACGGACTTCCTGGTCGTCCAGCGCGTCCTCTCCGCCAAAGACATTCGCTCCGCAAAGATGGCGCCCATCATCGGGGCATTTTTCAAGATGGCGGTTCCTCTCATCGTCATCCTGCCGGGCTTGCTGGGCCTGGCCGTTCTTCCTTTCCACCTTGTCCCCGCAAGCGCCGCAGGGCCCGGGCAATATTCTTACGACTCCGTTTTGCCCTTGATGCTCGTACGTTATTGCGGACCAGGCTTGCTCGGGCTGGGAATCACCGCGCTTGTCGCCGGTTTTATGGCGGGCATGGCCGGTAACGTCAGTGCCTTCGCCACCGTCTGGACCTACGACATCTACCGTCCTTTCATTCGAAAGGGCGCAACCGATAAGCACTACGTCAGCATGGGCCGCTGGTGCACGCTGATCGGCCTTTTCATAAGCATCGGCACTGCCTACATCGTC
>Ga0209073_10000024_pt1 | contig 18784 bp, 15 predicted proteins | sample GAAS100_FD_187520 | JGI IMG/M metagenome (GOLD analysis project Ga0209073, IMG submission 187520) | Agricultural soil microbial communities from Georgia to study Nitrogen management - GA AS100 (SPAdes) (version 2) | ecosystem: Environmental > Terrestrial > Soil > Agricultural land | place: USA...
CATCGCAAATTTACGTCCGGCGCCGCGACCGAGCTGCGATGGCGCGCCTTGCGGGCCGCGAAGCGCCAGCCTGCGGCCCGTGGCCGCAGCAGGGCCTTCAGTTGGGCGGGAACTTTTTGTGAATGAAATCAATGATGGCCTGCGTGGAAGTGCCGGGAAGAAAAATCTCGGCGATGCCGGCCTGTTTGAGCACGGGAATATCGGCTTCCGGAATAATGCCGCCGACGAGGACGGTCACGTCGGACATGCCTTTCTCGCGCAGCAGCTTCATGAGCTGCGGGCAAAGCGTATTGTGCGCACCGGAAAGGATGGAGAGGCCGATGACGTCGACGTCCTCCTGCGCGGCGGCAGAAGCGATCATCTCGGGCGTCTGGCGCAGGCCGGTGTAGATGACCTCCATGCCGGCGTCGCGCAGCGCTCGGGCAATCACCTTGGCGCCGCGGTCATGGCCATCCAGCCCCGGCTTGGCAATCAGCACCCGTAATTTCTTCTCAGGCATCTGCGACTTGCTTCCTCTTCTCCGTGACCTCTGTGAACTCTGTGTTAAGAAGAGCCTTAGCATTTTCGGACGGCATCACAAACCGGCGAATGCCATCCTTTAACACAGGTACGTTGAAGTTGATCAACAATCCCAACGCGTGGCCCGACAGCCGAAGATAGGTAAGCATGATCGCCTCGTGGACCGGACTGAATCCATCAATTGATTTCAGTTCGACCACTACGCGTCCTTCCACCAGCAGGTCGAGGCGAAAACCACAGTCGAGCTTCGTCCCTTTATAAACCAATGGAATTGGCTTTTGTTTTTCGAAATGGATGCCGCGGATTACCAATTCGTGACAAAGGCATTCCTCGTATGCCGATTCGAGGAGACCTGGGCCTAGCAGGCGATGGACCTCAATGGCAGCGCCGATGATCTGGCGGGTCAGTTCTGTATCACTCATTACGGCGCACTTTAACACAGAGTTCACAGAGGACACAGAGAAGCACGGACGAGGCGAATCACGTTATCGCGACTTCTTCGTACGCGCCGAAGACATCGCGCATGGCGTCGCAGATTTCGCCGAGGGTGGCGTACGCTTTGACCGCATCGAGGATGTGCGGCATGAGGTTTTCGCTCGTTTTCGAAGCCCCGCGAAGCGCGTTCAGCCGCCGGGTGACTTCGTCCCGCGAGCGTTCCGCGCGAAGCTTCTTCAGCCGTTCCGCCTGCCGGTGCGCCACCGTCTCGTCGATCTGCAGAATTTCCAGCGGCTTTTCCTCGGAAACGAAATCGTTCACGCCGACCATGATCTTTTCTTTCTTGTCCAGCGCCATCTGGTAGCGATACGAAGCTTCGGCAATCTCCCGCTGCGGATAGCCGCGCTCGATGGCGGCAACCATTCCGCCGAGCGCGTCAATCTTGCGAATGTAGTCCCACGCGCCGCGCTCGACTTCGTTGGTCAGCGATTCCACAAAATAAGAGCCGCCGAAGGGATCGACCGTGTTGGTCACGCCGGTTTCGTGCGCGATAATTTGCTGCGTGCGCAGCGCTATGGTGGCGGCGAATTCCGTCGGCAGCGCCCAAGCTTCGTCGAGCGAATTGGTATGCAGAGACTGCGTTCCACCCAGAACGGCCGAAAGCGCCTGCAGCGCCGTCCGCACCACGTTGTTGTACGGCTGCTGCGCGGTCAGCGAGCAGCCAGCGGTCTGCGTGTGGAAACGCAGCGCCCACGAACGCGCATTCCTGGCGCCGTAGCGCTCGGTCATGGCCTTGTGCCAGATGCGGCGCGCCGCCCGGTATTTGGCAATTTCTTCAAAAAAATCGCTGTGCGCGTTGAAAAAGAAAGAAAGCTGCGGCGCGAACTCGTCGATATTCAATCCTCGCCGAAGTCCCCATTCGACGTATTCCATGCCGTCGCGCAGGGTAAACGCCAGTTCCTGAATCGCCGTCGAACCCGCTTCGCGGATGTGATAGCCGCTGATGGAAATGGTGTTGAACTTGGGTGTGTGCTTGACGCCGAATTCGAACGTATCGATCACCAGCCGCATGGAAGGTTCCGGCGGGTAGATGTATTCCTTTTGCGCGATGTATTCCTTCAGGATGTCGTTCTGAATCGTGCCGGAGATTTTCTTCCAGTCGGCGCCTTGCTTCTCTGCCACAGCGAGGTACATCGCCCAAATCACCGCTGCCGGTGAATTGATGGTCATCGATGTGGTGACGCTGCCGAGCGGAATCTGGTCGAACAAAACTTCCATATCCGCCAGCGAACTGATGGCCACGCCGCACTTGCCGACTTCACCCTCGGAAAGCGGATGGTCGGAGTCGTAACCCATCAGCGTGGGCAGGTCGAACGCCGTCGAAAGCCCCGTTTGTCCTTGCGAAAGCAAATAGCGGAAGCGTTGATTGGTGTCTTCCGCCGTGCCGAAACCCGCGAACTGCCGCATCGTCCACAGACGCCCGCGGTACATCGTCGCGTGAATGCCTCGTGTGTACGGCGGCTCGCCGGGCAAACCGAGTTCGCGATCCTTATCCCATCCACCGAGGTCGGCTTCGGTGTAAAGCCGCCGGATCGGATGACCGGAAATCGTGGTGAATTCCTTTTGGCGTTCCGGACTTTTCTTCAGCACCGGTTCGAGGACGTTCTTTTCCCAGGCAGCTTCCGCTTCAGAGGGTTGGCGCGACGCGCGCGATGCGTCCTGCGGGAGAATTTCCGTCGCGCTTCTTTCTTTTTCGCTCATCCGCGAGCTCCCGGCACTCCGAAATTTTCCCCGACGCTATAACTTATTCTTATGCTAGTCGAAAGCGGAAGCGGCGGCAACCGCGAGCCTCCGGGGCGTGCAACAACGCGAAAAAAAACCGGCCGGAGAGTTTCTCCGGCCGGCGGTTAAGGTCCCTCAGCTTCGTTACCCGCTATTTCTTCGAACCGTCAGACAGCGACCGCAGCACCTTGTCCATTCCCACCACTTGCCCGTGCAGCGTTCCGGGGATGAGCGTGTCCTCCTCCACCTTTCCGCTCTTGGCGTCCGCGATGCTGATGCGATTCACGTCCAGCGTGCGGCCCAGCGCCCGTTCGTAGTTCGCCTTGGCTTCCACCAGGTCCGCCAGCGCGCGCAACTCCGTGCCCTGCGCCGCGATGAAATCGCGCTGCGTCAAAATCACGTTGTAAACCGTCGAAGCCCCGAGCTGATATTTCTTCTGCTCCGCTTCGAACGTCTGCTGCTGCAGCTCGCGCGCTTTACTGGCCGCTTCCACGCGCGCGCGGTTCTGTTCCAACGCCACATACGTACTCCGCACGTCCAGCAGCGCCGCGTTCTTCAACTGCTGCATCTGCGCCTGCAATTGCCTCTGCAGCAGAATCGCGTGCTGATTATCCGCCTGCGCGGAGCGGTTCCGCAAAGGCAGCTGCAGCGTAAGCTGCGCGAAGTAGTCCGGAAAATCGCTGTGGAAGATCTGGCTCTGCGTCGTACTCCAGCCGTCCTTCGTCACCACGCCGGTGGTGGTGTCGATCGAGTTGCCGCTCAACCCCACCGAGCTGTATTGGCCCGTCAGCGTCAATGCCGGCAGCAGCGCGTTCTTCGTGGCGCGAACGTCGATGCCCGCGTTCTCGAGGTTATACGTTTCTTCGCGCAGGTCCGGCCGGTTCGCGAACGCTTCCTTCACCGATGCCTCGAACGAAGGCGCTTCGATCGCCGCCGGCGGAGTGGGCTGGTCCTTCGGAATAATCTCCACGTTCACCAGGTTCGGTGAGAGCGGATCTTTCGAAATCAGGTTCATCAGCGCCTGCTGGTCCGTCATTTGCACCGTTTGCGCGACGATCAGGTTCTGCCGGTCGGTGGCCAATTCGGATTCCGCTCGAGTCACATCGAGCGGCGCCATCGTCCCGATTTCCAGTTGTTTCTTGTTGTCGTTGTAGAGTTTCTCCGCCACGGAAACGGCTTGCTGCTGCACCTGCACGTTTTCCCGCGCGTATACCAGTTCCCAATACGCGTTGATCACGTTCGTCACGGAGGTAATCGCCTGCTGCGCGAACGCCAGGTCCGCGATCTTGCGGTTGTTCTTGGCGATCATCAGGTTCCGCCGCCCGATGTACGTGCCAAAACCCCGCAGCAGCTGCTGCGAAATGGCAATGGACAGCGAAGACTGCGTAAACGGGTTGAACGTGTTAAACGCCGACGTTGACGATCCGCGCTGGTTGTCCCATGCCACCGTTAGGTTTGTCCCGCTGGTGAATCCCTGCGAAATCTGCGTGTTGTAGTTGGCCGTATGCGAAACCAGCGAGGTCAGCGTGGCCGTGCCCGTGCCGGAAAGGAATGGGTTGTTCACCGGCGTGCTGCGGTCATCGAGCGACACCGACGCCGTGATAAACGGATCGTAACTCGCCTGCGTGAATCCCGCGCTGGAACCCACGAACGCGCTCCCCGGCGTCACATAACCGAAACCTCCCGCCTTCGCTTTCAGGATCGAAGTGTCCGCCAGCCACGGGTTGTACCGCGCCACGGTAATGTCGATGTTGTTTTCGAGCGCCAGCTCGATGGCGTCCTGCAGGGTCAACTCCAGCTTCGCATCGTGAATCATCTGCTCGATTTTTGGAGAATTCGTCAGCACTGGTTGCGCTATGGAGATGGGCTTGTACGGATTCAGGATATTCGGAAACGCTCGCGGACCCTTGCTGAAGTCGTACTTCGCCACGCCCAGCGACACCGGCGCCATCGCGGGCTGCGCGGGCTGTTGCTCCGGCTGCTGCGGTTGCGCCGTCTGCTGCGCGGGCGTGCTCGGCGCCTCCTGCGGAGGATTCTGCCCGAACGCCGGCGAAACCGGCATCCCAAGCAGCATTCCTGCCAGCATAGCGGCCACCAGCGGTCGTGCGAACGGCTTGCTCATATCGTCTTATCCCCTAGAGTTGAAATCCCCGAACCTTGATAAATTTCTGCTCAATTCTTAGAACGTCGGCGGACGGGTATTTGTTTCATTCCGACGCTGGCTTTGAGGGCGCGCTCCGAACCCCAACGGCTCCGATTGCAAACCTGAAAGTCTAGCAGGCGTCCGTTTCCTTGACAACGCACCGCGCCACAGCTAGGCTGCTGACATTTCGACGGTTACGAGCCGTTGAGGGTTAGCTGAGGGCCATGCTGCCAAACCAGGAATTGCTGAAGCTTTTCGAGTCCGTTGGGGCCATCCGCCATGGCCATTTTGAGCTATCCAGCGGCCTCCACAGCGCCACCTATGTCCAGTGCGCGCTCGTGCTCCAATATCCCCGCTACGCCGAGCGTCTCGGCCAGGCTCTTGCCGCCCTGTTTTCCGATGCGCTCATCGAAGCCGTGGTTTCTCCCGCCCTCGGCGGTGTCATTATCGGCCAGGAAGTCGCCAAGGCCCTTCCTGAGCCTAAGGGCGGCCCCGGCGGCGGCGTCCCAGCCCTTTTCGCCGAACGCGATGCCAGCGGCACCATGTGCCTCCGCCGCGGTTTCTCCTTGAAGCCCGATCAGCATGTGCTCGTCGTCGAAGACGTCTGGACCACGGGCGGCTCCACCCAGGAGACCATCCAGGTCGTCGAAGAAGCCGGGGGCCGCGTGGTCGGCGCAGGGGCTCTCATCGACCGCAGCGGCGGCAAAATTGAATTCGAGGTCGAATCCCAGGCGCTCATCGACCTTCCCATCGCCAGTTACGAACCGGAGGACTGCCCGCTCTGCCGCGAAGGCAGCGCCGCCCTAAAACCCGGCAGCCGCTTCGTCCGCTCCGCCTTGTGAGGCTCCACGGCGAGTTGCCACAGTTCCTGCTGTTACATTCTTTCTGATCGCTGATCTCTGGTATCTGGTCTCTCGCCGCCATGCGCTACTTCAAACTGACCATCGCCTACGACGGCACCGACTTCCACGGCTGGCAGATCCAGGCCAGCAAGCCCACCATCCAGGGCGAAATCGTCCAGGTCCTCCGCACCCTGACCCAGGAGAATATCGCCCTGCACGGCTCCGGCCGCACCGATGCCGGAGTCCACGCCCTCGGCCAGGTAGCCAGTTTCCGCACCCAGTCCGCGCTCTCCGCCGAAGAATTTCAGCGCGCCCTCAACGCTCTCTTGCCCCCCTCCATCCGCATTGTCACTTCGCAGGAAGTCGGTCCCGATTTCAACGCTCGCTGGTCCGCCAAAGCGAAAATCTACCGCTACCGCCTTTACCGCGGCAAAGTCGTCCCCCCTATGCTCTGGCGCTACGTCCTCCACTATCCTTTTCCCCTCGATGAGGATAAGATGCGCCACGCCGCCGCTCGCTTTGTGGGCCAGCACGATTTTGCGGCCTTCGCGGCTTCCACCGGTTCCGAAGACAGCGACAAGGAGCGCTCCACGGTGCGCGAAGTCTATTCCACCGAACTGGCGCGCTCCGCCGACGATCAGGAGTTGCTCTTCACCGTGCGCGGGCGCTCTTTCCTGCGTTACATGGTGCGCAAAATGGTCGGCACGCTTCTCGATATCGGCCGCGGCAGGCTTCAGCCGGAAGACATCGATCGCTTGTACGAACTGAAAGACCGCTCGAAATCCGGCCCTACGGTGCCCCCGCAAGGCCTTTGCATGGTTTCGGTCGAGCACGAAGAAGCCTGGCGTATCGGCAAGCCCTGAGGCTTACCGCACGTCGGCATTTCAGGTTAAGATTCGCTTATATGGCGGTCTCGGTCATCACCGTCGACACCCTCCCCTCCTACAATCCCGCCACAGGAGAGGTTCTCACCCATGTGGACACCACTCCTCCCGGCGCTCTTCCTGGAATTGTTAAGCGAGCCCGCGCCGTTCAGGCCTACTGGATGGGCGAGCCTCTCGCGAAACGCCTTTCGCTCATCCGCGCCCTCGGCGAACGCATGCTCGAGCGAAAAGACGAACTGGCCGATGCCGTCGTCCGCGAATCCGGCAAACCTCGCGTCGAGGCCCTCTTTGCCGACGTTTTCGTAGCCCTCGACACCGCCAAGTACATCGCTTCCCATGCTCCCCAGCTTCTTGCTCCTGAGCCTGTCGATCATCACAGCACCGCCGCCAAAGCCAAGTCCGGAACCATCTATTACGAGCCCCTCGGCGTCGTCGGCATCATCAGTTCCTGGAACTATCCCTTGGCCATTCCGCTGGGGCAGATCATTCCGGCCCTCGCTGCCGGCAACGCGGTCATTTGCAAAAACAGCGATCTCACTCCTCGCTGCGGCACGCTCATCGAAAAGCTGTTCCTCGAAGTCGGCTTCCCGAAAGATCTCGTTACCGTGGTTCAGGGCGGTGGCGCTGTCGGCCAGGCCCTCATCAACTCTTCGCCGGACAAGATTTTCTTCACCGGCAGCGTCGCCACCGGCCGCAAAATCGCCGAAGCCTGCGCCGCGAAGCTCATTCCCTCCGTCCTCGAACTCGGCGGCAAGGACGCTATGCTCGTTCTCGCCGACGCCGACCTCGAAGTGGCTTCCAGCGCCGCCGTCTGGGGCAGCTACACCAACTGCGGCCAGGTTTGTCTTTCCGTCGAGCGCCTCTACGTCGACCGGAAAATCAGTGAAAAATTCACGCAGCTTTGCGTGGAAAAGACCGGCAAGCTGCGCCTCGGCCCCGGCAGCCATCCCGATTCCGATGTCGGCCCCATGATTCGCCCTCAGCACGTCGCCCGTATGACCGATTTGATCGATGACGCCGTCGAAATGGGCGCTCGCGTCCTTTGCGGCGGCAGGCCCCGGCCCGATCTGGGCCCCTGCTTCTTCGAGCCCACCGTCATCGCCGGCGTCGACTCCTCCATGCGCCTTTTTCAGGAAGAAACCTTCGGTCCCATCCTGGCCATTCGCACCGTCAGCGGCGAAGAAGAAGCCGTCCGCCTGGCCAACGATTCGCCTTTCTGCCTTTCCGCCAGCGTGTGGAGTTCCGACAGCGATCGCGGCGAATCCGTCGCCCGTCGCCTCCGCGCCGGAGCCGTCATGGTCAACGACGCCATCAGCTATTTCGCCATTGCCGAAGCTCCCCACGGCGGTTGCGGCGCCAGCGGTTGGGGACGCACCCACGGCCGCGCCGGCCTCCGGGAAATGGTCCAAACCAAGTACGTCGACGTGGACCGCCTCCCCCACGCCGAGAAACCCTGGTGGTACCGCTACAACGAAAGCCTCGACCACGACGCCTCCGCTTTCCTCAAGTTCGAATTCGGCTCCGGCATCCCCGCCAAAGTCCGCAACATCCGTGACGCGCTCAAGACCTTCTTCCGCGACCACGGCCTCTAGGCCGGCTCCGCCGTATACTGGGTGTCATTCCCAGGACGCAGTTTGCCCGAAGCCTGCCTGCCGTGGCAGGAATCTGCTGTTCCCTCCGCTCGCACGCGACTTCCCGTTCCTTAGCTGGTAACCTCTTACCTCAGCGGACTAAACCGTCGCTCCATGCCACTCACTGACTGGATCCACGACTGGAACCTCGTCTCGCCCCCGCTGATTCCCCCGGGCACTCGCGTCCTGCTCAATGACGAAACCCTGCGCGACGGTCTGCAGAATCCCTCCGTTCACGATCCCGCCATCGAAGAAAAAATCCGCATCCTCCATCTGATGGAAGCGCTCGGCATCGATTCCGTGAATATCGGCTTGCCCGGTGCCGGTCCTCGCGCCGTCGAGCACACCGAAGCCCTGGCCCGCGAAATTGCCGCGAATCGCATGAAGATTCGCCCGAATTGCGCCGCACGCACCGTCGAGGCCGACATCCGCCCCATCGTGGACATTTCCCAGCGCGTCGGAATCGCCATCGAAGCCGCTACGTTTCTCGGCTCCAGCCCCATTCGTCGGCTGGTTGAAGACTGGACCGTCGATCATCTCGTTCGGACCACGGAAAACGCCGTGAAGTTCGCCGTCAGCCATGGCCTGCCCTCCATGTACGTCACGGAAGACACCATTCGCACCGATCCCCAAACCCTCAAGCGCCTCTATTCCACCGCCATCGCAAACGGCGCTCGCGCCATCGTCCTCTGCGATACCGTCGGCCACGCCACTCCTCCCGGCGCCTACAACCTCGTGAAATTCGCCGTCGACGAAATCGTCAAGCCGTCCGGCGAAAAAATCCGCGTCGACTGGCACGGCCATTGCGACCGCGGCCTGGCCATCGCCAATTCGCTTTGGGCCGTTGCCGCCGGCGCGCATCAGGTCCACGCGGCCGCCAATTCCCTCGGCGAACGCGTCGGCAACACCCCCATGGAATTGATGATCGTCAACCTCCGCCTCATGGGCCTCATCGATCGCGACCTCTCGCGCCTGAAGGAATACTGCGAAGCCGTTGCCGCCGCTACCCGCACCACCATTCCTCCCAACTATCCCGTCATTGGCCGGGACGCCTTCCGCACCGCCACCGGAGTCCACGCCGCCGCCCTCGTCAAAGCGTTCCACAAGGGCGACGTCACTCTCGCCAACTCCGTTTACAGCGGCGTGCCCTCGCACCTCTTCGGCCTCGATCAACTCATCGAGATCGGCCCCATGAGCGGCAAATCCAACGTCCTCTACTGGCTCGAACGCCGCCGCATTCCCGCCGGCGAAGCCCTCGTCAATCGCATCCTCGAAGCCGCCAAAAAATCCTCGCGCGTGCTTACCGAAGAAGAAGTCCTGGCTCTTTGCGCGGAGGCTGCCCGCAATTCATGAGCTCCAGCTTCATGATTCCTCGTTCAATGAAATCTTCCGCGGGGTTCACGGTGAAATGCGCCGCCGTTTCCGCTATTCTGCTGATGGCCATGCCCGCCCGCTCCGCACTTCCCATCAACGCCCCCCGCGCGGCCGCGCTCGCGCAGCTTCCCGAAAATCGCCAGGTCCGCGCCGCCCTCGACTGGTTTTCTCCCCATCTTGGCTGGATTAACGACGAACAAGCGCGCCTCACGGAAATCCCTGCTCCGCCCTTTCACGAAGAGCAGCGCGCCGCCGCCGTAAAAGTACTCCTGGCCGCCGTCGGCCTCGACGTGCAAATCGACAAGACCGGCAACGTCATTGGCGAATTGCACGGCTCCAGCGACAAGGAAGTTGTCGTTCTCTCCGCGCATCTCGACACCGTTTTTCCTCCCGGAACCGATGTGAAGGTCCAGCGCGAAGCCGGCCGCATGATTGCTCCGGGAATTTCCGACAACGGCACCGGCCTCGCCGCCCTCGTCGCCATCGCCCGCGCCATGCACGAAGCGCGCATCAAGCCGCAGCGCACCATCCTTTTCGTCGCCGACGTCGGCGAAGAAGGGGAAGGCAATCTCCGCGGCATGCGCGCCCTGGTGGATACCTACCGCGGAAAATTGAGCGCCGTAATCATCATGGACGGCTCCGGCACCGATCACGTCACCACCAAGGCCCTCGCTTCGCGCCGCCTCGAAGTGATCGTCACTGGTCCCGGCGGCCATAGCTGGTCGGACTTCGGCATTCCCAATCCGATTAACGCGCTTGTCCGCGCTTCCGTCCGCTTCATCAATACGCGCGTGCCGGTTTCCCCGCGTACCACCTACAACATCGGCGAAATTGAAGGCGGCACTTCCGTGAATTCCATTCCGCACGAAGCGCACATGAAAGTGGACACGCGCTCCGAGAGCGAAGAGGAACTCACGCGCCTCGAAACCGCGCTGCGCGACGCCGTCGCTGCCGGCGTCCGCGATGAACTGGAAGCCTCGCGCGATCGTTCCAAGGGCAAACTCGATTGGAAAGTGAATTTGCTCGGCAGCCGTCCCGGCGGCGAACTCCGCGGCGATTCGCCTTTGCTCGCGGCCTTGCGCTACGCGGACTCCTTTGTCGGCAATGAATCCCGCGCCGAACGCGCTTCCACGGACGCCAATGTGCCCCTTTCGCTCGGCATCGATGCTGTCGCTCTTGGAGCGGGCGGCAACGGCGGCGGTGCGCACTCCTTGCAGGAATGGTATGACCCCAGCGGCCGCGAACTCGGCTTGCAGCGCGCCTTGCTTACGCTGCTCGGCGTCTCCGGCATCGTCGCGGAAAAATCCCGATGAAACGTCGGCGTCCCGCTTTCCTCTTTGCTCTTGGCTTGATCTTTCTTCTGACTGCGCACGTTTCCCAGGCGCAAAACGGCTCCGGGAAATCCTCTCGCCCGGACGATGAGGCGCTGACGCTCTACAGAAACGCCCGCATCTACACGAACGATCCCGGTTCGCCCTGGGCGCAGGCGATGCTCGTGCGCGGCGAGGAAATTCTTGCCATCGGCGACGAAGACGAAGTCTCCGCCCTGGCTGATAAGAATGCCGAAGTCGTCGATCTCGGCGGCCACTTTGTCATGCCTGGATTCAACGACGCGCATCTGCACCTTGGCGGCGCCGGCGCGGATCTGATTGCCGTGCGCCTCAACGGCGCGGCATCCGTCGAGGAATTGCAGAAGCGCCTCGCCGAAGCGGTCGCGCAGCACAAGGAAGGCGAGTGGATTACCGGCGGCGGATGGGATCACACCCTCTGGCCGGACAAGAAATTCCCAAATCGCCAGGAACTCGATGCTGTCGCGCCGAAAAATCCCGTTCTGCTTACGCACATTTCCGGCCACGTGGCCGTCGCCAATTCGCTTGCGCTCAAGCTCGCCGGAATCACCAGGGAGACGAAAAATCCCGCGGGCGGAGAAATCGAGCGCGAAGCCGACGGCGAGCCGGACGGCATGTTGAAAGAAGGCGCCGCGATGCGTCTTGTCGACAGCAAGATTCCTCCGCCAACTCCCGCGGAACGCCGCAAGGGAATCGAGCTGGCTCTTGCAGACGTCGCCAGGAACGGCGTCACTTCCGTGCAGGACTTTTCTTCCTGGGATGATTTTCTCGTCTACCGTGCGTTGAAGAACGACGGCAAGCTCACCGCGCGCATCACTGAATGGCTGCCATTTCCGCTGCCGCTGGAAAAGCTGGAGCAGATGCGGCGCGAAGGCGGCACGACGGACCCGTGGTTGAAGACCGGCGCTTTGAAAGGATTCATGGACGGCGCGCTGGGCTCACGCACCGCCGCGCTGCTCGCGCCGTATTCGGATGCACCGAATACCAGCGGAATTCTTACCGCCGATCCCGCGAAATACCGCGCCATGGCCATCGAACGCGACAAAGCCGGCTTCCAGATCAACTTCCACGCCATCGGTGACAAAGCGAATCGCGTCGCGCTGGATATTTTCGAGGCGGTGCAAAAAGCCAACGGCCCGCGCGACCGGCGCGATCGCATCGAGCACGCGCAAGTCGTCGCTATGAGCGATTCTCCGCGCTTCGCGCAACTCGGCATCATTGCTTCGATGCAGCCGTCGCACGAAACCACCGACATGCGCTGGGCCGAACAGCGCCTCGGACCGGAACGTTCGAGAGGCGCGTACGCGTGGGCCACCATGGAGAAATTCGGAGTGCGCCTCGCCTTCGGCACCGATTACGACGTCGAACCGGTCAGCCCTTTCCGCGGACTGTACGCGTGCGTGACGCGCGAGCTTCCCGATGGCGGACCGAAAGGCGGATGGGAACCGCAGGAGAAAATCTCGCTGGAAGATTGCATCCGCGCGTACACGAGCGGATCGGCTTACGCGGAATTCGAGGAAGGGAAGAAGGGCGAATTGAAAGCGGGCGAATACGCGGACTTCATTGTGCTCTCCGAGGACCTGACGAAAGTTCCGCCGCAGCAGTACACGAAAATCCAAGTGCTGCGCACGATCGTGGGCGGAAAAACCGTTTTCGAAGAGAAATGAGCGGGCCACTTCCAGAAGCCAAAAAACGAAAATCAGAAACCGAAAGAATCACAAACTTAAAAGAAAGCGCAGGAAGCGCAGCCAGGAGTGTCTGCGCTACTGGCCGTAGTACTTGACGTCCACCGGGGTATACATTGTGGCGGTGGAGGGATGGGATTTCTCGTAGGCGTCGATGTCGGCGGCGTGCTGCAAGCTGGTGCCGATGTCGTCCAGGCCCTTGAGCAGGACTTCCTTGCGTGACGGGGCGATTTCAAATTTGACGACCAGGCCGTAGTTGTCCGAAATGGTCTGCGCAGGGAGGTCCGCGGAGAGCGTGTAACCTTTTTCGGATTCGGCGCGCTGAAAGAGCACATCGGAATCTTTTTCGGAGACGATCGCGGGAAGGATGCCATTCTTGAAGCAGTTGTTGTAGAAAATGTCGGCAAAGCTGGGTCCGATGAGGACTCGGAAGCCGTAATCGCCGATGGCCCACGGAGCGTGTTCGCGCGAGGAGCCGCACCCGAAGTTCGCGCGGGTAAGAAGAATGGAAGCGCTTTTGTATTGCGGCCAGTTGAGGATGAAATCGGGATTGGGTTTTTCTTCGGGAAGCAGGTAGCGCCAATCGTAGAAAAGCGTGCGGCCAAAGCCTTCGCGGGTGAGGGCCTTGAGGAATTGTTTCGGCACCATTTGATCGGTATCGACATTGACGCGATCAAAGGGAAGTACGAGTCCGGTGTGGGTTGAAAATGGTTTCATGAATGATGCGCCCCGAATTCGTGTGAATCGAAGAGAGATTCCTCGCTTCGCTCGGAATGACAGTTTTGGAAGTCGCGCTGGAACATGAGATCTACTCCACGGTGGCAACGGCGTCGAAGGTGCGGACGTCGACGAAATGGCCGGCGATGGCGGCGGCAGCGGCCATGACCGGGCTGACGAGATGCGTGCGGCTGTCGCGGCCCTGGCGGCCTTCAAAATTGCGATTCGAGGTGCTGGCGCTGCGCTCGTGCGGAGGCAGGACGTCGGCGTTCATGCCGATGCACATGCTGCAGCCGGCGTCGCGCCACTCGAAGCCCGCCTGCGTGAAAATTTTGTCGAGGCCTTCCTTTTCGGCGGCTGCGCGAATGCCGCGCGAACCGGGAACGATGAGCGCCTGCTTGATATTTTTCGCGACGTGCTTTCCGGCGACGAGTTGCGCGGCGGCGCGCAGATCGTCGAGACGTGAATTGGTGCAGGAGCCGATGAAAACGCGGTCGACGGGAATGTCCGTGATTGGCGTGCCGGCTTTAAGGCCCATGTAGTGGAGGGCGCGCTCGGTGGCTTTCTGATCGTCGGGATTGGAGAAGGAACCGGGATCGGGAACGCGGCCGGTGACGGAAGTGACCATGCCGGGATTGGTGCCCCAGGTGACTTGCGGGGCGATTTGCTCGGCTTGCAATTCGATGGTCATGTCGAATTTTGCGCCGTCGTCAGTAGTGAGTTCTTTCCAGCGCGCGACAGCTTCCTGAAATTCTTTTCCGCGAGGAACGAAGGGACGGCCTTCGAGATAAGCGAACGTGGTTTCGTCGGGAGCAATCATACCGGCGCGGGCGCCGCCTTCGATGGTCATGTTGCAGACGGTCATGCGGCCGTCCATGGAAAGTTCGCGAATGGCCTGGCCGCCGTATTCGGCAACGTGTCCGGTGCCGCCGCCGATTCCGATTTTGCCGATGATGGCGAGAATGATGTCTTTCGCGGTGACGCCTTTGGGACGCTTGCCGTTGACGAGAATGTGCAGCGTTTTGGATTTCGATTGCACGAGGCATTGCGTGGCGAGGACGTGCTCGACTTCGCTGGTGCCGATGCCGAAAGCCAGCGTGCCGAAAGCGCCGTGCGTGGAAGTGTGGCTGTCGCCGCAGACGATGGTCTGGCCGGGCTGAGTGATGCCGAGCTCCGGGCCGATGATGTGCACGATGCCTTGATGCTTGCTGTTCATGTCGAAGAGGCGGACGCCGGTTTCGCGGCAGTTCTTTTCGAGGGCATCGAATTGGGCTTTGGCATCGGTGTCGATGATGGGGAGAGTGCGATCGGTGGTGGGGACCGAGTGGTCCATTACGGCGAAAGTGAGGTCGGGACGGCGGACTTTGCGGCCTTCGGCGCGGAGGCCGGAGAAAGCTTGGGGCGACGTGCCTTCATGAATGAGATGGCGGTCGATGTAGATGAGCGCGGGTTTTCCCGCCCCGGCGGGCAGGCCCGGCTCTTCGTGGACGAGATGGTTTTGCCAGATTTTTTCGTAGAGGGTTTTTGGTGGCATGGGTTAGCTCAAACGGATTTTAGCACTCCTGCAAATGGGAGCAAATTCGTGAGAGAGGCCGGTTTGGGTTCGGCTAGGGCTTGGCGATTCCTGAGATTCGATCGCCAAGGAACAAGGCAGGCGCGGCACCCCCTCCCCAGATTTTGCGTAAGTGTTGATTGCAAAGGAGATGAAGTCTTGTGTTTTGATAGAGTTGTGCAAGTGTTGCAAATGCGGAAGTTAGGGCTTGAGCGATTCAAGCCAAAAGAGGGGTGGGTGTTGGGGAAACCCGGTGGTACAGCGAGGCTGGACAGCGAGTTCACAAGTTATAATACCACAGTTCAGTGCCTTTGTAAATACTAGTACCAGATGATTCATGCTACAGTGCAGGAGTTCGGCGCATTACCCCGGAAGGGGATTTGTTGCCGTCGGATGAGAGCAGTGAATTATGTCCGGAAGTCAAGAATGGCGTGCTGCGATAGCGAGGGGGAGTTCGATGCGACTGAGCCTGGCATTTGTGGGTCTGGTTGAGTGTCTAACTCTGCTGACGACCGTTGCGATTCCAGTGAACGGGGGTATTCGTCCGAGTTTCGATTTAGATCAATGCTCCTGGAATGCCACGCACATTGTCCTGGTGAAGACGACCGTCAAAGATGGTGTGTTTTCGGTCGTGGAGTCATGGAAGGGCGATCTAAAGCCAGGAGACTCGCTCGAAGTAGCGGAGTTAATGCCAGACGAGAATGCAGTGGCGATAGCGAGCTATTCAGGGTCCCGAGGGTCCGAACTCGTAGATCAATCACGAATTCGCGAGCAAATCCCAAGGCAACCGGCCGGTTCGCAGATGATCTTGTTTCTGAAGAAGCAAGAGGCGAGCGGGGCAGGCGCTTCTACGAAATGGGGACCGGCGAGTGGATGGGGAGGGATGAAGGTTTCTGTCTTGTGGATCGATGCGGCTAAGACGTTTTGCTTCCAACAGTGGATGAATCCGGGACCAAGTGTGCTTTCGGAATGCCAGCGATGGCCGTTGAGTTCGTCGGATCCAGATGTATTCACCGCGCGTATCCGGCAGGTTTTGCAGACAAAGGCGGGTCTCGCAGAAGCCCTTGCGCTGAAAAGGGAAGATGACCGAGCGGAGCGCCTTGGGCGCATTGCGCTGGGCGACGTGTATCCAGCACAGAAAGAAGCGATGGACGCGTTAGCGAAGGCCGGCACCGTTGCTTTGCCGGAGATTCTGCAAGTGATGGACGGGGCTCCGGGATTCTACGATGGAGTGGCTTTAGTCCGGATGTTCGTCAAGGCTGCAGGAAAGGACAGCGGAAGGCAATTGCATGGGAGGTTGCAACAGGACGTGATCTATTGGGAAACTGTCGGGCCGACGCTAACGCCGGACTGGCTGGAGCAATTAGTGGTGGTCGGCTCTCCGTTGTTCGTGAAATTCAACGAAACTTCATTGCTGGTTCGGGAGTTGGACAGGGAGCACTATGCTCCGGCGGCGCATACCGTTGCTGAATTGCGCCGTTTTTGGACTTCGCAGCCACAATTATACGATCCGAAGTGGGGCGAGCGTGACGTCCAAAGCGGAGAAACCGGACTCGAAATGATCCGCGCCGAATCGTTCGGATTGGCGAAGGAGTGCGGCCTTTTCCTGGAGCACGTGGGAACCAAGAAACAATAGTTCGTAGCGATTCCAACGGTGAAATAACGACGCCGGGTTATCAGGGGCGGCTGCGGCACGGATTACAAGTAATTTGCTGATAGAATGCGCGGCGCTGAACGAAATTAGGTGGCGCAGAGGCGATTTACGTGAATCCTACGGCGGTGGTGGCGGCGATTCCGCGAGAGGTGATGTGGGGGTATTTTGCGGGTGGAGTGGTTTTGGCTGTCGGAGTGGCGGCGATTTGCGCGCGCGGGGATTGGCAAAAGGCGCGGGGACTCGACAAGCTGATTTTGTTTGGGCCGCTGTTTTATGGCGCGCCGCTGGCGGCATTCGGTACGGAACATTTCACGATCACGGCGGCGGTGGCTTCGATCATACCGGCGTGGATTCCGTGGCATCTGTTCTGGGTGTACTTGCTGGGCGCTTGCTTTATCGCGGCGCCGCTGAGCCTGGTGACGAAGATTCAGGCGCGGCTTTCGGCTGGATTGCTGGCTTTGACGTTTTTCCTTTTCGTGGCGCTGATGCATGCGCCGGGATGGGCACATAATCCGCAAAACCGTTTTGCGCTGACGGTGGCTCTGCGGGAATTGTCGTTCAGCGGCGGGCGCTGGCGTTGGCGGTGAGCCTGAGCGAGCAAAGGAGCGGACCGGACCGCGTGTTGGCAACGATTGCGCGATATCTGGTGGCGATTCCCGTGCTGTTTTTCAGCGTGGAACAATTTCTGCACGGGGATAGGGTTCCCGGCATTCCGCTGAAGCCCTTGACTCCCGAATATGTTTATGGGCACGCGATCTGGACCTTCGCGGCGGCGGTGGTGTACGCGGTGGCGGGAATCCTGCTGGTGATGGGGAAGAGAACGCGGGCGGCGGCGACATGGCTGGGGGTTGCGGTGCTGTTTGTGGAGCTGGTGGTTTATGTGCCGATGGGAGTGGTGGAGCGGGCGAGCCTGGCGAATGGGTTGAATTATGTGGCGGACACGCTGATGTTTTGCGGGGCGGTGTTGTTGATGGCGGGAGCGATGCCGCGCGAGGCGGAGTCGGGTCGGTGACGTGCCGATGCCATTGAGAGGTGGAGAGTGTCGCCCCTGCGGCGCTCAGATTTGCGGGGGATCGGCACCCAGCCCTCACGGGCTGGGCTACGGTCTAGCGCGCCTGCGGCGCTTGGTTTTGCGGCATTACATCCCTTCGCTCCCGCTCAGGGTGAAGGCGCGGCGCTAAGAGGCGGCGGTTAGGTCTGCTGCGCCACGGCTGAAGAGCGCCGCGGCTGCACAGGTTGAAACCTGTGCTACCAAAGGCGAAATGCGGCAGAATGGCGGCATGATTCGAGAACGGCGTTTCGTTAACACTTGGGTTGTGGCGGGCGCGTTGCTAAGCGTGTTGCTACTCGTGATTGCGGGCGTCGCGAGCGGGCAAGTTGCAGCGGCGGCGCAGAAGACGGAGAGGCCGGTGCCGCCGACGCGGGATCCGCATAGTGCGGGATATGTCGAGGCGAAGGAGTTGGCGGACGGGGCGGTGCCTCCGGCGGATGCGGACGGGAATTTTATTTTGGGGCCGACGCACGACGTTACTTCGGCGCACCAGGTTGCTTCGACCGCTTCGGCGGGGCACGGGGCGGGGAGCGAGAAGCCGGGTGCAGGGGGCGCGACGGGGCAGGCGGCCGAACTTCGGGGAGCCGAACTTCGGGGAAAAGTGATTGAGTTCACGATGAACTCGGCGGAGAGCAAGATTTATCCGGGGATTGCGCGGGAGGCGGGCACGTTTGGAACGTCCGATCCGGTGGACCCGGCGAAGTTGGTGGTGACGACGAGCCACGCGGCTCCGTACACGCGGAAGGTGACGGTGTACGTGCCGGCGGAGTATGCGCCGGGGAGCGTGGCGCCGTTTATTGTGGGGGCGGATGGACCGGACCGGATGCTTTTTTCGGCGCTGGACAAAGTGATCGCGGAGCACAAGGTTCCGGTGATGATTGCGATTTCGATCGGCAACGGCGGAGGAGACGCGCAGGGGAGCGAGCGCGGATTGGAGTACGACACGATGTCGGGGAAGTATGCCGAGTTCGTGGAAACCGAAGTGTTGCCGCGCGTAGAAGCGGAGGGTCACGTAAAACTGACGAAGGACCCGGATGGAAGAGCGGTGATGGGAGGAAGCTCGGGAGCGGCTTGCTCCTTGATTATGGCGTGGTATCACCCGGGGCTTTATCACCGGGTGCTGAGTTATTCGGGGACGTTTGTGAATCAGCAGTGGCCGCCGAACG
>Ga0209073_10000029_pt1 | contig 17716 bp, 16 predicted proteins | sample GAAS100_FD_187520 | JGI IMG/M metagenome (GOLD analysis project Ga0209073, IMG submission 187520) | Agricultural soil microbial communities from Georgia to study Nitrogen management - GA AS100 (SPAdes) (version 2) | ecosystem: Environmental > Terrestrial > Soil > Agricultural land | place: USA...
TGACGCGTTTCGCAAAGCCGGCCGCCAACGCAGCTATCGCGACAAAATCATGGCAACCACTCTGGCCCCTTGCTGGTATTGCAGCGGACTCATCCGCCAATTCGGCATTGGCACGGTCATCGTGGGGGAGTCGCGGAATTTTCAAGGCGGTATCGACTGGCTGCGCGAGAACGGGGTTCGCGTAATCGACATGAATTCGGGGGAATGCGAGGAGTTGCTGAGCCGGTATATTGCCGAAAACGCGACAGTGTGGAGCGAAGATATTGGAGAAGCCTAAGAAAGGGCTTACATTACGAACAAGACCCGCAAAACAGGGCTGCGAATCCAGGTCAGTCAGCGTATTCATGCCCTGGCGGAGGCGGGCTCATCTTCTGCAAGCCGGGCCCGTGCGCTTTCAAATCGCGGGTCCGGGAGATAGGCGTAAGCGAGAATGCCATGAGCCCTCTTGTGCAGGGAGTTCACATCGAAGAGCGGAACTGTCCGTTCTGCGGGAAATCCATCCCCAGCAAGCTCTACAACTGCCCGCACTGCCGGGAAGCCATTCCCAACGTCAAGGTGTCGTCCGGTTTTTCGTCCGCCGAAGGCAGCAAGAAATTCCAGCGCGGACTTTTGTACATGCTGATGGCGGGAGTGATTTATTACTTCACCAGCTCTTCGAGCCCCTGGCAGAGCCCGATTCCCATCCCTTCTTTCGTAAACCAGTATTTGACGCCGCTGCTGTTTCTGGGCGGTGCGGGAATGGCGCTTTACGGTCTGGTGATCAAGATGAGGAGTTGAGCAAGCGCCCCTCGGTGTTCATCTTGTCAAAAAACGCAAGTCCCGCGCGGCTGCGCGGGACTTGGTTCGTTCAAGGACGACTGCAGCTCAAACGGAAAGAATTCAGAAATGTATGAACGGGCCGAAGGACACCCGCAGATTGTGATGCGTCCCGCCGTTGAAGTACATCTCGTCGCCGGCTTCCAGCCGCAAGCCGAGGAACCCGACGTGGCCTTCCAGTCCGCCGCCCGGGTAGAAAACCGCGCTGACGTTGTCGGTTCGCAGGCTGTCCACCGAACTGAAGAAGTTCCCCAGCGTGGCAGGCCGCGAATCAAATCGTGTGTTGATAAAACCGCCCTTCAAGACCACGAAAGGATGAAAGGCGCTGGGGCCGGCCTCAAACTTGGGCCCGAAAAGCCCATGGAGCAGCCGCAGGTTCGAGCGCGAGATGCTCACCGCTCCCGTAGTCGTATCGGTAAAGCCCTCCGTGAACGCCTGGTTGAAGTCGTAGCTCAGTTCCGCTTCAAGCTTGACGTGGCTGACGATGGGTACGCCCAGGCGGGCGCCGAGCCCGGCGAAATTCGTTTTTGTTTGGGAGAGGCGCATGTAATCGACATAAGCGCCCACTTCCGCTTGTGCAAAGGCCGCGGGAACGAGACCTGCCGCCAGCAGCAAAACTAAAGCTACACGCTTCATGAGGTGCTCCTTGGTCGAGTTCGAGAAAATGTAGGAAAGCAGGGCTGCTGCTGGGGAGGACTGCCTTCTGCGAAAAAGATGCGCCTGCGGAGTAAGGTGTTGCACCGCGTGAGGCAAATCCCCGGTCGCGCCGGGCAAAGTACGTAGGTGCATCGCGTTAAGACGAACAGAAAGCGAAGCGGATGCGGGAGGAGATTTCGCGCGTCGCCCACATTCGACGCGAAAAAACCGCCCCCGGGTCCTCGAAAGGCAGAAGGGAATTGACGGGATGCGGACAAAGTACTACCGTACTACCCATTCCGGGTGGTTCAAGCTGGTACCATCTCGCTATTGTTCGCTCCCAAGGTCGAAGGAACTATGGAGAGTGTCCGGAAAGTGAATGTAGGCAGGGCGAGCAGATAGCAGAATCCCGCAGAAGATAGCCGGGTACAGCGTTCCCCTTGTACGAACGGGGGTTTTATCCAGCGGTTTTGAGAAATAGAGGAGCCTGGCGTCCCCATGTCCTTGCTGCACTTCCGTTGTAAAGAAAGGCGTCGCACCCAGCGGGTTCCGCTGATTGTGCCCCTTTCAGTGCACGGCGAAACCGACGACGGCGAGAAATTCTGCGTGCACACGCAATCGGTTTCCGTGAGCCAGCACGGAGCCTCATTCGAATTGGCGCAGACTGTAGTCGCGGGGCAGGTGCTGAAGCTGGTGAACGAAAACAGCAACCGCAACGTGGAATGTCACGTCGTGAATATCTATCGCAAGCGCGACGGCAAAGTGTATGTGGGCGTGGAATTCCACGGCGAAGCGAACTTCTGGCACATGACGTTTCCGCCGGCAGGGGCGCGGCCGATGCGTCGGATCGTCGGCAACAAAGCGACCGCATAGCAGGGGGGGGCGGATGCGGGTGGAGAATTTCGAGGCTGGAGCCAGGGCTCCAGCTTTTTTCCTTTTCCGGGAAGCTCTCAGCGAGCCCCTGGCGGCCATCGAAACCTGAGGCATACCACGCTGACGTTGCCATTTTGCGCAGAAGGAGAGGCGACCTGGCACGCGTCGCTCTTGTAAGCTGCTGAAAACACATCCCAGGCCATGCGAAGGGAATGGAACGGCAACTGCCTCAAGACTTATGGAATTCTTGGGTTCGGGTGCGCCGGCAGCACCCCAGTGGGCGTCGACCATCGATACGCCAGGGTGACGGCGCACCCCGCAAAATCAGGAGGGCTTATGAGGCCCTATCGAGACATTGCTACGCTGTCAGGACTGCAGGTGCTCTGCTTTCTGCTGCTGACGCATTTTGATCCGGAGTTTTTTCTGCTGCACCTCTACCAGTCGGTTTTATATGTGGCGATCCTGATCATGCTTTTTTATATGGAAGATCGCTGGGCGTACATGATTGGGATGCTGGCGCCGGTGATGTGGCTGGTGATGGCGTTTGCCACGGGCTTGCTCGGAGGGGCTACGCGGCAGCTCGGGTTGATGCTCAGCGGTGGAGCGCCGACGAACGCGGTGAGCCTGTTGGCGGCGGCAACGGCGGTGCTGGCCGTATTGATGATTGTTTTCTGCGCGCGGCATTGGGCCCGGGAATACGCGGGGCTCGGCAAATCGCTGAGCACGTTCGCGGTGAGCTTTGGAGTGGTCGTGTTGTATTACGGCATCCTGGTGATGTGGTTCTGGGAGATGATTCCGAATCCCGGGAAGAACTGAAGAAAGTAAGTCAGGGTAGCCGGGCCGAGCGGGCCCGGCTCACGGAGAGAAAAGCGGACGCCTCAATTAACGGGGCGTCCGCTTCTTTTTTCTGTGCGGCGTCTTCTTTGCTTTCGAATGCTGCTTTCGCGGCGAGGATCCGCCGGCGGAAACAGGATGGGAAAGAGCCTCCCTGGTTTTGCGGGGCAACTTGGCGACGACGAGATCGTAGGAAGCGCGGAGGAGTTCGGAAAGTTCGGTGGGCGAGAGCGCTTCTTTCGTTTCGAGAGCGATCCATTTCGCGCGAGCGAGATAGGGCGCGGGAATGATGCCGGGCCGCTCGGTAAGTTCGGCGAAGGATTCGTCGGTGGCTTTGAAGGTGAGCCAGACGGGAGCGGGCTCGAGAGGAGTGATTGCGAACATCTTGCCGGCGATTTTGAAGACGAGGTCGTTGCCCCACTGGACGTGCTCGGTGGCGCGGGGAAAAGAGAGACACAGTTTGCGGAGCCAGTCGACGTTCATGATGGCCCTCCGGAGAGATGCTTCGCTTCGCTCAGTATGACAATCTGCCTTGGACGGATGGTTTGCCTAGTCGGCGGAGGCCGTGGCGTAGCGGCGGAAAAAGGAATCGCGGTGCCATTCGGGCCGGGTGGAATCGATGGCCGTTTCGACAAGCAGGCGGCGCACGATTTCTTCGTAAAGCGCGGCGGCGTGAAGATCGACGGGCTGATTCACATCGTCGCTGGGAGCGTGATAACGGTACGTCAGCCAATCCTTCAAGGTCTTGGCTTCGGGAGTGCCCGGTTCGGCGAAAACATCCATGATCACGGAGGGAACGCCGTGGCGAATGAAATTGTATTGATCGCTTCGAACGAAAAGATTGCGAAGCGGCTCGGGATCGGGAACGGGTTTGACGCCGAGAGACGTGGCAATTTCGGCGGCGCGGTCGCCGAGGGTCGAGTCGTGCAGGCCCTGGACGCGCAGGACTTTGAGGGGAATGACGGGCAGAAACATGTCCGTGTTGATGTCCGCGATGATGGACTTGGGATCGACCGTGGGATGAGCGGCGAAGTACTTTGAGCCGAGCAGGCCTTTTTCCTCGGCAGTGAAAAAGACGAACAGGACGGAGCGACGGAGCTTTTCCGGACGAACTTTGCCGGTTTTGGTGTGATCGGCGTGGAGCAGGGAATCGGCCATGTCCAGAAGGAGGGCGCTGCCGGAACCGTCGTCCATGGCGCCGTTGTAAATGCGGTCGTTGGCGATGGGTTGGCCGATGCCGACGTGATCGATGTGGGCGGAGAGGACGACATATTCGTTCTTGAGCTTGGGATCGAGGCCGGGGAGCTTGGCGACGATGTTCGCCGACTCAATTTCCTTGCGTTGAATGGCGGCGCGGGCTTTCAGGGAAACGGCGAGAGGAAAATGCGGCAGCGCTTTGCGCTCCTTGCCGAGCGCGGCAATTTCGGCGAAGGTGTGGCCGGAACCAGCGAAAAGCTTTTCGGCGCCGGCGGGATTGAAGATCAGAGCGAGCTTGAGGCCGGCGATTTCGTTGAATTCGGGACCGGCAAGATCCATGGAAGGATGCGCGCGGTTCAAAGACATGCGCGACCAGGGAATGTCCATGGAAGCGGGATTCGGAATGACGATGAGGCCGACGGCGCCCGCCTCGTGAAGGACTTTCCAGCGTTCGGCGACGCTGCCATAGTGCGCGGCGAGCGGGCCGGGAATTTCGGAGGGCGATCCAGAGAGGTACACGACGACTTTGCCGCGGAGATCGAGGCCGGCGAAGTCGTCTTGATTGTTTTCGGGGACCTTCAGACCGTTGCCTGCGAAGACCAGCGGGGCGGAGATTTCCTCGTCGGCGCCTTCAACACGGGTGGAGAAGTAAGCGTCTTCGCCGAGAACGAGGGGAGTCTCCTTGCCGTTTTCGACGAGAGCGGCCGAAGAATTTTTCTCATCGATGGAGCGCTCGATGAATTTGATGGGCTGGTAGTAGCCGTCGGATCCGGCAGGCTCTAGGCCATAACCTTTGAGGCGCTCGACGGCGTAGGCTTCGGCTTTGCGGAGGCCCATGCTGCCGGTTTCGCGGCCTTCCATGGTGTCGTCAGCCAGGACGCGGACGTGTTCCCACCAGGACTGGCCGGTGAAGTGGATTTTGCGGACGTTCTTCGCCAGTGCCGCCGCCGTCAGCAGCAGAACGGCGGAAAGGAGCACGGAAATGCGACGCATGCAGAGCCTCCTGGCTTGGGCGAGAAGCGGGAGCATAGCAAGGCGGAGAGGAAAGCGCCAACGGGATTGAGTGGGTCTCCGCTGAAGACTATCCTTGGCTCGATGATGCGGCCGCTCTGAAGATGAAGAAGTTCCCGGCGGCAAGGAGGCACGAGATGAGAAAGTGGCTGGCGGCTATGCCGATTCTTTTGGTTTGCGCCGGCGGGTTTGCGCAGGGACGGTCCACTGACAATTTGACCAGTTTCACCGAAACGAAGGCCGCGGTTCTGAGAGTGTTGTCGTACCCCAGTTATACCGATTCTGATGAAAAGATCCTTAACCGTTCGGGAGACATGGCGGCCATTGCGATCATCCGAAGCATTTCCATGCAGGATTTGGAGTCGCCTGAAAAAACGAGACAAATCGTGCTGATATTGAATATGGCTTTTGCCGCTCCTCAGCTCATCGCAACAAGCGAGGATCGCCAGCCGACGGCGACCGTGCTGTTGCTGGACGAGCTAAGTAAAACAAATTACGGCCGGGCCTATGTCGACGAAATCGAGAATGTCCGAAAGGAAATCCAGCACAGCACCCGTACGGGGCATGCCTACGAACTCGTTACGCTGAAGGGCAGCCCTCCTTTCGACGCAGAACATACACAATGGGTAGCCAGCGTGCTCCGGTGGACATACGAAATCAAGGTTGGGATGACGCGAGGCAATCTGCTCAAAGTTTATACGACGGAAGGTGGACTCTCAACGGGAACTCGCAGAACCTACGTCCTGAAAGGGTGCCCGTACGTCAAAGTGGATGTCGAGTTCAAGCCCGTCGGGCGTCCAGAGCGGGATACAGAAGGGCGAATAACGCTGGTGGAAGACGACCGCGACATAATCACCAGGATTTCTCGACCTTATTTGGAATACAGCATCCTCGATTAGCAACGGCTCCGATGCCGGACTCGGCCAGAGTTTTTTCCCACACAAGACTTCAACACTATGTTTCAGCGGGAACGCTTAAGGGTGACGTAGTCGCGGCCGAGGTAGAGGCGATAAGAGCCGTCTTCGGGCGCGGCGAGGACCTGCAGGGGAACGGGGCGCTTGATTTCCGCGTCGTGCGCGCCGGAAATCTCGAGGAGATTGTTGGAGCCGAGATCGGTAACGATGAATTTAGACCCTTGGACAAAGCCGATCCCGTACGCGCCCGGCTTGAGCGACTGGCCGTTGATTTCGAGGGGCACCTCGGTAAAGAAATATCCCTGATATTTTTCACGAACGCCGGTGGAATAGCCGGAATTGTCGACGAGTCCGGCGAGGACGTAGAAACCGTCCGCGAAGCGAATGCCGCCGGTGTTGCGCATTTGCACGGGAGCGACCTGGCCGCGATAGAAGACGCGATCGGGGAAAATCTTTCCCGAAATGTCAGAAGCTTTGAGAACGACATCGTTTCCGGGTGCGGCCTGCGCGCGCGGAGCGGCGGCAAACGCAAGGGCACCGGCCAGGGCAGACAACAGGACAAACGAGAAGAGTTTGTGTTGTGACATGGGAATGCTCCTTTGTTGGGGCTTATGGTACACCGAACGGGCGAGATCTGCCCGCTCCAAGGGACCGCCGGGCTTGTGGTAAGGTACGCAATTCCTATCGGCTTGAGGAGGAATGGGCATGCTCGATCGCAGGGACTTCATGCGGGTTTTTTCGGGACTAGGATTCGCAGGGACGCTGCTGCCGGGGGTGTTGTGGGCGGAAGCGCAAGGCAAAACGGAAGTCACCAAAGAGATGATCGACAACGCGGCGGCAATTGCCGACGTGAAAATCGCGGACGACTACAAGCAAATGATGCTGGAGAGCCTGAACGGGCGCACGAAGGGATATGACGATATTTTCGCCTTGCACATGCCGAATTCGGCGGCGCCTTCCCTCCTGTTCGATCCGGTGCTGCCGGGAATGAAGCTGAATCGCGCGAAGAGGCCGATGAGGCTTTCGGCACCGGCGGTTGCGGCGCGTGCTCCGAAAAACCTGGAGGATGCGGCGTTCGGGAGCGCGCGCGAGTTGGCGGAGCTGGTTCGGACGAAGAAAGTTTCCGCGACAGCGCTGACGGAAATGTACCTGGAACGGCTGAAGCGGTACGACCCGAAGCTGAAGTTTGTAATTACGCTGACCGAAGATCGTGCCAAGGCGCAGGCGAAAGAAGCGGACAAGGACATTGCAACGGGAAAGTACCGCGGGCCGCTGCACGGGCTGCCGTGGGGCGCGAAGGATCTGCTGGCAACGAAGGGATATCCGACTACCTGGGGCGCGGGCGGATTCGAGAAGCAGGTCATCGACGAAGACGCGACGGTGGTGAAGCGGCTGGATGCGGCGGGCGCGGTGCTGGTGGCGAAGTTGACGCTGGGCGCGCTGGCGATGGGCGACCACTGGTTTGGCGGCGTTACGCGGAATCCGTGGAATGCGAGCCAGGGATCGAGCGGGTCTTCGGCGGGCCCGGCTTCGGCAACGGCCGCCGGGTGCGTGGCGTTCAGCATCGGGTCGGAGACGCTGGGATCGATTTCGTCGCCGTCGACACGATGCGGCTGCACGGGACTGCGGCCGACGTTCGGATTTGTGCCGCGGACCGGAGCGATGGCGCTTTCCTGGACCATGGACAAACTCGGGCCGATCTGCAGGAGCGTGGAAGATTGCGCAATGGTGCTGGACGCGATTTACGGCCCGGACGGGCAAGACCGCACGGTGCAGGATGCGGCGTTTACCTGGGACGCGAACCTGGACTGGAAGAGGCTGCGGGTTGGCTATTTGAAAGATGATTTCGAGGCGAAGCCGCCCGAACAGAAGCCTGAGGAGGAGAAGCCGGCGGCAACGCCGGAAGAGCAGCTGAAACGGGAGGCGGCGAAACGACGACAGGAAGCGAACCGCGCGAGGGCGGCATACGACAAGAAATACAACGATGCGGCGCTGGAAAAATTGAAGAGCATGGGCGTGAGACTGATCCCCGTTGCCATGCCCAAGTTCCCGTACGATGCGATGGTGGCGATGCTGGAAGCGGAAGCAGCGGCGGCATTCGATGAATTGACGCGAACGGGGCGGGACAAACTGCTGACGGAGCAGGGCCCCGGGGACTGGCCGAATTCTTTCCGCTGCGCCCGGTTCATTCCCGCGGTGGAATACATTCAGGCGAGCCGCGCGCGGCAAATGGCGATGGAAGCGGTAGCTAAAGTATTCAACGGGGTCGACGTGATTGTGGCCCCGACGTTCAGCGAACAGTTGGTGATTACCAACCTGACCGGCCACCCGGCACTGATCCTGCCGAACGGATTGCGGGGTGAGGATGCGCCGCCACCGCTCGATCACGGCGACGCGACGCGGGACAACGTGGCGGGTCCCGGGACGCCGGTGAGCTTGACGTTTCTCGGACAGCTATACGGAGAAGGGAAGTTACTGGCGTTGGCGCGCGCGTACCAGGAAGCAACCGGCTTTCACAAGCTGCACCCGAAACTGGACTAGCCGCTTCGAGCGTTGCGAACGCGGCGAGTTTCTATGGTTGTGCCGCGGAGGACTTCTCGATCGGATAGCCTTTCTCGACCCAATCTTTGGCGAAGCTGGCGGGGAGAATCAGCACGCGAAGGCGCGTAAAGCCCATCTGTTGGAGTGCTGAGAACGCCGGACGGATATTGGGGCACTTTTCGCGGCCCTGGCTCCTCCGCGGAAGGGATTGCGGACCTGAAGCAATACGCAGCGACCTTGCCGAAGAATTCGAATGTGGTTCTGTACTGCGGCTGCTGCCCTCTTGAATGTGCGCGCCGTTATAGAGGGTGTGGACGCCGACGTAAATCACCGTCGGCGCAGGATCCTTTTCCTGCTTCAGTTCCGCGGCGAAAGCGGCGGGTTGCACGGTTTGCGCGGCGGTCCAGGGATCGGCTGGAGCGGCCCGATGCCCGGGGGCGTTGCGTCCCGGCAAAGCAATGGCGATCAGCAGCACACCGGCGCCGGCAAAGGAAATCGACAGAATTCGCAGGGCGGATTTCTTGCGCGCAATCAACATGAGATGTCTCCGAGCCTTACAAAGAGAGCACCTCTATTGCACGATGCGCGGGACAAAAAGGCAAGGGGAGCCCGCCGCCAAGCGGCGCTTATTTATTTCTTGCTTCGTTGCGCTGCCGCTGAAGCTTCAGGGCTGTAGTGCGAAGCGTCTCCGGAATGTTTTTGTTCATGGTGAGCTTCTTGAGGTCGACGACGTTGATCATGGGAAGAAGGCGCAGCGAGACGTCCAGCGGAGTTTTCGCATTGTTAATCAGATTCCGCACGACGACGTAATTCTTGCGAAAGACGCGGTTGCCGGCGATGAGGCGCAGGATCTCGTCGGTAAGGTTGGCCATGGAAGCAAAGGCCTCGACTTCCTGGTCCGTAAGGCGAGGGGATTGCAGCACGGCGCGCTGGACCACTTTGTTCGAATCGCGTATCAGCGTGCGGCGGGCATCGGAGCCGCCCTTCATGGCGAACTGCACGCGCTGCGCCACGGTCATTTTGGCAATTTGCTGAAGAAGCGTCTGGCGCTTGTGAGCGTCGGGTTCGGCTTCGGAGGCGGCCTCCGCAAGCGCGGCTTCGTCGATGGCCGAGCCGAGCAGTTCGTGGAGTTGCGCTTTCTGGTCGGCGGTGACGGCGCTGGAATGTTCGAGGGCGGCGGCCAGAGCCGGAGACTGACTGACGCGGTCCAATTCCTCGAAGAGCGCCTGAATGCCCAGCGCGGAGAGGTGCTGCACCACGGGAACAAGATGTTCGGCGGAACACTGCTTATTTTCGATGAGCGCGTCGCACACGCCGGGTTTCGCGGAAAGATTTTTGGCGGCATAGGAAAAAACGGCGGGGAGGGCGTTCTCGCGTTTGATGGCCTCAAGAAAAGACTCGAGCGGGACGGAAGCGATGGCATCTTGAGCGCGAGAGGCGACCAGTTCGTCGCCGTCGTGAGTGAGCAGCGCCAGAATTTCGGCGCGGTCCGCGGGCGCCAGGTGCGCGCCTCCGGCGCAGACGGCAAGTTTGCGCTCGCGCGTGGCTCTGCCGTGGCGCAGATCTTCAATGATTTCCGGGCTAAGCGTTTCCACGTTGGAGGGCTCGCAGCTTCGAGCCCAAGACTATTTTAGCGGAGGTAATTGCGGGCGCGAGGACGCCATCGAGGCGAGGTTCAACTGCAGCAATACCTCGGGAAGCACGGCGGCGTTCGCACGGGCCGGGGTGAGAAGCCGGGAGGCGTGGTTCGCGTCGCGGTGCGCGACATGGCGACGCCAGGCGTACACGGCGCCCAGAGCGACCCCCAGCAACAAGACCAGTACGCCGAGTACGATCACGATGGGAATCCATTTGGGCGGCGATGGAATCCGCTCTTCGGGCCGCGCCGGGCCGGGCGGCGCCATTTCTCCCCGCGCGAGGTCATATTCGCCGAGCAGGCCCTCTTCATCGAGCCCAAGATACCGCGCCGTGGTGCGCACGAAGCCCCGCCCAAAGACTCCGCCGGGAAGTTTGCTCCAGTCCTCGTTTTCCAGCGCGTGCAGGAATCGTTCGCTGATGCGCGTGGCTTTGGCGACCTCTTCGAGAGAGACTTCGCGCAACTCGCGCTCGCGCTTCAGGCGTTCACCAAACGTTCCCCTGGCCATGAAAGGAAGGCGCTCCTACACGCGAGCGAAGGAAAAGCGGAGCGGCTTTTTCGGCTCGCGCCTGCGTTGTGGCCCTCGCATGTTCGGCCCGAAGACTCGGGTTCGGCCAGGAGAGGACCGTGGGCAACCTCGAAATGAGGCGTGGGATTTCCCTGAGGCAATATAGGGTGAGGTTCCCAAGCTGTCAAACGAGGGGCGCTCCCGATGCGAGAAAGTACTGCGGCAGGCGAACGCCCAGGCTTCTGCGAGAAGGCATCATGGCAAGATGAATACGCCTGTACCACGCATGGGTTGCGCAAGGTTTTGCGGGGTGCCTATACTGGCGCAGATTCGCGCACAAGGGGCGCAACCGGGTGCGGCCGTGTGTTCGATGGCGGCAGGCGGCTGGAAGCAGGGCTGATTCGAGTGGAAGACGTCAACCAATTCCCAGGGATCGAACGCCGGCGGAACCCGAGGCCGGGAGACGAAGACCGCCGCGAGGCGGGAGAAGTGGCCGTGTTCCAGGAACTCGGCAAAGCGCTCACATCCTCCCTGCAGCTGGACCAGGTTCTCCGTACGATTATGGAAAAAATCGAGGAGTTCCTGAGGCCCGATAATTGGTCGCTGCTCCTCCTCGACGAAGCCAAGCAGGAACTCTATTTTGAGCTGGCCGTGGGCAAGGCGTCGCAGGCGCTCAAGGACGTTCGGGTAAAGCTGGGCCAGGGAATCGCGGGCTGGGTGGCGCAGCACGGCGAGACGGTTGTGGTCCCCGACACCTCGAAGGACACGCGGTTTTTCTCGCAGGTCGACGAAAAAACCAAGACGGAAACGCAGTCGATCGTAGCCGTTCCCGTAAAGTTCCGCGACACCTGCCTCGGCGTAATCGAGCTGATCAATTGCATGGGGCCCGAGGGTTTCAATCCCCGGGATTTGAAGCTGCTGGAGGCGCTTTCCGATTTCGCTGCGATCGCGCTCGAAAATGCGCGCCACGTGAAACGCATTCACGAACTGACTATCACCGACGATTGCACCACCCTGTACAACGCGCGGCACATGAGCGTGATCCTGGAAACGGAGATTTACCGCTCGCACCGCTACAACTACGAGTTTTCGCTGATTTTCATCGACCTGGACCACTTCAAGCAGGTGAACGACACGCAGGGACACCTGGTGGGTTCGCGGCTTCTGGCGGATATCGGGAACGCCCTGAAGACGCATTGCCGGCTGATCGATTTTGCGTTTCGTTATGGCGGAGACGAATTCGTGCTGCTCCTGCCGCAGACCTCGAAGGAAAACGCTCTGAATGTGGCGCACCGGCTGCACCATCTCATTCGCGAAGCGAAGTGGTTGGCCGGCGAAGGACTGAATATCCACATCACCGCCAGCATCGGAGTAGCCAGCTATCCCGTCGATTCGAAAACGAAAGAAGGCTTGCTGCACCTGGCCGACGAAGCCATGTACCTGGTGAAGAATACGAATCGCGACAGCGTCGCGGCCGCGAATATCGGCCTGCTGAAGGCCCCCGCCGCGAATGCGGAATCCGCCGGCTAGTTTTCGGCTCCGCCGCCGCACTTCTATACACTCCTCGCGAATTCTGCTTAACTGGCACCATGAAGAGAAGTGAAGCGGCCAAGTATGCGCGCTGGTCGGCGGCGGCTGCGCTGCTGCTGGCCGGCATCACGGCGGCTGTGTATCTCGGGCGAAGCTGGCAGCGCCTACTGGAAAAGCGGCGCGCTCCACCTCCGGCTCCCGTGAACGTGGAACGCCAGTCGATGGCCTTGACGTTCTCCAAGGTGGAGGGGAAACGAACGATTTTCACCGTGGAAGCCTCGAAGTCCACCGACTTTCGCGGAGAAAATGCCAGCCTTCTCGAAGACGTGAAGATTACCGCTTTCGGGGAAAGCGGGCAGCGTCACGACGTTCTGCACACGCAGAGCTGCCGCTACGCAAAGGAGCAGGGAACCATCGCCTGCGCCGGAATCGTGCAGATTGACCTGCTCAGCGCCGCGGATGCCGCGGCTACGGCAGGGCGCCCGGACGAAGCCGCAGCGCGCGCCGTGCATGTGGAAACCAAGGGCGTCACCTTCGACCGCGGCAAAGGAATCGCCACTACGAACCAACCGGTTACCTTCCGTTTTCCGAACGGCGAAGGACAAGCGGTGGGAGTGCAATATCGTTCCGACGAAGGAACGCTGCAGCTCGAGCGCGACGTGCAAGTGAAACTGCATCCGACCACCGAACAGCGAAAGAAAGATCCGCGCGCCCCGGAAGCAGTGGAAATCCGCGGCGCGCAACTCGATTTCGGGCGCGACAGCCATTCCGTGCGGCTGCTCGGCCCGGCCACCGCCGACGGCGCGGGAGCGCGGTTGAGCGCGGGGGAGTTCGAACTGCTGCTGGACGACGATTACCGCGCGAAAACCCTGCTGGCAAAGCCGATCGGCAGACGGTCCGAGGGCCCCGGCGCGGGGCCGGTGGACAGACCCGAAGCGCTTCTCCGCGCGAAAGGCGGAGAGCAGAGGCTCGGGGCGGACTTGATCTCCGCATCCTTTTCGTCGGAAGGATGGATCGAGCGGATTCGCGCTGACGGAAACGTGCGCGGCAACTCCGAGTCATCGGATTCCAAGGATGAATGGAGCGCCCAGGCTGCGGATCTGGCGCTGTGGCCGCAAGTCAATCTGCCGAAGGAGCTTAATCTGCGTGGCGCGGTGGATTTGAAAACGGAGGCGGTGCGCTACGTCGAATCGAGGGAACTCCGTACCGAGGCCGTGCGTGTTTTGTTCAGTGAACCTCAGGCCGGGAAGAACGGAAAACAGGAGATTCGCGCGACCCGAGCGGAAACTCTGTCCCCGGGAAGCATTTCCTGGAGCGAACAGAATGCGGGCGAGCGGAGCGCCGGCGCTCCAGCCGGCTTTCAGAACACCACGCTGAAGGCGGACAAGCTGACTCTGAATTTTGCGACCGCAGGAAAACCCGGAGAGCTCGGCGCTCTTGGCAATGTCCAAACCGAACGACGAATCAGCGGAAAGCCTGTGCAAACCGCGTCTTCGCAGACCGGCGCGGTGGACTTCGCGTCAAAGGGTGGTTGGCGCGAAATGCGGCTCGACGGCGCGGTGCGTTTGAAAGAAGGGGATCGCAGCGGAATGGCCGATCACGCCGTCTTTGCTCACCCAGCGCAGACCGCGGCGCTTACCGGACATGTTCTCGTGCGTGATGCGAGGACGCAAACCGCGGCGGACAAGATCACCTTTTCGCAGGCGACCGGGGACATTTTGGCTGACGGCGGCGTGAAATCGACGGATCTTTCCGCCAGCGCCAGAGCCGTGGATTTGGCGCCTGCGCCGGCGAATATCACCGCGGATCATCTGCAGGCGAATTCGAAGAGTGGCCATGCGGTCTATACCGGACACGCGAGACTGTGGCAGGGCCCTTCGGTACTTGAGGCGGACTCCATCGATCTAGTGCGAGAGCAACGCTCGCTTTCCGCGGGCGGGAGCGTGCATGCGGTTTTTCCGGGAAGCGACTCTACGGCCAAAGGAAACCAAAGCGCGGCGAAAGCGCCGAAGTTGTGGCGCGTTTCCGCGGGGAGACTGACCTATCTCGAAAAGGAGAATCGCACGCATTTGGAAAAGGACGTGGTGATTCAGTCGGCGGGCGACCGCATCCGCGGGGCCATCGTGGATTTATACTTCACGAGTGAAAAGGGCGCTGCCGGCGCCTCCGCCAATTCCTCCGGAGCGCGCCAGATCAGCCGCGCCGTGGCAAGCGGCGGCGTCATCGTGGAACAGGGAACGCGGAGAGCTACCGCGGAGCGCGCTGAATACACCGCCGCGGACGGAAAATTCGTCATGAGCGGCGGAAATCCAACGATTTTCGACGCTTCTTCGGGAACAACTTCCGGGCGTCAATTGACCTTCTTTTTAGCGGATGATACGATCATCGTCGACTCTGAAAATGGTTCGCGGACGTTGACGAAGCACCGAGTCGAGTAGTTTGTGGCTGCAAGCCGCCACTTGTGACGAGGTATGCTCAAACTTGAGGCCGTCGAGTTAAGCAAGTCTTATCGCGGGCGCAAGGTCGTTGACGACGTCGAATTGGAAATCGGTCAGGGCGAAGTGGTCGGTCTGTTGGGGCCGAACGGTGCGGGAAAAACGACCACCTTTTACATCATCGTCGGCCTGGCGCGTCCCGATTCCGGCCGTGTCCTGCTGAACGGCGACGAAATCACCGATCTTCCGATGTATTTGCGGGCCCGCAGCGGGATCAGCTATCTTCCTCAGGAACCCTCGGTCTTTCGCCAACTGTCCAGCGAAGAAAACCTGCTCGCGGTGCTCGAAACCCTTCCGCTCACGCCGGAGCAGCAACGGGACCGCCTGGAGGAATTGCTGGCGCAAATGGGGTTGGAAACGGTCAGAACGAGCAAAGCCTACACTCTCTCCGGAGGCGAGCGCCGCCGCCTCGAAATTGCCCGTTCCCTCACACTACAGCCTTCGTTTATTCTTTTGGACGAACCTTTTTCCGGAATCGATCCGCTCACCGTTAAGGATCTTCAGGAGATTATCCGGAACCTGGCGGATTCAGGAATCGGCGTGTTGATCACGGACCATAACGTTCGGGAAACCCTTACCGTCACCGACCGCGCTTATATCCTCAAAAGTGGGAAAATCTTCAGGAAGGGGCGGCCCGAGGAATTGAGCAACGATCCGGAAGTCCGCCGCGTGTACCTGGGCGATCATTTCCGCTTGAACTAGCAAGCCGAGGGAGCAACCTCGAAGACAACCATGGCCTGGCAAGGACTCAAACTCAACCTGAAGGTGGCGCAGAAGCAGATTCTGACGCCCGGCCTGGTGCAGATGGTGAGCGTCCTGGCGCTCAACCGCCTGGAATTGCGCGAAATGATTAACCAGGAGATGGTCGCGAATCCGGTGCTTGAAGAACTCAGCGAAGAACCGACGCCCGCCGATAACTACAGCGATGAAAATTTCCTGAAGAACGAAACGGAAAAAGTTCCCGAAACGGAAGCCGCAAATCCTTTTGACGAGTTCGACGTCGGCAGCTTCTTTAACCAGTATCTCGATACCGGAGGCGACGGTGGGCAGTCGCAGGAGCGCGAGATTTCCGAACGCCCGTCGTTCGAGAAGTTCCTTTCTTCTCCCGCGGGCCTGACCGATCACCTCGCCTGGCAACTCAGCGTAACCATCTGTTCGGATTCGGTCCGGGAAATTGTGGAAAACATCATCGGCAATCTCGACGAAAACGGCTACTTGACCGCCTCCGTCGAGGAACTCGCGCAGGACGGCAAGTATTCGCAGGATGACCTCGAAGACGCGCTGGCGGTCGTTCAAGACTTCGATCCCATCGGCGTGGGCGCGCGCGATTTACGGGAGTGCTTGCTGCTGCAACTCAAAGCCTTCGACCCGCAGAATGCCCTCGCGCAACAAATCGTCTCGGAGCACCTGAAGCAGGTGCAATCGAACCAACTGAAGGAAGTCGCCCGGGCCTTGAACCGCCCGGTGGAAGTCGTCAAGCGGGCGCTTGACGTCATCAAGAAGCTCGACCCGCGGCCGGGGCTGCGCTACAACAAAACCGAGCCGCGGCTTGTCGAACCCGACGTCTACTTCCGCAAAGTTGACGGAGTCTGGCAGGTGCTGCTGAACGAAGACGACATGCCGCAATTGCGCTTGAGCCCAACGTACCGGCGGCTCCTGGCGCGGGATGCCGCGGACAAGGACGTCCGCAATTACGTCAAGGAGCGTTTTACAGCCGCCATTCAGCTGCTGAAGAATATCGAGCAGCGGAAGCACACCATCCTGCGGGTCTGCCAGTCGATCATCGCCCGGCAAGGCGATTTTCTGGATCAGGGACCCGACGCGCTCAAGCCCATGATGATCAAGGAAGTGGCCGAAGAGGTCGGCGTTCACCCTTCCACGGTGAGCCGCGCCGTGGCCAGCAAGTACGCCCACACGCCGCAAGGCGTGCTTGAGCTGCGTTCCTTTTTCAGCGAGGCGGTCAACGGACCCGAGGGCGGCGGGATGTCCCTGCTTACCCTGAAGCGGCTGGTGAAGAAAATGATCGAGGAAGAAGACACCGCAAAGCCGCTCACCGATGAGCAGATCGCCAAAAAACTCGACGACGCCGGGATACACGTCACACGGCGCACTGTGGCGAAGTATCGCGAGGACATGCGCATTCCCAGCACGCACCAGCGCCGGGTGAAAGCGTGAACAGCACCCTGCCGTGAAGCCGCGCGCCAGGCACGATTCCCGCCAACTCGTGGTGCTGACGGGTCTTTCCGGCTCGGGCAAAAGCACAGTCCTGCACGCATTTGAAGACATGGGCTTCTACTGCGTGGACAACCTTCCCGTAGAGCTCATTCCCATTTTCGCGGAGCTGCACGCCGCCGGGGAAGCCGATTTCCTCCGAGCCGCTCTTCTGGTGGATGCCCGCGAAGGCGCTCAGTTGGAAAAGCTGCCCGGTCTTTTGCGGGTTCTGAGAAAAGACCATCCCATCACGCTGGTCTTCATTGAAGCGAACGACGAATCTTTGTTGCGCCGTTACAGCGAGACGCGCCGGCCGCACCCGCTGGGGAAAGAACAATCCGTCCGCGAGAGCCTGCATCACGAACGAAAGTTGATGGAGCCGATCCGCAGGCTGGCCGACGTGGTGATCGACACGACCCAGTTCAATGTCCACGAATTGCGCCACTTCATCACCGAGCGGTTCAAAAGCCCGGACCGTCGCCCGATGCTGGTGTCGCTGGTGAGCTTCGGATAC
>Ga0209073_10000034_pt1 | contig 16848 bp, 17 predicted proteins | sample GAAS100_FD_187520 | JGI IMG/M metagenome (GOLD analysis project Ga0209073, IMG submission 187520) | Agricultural soil microbial communities from Georgia to study Nitrogen management - GA AS100 (SPAdes) (version 2) | ecosystem: Environmental > Terrestrial > Soil > Agricultural land | place: USA...
CGCGCGCGGAAACTGCGCGCCAACCGGCCGGTCGTATCGCGACAAATCTTCCACCTGCATCCGCTCTCCCTGCCCCCGCGCTTCCATAAACTCCTCCCTCACCATCCGCCCTCTGCCCCAAAGCCGCCTTCCACCGCGAATTCTATCGAACGGCATCCGCGAAACAAACCGCCCACGTAATCGTCTGAGCGAACGACTCCTCCCAACGCCGTCATTTCGAGCGGCGCCTCTCCCTGCCATTTCGAGCGCCGTCCGGCTCATCGTCATCTCGCGCAGCCGCTCTCCAACCCCGTCATTTCGAGCGGAGTGGCCGGTCCTTTCTTTCGTTCGCGCTGCGCGAACGACCGGCCACGCAACGAGAAATCTCTCTTATCGCGCTCTCTGCCGCGGTCAGACTCGCCCCGGCAAAAAGTGGCTCCGTGAAGCGCACCACAACTACACCGTTGGTGGGGTAATTGGTCGCGCCGTTCACCGGATAGACATTCGCAACCGACGGAGCCACAGTGTTCAGCAGCGGATTCAAGCCTTGCAGGAACGATTGCAGGTACGTCAGTCCGTTAGGTGCGATCTGGCTCGCCAGTGAGCCGCTGAGCGGCGGCGCGGAGGTATAGAACAGCGCCCAGCCGTCGGGCAGGCCATCTCCCGTCGTGCTCGCCGCGGCATAGTTCGTGGCGATGGCCGTCTCATAAAGATTGGTCAGCCCGTCCCCATCCGAGTCGCCCAGTGGGTCCGCTGAAACGATGGTCAGCGTGTTGCTCGCCGAAGGTACCGAAGGCGTGCTCCCATTCGCGTTCGTGGCTACCGCCGTGAACGTGCCCACGGCGTCCGCCGCCAGCGTGAGCGTCATGGTGGCCGAAGTGCCGTCTCCGCTGATGTTCACGTTCGAGACGGTAATCGCGGCGGGCGCAAAGGCCGGCAAGAAGGAGAACGTCGCGCCCGTAAGATTCGAGCCGTTCACCTGAAAGCTGACCGTGGTGGAATTCAGCACCTGCGCCGGGCTCACCGAAATAATCACCGGAACAGCCAGCACGGTGAAGTTGCTGCTCGAAGTCGCGGTCGAAGTTCCCACTGTCACGCTGATCGGCCCCGTCGTGATCTCGAGCGGCACATCCAAAACCTGTCATTTCGAGCGGAGTGGCCGGTCTTTTTCTTTCGTTCGCGCTGCGCGAACGACCGGCCACGCAGCGAGAAATCTCTCTTCAGCTGTTTGACTCCCTGACGTTGCTGCCGGGCGTCGCGCTGAAGTTCTGTCCCTGGATCGTGACCGCCTGCCCCACGCTGCCTTGCCCTGGTGAAAAACTGAAAATCGCCAGCGCGCTGGGTGAAGTGGTCGACCGCGTGATCGAAAGCAGATTCCCCACCGCATCATAGTTGTAGGTAGCCACGTTCCCGCTGGGATCGATCACTTGCGTCAATCGGCCGAGGGCATCGTACACATTTTGCACGTTGCTCTGCGCACACAGCGCGGACGCAAAGCCTAGAGTGGCCAAGGCAATCAGACAAATTTTCAGCCGCTTTAGCATCACTGTACTCCGCGCGTGTCTTCGAAACCCAGCCTCCCGCGCATCACCGACTGCAGCTAATACATGACAAGCTTTTGATGCCCAACAAGGCCATCCGCCGATTGCAACTGAAGGTGAAGAAGTGCAGCTGGCCCTGCCCGTAGTAGCGCTGGAATCCTTTCGGCAAAAGACCACACTAAAATCCCCGCCCTCAAAACCCGAGCTCGCCTGCCGCACAGGCAGGGACGGGGCACCCTTCTCGTAACTGCCCGTTTAAGTCCCGTAACAGTACCTCTCCTGATTCACGTAATCAACCGTCTAACGATCCGTGACGGCCTGCGGGTCACCCATCCCCCTTTGCGGTCGCACTCTTATTGGCGTGTTTTATCATCACGGACCGCACCATCCGAGTCCTTAAGTCTCTTTTGGTATCTTTCAAACCAGTACCACAAGAAGCCAAACGGAACGAATACGACGACGGCAATGCATTTCCACGGATCCTTCTCGTATCGAATGCTTTGATAAATGGCCCAAAGACCACCAAGTGGCGCCACTAGGCCATACAGGATGAGGAGCGGAAAGAATACACGATCGTTCATGAAAGCTGCAGGACGCACATAAACCGCGAAAAAGAATGCCGACGCGATCAAAATCGGCACGAGCCATACGAGCTTGCCTCGTATTCGGTGGATTTCTGGGCGCGAAGATTTCAGGGTTCTTGGCATGAGGCGGTGAGCTCCTTAAACTTGTCCCAGCTAAACGAAGCGTCAATTCCTCCTCCGACCGCGAACCCCAACCTGATCACCTTGGATGTGTTAAGTTTGGTTTCGCCTCCAAAGACATGTTCGATCGGTCCGAAGTGACCGCTAAACTCGGTGTAAGGATCCACCAAGTCCTGATTCAAATAGCCTGGATCAGTCACCCTCTCGGCATTGAAACCGCTCCCTAGTAATCCGATCTCCGCCTCAAGCGTCGTTTCGTTAGTCACGAAATTTACTTTTTGACTCAAACCCACATTGAAAATGCCGGCTTCAAGGTCGAGCCCCTCTTTGAAGTTGAAATCCGTTGCGTTGAAGATTCTAGCCTTCAAGCTGCAGTTCCTCGGCACTCCTCGCATCGTCGGGACGCCAGCTCTCCTCGGTACGCCGCCCGTTTTGTCTAGGCCAAAGGGATCCGCAAACCCGATCGGATCGTTCCCTGCATATGAGTAGGCACTGGCGCCGCTCGCGGGAAACAACTGGTCCTCGGAAACAAACCGATCATAGTTTGGGGAGTAGTATCTGGCGCGGTAGAAGTAGAGATTGGGCGTATCGAGCTCGCGGCCTGTGAAAGCAAAGCTGTTCGTCGTGGGTGCGCCCGTGACGGTTGTGTTCCCAAATGGCTCGTAGGTGTAAGAATTTTGAATGGCACCCGCGGAATCTGCCAGCGCCAGCATGCTGCCCAGCGCGTCCGTCAAGTAATTGCGCGCGCCCGCAGTATCCGTTCGCTGGAAGTATTCATCCACGCCACCAGTAAGCAGATTCGCCGAAGTCGTTGTTCCGGAGATTTCCTGCACGGGATTGGCCCCGTCGTAGACATACTGCGTCGTCCCGCCAATCGTCTTGCTGACGCGCCGGCCGTTCATTAGCTCAGGGTTTGCAAGTACAAACCCTGAAACCCGCGCATCGTACTCGAAGCTGGCCGCCACGCCTCCGCTAATGGACACCAACTGATTCCGCGCGTTCCAGGTGTAGCTGTTCGTTCCGTCGCTCGTCAGGTTTCCGTTGGCGTCATAGATCAGGCTCGCGCCGCCAAACTGCGTAAGCTGATTGTTGGCGTTGTAGCTCGCGCTCGCCAGCGCATTCGGCATCCCCGTGCGCGCAAAACTCCCGCCAACGTTGACGCGCCGTTCCGCGATTTGGCTCGATCTCCGAGTCACTCGAATCTTCCTCAAAAATCCATGGTCTCCCGTAACTCCCGTCCGTTCCTGCAATCAACCGCCCACCGAACGGTCACCGGGCCACCCGCGCCCTACGATCTACCGGCTCTCAAGTTCGCTTCCGGGCCGTCCGTCCTAAGAAGTCCGCACCCCGCGGTTACTGAAGTCCCGTTAGGATCATCGTAGGGCTCCGCGTGAACACGGCGTTTCCGCCTACGACACGGACAATCCCGCCAACCGTCAGCGACGGGCAGTACTGCCGGACTCACGATCCATGTGCGATCAGCCATAACATAAATCCCAAGACAAGGACTGCTGTTGAAACTGCGGCGATTGCGGCAAATCTCGGCGTTACGCCCAGCAAGCCACGCGACTTGCCGGGGTACAGGAGGGCCCAGACGACGAATCCTGCGACGGCAGCGCTCCCTGCTAGCTTAAATAAGTCGACCGCAGTTAAGTTCATTGATCGGTACCTACCAGCAATGAGCCCATGCAACGATGTCCTGGGCCGTAGCCGCCACTACCGCCGCGAGCCCGATGTAGCCTAACGCTTCCGCACCCGCTGCCGCCGTGCCCTGGAGTCCCGCTGTTGTGAGCGTGGCCTCACCTTGCGCCGCAATCGTGCCACTGAGCGGTGTGCCGAGTCTCGAAAGCGCTAGAAGGAAGTTGCCCGTTGCCGCGTTCTCGGCGGCAGCAGCGGCCAGGTACCTCACTCCCACACCTTTGGCAGCGAGCAACGGCAACTCAAGGTAGGACTCTTGTGTGTGACCATTACCAGGCCACGGTCCGACCGGCGGTATGTAGCTCAGCAGACTGAATTGCGGGAGGAGTTTATTTCCAATGTAGTTCCCGTAAACCGCAGACTGATATATATCGTGACATTCTCGGCGTCGTTTTTTGTCCGTGCCAAACGGATCGATAAACGTAATAGCGTCATTGTTCGTATAGGCGTAGAGGTTAGTTCCCCCGACCAACATGAGGGGATCCTCAGAGATGAATCTCTGAGATTGGGGGCTGTAGTATCTGGCGCGATAGAAGTAGAGATTCGGAGCGTCGAGTTCGCGCCCGGTAAACGCAAAGCTGTTTGTCGTCGATGCGCCGGAGACGGACGTATTGCCGAACGGCTCGTAGGTGTACGAGGTTTGAATCGCGCCCGTGGAATCCGCCAGCCCGAGCGTGCTGCCCAGCGCGTCCGTCAAGTAATTGCGCGCACTTGCCGAATCCGTCCGCTGGAAATACTCATCCACGCCGCCAGTCAGCAGATTCGGCGAAGCTGTCGTCCCGGAAATCTCCTGCACGGGATTGACTCCGTCGTAGACATACTGCGTCGTTCCGCCAATCGTCTTGCTCACGCGCCGGCCAAACGCATCGTACTGGAAGTTGGCCGCTACGCCCCCGCTGATGGACACCAACTGATTCCGTGCGTTCCACGTGTACGTGTTCGTTCCGTCACTCGTCAGGTTTCCGTTGGCGTCATACGTCAGGCTCGCGCCGCCAAACTGCGTGAGCTGATTGTTGGCGTTATAGCTCGCGCTCGCCAGCGCATTCGGCATCCCCGTCCGCGCAAAACTCCCACCAACGTTTGCGCGCCTTCCCGCCAGATCATACCCGTAGGTCAGGTTCCCAAGCGTGTTCCCTCCAAGCGTGAAGTTGATCCCCGTAAGCTGCGAAGCCGCGTCATAGTTGTAAGTCATCGTCACGCCATTCGGCAAAGTGACCGATTGCCTCCTGCCGTCACTGTCCGGAGCAATCACTACACTCGCGCTACCCTGAGTGATCTGCGTCAGCCGATTCGCGTTGTCATACTGATAGGTGACCGGCGCCTGGCCGCTCACCGTCATGCTCGTGCGCCGCCCCGCGGCATCATAGGAATAGCTGACCGACCCGCGCGAAGACGCCTCCGAAATCAGCCGGTCCAGACCGTCGTAGCTCCGCGTAATCGTTCCCGTCACCGAATCCACCGCCCGCAGTATGCAACAGAATTAGATTCATGCTCGCTACATATACCGAACAATGTTTCCATCCCGCGCAGCCATCGCCCCGAAAGCACTACTCCTGAGGGCCGACTTACGCTAGGATTTCGCGCAGATTCTTTTGCCCCTATTTTCGGGAATCGTCCAGGTCCGGAAAATTGTCCGTCGCTTCCGGAAAGTAAAGGAGACGCCGTGTTCTGCTCCAAGTGTGGAAGCCCCAATCCCGAAGGCAGCGCTTTCTGTTCCACCTGCGGCCAGCAACTTTCCGCGACGGGTGCGCAGAGCGCGCCGCAGGCTGCAACCCCTCCCCAGGGCGCGTATGGAAGCGTGCCCGCGCCGGGCGCCGGCACTCCGGCAGGCACGGCAGCGCCTGCGGGGCAAGCGGGAGTTTCTCCGCATTGGCGGCCCGCGCCGGCCACGCTGTACGCCGGATTCTGGCTGCGCGTCGTCGCGCATATCGTCGACAGCCTCATTCTGGGAGTGCCCTTTGGCATCGCCTTTGTCCTGTTTCTGACGTTCGGCGGACTGGGCGCGGCGATCCACGGAGTGGAAGAAGGCGGGCAGCCAAGTCCTGAGTTCGTGGCCTTTATCGTCGTGTTTGCCGTCATATTCTCGGGCGTCGCGATTGTCGGGAGCTGGCTCTATTACGCCTATTTCGAGAGTTCCACCTGGCAGGGAACGCCGGGAAAGAAGATCCTCAACGTGTTTGTCACCGACATGAACGGGAATCCGGTGACTTTCGGCCGCGCTTCGGGCCGCTATTTCGCGAAGATCATCACCGGGCTGATTCCACTCGGCATCGGCTATATTCTCGCGGGCATCACCGAGAAAAAGCAGGCGCTGCACGACATGATCGCCAACTGCCTGGTGCTGCGCCGGTATTAGGGCTGCGCGGGATTCCGGCCGGAGAATCCGCGATCCGCGAATGGTGCGAAAAACTTACGCCGTAGGACGGCGCGCCAGCGGCTTGCGCGGCGGAGGCGGAATCAGCGTGGCCATCTTGCGAATCATCGCGAGGACCAGCCGCTTGTCGCCTTCCGAGAGCGTGTTGCTGTACTTCTTGATTTCGCCGAGAAAACGAATTTCGTCCTGCGAAAGCTCGCCCAGCATTTTCTGAGTCTCGCGGTCGCGAGGCGTTTCCGTTCCCGGAAAAAAATCGGCCAGGGAAATATCCATGGCTTCGGCGATTTTCGCTAGCGTTTCGAGCGACGGCACGGTGTGGCCGTTCTCGACGCGCGAAAGGTAGCAGCGCAGCAGCCCGGTTCGGCGCTCGATATCGCCCTGCGAGAGGCCGCGCTGGCTGCGGTAGGTTTTGATGACTTCCCCGATGTTGACGCGAGGTTTTTCTTTCGGCATAGATCCCCCACTAGAGGGGTTAGCATAGTGACTAACAGTAGATTCGGCAAGAAGGAATTTGGGGCGTGTGCGCATAACCCGTCAACCCCAAAATGCCGCCTCGCCAACCCTTCCGGCGGGCTGGAGAACCCGCAGCTTCTTCGGCGGGCTTCGGCTTCAGGAAGCCGCCGGCGTCACGGTCACGGGCTGCTGCAGCCGGAACTCGAGCAGCGTCTCGCTCGGGATCCTGACCTGATCGCCTTTTGTGAGAACCTGCACGCCGGCACCGGTGGCGCCCCCGGCGGCAGCGCCGATCGCGGCGCCCTTTCCACCGCCCGCAACCGCGCCGATGATGGCTCCGACCGCGGCCAAGCCGCCGACTTTCTTGGCGGTATCGGCGCCGCGGCCTTTGCCCTGGACGTTGTAATCGCTGCTGACCAGCGGATAGCTGCGTCCGTCGATCATGATGCTGGTCAATTCGAGTTGCAGTTCGGAGTGGCCGGCGAATTTACCGCTCTGCTCGGAAGTCACCAGTTTGCCGTAAACATCGGAACCTTTGCGCGCCACGAGCGTGCCGTCCACGCTCAAGTCGGTTTCCAGGCTGGCGTGAAAGATGTCGCCGACGTGATTCTTCGTGGAGTCCACGCCGTCAATCATGCGCACCAGCAATCCCTGACCGGCGGGCAAAGTGATTTCACCGGAAGCGCTGCGATCCGCGGAGGAACTCTGCAGCGAATTCGGCGCCGGCGCCGAGGGAGGCGTGTTGGGAGCAGGCGCGGAAGGCGCAACGTCGGTTTCCGGAGCCGCGGATTGCGGAGCCGGCGCGGCCGAACCGCGTCCTGTAAAGGTCAAAGCGACGATATTATTGGTAGAGAAGGTTTGCACCTGGCCGTCGACTTCGAACCGCATGACGGCTTGCGTGCCGCCCAGATATTTGCCCTGCAGCACGCGGCCGTCCTTGAGTTCAAGAGTGTCCGCGGCGGCGAAGCCGGCGAAGAGAAGTGCGAGCCCGGTCACAGCAAGAATTTGCGGCCAACGTTTCATGGCATTCCTCTTGAGCCTCCGGCTTTTGGAGTGCGAATAGCCGGAAGGGCCCTGCAGCAATAAACACCGAACCGGAACCTTTGTTGCGTTGGATGGCGCGACATTACCGCAGGTTGCGCCAGAAACGCGCGTCCTATTCTACCCCTTCTGCCTCCGGATAGAGGATCCGGGCGATGTCGGCCATGAGGGCGGCGCTGGCTTTCGAGTCCGGCATGCCGCGAACAAGAATGACGAGGATGAAGGGCCGCTTGGCGTAGACGATGGCGGCGTCGTGATGGATTTTGGTGATTTCGCCGGTTTTGTGAGCGACCTTGATGCCCGCCGGCAAGCCCGCGGGAATCGACTCGTTGAATTTCTGGCGTTCGAGAATGGCAATCATGGCGCGGGAGGAGCTTTGATCCACGGCGCTGCCATTCGCGATGGCGCGAAGAAGGACGAGCAAAGCGCGAGCAGTGGTTGTGTTGTTCAAACCCTTGTCGAAAGCCTTCTGGTCTTCCACGCCGCGTAGGACGTTCATGCCGTCGGCGCCGAGCGTGTGTACGGTGGCGCGGATATTCTCGACGCCGAGCTTTTCGATCATGAGGTTCGTGGCCAGATTGCTGCTTTCGGTGATCATCAGTTCGCAGAGTTGAGAAAGCGTGCGCGTCTGCCCTTCGGCTTGATAAAGCGCCGCTTCGGAATCGTCGGAAGCGCTGAGGTGAAAGACGGAGCCATCGACGATGCTGTGAAATTCATTCTTGATGGGCAGCGGATCGCTGAGCTTGAGCTTCCCTTCCCGGGCCTGGCGATACAGCTCGATCATCACCGGAATCTTCATGGTGCTGGCGGCGTGGAAAGGCTCGTCGGCGCGAAGAAACCATTCCTGCTTCCCATTCAGAGTTTGAAAGGCAATGGCGACGTCGGCACCGCTTTGGCTGATGCGGGTCTGGATGGCGGCTTTGGCCTGGTCGAGGGTGGCGCCGAAAGACGCAGAAGCAGCCGCAAAGCAGGCAAAGAGGAGTGTGGCAATCAACGCCAACGTTGGCGGAGCGAATTGGCGTACGGAACGAGGCAGGGGGCACCCCCTCCCCCGATTTCGCGTAAGTGTTGATTCTAAAGAGGGATAAAGTCCAATGTTTTGATACAGATATGCAAGTGTTGATTCCAGAGGAGTTGCGCGTTCAACAGAGGAGGGCAATGTCGTCGGAGAGGTGGAGCCGCGAAACACAAGACAGCATACCACAGCTTGTTACCCAATGTCAATAGTTAGCTATATCGTTAATCAGAACAATAACTTAGCGCAAGGAGGGCTCTCGAATTTGAAGCCGGATCCGCAAAAGGGACTTAAAGCGGGTTGCGGGGATGCTCAGGAGCCCCCGTGGAGCAAAGTGTCCACCGCGGCTTGCATTTTTTCAAAAGGCTGGCCGGGAGGCGGAGCGGGTTGCAGGCGTCCCTGGCGGTCGATCAGGAAAACCGCAGGATAGCGGGCGATATCGCGGTAGAGGTGGGGCACATTCCCGGCCAAGGTGAGAAGAGGGTAGCTAACCGGAATTTGCTTAAGAAATTTCTGCTGAGTGGGAATGTCCTCGTCGGAAATGCCGAAGATCATGAACCCCTGGCCCTTGCGCGATTGATACAGCTGTTCGAGTTCCGGCATTTCCGCGCGGCAGGGCCCGCACCAGGTGGCCCAGATATTTACGAGAACAACTTTTCCCTGCTGGTCGGCAAGACGCTGTGGATGGCCGAGAATATCGGGGGTGTCGAAGAGCGGAGCGGCCACGCCGCGCATCGCGAGGTTGCGCGTCTGCTTGTAACGCAGGATACCGTCGCTGACGGGCTTCCAGGCCAGGCCGAGCGCCAGGATGGCCAGGATCGCCCCAATTCTGGGGGAAAGGCCGAAAGTGCGGTTTCGCGCGGCGCGCGCCGCAAGAAGCAAGGTCAAGAGCGAAGGAACGAGCATGGCGGCGGTGGAAGCACAGAGGCGGAAGAGCCAGTCCTTTTCGAGGTTAACGCTCCGGGCAGTAAGAACGCCGTAGACCAGCGCGTACAGCAGAAGCGCCAGAATGGGTGAAAGAATTCCGCAGAAGAGAACAAGGTGACGCGAGAGTTTTGCCATGGGCGGGTTCGTTTTCCGACTTAGACGTTCAACGTGACAGGGATTCTACTCAAGAAACGTGGAAAAATCAGCTTTCGCAGCAAAGGCTCCGGGTCGCGCGGGACTCCCACATCAAGACGACGAGATGCGGGGTCTGGCGCGGAGGTGGAAGCGAAGACGGCCGCGCGTCGCCGGGCAAGCCTTGCCGATCCAACTGGCATCGCGTACTCTGGAGTCACAATGAACGACCGAATTGCTATTGATCCCACAATCTGTCACGGCAAACCGGTGATACGCGGCACGCGTACCCCTGTGTCCATCGTCGTCGGAAGCCTTGCCGGCGGGATGACGTTTGAAGAAGTGCAACGAGAATACGATCTGACCATCGAAGATATCCGCGCTGCTTTGAAGTTCGCGGGCGAACTGGTGGATCAGGAACAACATCATCCGCTGCCAACCTGACTCGCCGCATGAATTTTTTGATCGACGCCAGCCTGCCCCGCTCCGCTGCGATCGTCCTCAGGCAACTGGGCCATGAAGCTGCGGATGTTCGTGACGCCGGCATGGGCGATGCGCCGGACGAAGCCATCGCTGCCTACGCGAGGCACAATCACCTTGTACTGGTCACGCGTGATTTCGATTTTGCGGACGTTCGCAACTATCCTCCGTCGCTCTATGATGGAATTGTTGTAATCAAGGTTCGCGAGGACGCCACGGCGGCGCACATTGCGAAGATATTGGAAGCGTTCGCCAGAAGGGATGACTGGCTGGCGCGACTAAGGGGCAGGCTTTCAATCGTCGAGGAACGGCGAGTGCGTTTTCGGCCTGCGTGAGTCGTTCGTCGAGTTGGGTGCCGTGTTTCCGTCTGAACCCTATTCCGGCGCAGCAGAATAGGGAGCAAACCTACAGAGCAGGACCTACGCATCCGGGCTCATCAAGAGGCGGGGATGCGGGGTTTGGCGCGGAGTTGGAAGCGAAGACGGCCGCGCGCAGAACCGTGGACGGCGTCGATCACAACGGCGGGTTCGGTTGAGGTCAGGGCGGGCATATCAAAAGTGAGGTGGGCAAGGCCGTCCTTGCCGGAAAGAACCGCTTTGTTCACCGGAGTTGCGGCACCTTCGACGCGAGCGGTGGCCGTGGCGCCGGAAACGGGAGCACCGGCGGAATTCTTGACGAGGATCAGCAGCTCGGCCTGGCGGCCCTTCAGCCATGTACGGGAATTGGTGAGTTCGAGATGTAGAGGAATCGCCGCAAGCTGCGGAGGGACGGCTTCCGGTCCGGGAACCGGCGGAGGAGCTAGAACCAACACTCCCGTACGGATCTCCTCGAGGACCAGGCGGTGTTGAGCGTCGAGGCGGAGCTTCAAGGCCGCTTCGCGGTCGGAGTCGAGCGGCAACAGGTCGAAGTAATTGTTGACCAGGCGATGCAGAACGCGGCCGCGACAGTAAATGGTGGTTTCGAGAAGCGCGTTGTTGACGCCGCGATCCTCGGTCTGAACGTGATAGACGGTGCCATGGAGATTGACGTCGGTGTTGTGGCCGAAGATCATCGGTGCTTTCGGGGAGAGCCGCTCCGAATCCGCAGACGCCGCCGCACATAATTTTTGCGCGGGCATTTGACCGACTGCAATTGAATGGTTATTATACCGCTTTGCCTATGAGTGGTTCTGGCCTTCATACTTACGCTCCGCTAGTTTTACACCTGTTGATCGCCGCGTTTCTGGCGGGCTTGATCACCACCCTTTCCGTACTGGTCGGCTGGAGAAGGCCGAGCCGCGCGAAACAGCAAGCTTACGAATGCGGCATGGAGCCAACGGGAGACGCGCGGGAGCCGTTTTCCGTAAAGTTCTACCTGGTGGCCATGGTTTTCATCCTGTTTGATGTGGAGGCCATCTTCCTGTATCCCTGGGCCTACGTTTTCCGGGGCCTGGGTCTGTATGGCTTTGTGGAGATGATGATTTACATCGCCATCCTGCTGGTCGGATACTTTTATCTGTGGAAAAAAGGCGCGCTCGACTGGCATAAGTAGCCGGACGAGCGAGTTTGGGGAGACGTGAACGCCAGCCAGAACGCTAATGTTGTAGTCGAGCACCTGCGCGCATGGAATCCGCGAGCGGTGGCGGAAGTCATTGAGTTTCACGGGGAAACCACCGTCGTGGTGCCACGGAACGTGCTGCGGGAAGTGGCGCAGCGGTGCCGGCAGGAGCTGCAGTTTAACCTGCTTTCGGACGCCACATGCGTGGACAGGTATCCCGTGGAGCCGCGCTTCGAGGTGAGCTATCACCTGACCTCGATTCCCAAGGCCATGAAGATACGGCTGAGGGTGAAGCTCGGGGGAGACGATCCGACGGTGGATTCGCTGGTTCCGGTGTGGCCTGGCGCGGGATGGCTGGAGCGTGAGATATTTGACTTGATGGGGATCCGGTTCAACGGACACCCCGACCTGCGGCGCATCCTCCTTCCGGATGACTGGGAAGGCTACCCCCTTCGCAAGGACTACCCCGTAGAAGGCTATCGAGATATTCCCGCCACGGCGCTGCGGTACACGAAAGGTTCGTGATGACCACGGTAGAAACAGCCACCGGCCCCGCCAAAACCATGGTCCTGAACATGGGACCGCAGCACCCTTCGACGCATGGGGTGTTGCGCGTGCTGCTGGAGCTGGACGGCGAAACGATTGTTAAGGCCGTGCCGGACCTGGGATATCTGCACACCGGGATCGAGAAGTCCTGCGAGGACAAAACCTATTCGCAGGCGATCACGCTGACGGACCGCATCGATTACCTGAATCCCCTGGGCAACAACCTGGTGTATTGCCTGGCGGTGGAAAAACTGCTGGGGCTCGAAGTGCCGAAGCGGGCGCAGTACATCCGGGTGATGATGGTCGAGCTGCAGAGGATTTCCTCGCACCTGGTGTGGCTGGGCACGCATGCGATCGACCTGGGGGCGATGTCCGTCTTTCTTTATTGCTTCCGCGAGCGCGAAGAAATTCTGAAGATTTTCGAGCGGTTCGCCGGCCAGCGGATGATGACCAGCTACATCCGCATCGGCGGCTTGGCTGTGGAACCTCCGGCAGGCTGGCGGCAGATGGTGCAGAAGTTCCTGGACATGATGCCGAGCCGGATCGACGAATACGAAACGCTGCTGACGGAAAACCGCATCTGGATGGCCAGGACCAAGGGCGTGGGCGTCATTAAACCCGAAGCCGCAGTGGCCATGAGCATGACCGGACCGACGCTGCGCGCCGCGGGAATCCCCTACGACAACCGGAAAGTGTTTCCGTATTCGAGCTACGAGGAATTTCAGTTTGACGTGCCGGTGCGGACGGATTCGGACTGCTTCGGGCGGTACATGATCCGCGTGGCGGAAATGCGGGAGAGCCTGAAGATCATCAAGCAGGCCATGGCGAAAATCTCGGACACCGGACCGATCAAAGCGGAAGCGCCGGGAATCATTCCTCCGCAGCGGGAAAAGATGAAGACGGAGATGGAAGCGCTCATCTACCACTTCAAGATATTCACGGAAGGATTCTCGCCGGCGCCGGGAGACGCTTTCGCGACGGTGGAGTCGCCGCGAGGCGAACTGGGATGCTACGTGGCGAGCGACGGCTCGCCGCATCCGCTGCGGGTGCACTTCCGGTCGCCGTCGTTCATCAACCTGCAAGCGCTGCCGATGATCATCGAAGGTCAGCTGATCGCGGACGTGATCGCGTGCATCGGGACGATTGATATTGTGCTGGGGGAAGTGGACCGGTGAGACTCGGACCAGACGGTGAAGGTCCGGGAGTTGTTGAGGCGGGCTTTTAACACAGAGGACACAGAGAACGCCGAGGAAGAGAGAAGAGAAGGAAGAAGGAAGAAGGAAGAAGGAAGAAGGAAGAAGGAAGAGAAAAGAGAAGAAGAGGGAATGGAACTGACGGCGAAATTGGCGGCGAAGTTCGAGAAGCTGCAGAACGCGTATCCGGTGAAGCGGAGCGCGCTGGTCCCGATGCTGATGTTCGCGCAGGACGAATACGGGCACATCAGCGACGAGATGATCGCGGAAATCGCCAAGCGGCTGGATTTGCGCACGGTGCAGGTGGAAGAAACGCTGGCGTATTACTCGATGCTGCACCGCAAGCCGTGGGGGAAATATCACGTGCAGGTGTGCACGAACGTGGCGTGCATGCTGAAGGGCGGCTACGAGATTCTGGAACAGGCGAAGAAGCGCCTGGAAATCGGGCACAAGGAAGTGACCGAGGACGGCATGTTTTCGCTCGAGGAAGTGGAATGCATCGGAGCGTGCACAGGCGCCCCGGCGATGCAAGTGAATTACGATTTCTACGAAGACCTGACGCCCGCGACGTTCGACCGCATCGTGGAAGAACTCGACAAGGGCAAGAAGCCCGCGCCGGTGGCGGTGATTACCGGGGCGCTGCACGAGCGGCACAAAGATGAAACGCCGCTGATCAGCAAACGCTGGGGCATCAAGGATGCGCGCAAGATCGACGTTTACCTGCAGCACGAAGGCTACCGCGCGCTGGAGAAGGCGCTGAAGGAGATGACGCCGGAAACGATCATCGACGAGGTGAAAAAGTCCAGCCTGCGCGGGCGCGGCGGCGCGGGATTTCCGACGGGGATGAAGTGGTCGTTCGTGCCGAAGGACTCGCCCAAGGCGCGCTACCTGATCTGCAACGCGGACGAATCGGAACCGGGAACGTGCAAGGATCGCCCGCTGATGGAGATGGACCCGCACCAGTTGATCGAAGGAATGGTCATTGCGGGCAAGGCGATCGGGGCGAAGCTGGGGTTCATCTACATTCGCGGCGAATACCGCTACGTGCTGGATCTTGTGGACGAAGCGGTAACGGAAGCCTACGAGCGGGGTTATCTCGGGAAAAACATCCTCGGGACCGGGCTCGATTTTGACATTGTGACGCACACCGGCGCGGGCGCTTACGAGTGCGGCGAGGAATCCGCGCTGATGGAATCGCTCGAAGGCAAGCGCGGCTATCCGCGTATCAAGCCTCCCTTCCCCGCCGTGGTCGGGTTGTACGGCTGCCCCACGATCATTAATAACGTGGAGACGCTGAGCGCGGTGCCGGCGATCATTCGCGAGGGCGGCGAGGCGTACGCGAGTCGCGGCACGCCAAAAAATGGCGGAACGCGGCTGCTGTGCGTGGCGGGCCACGTGAACAAACCGGGAATCTACGAAATTCCGCTGGGGATGAACATGAAGAAGTTCATCTACGAAATGGCGGGAGGAATTCCGAACGGTAAGAAACTGAAAGCGGTGATTCCCGGCGGGAGTTCGTGCCCGCTGCTGACCGCGGATGAAATCGACATTCCGATGGACTACGACTCCGTGGCCAAAGCGGGCTCGATGCTCGGGTCCGGCGGCATGGTGGTGATGGACGAAGATACCTGCATGGTGGACATGGCGCGGCGAATCATGCATTTTTACGCGCACGAATCCTGCGGGTGGTGCATTCCGTGCCGCGAAGGAACCGCATGGCTCCGGAAGATGCTGGAGCGCTTCCACGCGGGACTGGGAAGGCCGGAAGATATCGATCTGGTCGGCGAGCTGGCGAAAAACATGCTCGGGCGGACGTTCTGTCCGCTGGGAGACGCGGCGGCGCTGCCGACGATCAGCATCGTGCAGAAATGGCGGAACGAATTTGAGGATCATTTGAGCGGGCGCTGCGCGTACAAATCGGCGGAAGCGCTGCTGGGCGCGCGTTAGCAGGCCGGCCGGATGTGCTGAAGGGATTATGGCGGAACAGAAACTGGTGAAGCTGAAGATAAACGAGCGGGAAGTCGAGGTGCCGGCGGGAACGCTGGTGATCGAGGCGGCGAAGCAAATCGCCACGGAAGTGCCGTCGTTCTGCTACTACCCCGGGCTTTCGTTGCAGGCGGCGTGCCGCATGTGCCTGGTGGAAGTGGAAAAGATGCCGAAGTTGCAGACCGCGTGCACGCTGGTGGCGACCGAGGGCATGGTGGTGCGCACGGACACGCCGGTGATTCATCAGGCACGGAAAGGAATGCTGGAATTCCTGCTGACGAACCATCCGCTGGACTGCCCGGTGTGCGACAAGGGCGGCGAATGCGAATTGCAGGACATGACTTTCCGGTACGGCGCGGACACCAGCCGGTTCGTGGAAGAGAAAATTCACCGGCCCGAGGAGAAGTGGTCGGAGATTGTGTACTACGACGCGCCGCGGTGCATCCTGTGCTTCCGTTGCGTGCGCGTTTGCGACGAAGGCATGGACGTGAAGGCGCTGGGCGTGGGCATGCGCGGCGCCAACTCGATCATCATTCCCAACCGCGAAGATCACCTGGAATGCGAAGAATGCGGGATGTGCATCGATATTTGTCCGGTGGGCGCGCTGACCAGCGGAACGTATCGCTATAAGACGCGGCCGTGGGAGATGCAGTATGTCTCGACGATTTGCGCGCACTGCGGCGACGGCTGCAAGACCACGCTGAGCGTACGCAATCATGAAATTATTCGCGCCAACAACCGCGACCTGAGCGGAATCAACAAGGAATTCCTGTGCGTGAAGGGGCGTTTCGGGTTCGACTTCACTAAGCATCCGGAGCGCATCAAGCAGCCCATGGTGCGCAAGGGCGACAAGCTGTATCCGGTGTCGTGGGAAGAAGCGGCGCAGGCCGCGGCAAAGAAATTGAAAGCGGCGCACGCGTCGGGCGGGGCGAACGGAATCGGCTTCATCGGCTCGAACCGCACGACGAACGAAGAAAATTACCTGTTCCAGCGGCTGGCGCGAAACGCGTTCGGCACGAACAACATCGACCATCACCGCACCGGAGATTACACCGGGCTGATCACCGCACTGGGCGAGCAGGCCAAGGATTCACAGCTCACAATCGAGCAGCTCTATCGGGCAAAAGCCGTGCTGCTGGTCGGAAACGATCCGACGAATCAGCATCCGCTGGTGGCGTGGCAAATCCGCACGGGAGTGCGCCACCACGGGCAGAAGCTGTTCGTCATCAACTCGCGCGAGATC
>Ga0209073_10000038_pt1 | contig 16475 bp, 10 predicted proteins | sample GAAS100_FD_187520 | JGI IMG/M metagenome (GOLD analysis project Ga0209073, IMG submission 187520) | Agricultural soil microbial communities from Georgia to study Nitrogen management - GA AS100 (SPAdes) (version 2) | ecosystem: Environmental > Terrestrial > Soil > Agricultural land | place: USA...
AGCGTTTTTACAGAACGCAGCCCGCAGCGGTGTATGTGCCGGATCCGCAGCCAATGTGAAGGATTCGCGCAGGTTTTTTCGGCAGGGCCTTCATCAAGTAGTTTTCCATGCGATTACTCAAAGTCCTCAAACGCGAATCATCCCTGACGCTCGCGCGCGAAGCGCTGTGGCGCGCGCAACGGGAGTGGAACAGGAAACGCACGCCGGCGCGGCTCCGGCGCACCGGAGAATTTCAGTTTTGTTGCGTTCCGTATTACGCTCCGGCGCCGCAATCGATCAGCAAGCGCGCGCAAACCTTGATTTTGTCTTTCGCGGATGAAATCCGTTCCGGCCGGTATCCCTTGTTGAGTTACAAAACGCCGGAGCTCGGCCGGCGGCCGAAGTGGAACCGCGATTTCGTCAGCGGCGCGGAGTGGCCCTGCGCGCCCTGCGAATTCCGCGAATGCCTGCGTCAGGACGGCAGCGACATCAAGGTGCCCTACGAACTTTCGCGGCTGCAGTTTCTGCCGGTTCTCGGCAAAGCATTCGCCGTCTCGGGCGATCCTTGCTACCGCCGCGCCGCGATGGCTCTGCTTTCGGACTGGATCGAAGCGAATCCCGTTCTGCACGGCGTGAATTGGACGCTGGCGATGGAAGCGGCTCTTCGCGGGATGAGCATCTGCTTCCTTCTGAACTTGCTGGCGCCATTTTCCGCGGAAGAGCAACCCTGGATCAAAGCCGCGACGCGTTCGCTGGCGGAGCACCTTTTTTTTGTCGAGGGCCACAGCGAGTTCTCGTATCTGGTCAGCAGCAATCATTACCTGAGCAACATCGTGGGCGGGTACTGCCTTTCGTGTTTCCTCGAAGGCGACGGCATGGCGGCGCGGCGCCGAGGGTATCGCCGGAAGATCGAGGCGGAAATGGCCAAGCAGGTTTATGAGGATGGAGCGGACTACGAAGCCTCGACGGGTTACCACGTGCTCACCACGCAGCTTTTCACGACGGCATTTCTGCTGATGCGCGCCGAAGCGCGCAGCGCGATCGCTCCGGCGTTCGCCGGGCGTCTGCGCCTGATGTTCCGTTTCCTCGGCATGCTGGCGAATTCCCAGGGAGAGCTTCCGCACGTGGGAGATTGCGACGATGGGCGGACGGAATTTCTGCTGGACGATTTGCACCAGATGCTTCTTGTGCCGCTCGCGGAAAGGAATTCGTTGCGCGCTTCGCACTTGCTCGGAATCGGGCAACGGCTGTTTGGAGAAGGGCAGGGCAGAGGTGACGACGCGGCGTGGTATGGGCTGAGCGATACCGAAGCGGAGCGCTTCGGCGATTGCCGCGCGAATGTTCAAGCGGATGCTTCGGTTGCCGTGATTCCGCGCGGAGGAATTGGAATGTTGCGGAATGGATCCGCGGAGCTTCTGTTTTTCGCGATTCCCAATGGCATTCACGGGAAGGGAAGCCACACTCACAACGACAAGCTCAGTTTCGTTTTGCGGATCGCGGGACGCGAAGTGCTCTGCGATCCGGGCACGGGTTGCTACACGCGCGATATGGCGATGCGCAATCATTTTCGCGGCACCCTGGCGCACAACACAATCGCGATTGATGGCGTGGAACAGAACCGCATTCCGGAGGGATTGCGCGGGCTCTTCCTGCTCGGGAACGAAGCCGCCGTTACACCGGTCGAGCAGGGAAGAGATGCACAGGGCTGGTTTCTGCGCGCCGCGCACAGCGGATACCGGGCGCTGGGCGTGACCCACATAAGGACGGTGCGAGCAAGCGCGGATGAAACCGCGTTCGTGATTGAGGATGAACTCGAGGGTGCCGGCGAGCATGAATTCGAGTTCAACGTGCAGCTTGCTCCGGAGTTCCGGGCCGAGATTTTGCCGATGGGAAACACAATCGCTTGCCGCATCGCCGGCAGTTCGCAGAAGTTCCGCGCGGAGCTGACCGTGAGCGCCGAGGCCGCACTGCAAGCTTGCGTGGAAGCGTCGCCCGTGAGCAGGGCATTCGGCGTCACCGTGCCGGCAGAGAAGCTGCGCATCCGCGGCAGGGCCGTGTTGCCCGCGCGAATCATTACGCGCATGTCGTGGACGGAGAGCAGGGACGGCGACGGCAACTGCGAAGGTTCCGAAGAGATCGCGCCCAGCGAAGTTGTGGTGGAAGGGATGCACGAGTCATGAATTCTCCGAATGCGCGAGTTGCGGCTTCTGATCCTTCTGTGGTGAATTCCAATCCCGCTGTCAGCCAGACGTTCAGCATGGCGGCGCTGGCGGAAGAGAAGCCGCGCGTGGAAAAGTATCCGCTGCGCGGCGAAGCGATCATTTGTTTTGGGGGAGAAGATTGGTGGTATCACCATCCGCACTCGAAAAATCACATTTTGAAGCGGCTGGCGCGGCACAATCGCGTGCTGTTCGTGAATTCCATCACCATGGGGCTTCCTTCGATCGGCAATCCTGATTTTTTCCACAAAATCCGGCGCAAGCTGCGCAGCTATGTGCGCTGGCTGCGAAAAGCGCCGGAAGGATTGTGGGTGATGACGCCGATCACCGTGCCGGCATACGGATCCGCGTTTTTCCGCGCGGTGAACCGAGTGCTGCTGACGACGCAACTGCGGGCGGCGATGCTGTTTTTGAATTTGCGGAGGCCGATCGTGTGGGTGGCGATTCCTACGGCGGCGGACGCGGCGGAATCGCTGGGAGCGAAGCTGCTGGTGTACCAGGTTTCAGACAAGTACGACTCCAACGAGGATAGCGCGCTGGCGAAAGCGACGATCCGGGAAATGGACGCGCGGCTGAAACGGAGCGCGGCGGTGGTGATGTATTCGGGACGGAAGCTCTTCGAGGAAGCGGAAGTGACGCACCGGTATTTTCTGGAGCAGGCGGTGGACTTCGAGCGGTTCGCGAATTTGCGAGCGGGAACGCCGGCGGATATCGCGGCGATTGCACGGCCGGTGCTGGGATACGTGGGCGCGGCGGACTACGTGATGGATACGGCGCTGATCGAAGAAGTGGCGCGGCTGCGTCCGAACTGGAGTTGGGTGTTCATCGGCTCGAAGTCGAACCTGGTGAAGGTATCGGCGCCTAACGTTCACTTTCTGGGACCGAAACCCTATGCGGAACTGCCGCGCTATTACCGGCACATCGATGTGTGCGTGTTGCCGTGGACGCAGAAGAATACGTTCACGAGCTACGGGAGCGCGATCAAGGTGAAGGAGTATTTGGCGACGGGAAAGCCGGTGGTGATTTCTCCTTTGTATGAGTATTTGCAGACGCCGGGAGTACGGATTTACCGGTCGACGAAGGAGTTTATCGAGCTGGTGGAAGATGCGCTGAAGAATGACACGGCGAACGAGCGGCAGATCCGGCAGGACGCGGTGCGGAACTGCACGTGGGACACGCGAGCGAAGGAAGTGGCGAGCCTGTTTCGGCGGTTGCTGGCGGACCGAGGGAGAAAATTTTCCGGTTAGTCGTAGCGGTCGTGCAGGAACTTTTTTATTCCGGGGTTTGTAAGTGCCTGCCTGCGGCAGGCAGGCAAACCCTGGAACCCGACACCCCCACCCCCCGGCATTTTTGTAACTATGCATTCTAAAGAACTTACAAGCGGGAGTCTGCGTAAGAGTGGCAAACAAAGGAGTTATAGCGCCGGGATTTCGGCTAAAACGCGGCAAAGCGCGGTGTTTGGCTGTAAGACTGGAATGCAAAGGAGTTAGGTCGACTTTCGATGGGGTTGGGTCACCTTCGGAGGGGAGCGGCCGAGCAGGCGGGACGCTCCGACAATTTAGAGCATTGTACCAGGGATGTCGATGTTTGTCAAGTACTTAACGCATAAGTAACTGAAAGAACGAGGGATACGCCGATGCGGTGGTCCGTTCGGACGGGCGATTCCGGGAAATATGAACGGAGGCGAACCGAGAACGGTCCTGCGCGAGCGCGGGAACGGACAGTGGCATGGTGGCCTGGAGGATGGCATGGAGCTTCGCCGGAGTACCGAATGCGGGGAGGAGAATGCCTGAGCGGAAATTGAGATGTTCGCCGGATTGCGGGGGGACGCTACCGGTAGTAGCTAAGGGCAGCATAGTGCCCGGTGGTGAGGGTAGTCAGTGAGCTGTTCTGTAGAGGAAGGAGAATCGACCATGCGCGAGAACACTTGGTTTGCGGATGGTAGACATGCGCGTGACGGTGTGAGGAGAAGGTCCGCCGGGCTCCGGGTGCTGCGGTGTTTGGGGTTGCTTGTATTGGCCTCATTGGCAGCGACCATTCCCGCCGAGGCTCAGTTCACTTGCCAGCTCTATGTGCCCACGCACAAGTCTAATAGCGTTGCTGTAATTGACGTTTGGACGGGCCAGTTAGTCACGGTGGTTCCCGTGCAGGTTCAGCCGCTTGCGGTAGCCATGACTCCAAACGGGGCTTTCGCGTACGTAACGAATTCCGGTTGGATATTCGGTTCCGACTCTGTTTCGGTGATCGACACGGCGAGTTATTCGGTCGTGGCTACGATCCCCGTCGGACACTACCCCGTGGGCATTGCCATCACCCCAGACGGGGCTTTCGCCTACGTCGCGAATTTCAACTCCAATACCGTTTCGGTGATCGACACAGCCACAAGGACGGTCGTTACTACGGTTCCGCTCGCGTACGGGAGCGGGCCCTGGGGGCTGGCTATTACTCCGGACGGAACGTCCGTCTACGTGACTGATGTAAACACAAGCGACGTGTCCGTGATCAAAACCGCCACAAATAGCCTGGTTGGAACGGTCCCAGTGGGGAGCAAGCCAGGCGCGGTGGCGATCACGCCGAACGGAGCCTTCGCGTACGTGGCAAATTCGGGTGCAGACAGCGTCTCTGTGATCAGCACCGCCAGCAATGCGGTGGTAGCGACAGTGCCGGTGGTGAGCGGCTCCTATAACAGCGGGCCTTACGCCATAGCCGTGAGCTGGGACGGCGGTTCTGCCTACGTAGCGAATTCCGCCGCAAGCACGGTTTCTGTTATTGACACGGCCACCAACCAGGTGACGGCTAACATCGCGGTGGGAAGCACCCCACACGGCGTAGTGCTCGACGGAGTTTTTGCCTACGTAACCAACGAGATTTCAAACACCGTGTCCGTGATTGACACCCGAACGAAGACCGTAGTGGCGACCATAGAGGGAGTAGCGCTGCTGCCCGAGGGCATCGCGATGAAGTGGCCCGCTGGGACTAAGCCACCCGGGGCTTCTCCTTGCCGCTCGCTCGGCGGATGAGGGAACAAGGAGCCGTGGAACGGGGCTTTCGACCAAAACGCGGCGTTTGGCTGTAGGAGTGGAATGGCAGAGGACTTCCGGTGCTTAGCTGTTTCGCGTCGGTTCGGCAAGTCGATCTTGTCAGCTGCTGGGCTCGGCTCTAGCGGGCGAGGGTTTTCTCGAAGGAGGATGCAATGTTTAGTGTGAAAATTAATTTGCGTTGGCGGCTGATCGGAGTCCGATTTGCATTTGGGGGTCTCCTGGTCCTCTTCCTTGTGGCTGCGATCCTCCATCCCAGTCCGGCGTGCGCGACGGTACGCAATGTCGTTTCGGACTGCGGCGCGACGGGTAACGGAGTTGACGACGACACTCCACACATCAACAGCTGTATTGCCCTCCTACAGCCGGGCGACACTCTGCTCTTTCCGTGCGGCACTTACCGCACTACCGCGCAGTTGACCGTCGGCGTGACCGACGTGACGGTAGATGGGTCTGGCTGCGCGATCGTCAAAGACACCTACTCAAACAGCGGAACACCAACGGGAAGGGTGATGGTGATCGGCGGAAACGGCACGAGTCTTTACGCCACTTATGGTCCGGCTGTGCCTTTGAGTGCTGCTGCGGGCGAACTCTCTACGAGTTTTACGACCATTTCGAGCCTGGGCGTGGGCCCAGGCGATTACTTATATGTATGCCAGGGTGGGGTAGATGGCTCGGCGACGCCAGGCGCATCCTGTCCGCAATCAGCCAGTAATGGCATTTGCGACCCGTCGGGTTGCCGCGGCGAGATCCTGAAGGTTTTGTCGGTTTCGGGCAACACGGTGACCGTCACAACAGCGCTGCACGACACTTACGATCCCGTAGCGAATTCAGCGGTGGCACAAAAAATAGAGAACCCCTTGTCCGGAATAGTATTCAGGAACATGACGATCGACGGAAACGGTACGAACGCCTATGGACTGGTGCTCGCGGGTGTTGTCTACTCGGAGGTAACAGGCGTTGTTTCCAGGAACGTTCAGGGCGCAGCCGTAATGGGCGGCGGTGATTTCAATGTGGTATGGCGGAACATCACCATAACTGGGGCCGGGAGCGCGGATTGCGGCGCAGCTGCCGCGTTCGAGCAGCAGGGCAATCTATCGCTGAACGGAATTTCAATCTCTCAGGAGAATCAACAGGGACCCTCGGGCGGTGGCACATGCTTCGTCTCTGCCGGCGCATTCGGATTTGCGCTCGCTGGTTCGGCAAACAGCACAATCGCTAATCTCACGGTGGACGCAGCCGGGGCGAAGGGCCGCCCATTCAAATTCACGGCGGGGCGTTGGAACGTCCTGAACTCTCTGACGGTGCAGAACGGTTCGAGCGTAGACGATAACGGGATAACTCTCCAATACTATTCGTCTCACAATACTTTCAACGACTGCGCTGTGACTCAAAACGGTATCCCCGGTGACTCAGGGACCGCCGGCATCAATCTTTTCGGTAATTACAACCAATTCAATATATTCGAGAACTGCACCGTTAGTGGCAATGCGGGAGTTCAGTTTGCTGATACCTATTTCGATCGATTGCAGCAGGGGACAGATTCGCACAACGCGGTCGTGGGAGGAAGCTACACCGGTACCAACGGGGCTGGATCCGTGATCAATCTGGAAGCGCCTTACGACTCTGTGTCTGGGGTCACGATCAGCGGGCCCGCGCCCGTGGGCTATTCGGGTCTTGAAATGGATGGACCGAACGGACTGGGAGCCCCCGGGGGGACCAACGTTTGCGTCAATAACAACGTGTTCTTACCGGGCAATCCACCCCTGACATATGCGATTAGCTCTTACAACAGCGACCACAGCGATGTTGGTTCTGGCAATCAGCTGGGCAGTCTTAACAACAATCCAAATGGCAATTTCACGCCGGGAACGTGCGCGGCGCCGTGAGTCAGGCGGGAATCGAGACGCTCATGAACGGCGAAGTTATTTCGGAGGGAAGACACCCAGAAGCACGGTCGCGGAGGAGCGGTCCGCTGGTTGGGGTCGCGAAGGCGTACCTGAAAGTGGCGCCGGCATTTCCACCGAAACATTGGACGTCGGCGAAACCGCTGGAGCGGGCGCGGATGGAGTACGAGGACGAAGTCGCGGGCGGCTTTCTGAAGTGGTTTCCGGGCGCGAGCCTCGCCGGGCTGACGATGCTGGACATCGGGAGCGGATATGGAGGGCGAGCGGCACGCTACCGAGAGCTCGGGGCGCGGAAAGTAGTGGGCGTAGAGATTTTCTCAAGAATGGCTGAGGAGTCGCGAGCTTTCGCGGAGTCCAAAGGCCTGGCGGAAATGGAATTCCATGTCGGCGAAGGCGAACACCTGCCGTTCGCGGATGAGACGTTCGACCTGGTGACTTCCTATGATGTATTCGAGCACGTGCACGAGCTTGACAGAGTATTTGACGAGTGCATGCGGGTTTTGAAGCCGAACGGGCGGCTGCTGGCGGTCTTTCCTCCTTTTTATCATCCGGGCGGTTCGCACCTGGAAGGGTTCGTCTCGAAGATGCCGTGGCCAAACGTTCTCTTTGGCCGCGAGACGCTGATTCGGGCGGTGGAGGAAATCCTGCGCGAGCAGAATGACGGTTATCAGCCGAATCCCATGCGGCCGCGAGACAAGCTGTGGTGCCTGAACGGCGCGACGATTCGCAGCGTGAAGAGAATGCTGCGGGCGCGGCGGCTTCGTGAAATGCACATGAGACTGGCGCCGTTGTTTTCTCCCATGAATGAGAAATGGACTCGGTGGAAGATGCGGTATTACGCGGCGTTTTTCCGGCCGCTGCGGCATGTGCCGGTGGTGAACGAGATGTTTGTGCACCGGATTGTGATGGAAGTGAGGAAGTAGAAAAAGGAACGGAACTCCGGGCACCTGACCGTCTGGCGGTTTGCAGGCGGTCCCCCGACGGGCATTTAGTCTGCCTAAACCTATCGCCAAATGGATAAAGGAATTCGACGAGCCTAGTGGATTCGCCGATGGTGTGACGCGAAGTGGAGGTGGGTCATGGTGCTGATTCGACGTGGTCTCGCTGCGGGTGTGGTTGTGTTGTTGGCGCTATTCGCGTGGGGATTTTCCGGACGGCTGGCGCAAAAGGCCAAGGCTGCCAGTGCGGGCCGGGTGCGGGAAGCGCAGGCCCATCCGCGGGTGTTGGCAAACTATGGGAAGCTGCCATTGAGTTTCGAAGTGAACCGAGGGCAGACGGACGGACGGGTGAAATTCCTGGCGCGAGGGCGGGGATACGACCTGTTCCTGACGTCGCGAGAAGCGGTGCTGTCATTGAGAAAGTCTGAAGCCAGGAGCGCAGGTGGAGAAAAGTTCGAGAATGCGGATTCGGGGCGGATTGCTGCTCGCACACAGTTCTTCGAGGGAGGTCCATCGCGTGAGACGGGATTGCAGACCGCGGTGCTGCGGATGCGAATTGTTGGGGCGAATGGCGAGGCACAGGTAAAGGGCGAAGAGGAGTTGCCGGGCAAAAGCAACTACTTTGTCGGCAAAGACCCGAAGAGTGGCGGACCAACATACCGATGTATGCGAAGGTGCGAGTGGAGAACGTTTATCCCGGCATCGACCTGGTGTACTACGGAAAGGAGGGGCGGCTGGAATACGACTTTGTGGTTAAGCCGGGAGGTGACCCGAAGACGATCCGCCTTGCGCTCAGCTCGCCAGCGAAGATTGACGATAAAGGCGACCTGTTGGCCGAAACGAGTGGCGGGGAAGTGCGTTGGCACAAGCCGGCGATGTACCAGCCGGCTTCGGCGGAAGGACGCTCCGCGCGAGAGAAGACCCTTGTTGCGGGAAATTACACGATCAACGAGCAAAAGGCAGTGGGGTTCGCCGTCGAAGGATATGACAGGACCAAGGTTTTGGTGATCGACCCGATACTTATGTATTCGACGTATCTTGGCGGAAGTCAGCAGGAGCAAGGGTACGGAATAGCAGTGGACAGCTCCGGAAATTCCTATGTAGCTGGATACACGATTTCGAGGGACTTTCCCACAGTCAACGCTTTCCAAGCAACCAATCACAGCGCCTTTCCGCTTGGGGCTAATGCTTTTGTGACGAAATTCAATGCAGACGGCTCCGCGCTGGTGTACTCGACCTACCTCGGCGGAAGCGCGATTGATTTTGCCTTTGCCATTGCTGTAGATGGCTCGGGCAATGCCTATGTGACGGGCCAGACTGATTCTAGCGACTTTCCAACAGTGAACGCCGTGCAAGCGATCTATGCAGGAGCACAAGACTCGTTCGTGACGAAATTCAATGCGGACGGTTCCGCGCTCGTGTACTCGACGTACATCGGGGGCATCGGAAACGATGAAGCCTACGGCATCGCGGTCGATAATTCAGGCAGTGGCTACGTGACGGGTTGGACTGACTCCGCAAATTTCCCGATAACGCTTGGGGCGTTCCAGGTGATTAATCGGGCTGTTGCGTCCAATGGTTCCAATGCGTTTGTGACTAAGTTCAATCCAAGCGGCTCGGCACTGGCGTATTCGACGTATCTGGGCGGTAGTCACTTTGATAAAGCCACTGGAATTGCAGTTGATGGCTCAGGTGACGCGTACGTTACTGGAGGTGTGAGTTCGACCGACTTTCCTGTCGTTAATGCGTTTCAGAGCAGCAATCAGGACGCTCCTTTTGGCTCCGCTTTCGTTACGGAGTTTAATCCGGAAGGCTCGACCCTCGTTTACTCGACTTATCTGGGCGGCAGCCCTCACTCTTTTCAGGGATTCCTGGTTGGAGGAACTACGGGTAGCGGAATTGCTGTGGACGGCTCGGGGGAAGCGTATGTGACAGGTTGGACGGCTGACACCGACTTTCCGACCACACCGGCCGCATTCCAAGCGGCGAGTCACGCGAACCCTGCCGGGAGCACCAATTCCTTCGTTGCGAAATTCAATCCGGGTGGCTCCGCGCTGGTGTATTCCAGCTATCTGGGCGGCAGCGGGTTCGATCAAGCGAATGGCATTGCCATTGCCGGCGGCAAAGCCTTCGTTACCGGGTGGACTTCCGACAGCGACTTTCCGACCGCCAGCCCGATCCAGGAGAGCAATCATGCGAACAACAACGGGGGAAGAAATGTCTTTGTAACGGAGTTCAATCCTGGCGGGTCGGGATTGGTGTACTCGACGTACTTAGGCGGCAGCACAAACGACGAGGGCAAAGGGATCGCCGTGGATGGTTCGGGCAACGCGTACGTGACTGGAAATGCGCGTTCAACTGACTTTCCGACGAATCGCGCCTTCCAGGGGACAAAGAATAATCAGAGCCTTACTGCTTTCGTTGCGAAAATCGGGTCCTCGTCGGACCTCTCGATCAACAGCACGGCGCCGAGCAGCGTAGCGAGCGGATCGACTCTGACGTACACGATTACGGTAACGGACAACGGGCCGGATTCGGCAAGCGCCGTGAATATCGAAACGGGTGTTCCGGCGCGGACAACGTTCAACAGCGTGTCCGTGAGTGCAGGGTCGTGCACGACGCCAGGTCCGGGTGGCAGGGGCACGGTGGTTTGCTCTGCATTCAGTCTGGCGTCGGGCGGCCGCATCACGGAGACGCTGACAGTGAACGTGACCGGCACTCCGGGCAAGACGGTGCGGGATGCGGTGTCGGTGAGTTCCGCCACGTCCGATCCCACCAGCGGCAACAATGAGGCGGCCGCCGCGACAACGATAACCGGGACGGGCGCCTCCCTGCGAATTGAGGACACGCTAAGGCTCTTCGTGACCACGTTGGGCCTTTAAGTACCTATTCCTGTCATTCAGTTCAAGAGGATGAGCTGAGGTGCGGCAAAACGGAGCGCTGTTCTTTAACAACAGCTCCTGCCGGGTGCCGGAAGTGTAGAGATTCTCCGCGCCAAGGCGGCCGGAGAGGAAGCGGTCTTCGGGGCAAAAGACGCCCCTGAGAATGACAACGGTGGTGATTTCGCGGATGGAGGAGTGGTCATGAGAAGTGGAAATGGATGGTTGGGTGTGAGGATTGGGTGTGTGGCGATGATATTCGCGGCGGGGCTAGTTTTTGCGGCGCTGCCGGGAATGGCGGCGACGCCGGGGGCTGGGACGTTGACGGCGCCGGCGAGCGGGCAGAGTTCGACCGTGGCGTGGAGCGGAGGACCGTACACAGGGGCGACGGCCGATCCTTCGCTGTGCACGAACGTGACCTGCGACACGTATCTGCTGACGGTGAATGTGCCGGGAACGTTCTACGCAGCGAATCCGAATTACGCGGTGCAGGTGGGGATCAACTGGGCGAGCAGCACGAACGATTTTGATCTCAATGTGTACGACAGCGGCGGAAACGCGGTGTGCTCTTCGGCGCAGGGGAATACGAATTTCGAAGAGGCGGATTGCGGGCAACTGGCGGCGGGGACGTACACGGTGCAAGTGGTGGCGTTCGCGACGGTGAATTCGGGTTATTCGGGAGCGGCGACGCTGGGGCCGGAGCCGACGAATCCGACAGGAACGGCGAGGTACAAGGCGGGAAAGTTTGCGTTCAGCGAGCCGCTGACGCTGCCGGGGCCGCCGGATTTGCTGTTTACGGTGTCCGGCGTGGAGCCGCGAGTGAAGACGGACGCGCTGGGAAACATTTACACCGCGGCGATTCAAGGAGTGCCCGGGGGAACGGATGTGTGGAAGTCGGCGGACGGCGGAAAGAGTTTTGCGTATCTGGGACAGCCGGACGGGGCGCAGGCGGCCGCGGCGATTGCGCGTGGAATTGGCGTGGGCGGCGGCGATGAAGACCTGGCGCTGGGGAATTCGGGGAACGTGTACGTGAACTCGCTGTGGCTGGGGTCGGCGACGCAATCGACGTCGTTCAACGGCGGAGCGACGTGGGCGGTGAATCCGTTTTCGAGCGATGTGCCGCTGGTGGACCGGCAATGGATCGCTTCGCAAGGCGACCGCGTGCTGTACCTGACGTACAAACAACTTGGCGTGCTGCTGGCGGGCACGGAAAGCGTGTTTGTGGCGAAGTCGTTTGACGGCGGGCTGACGTGGCCGCAGATCGTGGAGGTGACGACGCCGTCGGTGGGAGTGCAGCCGGGAGACCAGGGAAATATTGAGGTCGATCCGAGGAACGGGTACGTGTACACGGTGTTCTTTGGAGACGGCGGAAACAATATTTACCTGGCGCGGTCGACGGATGGAGGGCTGACGTTCAGCCTGAAGCTGGTGTACCAGGCGGCGCAGAGCACGTCGCTGGTGAATGTGTTTGCTTCGCTGGCGATCGACCAGGGCGGGAACCTGTACATCGTTTTTTCGGACAGCCACAGCGCGTTTCTGACGAGCTCGATGGATCACGGTGCGACGTGGACGGCGCCGGTGCGGGTGAGCAACGGCTCGGGTTCGAAGAGCACGATTGGTCCGTGGGTGACGGCGGGCGCGGCGGGAAAAATCAATGTGACATGGTGGGGAACGAGCGCGACGAGCAACAACGACAACAGCGCGCAGTGGAAGGTGTACTTCGCGCAATCGCAGAACGCGCTGGCGAAGATTCCGACGTTCGCGCAGACGGCAGTGACCGGAGTGATGCATCAGGGAGCGATTTGTACCAATGGGACGGGATGCGCTTCGGGAACGCGGAATCTGGCGGAATATTTTGCGCCGGGGCTGTACCTGGATGGGTCGGAGTTGATTGTGTATTCGGACGATTTCAACAACGCGGATCCGGTGGCGACGTTTACGCGGCAGATTGGCGGGGCGACGGTGGGGGTGAAGTGAGACGTAGAGGAAGTAAAGGAGATAAAGGAAGTAAAGGAGGTAAAGGAATGGGCGCGGCCGGCTACAGTGGGCAGGCTCGCCGCGCCCCTACGGAAGAGAGCAGCGGCGCATTTTACGAGTGGAAGTGATGGAAGAGGAGAGTGGGCATGTGCGGGATTAATGGAGTGCTGGTGTTCAAGAACGGGAGCTTCCGGGTGACGGAAGAGTACGTGGAGCGGATGCGGGACGTGATGGCGCATCGCGGGCCGGACGGGGCGGGAGTGTATGTTTCACCGGACCGGAAGATGGGATTGGGGCACCGGCGGCTGGCGATTATTGATTTGTCGGAGCGAGCGGCGCAGCCGATGAGCAACGAGGACGGGGCGCTGTGGGTGGTGTTCAACGGAGAGATTTACAACCACGCGGAGATCCGCGCGGAGCTGGAGAGCCGCGGGGGGCACAGGTGGAAGACGGACCATTCGGATACGGAGGTAATTTTGCACGCGTTCGAAGAGTGGGGAATCGAGTGCGTGCAGAAATTCCGCGGGATGTTCGCGATTGCGTTGTGGGACGCGAAGAAGAGACAACTGTGGCTGGTGCGGGACCGGATTGGAGTGAAGCCGCTGTACTACAGCATTCACCACGGGAGGATAACGTTTGCTTCGGAGATCAAGGCGCTGCTGGAGGATGAGGAGCAGGAACGCAGCGTGAATGAGGAGGCGTTGTACTACTACCTGTCGTTCAACGCGACACCAGCGCCGCAGACGCTGTTCGCGGGGATCCGGAAGCTGGCGCCGGGGACGTGGCTGCGAGTGGACGAATACGGCGGCGTGCAGCAGAGGCGGTATTGGGATGTGCTGGAGCACACTGAGCCATTGACGAAGGCGTCCGAAGAGGAAATTGCGGAGCGCATACTGGCGGAGCTGCGGACGGCGGTGAAGCTGCGGAAGATCAGCGACGTGCCGGTGGGGGTGTTTCTTTCGGGAGGAATCGATTCGAGCACGAACGCGGCGCTGTTTTCGGAAGGAGACGGGCAGCCGGTAAGGACCTTTTCGATCGGTTACGACAAGGAGTATGAGAGTTATCCGAGCGAACTGCCGTACGCGCGAAAGATCGCGAAGGCGGTGGGCGCGGAGCATCACGAGCTGCTGCTGAAAGAAAGCGATCTGATGGACAGCCTGGGGCTGATTATCCGCCACCAGGACGAGCCGCTGGCGGATCCGGTGTGCATGCCGGTGTATTTCGTTTCGAAGCTGGCGCGGGATTCGGGCGTGATTGTGTGCCAGGTGGGGGAAGGGTCGGACGAACTTTTCTGGGGATACAAGTACTGGCGTGATTCGCTGCGGCTGCAGCGATGGGCGGACGCGATGCCGATGCCGAAGGCGCTGCGATCACTTGGGCTTGCGGGCTTGAGCGTAGTGGAGGGAATCCGCGGCGATTCGTACAAGCGGCAGTTTTCGTGCGAGGTGCTGCGGAGGGCGCTGACGGAGCGGCCGGTGTTCTGGGGCGGAGCGGAAGTATTCAGCGATTCGCAGAAGAAGCAATTCCTGTCGCCGCGGCTGCGGAAGCGGTTCGGCGGAATGAGTTCGTGGGAGGCACTGGAGCCGATCCGGCAGCGGTTCGAAGAAAAAGCGTGGGAACGCTCGCCGATGCACTGGATGACGTATCTCGACCTGAATTTGCGGCTGCCGGAACTGCTGCTGATGCGGGTGGACAAGATGAGCATGGCGGTGAGCCTGGAAGCGCGCGTGCCGTTCCTGGACCACAAGTTCGTGGAATTGGCGATGAGCATTCCCGCGGCGGTGAAGACGCAAAGCGGAACGCTGAAGCACATTTTAAAGAAGGCGGTGAGAGGCGTAATACCGGACGAGCTGATCGACCGGAAGAAGCAAGGGTTCGGCGTGCCGGTGTATGAGTGGCATCACACGCGCTTTGGGGAATACGTGGCGGAGGAGATGAAAGAGTTTTGCCGGAGCACGGATATTTTTGAGTTTGAGGGCGCGGCGCCTTTCCTGAAGAAGAGGGGATGGGCGCTGTTGAACGTGGCGCTGTGGTGGAAGCAGTACATCGGGGGAGCGGCGCCGGCGCGAAAAGTGAACGAAAGAGCCGCGACGGCGGGAACGCGCTTAGCGCTGCAAAGAGTTCGGCCATCCGCAGAAACCAGCGTGTAAGGACGATTCAACTCAACTGAAACGGAAGCGGCGGATCAGGTTGAAACGGGTGTGTCCTTGCGCTTCGGGCGCGTGTGCCGACGAAAGAAAATTGAATCGTGACTGGTGTTTCGGCCTTGTTTGGGTCCCACGGGTGTTTCCGCGCGACTGAGTGAAAGAAGGCAGAAAGCCTGCCACGGGGAGGCAAGCATGAAGGGTCCCCAGGCAGCAGGAGGAAGAACGTGTGTGCTGGAAGGAAATGCCGGGTGCGGCGCAGCGTTACGGCGAATGCGTGTGGCTCTGACGGCCGCAGTGTTGTGCGTTGTGGGGAATTGTTGCGCGATGATTCCGGCATACGGTTCGTGCAGCGCGCCGAAGAACGCGATTGAGGCGGAGAACTGCCTGCCGGGGAATCCGAGCAGCGAGTGGTACGTAGAAGGCGCCGGGGCGACGACGATTCAGGGATTCGCGACGGACATGAGCGTGGACGCGGGACAGACAATTTCTTTCAAAGTGGCAACGGATGCGGCGGCGTACCGGATCGACATTTACCGGCTGGGATATTACCAGGGGAACGGAGCGCGACTGGTGACGTCGATATCGCCTTCGGCGGCGCTCCCGCAAGCGCAGCCGGCGTGCTTACAGGACAGTTCGGCGGGACTGACGGACTGCGGGAACTGGGGAGTGTCGGCATCGTGGGCGGTGCCGGCGGCGGCGGTTTCGGGCGTGTATTTGGCGAGGCTGGTGAGGCTCGATACGGGCGAGGCGAGCCCGATCATTTTTGTGGTGAGGAATGACGCGAGCCGCTCCGACATTCTGGCGCAGACGTGCGATCCGACCTGGGAAGCGTACAACGACTACGGCGGAAGCAGCTTGTATACGGGGCCGACGATTCGAGCGTTCAAGGTGAGCTACAACCGGCCGTTCAATGTGCCGAATCCGCCGACGTGGATTTTCAGCGCGGAATATCCGATGGTGCGGTGGCTGGAGGAGAACAGCTACGACGTAAGTTACATGGCGGGAGTGGACACGGAGCGGTACGGCGGGTTGATCGAGCAGCACAAGGTTTTTCTGGCGATGGGGCACGACGAATACTGGTCGGGCGGGCAGCGGACCAATGTGGAAGCGGCGCTGGCGGCGGGAGTGAACCTGGCGTTCTTTACGGGGAACGAGGTTTTCTGGAAGACGAGGTGGGAAGCGAGCATCGACGGGACAAATACGCCTTACCGGACGCTGGTTTGCTACAAGGAGTCGCTGGTGAATCAGGTGATTGATCCGAACGATCCGCCGAGCTGGACGGGACAGTGGCGGGACGCGTCGTTCAGCCCGCCGGGGGATGGAGGGCGGCCGGAGAATGCGTTGACGGGGACGATCTTCGCGGTGAATTCGTACCGGAACGATCCCATCAC
>Ga0209073_10000041_pt1 | contig 16070 bp, 10 predicted proteins | sample GAAS100_FD_187520 | JGI IMG/M metagenome (GOLD analysis project Ga0209073, IMG submission 187520) | Agricultural soil microbial communities from Georgia to study Nitrogen management - GA AS100 (SPAdes) (version 2) | ecosystem: Environmental > Terrestrial > Soil > Agricultural land | place: USA...
TCGAAGCATGGGCACAGTTGAATTCCGCCGCGGGAGCAAAGCAGGGGCAACGCGTCACGCTGGAAATTCCGGAAGCGCGCGTAACGCAAACGGCCGAAACGGATGCGAACGGCCGGGCGGAATTCAAGTTTTCCGCCAAGGTAGAGCTGTGGTCTCCGGAAAACCCGAAGCTGTACGCGTTGACTTTGCGAAGCGGCGAAGACTCCGTGAGCGACGAGGCCGGATTCCGCACCGTGGAAGTGCAAGGAACGAAGATTCTGCTGAACGGGAAGCCGATATTTCTGCGGGGAATGTCCATGCACGACGAAGCCGCTTTCCGCGGCGGACGCGCTTTCTCCGAAGCAGACGAAAAGACGCTCTTCGGGTGGGCCAAGGAGCTGGGATGCAATTTTCTGCGCCTGGCGCACTATCCGCACAACGAAAATGCGCCGCGGCTGGCGGACAAAATGGGGATTCTGCTGTGGGAAGAGATTCCCGTGTACTGGGGGATTTCGTGGGAGAATCCCGCGACCCTGGCGAGCGCCGAAGAACAAATGCGCGAGTTGATCGCGCGGGACCACAACCGGGCTTCGGTGATTCTCTGGTCGCTCTCGAACGAGACGCCGAATACGCCGCAACGCCTGGAGTTTCTTACGAAATTCGCGGCGTTCACGCGAGAGCAGGATCCGACGCGGCTGATTACTTCCGCGCTGAATACGGCCCGCCGGAGCCAGCCGGGCGTAATGTCGTTGGACGATCCCGTGGGGGAATTTCTGGACGTGCTGGGAATCAATGAATACATCGGATGGTATTACGGCGCGCCGGAGACCGCGGACGGGCTGAAGTGGAACATCAAATGGGAAAAGCCGGTGATCATGAGCGAATTCGGAGCGGGCGCGGTAGCCGGGTATCACGCGGACGCGGAGACCCGGTTCAGCGAGGAATACCAGGTCAACGTATATGAGCACCAGTTGCCGATGCTGAAAGCGATGCCGATGCTGGCGGGGATGTCGCCGTGGGTGCTGATGGATTTCCGGTCGCCGCGGCGCCTGCTGCCGGGAGTGCAGGATTACTGGAACCGCAAAGGGCTGGTGTCGGACCGCGGAGAGAAGAAGAAAGCGTTTTTTGTTTTGCAGAAGTTTTACAGGGAAAAGGCGGCGCAGTAAAAGCGAAAACAAAGAGAGATTCTTCGGACCCAAAAAAGCGGCCCTTAGAATGACAGGCGGCGTGTTGAGCGGGCGGCGCCGCGGGAGGCATCTCGAACAGGCGGCGGCGCAGCTGGCCTATTGAGTAGCGGGTCCGGAGGCTGTGAGAGTTACTTTTTCCGTGTCGCGGGTTACTTTTTCTTTTCGGCGGCGGAAGCGGGAGGCGGAGCGGGCTTCAAGTCCGCGGCGGCTTTTTCAAAGCCGGTGACCAGGACGGGTTCGAGGCCGTAGAGAGCGGGCTCGCCTTCGCGCTTGGCGACGTACGAGCTGCCCGACTTGGCGATCTCGACGTTTTCGGTCTGCTTGTTATTCTTCGAGACGACCTTGATTTCGATCGACGGCTTGCCAAAGCCGCTGTCCGGAAACTTGTCGGCGGAAAGATCGCGTAGTTTTTCCAGAAGCGCATCGACGGAACTGGAATCGAGTTTCTTGCCGTCGGGCCCCCACCAATCCTCTCCTCCGTGAGTGAGGTAATAGGATTTGCCGGCATCATGAATTTCGATTTTATCCGGCGTCTCGTAGCCGAAATCGAAGAGCTTTTTGTTGCGGAAGTCGTCTAGCTTCTTCTCGAGGCCAGTGGAGAGGCTCGAAGCAACCTGGAAGACGCCGTCGACGGCCGAGGACTTGGCGTAATAGGCGTCCTTGTCCTTACGAACCTGGAGCACTTGGGTGCCCGCAGGCGCGCTAATTTTGACAGTGGCGACGGGCTTGCCGGAATTGAAACCGGAAACCGCTTTCTTCTGATCTTCGGCGGATGCGGCGGTTTCGAGCTTGGCATCCTTCAGAGTCTGCACGAGTTCGTCGACGGCAAAGCCGTCGGCGCGCCAGGGCTTGGGCTTGAGAATTTGCCATTCGTCTTTGTTGCGAGCGAAGGTGATTTCCTGCTTGGCCGCTGAGAGTTCGATCTGGCTGGCTTTGTCGAGGTCGAGGGTCAGCAAGCGCTTGTCGCGCAAATCCGAAGCGGACTTGTCGATACTCGACTTGTTGTAACTCTCGATGGTGAAAACGCGCGGGTCATTTTCGAGCTTGGCGTAGTAATCGTTGCCGGTGGGGGTGGCGTTGCCAATCAGGAGCCGGCTTTTCTTGTTGTCTTTCAAGGTTACGTCGACGGTTAAATCGGGATCCGCGAGGCCGAAGGGCTTGAGGTTCGAGGCTTTTTCTTCGATCACGCGATCGGCTTTCAGAGAAGACAATGTGGAGACCACGCCGGAGACGGATTCCTGGTCGGCATCGAGCGGCTTGGGCTGCATGATTTTCCAGGAGCCGCCGGACTTTTCGAGCGCGAGCGCCGGCTCGTCTTTTTTCTTGACGTCGAAGGCGGTGAGATCGTCCTGCTTGAAATCGAGAATTTTTGTCGCAGCGCTTGCGGAAGCGCTGACAGTGGAATCCGCGGGTTTGTGGCGGTTGGACCAGTACAGCGTGCCGCTGAGAGCGGCAAGGAGAATGGCGGCGATCAGAAGTCCACGGGTTTTCATGGTTGGGTTCCCAGTATGAACATCAACTTAAGGTACAGAACAAAGTCCGCAATCTAGAGACGAAAAGCAGATTCCTCGGGCAAAAAACACCCGCGGAATGACAGCGCGCATGAATCCGGACCACAGCATCGTTTGCAAACGGCACCGGCCAGGACAGCGCGCTAGCGGCGGCGCCACCAGACAAACACGCCGCCAAAAATAACAATCAGAGGCAGCAGAAACTGGCTGGTTAGCTTGACCGTCTGGAACTGCGCCTGCGTCAGGGTGATGCGGCGGTCGTCCTGGGGCTTCGGACGAATGGAAATGAGATCTTCGTCGGAAGCGAGCCAGTTCACCGCGTTGAGCGCCAGATCGCTGTTGCCGTTGAATGAGATGAACGAGTTGGCGGCCCAATCAGAGCAGCCGATGACGACGAAGCGTCCCTGCGTGCTTTTGTTGCCTGTGTCGTAGGTGCCGGCGGCAGCGATAGTCAGAGGACCGCGGCGATTCTTGGGGTCATTCGGGTCGATGCGCGGAGAGTCAAGTTTGCTGGTGGCCAAGCTGGTAGACGAGGAGTCGAAGAGCTTGTCGACGCTGGTCTTCGCGCCATTCTTGATTTCCATGGAACGCGTAATGGGAAAACCGGTGGCTGAGCCTTTCATGTCGTTGACGATGGGCTGCGAAGCGTAGCTCGTCACGAGCACGACTTGCGGACCGAGTCCGGTGAGCTGGCCGATGGGATTGAGATCGAGCACGAGGTCTTTTTGAAGAGTGACGCCCCAATCGGCGAGAAGGCCGGAGAGCGCGTCGTTATCGCCGGTCGGAGAAGTCCCGATCTTCAGCGGGGGATCGACCAGGAAAAACGCGCGGCCGCCGCCTTCAACGTATTTCTTGATGGCGTCGACTTCGGGCTGCTCGTAGTTTCCTTTCGGGCCGCCCAAGACGAGGACGGTGCAGTCGGAAGGGACCTCGGCTGTCTGGAGCAGGCCGATGGATTTCGTTTCGTATTTGTCGTTGCCGAGCAGATCCTTGAAGCGCGAGAAGCCGCCGCGGCTGGTGTCGTCAATCTGGCGCTCGCCGCTGCCGGTGACGAAGCAGACGGTGCGGGTGGTGGTTTTCAGGTCGCGAATGAAGGCGCCGGCGATGTCTTCTTCGCTGAGACCCTTGGCCTGCTCGGTGCGATTGCCAATCTGGACGACGACGGTGCCTAGTTCATGAACGCCGGCCGCGATGGTCTCCTCCGGATTCTTCTCCATATCGACGTATTCGACGTGAACCTTGGAGGAGGCGTTGGCGTATTGCTCGAGCTTGTTTTTGGCTTCGCCGAAACGCGTGCTCTGGTCGTAATAGGTGATGGTGGCGGGCTGCTTGAGCTCGCGGATGATCTTTAATGTTTGATCGGAGAGGCTGTAGCGCTTATTGGAGGTGGAATCGAAGGAACGGTTGTAGCGGTCCGCGAGAACATTGGCGACGGTGAGAATGCAGAGCACAACGACGATGTAGACGAAGGCGAAAGCGACGTATTTCGTTTGGCGGGCTTTCAAGAAGGTGAGCTTCATGGCGCTACGCCCTCCACCGCAGGGATTCCAAGGAACGCGCCGTCAGGAAAAGACCGATGGCGATGAGGCTGACGTAATAGACGGCGTCCTTGGAGCTGAGAACTCCTTTTGAGAAGGAATCGAAATGCGTGAGCACGGATAGATAAGAAAGGACGGTGGCCCACGTGGAAGCTTCAAACCCGCTGACCCATTCCATGATCCATAAGAGCAGACAGACGCCGAAAGTGACGGTGCCGGCGATGATTTGATTGCGCGTGAGAGTGGAAATGAAGATGCCGACCGCGAGCATGGCGCCGGCCTGGAGGAACAGGCCAAGGTAGGCGATGGCGAGAGGCTTCCAGTCCGGATTGCCGTAAGCGAAGAGCCAGACGAAGTTGACGGCGGTGAGAAGCAGCATGGCGCCGTAAAGGAGCAGCGCGGCGAGCCACTTGCCGGCGATGATTTCCGAATCGCGAATCGGCGAGGTAGCGAGCAGTTCGATGGTGCCGGTGCGTTTTTCCTCCGCGAACAGCCGCATGGTAATGATGGGAATGAGGAACAAGCCGACGACGCTGGCATTGGAAACCAGGGGACGAATCAGCTGTTCGTTGATGTTCATGGGGAAGGACTGGCCGCGCATCATGGACTGCATGCCCATGTCGTTGAAATAGCGCACGCCGGTCCAGAAGAAGAAGCCGAACACGACGGCAAAAAGTCCGAGAAGAATGTAGGCGACGGGAGAGACGAAGTAGCTGCGAAGTTCTTTTTTGCAGATGATCCAGGAGTTTCTCATGGGCTCGATTCCTATGCTTTGGCGGCGGCTTCGGTTTCGACCGGAGCGGCTTTGGATTCGGCGGGGGCATCGGCACCCGTCAACTGCAGGAAAACTTCCTCGAGGCTGACGGCGGCAGTGCGCAGTTCGTTCAAGTCCCAACCGGACTCGACGACGGCGCGGGCGAGATTGCCGCGCATGGCGCGATCGGCTTTGCCTTCAACCTCGAAAGTGGAAAAGTTGGCGTTGGAGTCCTTGCAGACGACCCCGCTGACGCCAGCGACTCGTTCAAATTTGCGCTGCACGGCAACGGGATCGAGCGGGCCGCCGCGAGATGCGACTTCCACGAGGACGGAGCCTGCGCCGCGGGCGCGGCTTTGCAGATTGTTGACGGAATCGGTGGCAACGAGCTTGCCGCGGCTGATGATGATGACCTTTTCGCAGGTTTGCTCGACCTCGGGAAGGATGTGCGTACTGAGAATGATGGTGTGATCGCCGGCGAGGCTTCTGATGAGGTCGCGCGTCTCGTTGATCTGCTTGGGATCGAGGCCAGCAGTGGGCTCGTCGAGAATGAGAACGTCGGGATTGTGAATGATGGCCTGGGCGAGGCCGACACGCTGGCGATATCCCTTGGAGAGCTTGCCGAGGACGCGGTCTTTCATATCGGCGACGGCACAGCGATCCATGACGAAATCGACGCGACGGCGAAGCTCGTTGCCGGAGAGGCCCTTAATCCGGCCGACGAAGGAGAGATATTCCATGGTGCGCATTTCGAGATAGAGCGGAGGAGTTTCGGGCAAATAGCCGATGCGGCGCTTGACCTCGAGGGGCTGTTCGAGAACATCGAAACCCGCGACTTTGGCCGAGCCGGAAGTGGGCGGCAAAAAGCAGGTGAGGATGCGCATGGTGGTGGTCTTGCCGGCGCCGTTGGGTCCGAGGAATCCGACGATCTGGCCTTTTTCGACCTCGAAAGAAATGTGGTCGACGGCGGTGTTGCGAGCGTACCTCTTCGTAAGCTGCTGGACAGTAATCATGGATTTTTGTGTCTTTCAGACGAACCGCGAACGTTTTCTGCAGTCTCTCGCGAACAAACTGAGAGAAAGCCTATGCTAGAGATTTCCGCGGCGCTCTGTCAATTGCTGTTTGTAAAACCCGACGCTTGACCCGGGGCGTACCACCACACTTTTTGTGCGATGCAGAGGCCGTGCGACGCGTTGCCTGGGCAGAGGCGGAATTCAGAGGGCGCGCGCAGGACCGACGGGAGCCGCTTTGGGTCCGAGATAGAAATGAATGGCGGGAGTGACGACGAGAGAGAGCACCATGGAGCTGACGACTCCACCGATTACGGCGACGGCGAGCGGCTGCAGCATCTGAGAGCCGGCGCCGAGGGCAAGCGACAAGGGTAGCATGCCGGCGACGGTGGCCAGAGCAGTCATGGCGATAGGACGCAAGCGGCGGCGGCCAGCCTGGATCATGGCGTCCTGCGGCGGGAAACCGAGCTCCCGGAAGTGATGCTCGGCGTCGAGGAGCAGGATGCCGTTCTTGGCCACGATGCCCACGACCATGATCATGCCCATGAACGAAGCGACGTTGAAGGTGATGCCGGTGATCAGGAGCGCGAAGAAAGCTCCGAACGTGGAGAGCAGAGCGGAAGCGAGAATCGCGGTAGGCGCTGAAAAGCTGCGAAACTCAAAAAGCAGAACCACGAACAGGAACAGCAACGCCAACACGAGCACGAACAACAGATCGCGGAAGGACTTCTGCTGTTCCTGGTAAGTGCCGCCGTATTCGACGCGAATGGAAGAAGGCAGGCGCAGGTCGCTGACGGCTTTCTGGACGGCGGCGATGCCGCGGCCAAGGTCGACGCCTTCGAGGCGCGCGGTGACTTGAACGAGGCGCTGCATATTTTCGCGGCGGATTTCGGTCTGGCCGGGCTCTTCGGTGACGGTGGCGAGCGAGCCGAGAGTCGCGGTATGGCCGGAAGCGCTCGTCAGCAAAGTATTTTGCATGCGGTCGAGAGAAGCGCGATTCTGCTCCGGGAAGCGGACGCGGATGGCGTATGCGCGGTCATTGACGACGACAGGAGTCGCGGCGGGCTCGCCCTGAAGAATGGCCGCGGCGTCGGTGGCGACCTCCTCGGGAGTGAAGCCGGCGTGGGTGGCGACGAAGGGATCGACGTGAAACGTGACCGCGGGCCCGCTGATGGTGTTGTCGATGCCGTTGAGCACATCCACCACGCCGGAAACTTTCTGGATGGCGTCGGCGACGCGAGGAGCGGCGCGGTTGAGCAGTTCGCCGTCGGAAGAAAACATTTTTATGACGATGGGCTCCGGAGCGTTGGTGAGATCGCCAATCATGTCTTGAAGTACCTGGATGAATTCCACGTCCACGGCGGGTTCGCTGCCCTGAATCTTCGAACGAATATCGGACATGATTTCTTCGATGCCGCGGCCGCGGTCTCGCTTGAGCTTGACGGCGAAATCGCCCTGATTGGCCTCGGTGACGGCGGCGAGCCCCAGCTGTAAACCGGTGCGGCGCGAGGTGCTTTCCACTTCCGGAGTCGCTCGAATAATTTTCTCAACATTGAGCAGAATGCGGTTGGTCTCGGCCAGAGAACTGCCCGGGGGAGTGAAATAGTCGAGAATGAAACCGCCTTCATCCATTTCGGGAAGCAAGTCCGTGCCAAGAGCGTTGTAACAAAGGAACGCGGCGACGACCACGAGGGCGCATCCCGCGGCCAACAGCAATGGGCGACGGAGAACCGCTTTCATCAGGCGCTCGTAAAAAGCGACGATGCGGCCGAAAAATCCGGAGAGATGCGCTTCCTCGACCGCGAGCAAGCGGGCGACGTCGGGTTCGTCCGGTCCGGAAAGCACCTCTTCACCTGCCGGAGATTTTCTGCGGACGAGATAGTGGCTGAGGGTCGGAGTAAACGTGAGCGCCAGAAGAAGCGAAGTGAAGAGCGAGACGGTCATGGTGACAGCGAGAGCGCGGAAGAAGCTGCCGGTCACGCCGGTGATAGCGACGAGGGGAAGAAATACGACGACGGGAGTGATGGTGGAAAAGATGAGCGGCACGGTCATTTCGCGCAAGGCACTCTGCAACGCGCGGACGCGGCCCTCGCCGGCGTCACGGTGAAGCACGATGTTTTCGAGCATGACGATGGCGTCGTCAATCACCAGGCCGACGGCAGCGGCGAGGCCGCCGAGAGTCATGAGGTTGAAGCTCTCGCCTGAGAGTTTGAGCGCAATGAAGGTAAACAGCAGAGTCGCGGGGATAACCAGGGCGGCGACGAGCGAACTTCCCCAATCGCGCAGGAACAAGACGAGAATGGCCGAGGAGAGCAGCAAGCCGAGGAGCACGGCGTCGCGGACGGAGCCGATGGACTCCTGCACGATGGTGGACTGGTCATAGAAAGGCTCGACATGAATCCCCGGCGGCAGGGATCGGGCGACTTCAGCCATCTGTGCATGGACTTCGTTAGCGACCGCGAGGGTGTTGCTGTCCGGCTGGCGATTAACGCTGAGCAGAACGGCGGGCTTTCCGTCGGCGGTGACGATGGTATAGACGGGTTCGTCGGCGCGCTCGACGCGAGCGACATCGCGGATGCGGATGGGCACGCCCGACGGCGTACTTTTGACTACGGTTTGCGCGAGCTCTTCGGGAGTGTGGACCTGGCCGGTGACGAGGCCGAGGACAAGCTGGTGGTTGGTCTCGAGCAGACCGGGAGAATCGATCAGGTTGGTGCGCCGGATCGAATCGAGAAGGTCGGTTACGGTAATGCCGGCGGCCAGCAACTTGGCGGGTTCGGGAACGACGTGGAATTCCGGCACGCGGCCGCCCTGGACGAGTACAAAAGAAACTCCCTGGAGCCGGTTGATGCGGGGCTTGATGTCGTAGGTGGCGATTTCCCAAAGCTGGTCCTGCGAAACGCTATCCGAGGTGAGGCTATAACCGATGATGGGAAACGTGGCGAAGGTCAGGCGATGCGTTTCGATCTTGGCGGTGGAGGGCAGCTCGCCCTGAACGCGCGCGACGGCCGCGTCCACAAGCTGCAGCGTCTGGAACATATCGACGTTCCAGTCGAAATAAAGATTCAGCTCGGCGGAGCCCCGGCTGGTGGTGGACTGGACTTTCAGCAGGCCGGGAACGATGTTGACGGCTTCTTCGAGCGGACGCGTGATGGTGACCATCATCTGATCGATGGGCATAACGCCGTTGTCCACGCCGACCACGATGCGGGGAAAGTTGGTATTGGGAAATACGGCGACCGGAATGGTGAAGGCAAGATACACGCCGACAAGAGCGAGGCTTATGGTCAGGAAAAGAATGGGACGCGAGAGTTTCTGTAGCCAAGAAACGGGAGCAGCCTCCACGCGCGACGCCCGTTTGCTTGCTTCCGGAGGCAGAGGCATGCCCGGCTAGTCCTTGTCTTTCTCTTGGGAAGAAGGTTTGGCGTTCTTGTGCGCAGGCTTGGCCGAAGAATCCGGCTCGCCGTCTGGCGAACCCGGTGAGTTTGCCGCCGATTCGATCTTGATCTGGGTATTGTCCGGAACGCCGTAGCCACCATCGACGATGACGGAGTCGCCGGGTTTCAGCCCTTCGAGAATTTGCGTCGATCCTGCGTTGGAAATGCCGGTGTGGACTTCCCGCGCGTGGGCGCGGGCGTCGGTGCCCGCAAGGAGGAGATATTCGGCACCTTCGGGATTTTTGAACAAGGCGGAATCAGGAACAACGAGGGCATCCTTAAACGTCTTGGCGGTAGCGGAGACCTGAACCGTCATGCCCGGATGCAGAGCGGGACTCGCCTTTACCGCTTCAAACCAGACTTCGATTGTAGTGCTGCCGGGATCGAGCGCCGGACTGACCAGCGTAACCCGAGCCTTCACCGGCTCGTCAGCGCCAGCGATGCGCAGTTCGGCAGCATCGCCCACTTTCAGCGCGGCGCCATCAGCTCCGGCGAGGTGAGCCTTGGCAATCAACCGGGACATGTCCATAACCGTGAGCAACGGCTGATTGGCGGACGCCAGATCTCCCGCGTAGAGAGGCCGGTCAGTGACCACGCCATCGATCGGACTGCGAATTTCGGAGTAACTCAGCTGAGCTTGGGCGCCTTCGTACTTGCCTTGAGCGGCCGAGAGCTGGCCATTGGCAGCCTTGCGAAGCTGCTCTTCTTCGACGCGCTGAAGATCCTCGAACTGCCGCTGAGAGCTTTCGTACTGGGATTTCGCCTGGGCCAGAGACACCTCGGCGGCATCGAGGTCGCGCCGAGGAATAGCTCCCTGCTGAAAGAGGTTCCTGCGGCTGTCATAGACCTTCTGCTGCGCTTCGTAGGCGGATTTTGCGGCGTCGGCATCGAGCCTGGCTTTCTGGAGCTGTTGCGGCAAGCTCGCCTGAGTCGTACTTATGTAGGCAGCCTGGGCCTGCTCAAATTCGCCCTTGCTTTGGAGTTCGGCGGCGGAGAGGTCTTTGTTTTCCAAAACGGCGAGCAGCTGGCCCTTGCGGACGTGGCTGCCACGCTGCACCTTGAACTCGCGAATGGTGGAACTGATTTTGGGCGCAACAGAAGCCTGCTGCACGGGAAAAACGAGTGCTTCGCCGGTCACGACTTGCGAAATTGTGGAGCGCCGGGCGGGCTGCACTTTGACGGAAACGACCGGCGTGGCTTCTTTTTCCTCGCCGCCGCATCCGAAGATAGCGGCAGCCAGTGCGATTGCCCCCAGGAGCGGCAGTGCGGACACCGCGATTCTCAATCGAAGTAGCGGGAAACGGATCATGGCTGAGGAAGGACTCCGGTCAACGTTTGAAGATTGGCCAAGGCAACACGATAGCGCACGGCTCCGTCCTGGTAAGCGGCATCGGCGGCTGCATAGACGGTTTGCGCGTCAACGACTTCGAGGACCGTGCTTTCGCCATCCTTATAGCGCAGAGTGACCAGCCGAAGACTTTCTTGCGCCAAGGACGCGGCGCGTTCGAGCCCCGCAAGCTCCTGGCGGGCGGTCTGCGCTTCGCCGAAAAGCGACTGCAGCTCGGCGAGAAGTTTTCTCTGGGCGAAGGACAATTCGCGTTTTGCCTGAGTCTCGCGAAGCGCGGCCTGCTTCACGCGGCTCTGCGTCGCGCCCCAGTTCCAGACCGGAAGGTTCAAGGTGGCCAGCCATGAATAGCCGAGGTTCCGCTGGCCGTCGGCGCGGTTGACGCCGAAGTTAGGGGCATCGATTCCATAAAAGTAGTCGAGGCTAAGTGACGGCAGGTAGCCGGCGCGTTCGGCCGTAACTTCGTGGCCCGCTTCCTGGACGGCGGCGAGCGCGGCGCGAATGTCGGGATTACCGCGGCCGGCGAGCTGCTGCACTTCTTCGTAAGACGGCAGGGGAACGTCGGCGTGAAGATTGTCCGTAAGTTGAAAGCCGGTGTTGAAATCGGGAAAGACGAGGATGGCAAGATTGAGTCGTGCGTTGAGAAGAGCAAGCTGGGCTTCCTGCAGCTGACGGTTGCGATCCTGCACCTGAAGCTCGGCCTTAATGACATCGGAGTGAGCCACCTCGCCGCCGTTCTCGAGGTCCTGGGTAATTTTGAAGAAGCGCTGCCCTTCCAGGGCGGCCTGCTGCGCGGTGGCGAGCTTTTCCTGCGCTGCGGCGACGGTGAAATATGCCTGGACAACGGTTACAACCAAGCCGCGCTGGGCGATTTCGGCTTTAGCGCGGGCCACCGCTGCAGCCGCCGCGGAGCTGCGAAAGCCGGCGATCTCGGCCAGGCCTATTCCTTCGTGGATATCCGCCTGACTGGTGTATTCATGCAGGCGGTCGTTGGCGAGAAAGCGGACTTCACCCAAAGCATTGAGCTGGGTGATGAGCAGCGAGTTGTTGTACTTGACGCCGGGAAGCAGCGCGTCGCGGGCCTGGTTGCGGCTCTGGCGCGCGACGGCCGCTTCGGTGACGGCGGCCTGATACGCCGGATCGTTGTGTTCGGCACGATCGAGGGCGTCTTTCAAAGTCAGTTGGAGGGGCGCGGAGGCGGCAGGTCCGGCATGGCTCTGGTCCTGGGGCGTAGGATTTTCGGGAGGCGGACTCTGCTGAGCCGGCGCAATGCAAGCGAGGAAGGCGGCCGTCCCCACACCGACGAAGAGGCACGCGAATGAATGAAAGAACCGCATCGTCCAGTCTCCAGAGCCGTGGAACCGGCTGGCGGGCCGAAATTTGAAGCTAACGGGCCCCAGTTAAATGCGGGATTAACGGCTGGGCTGTTGTTGCGGGAAGAACACGGTGAAGGTACTGCCTTCGGGGCCGGAGCGAGTCAACTCGATGCGCCCGCCATGCGCGCGGACAATCCAGAGACTTATGGCGAGACCCAGCCCGGCGCCGCCGCCGTCCGTTCCGGCACGAGAACGGACCTTATCCACGCGAAAGAAACGGTCGAAGATCCTCGGCTGAAGATCGACGGGAATTCCCTGCCCGGTATCCCGCACAGAGATGCGATATTGCGAATCCTGCCGATCGCAAGAGATGGCAACGGCGCCACCTCGCGGCGTGTATTTGATGGCGTTGTCCAGGAGATTCACGACGAGCTGGCGGATGAGTTCTTCGTCGGCGCGCATCGGAAGTTCCCCTGCCGTTTCGCAAGACAGCGTAATTTCCCTGGCGGAGGCGAGCGCGCGGAGGTTGCGCGCACATTCGGAGACGAGCTCGTCGAGGTAGAAATCCGCCAGCATCAGAGGATGCTGGCCGGCGTCGGCGCGAGCGAGGGTGAACAAATCCCCGACGATGTGCTTGAGACGTTTGGCCTCAGCGCGCAGGACGCCGAGCGATTCGCGATATTCTCCGGGCTCGCGGCTTTGCTGCGAGAGAGCGACGTCCGCTTCCCCATAGAGGATGGCGACCGGAGTGCGCAACTCGTGAGAAGCGTCCGCAACGAAGCGGCGCTGCTGCTCGAAAGAACGGTCAAGGCGATCCAGCAACTCGTTGAACGACTGGGCAAGATGGCCGAGCTCATCGGCGGCGTTTTTTACGGCGAGGCGTTCATGCAGGTTCTCCGCTCCGATGCGCCCGGCTTGCGTGCTCATGGCAACGACCGGAGAGAGGCTGCGGCGGGCCAGGAAGTAGCCGCCAGCGCTGGCGAGCAGAACCGCCAGAGGAATCACCAGGGCGAATGTTCCGCTGAGCGTTTCGAGCAATTCTTTCTGAGGGCGGAGCGATTGAAGAACAATCAGCTCGTAGTTGCCGTTGAGAGCGGAAAACTGCTTAGCGTAACTCCGATAACGCAAGCCGCCCAATCGCACAATGTGAAATTCAGCGGCAACAGAACGCGAATCGCCGGATGGCTGGAGCGCCGCGTTCAGCGAACCCGGCGAAAAGCCCGAGGCGCTTTCGGAGGAGGCAATGAGATCGTGTTTGCCGTCGAAGACCAGAAAAACGGTGTCGCGAAAACGATGTTCGGAGATGGCGGCCTGCGTGGCGTTGCCGATGGAGCTGGATTCCGCGGCGCCGCGGAGCTCCGCGTGAACCGTAGTGAGAAAAGAATCAGCCAGCTCGGCAATGGCGCTGTCTGTGCGATGGCGCAAGTTATTGCGCACGATGAAATACGTCGCCAGGGCGAGAGCGGCGAGGACGCAGGCGAGCACCACGGTGTACCACAACGTCAGACGAATGCGCACGGAACTAAGCATCGCCGCGAGACCGCCCGCCCGTTTTTGGTTCGCCGGGTTCGCGGCCGTCCGAAAGCACGTAACCGGAACCGCGACGCGTGTGCAGCAACGGTTTGTCCGCACCGGAATCGATCTTGCGACGGAGACGATTGACATAAACCTCGATCAGATTCGAGAAGGGATCGAACTGCTCATCCCAAACGTGCTCGGCAATTTCGGCACGGCCCACAACGCGGCCGGCATTGCGAGCGAGAAATTCGAGGAGAGCGTATTCCTTCGCGGTCATCGGGATTGGCTTTCCCGCACGCGAGACATTCTGGCCGCCGGTGTCAATGACGAGATCGGCGAGGATAATTTGCTGGGGCTGCAGAGTAGCTGTCCGGCGCAGCAGGGCCCTGATGCGCGCCAGGAGTTCCTGGAACTCGAAAGGCTTGGTGAGGTAATCATCCGCGCCGCGGTCGAGCCCGCGGACGCGGTCCTCGACGGCGTCTCGCGCGGTCAGCATGAGAATGGGCAAGCGCTGACCGGAGTCGCGGAGTTGCTTGCAGACGGCCAGGCCGTCGGGCGGAGGAATCATGATGTCGAGGATGGCGAGATCGTAGGTGTTGATGGCTGCGTGGTAGAGCGCCTCGCTGCCGGACGCGACAACGTCGACAGCGTAGGATTGCTCGCGCAGACCTTTGGCGACGAACCGAGCGATTCCGGGATCATCTTCCGCCAGCAGAATGCGCATGTCTGCATGATAATGCCATTCCACCGTGAAGGTATGCGAGCGGCCTTTGCGGCGGCTGGGGGCGGCGTTTAGCTCCCGTTTATCTTAAGCAGGATAAGAGATGAGACGCCGGGTCGAGATGCGCGAAAGGAGTCCCCAATGTTTCGTGTAAACCGTCTGATGCTGGTTTTAAGTGCGACTGGGCTAGTGCTCGCCGCAGCGGCGACATTGCGGCTGAGTGATGCGCTAGCCGCGCCCGGTGCCTCGGGCTATCAACTGGCGAAAACCATTGCGGTGGGAGGAGATGAAGGCTGGGACTATCTCGCGGTGGATAGCGCCGCGCGGCGCGTGTACGTTTCTCACGGCAGCCACGTGGTCGTTCTGGATGCGGACAGCTTTGCGGTGGCAGGCGACATACCGGACACGCAGGGAGTTCACGGAATTGCTGTCGCGAGAGACCTGGGCCGCGGGTTTGTGAGCGACGGCCGCGCGGACCAGGTGACCATTTTCGATTTGAAAACGCTGAAGACGCTGGGGACGGCAAAGGCAGGCACCAACCCGGATGCCATTGTCTACGATGCCGGAACAAAGCGCGTCTTTACGATGAACGGGCGGAGCCACGATACGACAGCGATCAACGGCAGCGACGGAAGCGTCGCCGGGACGCTCGACTTGGGCGGGAAACCGGAATTTGCCGTGGCCGACGGTAAAGGAAGCATTTTCGTGAACATCGAAGACAAGTCGGAGCTGGTACAGTTCGACCCGCAACAGCTGACGGTCGTTCACCGCTGGCCGCTGGCGCCGTGCGAATCGCCTTCGGGACTGGCGATGGATGGAAAGACGCGGCGGTTATTCGCGGGCTGCGAGAATAAGATGATGGCAGTGATCGACGCGGACAGCGGCAAAGTTCTTACGACGCTGCCGATTGGCGCGGGAGTGGACGCCAACGCTTTCGATCCGGAAACGGGCTTCGCCTTTGCCTCAACCGGTGAGGGCACACTGAACGTAATTCACGAGGACTCACCAGACAAGTTCACGGTTGTCGAAAACGTGGCAACGAAGCGCAGCGCGCGGACCATGGGCCTAGATTTGAAGACCCACAACATTTTCCTCTCCGCGGCGGACTTCGACCCTCCCGCGCCCGGAGAGCGGCGCGGAAAGATAAAGCCGGGATCTTTCGTGGTCCTAGTAATGACCAAACAATAAGCGAGCCGCTGGGGACGCTTCCGGCGTTCAAAGCGCCGGAACAAGCCTGCTGTAACTTCCCTGCCCTACGCCCAACTGAAGCCGTGCTTGCTCAGAGGCAGATTGCGGATTCGCTTGCCGGTAACGGAAAATATCGCGTTGCTGATGGCCGGCAGAATCGGCGGAAGCATGGGTTCGCCGATGCCGGTCGGGCTGTTTTCGGTCTTCAGGAAATGCACTTCGATTTCCGGCGGCGTATGCGTCAGCCGGATCAGCGGATAATCGTTGAAATTGTTCTGAACGGCATGGCCGTCCTGGATGGTGATCTCATACATAAGCTGGCCCATGCCGTCGATGATGCCGCCCTGGCACTCGTTCTCAGCCTTGCTCGGGTTGATGATCTGGCTGCCGACATCGGCGGCCATCCAGACTTTGTTGACTCTGATCTTTGAGCCTTCCGCGACGCTGACTTCCGCCACCTCCGCGAAGTATCCACGATGGCTGAAATGGAAGCCGACGCCCATGGCCGTGTCTTTCGGCAACTTGCGCTTGCCCCAACCGGATTTTTCGGCGACAAGCTGCAGGAC
>Ga0209073_10000045_pt1 | contig 15909 bp, 15 predicted proteins | sample GAAS100_FD_187520 | JGI IMG/M metagenome (GOLD analysis project Ga0209073, IMG submission 187520) | Agricultural soil microbial communities from Georgia to study Nitrogen management - GA AS100 (SPAdes) (version 2) | ecosystem: Environmental > Terrestrial > Soil > Agricultural land | place: USA...
ACCGTTCAAGAGACGTGAGAACCGCCACTCGCTCAAACCCGCTGCCTGAGCCGCCTCATAATGAGTCATGCGTCGCAAAGAAATGGCGTAAACCAAATTCGGAAATCGCATTCGCGTTCCCTTCCTTATGCCGTTCGCAGCACACTTGTACGCCGTGTTTCTGCCCTGTGTCAAGCACTATTTTCAAAAATTATTCGTTCGCTTGAGTTTCCCTATTGACACATGGGGGACACGTGAGTACTGTGGCCATCCTTCAGGGGGAAGGGCCTGGCAGACAACCTGGCCACACTTTGAGCACCGCTTTCCCGGAACCTTGGCTCTTTGGAGCTGCTTCTTCTCGCGGTTGTCGGCGTTGGCACAGGCGGGGGAGCAGAAATTCTTCCGGTAGGTGGGGCTACCATCGGGGTTGGTGAGTGGTTCGCGGCAGTGGAGGCAATAGCGCATGTTTCTAAAGTTTAGAAATCTTGGGTTTCGCTGGAAGACAGTCGGGGCCGCGTCATCCATCGCAAGCTGGAACAAGCCGGCGAGTCGCAGGGCATAGCTCCAGACTCCGACTCCTGCAAAGAAGTGGCATTGCGTGAATCCGCGCGGGTCTTCGGGCCAGACTTCTTTGATGCTGCGCTCATCGACTTCCCCGGCCGCAACGACGTTTTCTCGGATGAGTTCGCGGAGCCATGCTGCTTTTTCGGCGTCGTTTTCGTTGTAGTACGCCGTCATCGCGCACACACTTGTACTACAAACGTCTGCTCTGTGTCTATCGCTTTTTCGGGCTGGAATTGCGGATGGAAAGCCACTCCCGCACCGACCACACTGGGGTCATTTCGTGCCTATCTGGATGGAGTACTAGGAGGGGGAAAACGTCGTGGGTTTTCAGGGAGAAGTACCGCTTGGCGTAACCGGAATTGTCCTGCAGGGAACCCGCATTGATTGCCGCGCGCACCATCTTCCCGTCGGTGTACTTCGCCACGCCCGGCACGTGGCTGTCACCCATCATGGCGAATTCCCGGTCCACGCCCTCAAACCTCATGTACCGCATAAGCTGGTGGACGGGATTCAGCATCGATTTGCCGCGAAATTTGTGGGAGGCGCAGCCCTTGTAAATCTGGTTGCCAACCTTCACGTCGAAATGGCCGATGCCGTTGAAGTAGACCACTCGGCGGGAAAGAATCTTCTTCAGGCTGGACTCGCCGGCGAGAGTTTCCTGGCGCTCGACGCCGTGGTTGTCCCACACGGACGCCACGATGCGATGCGCCATCTCCGCAAACCACGCTTCGATGAACTGTGTTTGCTGCTCCGGCGGAAGCATATTGTCCGAGACTTCGAGGACGTTCCTAAGTTTGATGGCGTAATGGCCCAGGTCGCCAAGCAGGAGCATGTACAGGTCGGGGATTGAGTGAAATTCATCCGTGAACCGCATCAGGTTCTCGTAATTCGTGCTCCATGCCCCGATGTGCTGATCTGAGAACGTCGCAATCGCTACCGGCCGCGTACCGTCGCCCAGTTCGATGAAGGCTTCATCCTGGGAGAAGGATGCTTTCCTCTTTAGGGATTGCATCTTCTTCAGGATTGGCACCCACTCGCGCCAGTTGAATTCCCCGTGCTTCTTGTCGCTGCGGATGCCGGGTGCCTGATAGCGAACAGGGGTGAGGGATTGGCCGATCTCACGTATGGCGGCTTCCGACATGGCTATGCCGAAATCGCGCTGAAGAATCTTTTGAATCTCTTTCGGCTTGCGCCCAAGGCGAACGTGGTACCAGACCGCATTCTTGCAGTGGAGCAAGTCGTCCAGATTCATGCCAGAACCTCCGGCGCCTCTTTCTTAAGTTTAGAAATGGTCTTGGAATTGCCGAACACAAAACAGACCTTGGGATAACGCACCTTTACGCAGTACGGAACCAGTTCGGAATATGTCCTGGCCATCGCGCGGAACACGCTCTCCTCGCCCATCTTGATTTTTTGGGCTAGATCCCGACCGGAGTACAGTTCATTGTCGGGAAGTTTGGCGAGAGCGTCGCAAAGGCGGTAGACCAGTGGCGGAACATGCTTCGTGTTGAAGTCCTTACCGTTGAGCTTGAACTGTGGCTTCACGCTCTTTCTCCATGCGCTTTTTGATGGTTTCGTGAAGGTAGCCCTGGGCATTGAAGATCAGCGCGCAAAGGGCGTCCTCAATGTCTTCGTTGGCGGAATACCCGCGGTGGGAACGCCACCAGGCGAGAAAATGGCGCCAGCCGGATTTCATGTAAGACGCCAGTGGAATGCCGCGTTGCCAGTTGTCGCTGTCTCGCAAACTCCCGTCAGCTTGGCGCCGGTGCTTGCCCATGTACTCGCCGAAGCGGTCTATGACAAGCGGGCTCAGGAAGCCTTCGAAGTCCGGCTTCCCATCGGAATCGTTTCGCGTTGCGCCGGTTTCGAATTTCCTCACACATCCCCCTTGGCCCATTGCGCCATGTGTGCCAGTTCGTAAAAAACCGGAATTCCGTGCTGACGGGCGTAGTCGCGCTCGAGTCGCGCTCCCTTCGAATCTTCCCAATTGGGGATCAAGAAAACAGCGTCACAGCGCCGAAGGAGTTCGAGGTCCGCGGCATACCAAAAGCCCTGATCGGACTCAAAGTCCAGTTCCATGTGGTAGGAATTGAGGTGTGGCGTCAGCGCAACAACGCCGGTCTGCATGGCCTTGATTGCCCACTCCCGCGCTTCTAGGATGTTGCGCTCAATCTCCATGAACGAGCGGCCATCGTGCGTTTTTCCGGAATACTTCCCGGCGATGTAAACGACCTTCATAACCCTCCTTGATACTTTTTCATCCTGCTCAAAACGTCTGCCGGATACCCGGAATCCGCGCCGCCATTCCACGCCAGCAGGCTGCGGAAGACGTCGCCACCCATTCTGTCGATCTTCCATTTCAGGTGGGTGCATCCCCACGGGACGCCGATTGCGGGATCAAGCAGCGCGGGCAGGTCGCCGTCGTAGCCGCGTTCGCGCGCACTCTCCCCCATCAGTTGCATCAGTCCCCAACTGATTGACCGACACCATTCTTCCGTTGGCGTTTTGTGAAGGGGCTGCACGTACTTCTTGTCGAATTCTGGTTCCGCGCGTACCGCCCACGGATTCCATTCAGACTCTTTCTCGATCACAGCGCAGACCAGTGCCGGGTCAAGTCCGTACTTCGGCGCCGTCGCCTTCACGTACTCGATCAAGTCCGTTTGCGGGGCCATAGGTGCAATCCGCCATTGCCGTTATCGAGGGCTTTCGGGTCAATCCACTGGACCGGCGGCGGCTCTCCCAACTCGATTCCGTTCACGCGGGCGAGCTCCTTCAAGGCGTCGTAGATGTGCGGCAGGTGGTTCGTCGCCACATTACGGATGAACGCGCGGTTGATGTCGTCGTCGCGAATGCGCCGGTACAGCCACCGCAAGAAAAGTGCGAACTGCACACTCGTAATCACGGCCGGGTAGACCCAGCTCCAAAGGTGAAACATGGCTTGTCTCCGTGGATCAGTAACTTGCGATGCGGTAGTTGCTGCGATTCCCGCCGGCGCGGAGGGCGTCTCCCGGGTAGCCGTAGGGACCTTGGAAGATGCTGCGGATCGGCTTGGGAGTTACCGGCTGCTGGGCCGTCGCTGCGGGGGCCGGTGATGCGGCCGCTGGTGCGGGAAGATTCCCGGCATCAAACGTTGCCTGACGATTGCTCGCGTAAGCCAACGGCATGTCCATCGGGCCATTTGAACCCAACTGGTTAGGCGGCAGGAAGAATTTCGGTCCGGTTGTTGAACACATGAATTACCTCCGGAAGTGCTCTCGGTGCTCTTCGGTGATCTTGTGTTTCATCTCAATTAGCCCTTCGTGCTAAACTCTTGCGCCGTGTCGAATCGGCCTCTTTTTCTCTCCGCCGTCGTGTTCGTTTCTTCCATGCTGGTCCTTATGCGCTCGTACTTCCTCGTCAAGCTCGCTCTCTTGGGCGTATTCCTGCTGGTCTTTGCCGTCAGCCTTCTGGCGAATAAAGTCCACCTGAACATTCATCCGCGTATCGTCTGGTTCTATTTTTCGACGGCCATCATCGGCCTGGTCTGGAGCTTTATCGGGCTGCTGAATCCCACCCACTATCGGGAGGGCGTTTTCGCCTCGCTGAAGCTGTATGTTTTGTGGAGCGCGGCCTTCTGCTTGCTCTGGGTGCTGTTCCGCTCGATGCCTTCACTGCGCGTATTCCACACTTCCTTTATCATCGCCGGTCTGGCGATACCCGCCGTCAATTTACTGGCGCTCTATGGCTCGATCTCGGGGCACCAATTCGTACCGTCCGCAATACAAGATGAACTGGCAATCGAATATGGTTTCGGGCATGGCTACTTTCAGGCCAGCAGCAACAACGTCATCTCGATGTTCTTGGTTGCTCCGTACCTTTTGGCCATGCAATTCCGCAAAGATGCACCAAATTCTCTGGTGGTCAAGCTCTCGCTTTTCGCCTCGCTGGCGTTTGCCGCCACTTCAGGGAGAAGGGCGCTCTGGCTTGTAATCGCCCTGATTCCCTGCCTTGTTGCCTTACTTTCATGGTTGACCGCAACTCCAATCAAATTCCGCCGTCTTGCCCTTGCGTACTCGGCCGCTGCGCTGATAGCACTTGCCGTGCTACTCGCGGTGCCGATGGAAACCGATACGGCTGCCATTTCTGGCGTTCAACGCGCTCTGTCATCCGAGGATATGCGCTCGCAGCAAGGCGACTACCTGTTTGCGGCATTTCTGAAATCCCCGCTTCTGGGAACCGGCTTTGGCGCTCACGTTTACGGCTACTTGGGAAATGACGACTGGCAATCAACATACGAACTGACTTACCTGCAAATGTTGCTGAACCTTGGGCTGCTCGGCACCGCGCTTGTTGCGGCCCTGTTTATTTCATATTTCCGGCGAGTCATCGTGCTATTGAAGGGGACTGATTCCGCAGTTCCCTTCTGCCTGCTTGTGGCGTTTCTTGGGCTGGTTCTTGGGGCATCAACAAATCCATATCTCGGCGGCTTCGATTCGCTGTGTTTCATCGGCCTGTTGCCATTTCTCTCCACGTTCAAGCAGGGATTATCATTGAGGGCTGCAAACCACGTCGAACGTCCATCCCGCAGTCGCCGTATGCGTTACGGTGATCTGATTCGCTGCCTTGGCCGAGATGAAGACGGAAGCAATCCCGCCAGCCGCGCCTGAATTGGTCGGCGTGAGGTAGCAATGGCCGGATGCAGTCATGCCCGTAACTGTTACGTTGTCCGTGGTTGCGGCGGTGGTGGTGAATGACGTGGTGATGGCTTGCTGGAGATTCAGCCCGTTCCATTGCAATTGATCACTAGCATTCTTTGAGAGCAGAACGTCCGCGCCGTTGGCGTTGTTTCTCCACCCGATAGCGTCCGTGCTTCCAAATCTCAGTCTCCCAGATGTTGCTGGGGAATTGACATTGGAAATATAGGAGTTTGCTACGACGCCACCAAACCCGCACGCTACAGTGCCGAGATTCAGAACATCTGCGGGATAGTTGCCGCCAGGTTGGATCAATGAGATGAAAGGCTGACATGTTCTGCCAGCGTTAAGGCCAAACAGGAACTCCCTCGCGCTCAAGTCTCCCGCTTCGGAAAAATGGTTATTCGTCCCCGTGTCCGTTACGACAGCAGTAGCGTTGTTTCGGACAATGCCGACGTTCGTGTTGGAGCCTGTAGCCCCCAGAAAATCCGTAGTGTTCGCCTCGCCGCGTATATCGGCAAAGTTCTGTACGGCATTCGCTCCGAATTTGACCGCCGTCGTGTTGGATTCAAAATCCGTGCCATACACGTAATTCTGCTGGCCGCCCTCGATGTCCAAGCCGATTCCAGGCGCTACTGAGGCTTCAATCCTTCCGCCACTGCCAACAATCACGACGGAGTTCATCGTGCTGGCCCCAGAACCAGTTCCAAGGATTCCTGTGCCTATGCCGCTTGCATGGGGACTCAAGATCGTGCCGTTGCCGCAGAAATTCCCCGTGCCGTCGCACTGAATACCGATGGTGTTTGCCACGCTCGAACCGTTCACCGAAATGTTGTCCAGTGAGAAATAGACCACGTTTGTGAGTGAAATGCCGCGAGCATTGGCTTGATTGATGGTGATAGCGATGTTCTTCATGCGGAATACGCGGTCAGTGGTTCCCGCGCCATCGCCCACCTTGAAGGCCGCATCCGTTCCGGTATATACAAACTTCGCGCCATTCAGAAAAATGTCTCCACCCCAGCCAACGGTGCCTTCAAAAAACACCCCATGCGTGTTGCCGGGAATGATGAACTGATTCGTTCCCATCGTGATATTCGCCGGGCCGGTGAAGATAAAGCCGGAGCCGCTCTTGCTCATGGTCAGGGAGGCGCTCATGGTTTCAGAGTAGTTCGGGGGGACCATGCACGCTCCGCCACCGGAAGGAAGTGCGGCATAGCAAGCGGAAAGCGTGGTGTACTTCACGCCGTCCACCCACTGCACGTTGTTGAGGCTGTAGGCCGTCAAGAGGTTTTGGCCACCAGAGAGGGTGTAATTCCCCGAATACGGCCCATTTCCGGCATCCTTCCGGACGTACGTGTTGTCGCCCGTCGGTGCCGTGATGGTCGGGTTCGTCGTGTTCGGAGTGGCACTCGTCAGGTCGAATGTGCCGCCGTTGATCGTGTAGTTGTTGCAGCGGAATTGCTGCCCCTGGTAGTAGATGCACACGTTGTACCACGTGCCACCAGCGGGATTCGCGCCAACGGAAATCGTGTCGTTGCCCTGAATCGAGCCGGAAATGTTACCGCTCGCATCCGGAGAAAAGTCTTGGTGATCCGCAACGATTACGTTCGTGCCGGTCACACGCGGGATGTTCGAACCATACCCCGTGAGCGTGAAGCGGACAAAAGTGTTGCCGCCGGTCACGTTCGCAACGCCGAGGCTTTTTAGGTTTCCAGATACGGTCGTCGCGCGCGCTCCGAGAGGCGAGAGAAGCAACAGCAAAAGCAGACTGACGTTTCTAAGGTTGAGAAGTTTTTTCACTTGAGCACTGCCGAGTGGCGAGCACCCGATTTTTCTCCACGCCTCCGGGGTTTTGCCCACGAGAAGAGAATCGGCAAGAGAGGCTGCCTTTTCGGTTTTCCGGTTTCCAGTTGAAGGAGAAGCAGCTCCCTCCCTGTCTACTGCTACTGTCTTTGTATTGTCCATAAGGATAGAAACGCTGTGAGTGGACACGTTGGGTAATTCAGAATTACCGTTTCGCGCACTCTGAGTGGACACGTTGGGTAATTCACTTTCCGAGTGAGTGGACATTTTTGTCCACTCAGTTTGCTTGTTTTGGGAGGTCCACTTCTTCGACTTCTTGACCCGGATTACATAACCCAGCGGGGTACGCTCCTGAGAGATGTACGCGAATTGGGCAAGTCGCAATCGCCACCTTCGGGTTGTCCGTTTCGTGCATCCGAATGCGCGCGCAGTGTCCTCATCGCGGATAGGCTTACCGCCCAAAACCAGTCCATCTCTGCTTCCGTCAGGGGCCGGTACTTCCTGTGTGGTCCAGTCGATGAACAGGTCAAGGAGCCACCGCGCGTCCTTGAGCCTCGCGTAGTGTTCGAAGATGCCGTTCGAGATCGGTATCCGGAAGTTTTTCCCATCGTGCTTCTCTTTTTCGCTTGACTTCTGCTTACTTTGCCGTGTAGAGTCCTTCATGAAGCATAGACCCTCCTAAGTTTTGCTAAGGCCAGAGTTCCAAGCTCTGGCCTTCGCGTTTCAAGAAAATTGCAGAAGTTCGTTGCTCGGTTGAAGAGCCTTCGCTGCTTCCAAGATACGGACAGCGTGCGCGGTGATCCTGGGGTCGGGGACTGTGGTGGCGTGGCGACTGCGCATCACCAAGATGCAACTTCGCCGCAACGCTTGCGCTTGGGCGCACACGTCTTTCTGGCTAGGTTTGCTGGTGAGCTTTTTCACTGCTGCGCTCCAATCCCCGTCGGCGGTTCCATCGGGATTCCCATGAACGACGGCTCCGCGGTCTTGGCCGGTGTCGTTGCCGCGCGCCTCTGCATCCGCCGCTTGAACAGCAAATCGTTCAAGGTATCCGCATGGGCGAGGAAGACTTTCCGGAAGTTGTCGAGGGCCTTGAGTCGTTGCTGCTTTTGGTCATCGGGGATGTTGCCCGCTTCCACGTTGGCGCGTACCTGGTCGATCTTGTGAAGGGCCGTGGCCATGCGGTTCAAATCGTTGTGGAACAGCGCGAACGCGGCATTGTCCGGATCCTTGAGCATCTCGACGGCCGCCTTTGGGTCGGTCTTCGCCTGCCGTGAAACTCCCTGGTACACGCGGTCAGCTTCGGCAGTGTTCCTCAGCAGCCGTTGCTCGGCGCCGCTCTCGAAGTTCGGCATCCCAAGGTTGCCGCCGATGAAAGACTTGACGTCCAGATCCTCGTCGCCAGTCATCAACCGATCGAGGGATGGAATCGCGTGCCGCAAGGTAAAGGCCGCCTGCTTCTCCAAAGCCTTCGACGGGAGAATCTTTCCGGGCGTGAGGTAATCCTGCTTCGAGACGATCTCCTTGCGCGAGAAGAGGCCTTGCCGGTTTGTGGCCAGCGCAAGGAAACCCGAGAGGTCAGGTCTCAGCATCGAAAGCAATCCGCCGGCACCGGCCGTGATACCGCGAGAGGCTGCATCGAGGGCGCGTTGATTCGATTCGCCGCGAACTTTCGCTTGAGCGTAACTCAACAGTGGCCGGAAGAGATTCCGCGCAACGGACTCGCGCAGGAGGCTTGTTCCATACGCACGGTCGCCGACGTGAATGTTCGAAATGTCGTACTGGTCCTCGGCGCGATTCTGTCCAAAACGGTGGAGTGTCTGGTTGGCGAGCAGCACCATCAGCGCCGGCGGCACGGTGGTCTTGATCGGGTGCTGAATGACCCAACGAACCGACGAGAAATCCCACCCGGGAAACATCATGAACCGGCTGAGCATTTTTTGCTGGTCGGTCCAATTTGCGCGGTTGTAATCTCCGAGTTGCGTCCGCACGGCGCGCGCAATCTCTTCGTCTGACAGGTCAGGCCGTTGGGCCTTCACCAGGTCAGCGACGTACAGCCGCGCGCGCTGGTCGAGGCCGCCAAACCCGCCAGCGGCTGTAGGCTCAAACAAAAACTTGTGACCCACCTGGGCAAGCGCTCGTGCCCAGTTCGCCGGATTCAGGTTGCCGCCCCAGTAGGCTTTCAGGTTTGCCCATTCCGTCGAGGGGATGGCGCCGTGCTTTGCCAACATGTCGAATGTCGGATCGTCGAGCCCGGCAATCCCGCGGGCACGCAATTCCTTCGAGAGCACGACTTTCCATGCGCGTGCCCAGCCCTGGGGATTCAACGCACCGCCTTCGACGCTCTGTGAAACGCGCCGCATGATATTGGCCACGTGCGGGATGCCAAAGCCGAAGCCAAGAATCTGCTCTTGGAAGAAGCGCCGCAGCGCTCCGGGTTCGTTTTCCTCGCGACGTCCGAAGTCCGTCAGCGCATTCACCAGGTCGCGCGGGCCGAGATATTTGCCATCCGTTGGAACCGGGAATTTCTCTCCTGCTGTCGGGTCATAAACCGAATACGTCTTGACGCCCTTCTCTCCGGCCTCGCGCAAATCGGCCGCAACGTCTGGTCGGTAATACCGTTCGCCGCCGTAGTCGATGAATCGAGGCTCCGAGGCGCCGGTCTGCAGGAATGTGGCCTTGGCAAGAAATCCCTTCGCTACCTGGTCGCGAAGTGCTTTCAGGTGCGTACCAATAAATTTCGTTGCGAAGGCTGGACCAAACTCGTGCAGTCCATTCTCGTAGTGGTACTCCGCTGTGGCCTCGCGGCTGAGTTTGTCCGTGCGCTGTGGTCGGATTACGCGGTCAAAGGCCGATGTGCCGCGCTCCGGTGTGCCTGGCGCTTGCGCCTTGTTCACGCCGGCGACGTACTTGTCATACACACGCCGGAGGTAATCCTGCTCGAGTGTCTGACCACCCATCTTCTCGCGGAGGCGAGTGAGCTCCTGCTCGATGGGGCGATACTTCCGCAAGGCTGTTTGAATTGCCGGGTCGTTCTGTGCCTGAGCGTATTCGTCGGGGTGGTTCAGCCGGAGATTCTCGCGGCTGTCTTGGTCAGCCATCAGTGTAAACAGCCGCTCTTGCGCCCTGCTCAAATCGCCGATGATGTTCTGAACCTGCTGCGCGGCTTTCTGCCTGAGATAGCTTGGTGCGTTGTCGAGCAGATGCAGCCCTTCTGCGACGGCGGGATCCGCTTCGCGCGCCTTCCGGTACTTGTCGCCAATTTTCAGAACGCGATCAATGAACGGCCGTGCAATCTTTTCTTCCCATGCCCGTTGCAGCAGCCGTGCGCCTTCGATGAGTGCCTTGGGATGCGGGCCGGAGAACATCTCGCCCTGTGGTCCATGTCCACGGAATAACGGAGACTCGCGCTCCATCCTGCCAGCTTGTTCTTCGATGGATTCGCCGGGCTGGTTCGCTTCTTCGGTGAGCTGGCGTCCTTGATCGCGCGCCGCGGCTTGCCGCTCTTCTTCGATTGCGGATTCAAAGCCGGGGAGTGCGTTCTGTTCTTCGGCGGGTTGTGGCGCGCGGGTACGTCTTGCCGTCAGATCGAAGTTTTCGGCAGGCTCGGTAGTTTCGGGAGCTTCGCCGACTTCGGCCTTGGTTCCTTCGGTGGATGCACCGCCGGGAGTTTCGGTTCCTTGAGCGCGTCCGCTTTCTCCTGGGCGAATTGCACGATCGACGTGAGGAGCTTCCTCAGCGCCGGCCTCTCTTGCCTCAGTTGCTGCCGCGTCAATGTCGTCGAAGAGGGCTGCGACTCTTTCGCCATGTCCCGCCTCCTGCTGCAGATATTCTCTCAGATTCTTGAAGCCGCGGCCATCGCTTGCCGCGAGTTGCGCCAGGCTTTCGGAGAGCTCCTGGTCATTCCCGTCGATGCGCTCCGAGAGGTCGCGCAGTTTCGGTGCAAACTCTGCCATCACTGGCCGGGCGGATTCCTTCTCACGCTCGACATGCTCGGCGACGGTGGCAAGTAGGCGGTTGTATTCGGCGCCCTTGCCCTTCTCAATGATCTTGCCGAGGCGAACTGGCCCTTGCTCAATTTCTCCGTACCACGGAAATTGTTCCGCGACAATGTGGCGACTGGAAGAAACTCCGTACCAGACTCCCGATGAGTGAATCCCCTTTGCGGCACTCGTACTGCGTGAAGGCATGTGTTCGTGCTGGTCGCCATACAAGGCGAAGTACCGGCCGGGTTGCTCGAAGGAAGATGCGAGCTGGTGTGCGTCAAGAAGTTCCTGGCGGGCTTCTTCGAGCGTCTGAGCTGAGAAGCGTTCGGCGAGAGGCTGGCCTTTTCTAAAGTTTAGAACTGGCGACGTTTGGGCAGTTCCGCGAATCGCGTTCAAAATTTCATCTTGCGAGGTTGGCTCTGTCCCGATCTCGCCAAGGTCATGTATTCCAACTTCCGGCTCTTCTTCGCGGGCGGGTCGCGCTTGTGCCGCCGGTGTTACTGGCCGCGCTTGTGCGCCCTCGGCGACCAATTCCTCCCGGCCATCCGCGTACCGCTTGATGATGCGATCGAAAGGCCCGGGCTTGGCGTCGAGGGCTTCCGGGCCGATGAGCGTAGTCTCTTGCCCGCTTCGGGTGTCGATGCGTACACGCTGAATTCCGTTCCGGCGTTCGCGGCGCGCCCGTTTGATCGCTTCGAGGCTTGCGTCGCTCTCCGCGCTCGCGTTTGGGAAACCAGCTTCCTGGGGTGCCGTTGTCCGCGCAGACGAGCCGGTTTCAGGTACGGAAGTCTCCGGCCTAGCGGTAGGGGCCTGACGACTGCGAATCGTTTGCTCGGGCGTTTCTATTCCAATTTGAGCATCTGGAAATTGCCGTGCGAGTTCCGAGGCTTGTGCTGCTACCGCGTGCGGATCGGAAACATCTGCAAGGGCCGCTTTGAGTTCTGTGCCGTCGGCATCACGTGCGGCAACCACGCCGGGAGTGCCTGCGGCTGCCGCCGCTTCTTTCGTTTGCGTGAATCCAAGGAGTTGCCCGTAGGTGCCATCTTTGACCGCCGCGCGGATCTGGTCCGGCGTGATGCTTGAGTCGTGGAGCCACGTGCCCGCACCAGCCCGGTTGCCTTTTACGACCGTCGTGGTTGTGCCCTCTGGAGCTTCGGGAGCCTTCTGCCCCTCGGGGATGTACACCGCGCTCAGTGTTCCGCCTTTCAGGTGATCGATTTGGCCGCGAATGGTTTCCGGTAGCTCGGGATGGAGTTGCTCGCCGCCGGCACCGACTGGTTCGAACGGAATGTCGGGCATGTTGGGAACAGTCAGCGGCTTCGGCTCCTCAAACATGCCGTGCCCGGCAAGACCCGCAAGACCGGCCGTGAGAACTGCGTGCGTCAGCAGTCGCTCTCCCGTCGCTGTGTCGCCGCGCTGGAACGCTTGCCCGATGGCTGGAGTCATGCGTGCTGCGGAAATCAGCATCGGAATCGAGAATCCCGCCGCGAGCAATCTGCGCGCCGCGGCCTCTCCCGGTCCGGTGAGTTCTCCGGCACCCCCAGTTAGCCCGATTAGCGCCAGGCTTTCCGGCGACGTCATTCCGCCAGCGAATTCCCCCGCACCGGTAAGGATGGGATGTTGCTGGCGTTCCGTCTCAGACATGAGTAGCGACGGATCGAATAGACGCATTCCGCCCTGCCGCTCCTGCTCGAGTTCTGCTTCGGTGAGTCCTGCATTGCGCTTGAACTGGTCGATTGCTGAACCGCTTGGTGCTCCGGCACCAATTGCGCGAGCCATGCCCTCACCTGCTGTTGGAGAAACCTGAACAGTGAATCCGCCGCGGGGTCCGGGCACCGTAACCGTCCTTGTGGTCTGTGGCCCAATCGTGCCGCTCTTTGCCTTCTCTTCCTCTGTCGGCATCGGCGGCTCGAATTCAAGTTCATTTGTGAACGGGTTGCGTGGAATCTGCGTGGTGTCGAGGGTGAGATTCTTCGGTGGGGCAAGCGGTAGGCCGAGGTGCATCGCGTTATTGGCTTCTTCCGATGCGGGGGATTCGGGCGAAGCGGCGTACAGATCGCGGATTCCCTGAGCGGCCTGCGCCTTCGTCAACTTGGGCTTTCCACCGGTGCGGATCGCCTGCAAAATGGGGTCGTCGCCGTTGGCGGCGGCTGCGCTTCCGCCATTGATTGCGTCGAGGATGGGATCATTCGGCATGAAGGCTGGCGTCGGTTACGGCTGCGCCTCCACGCCCGGTTGGTTCGCATCGCCGTCGAGGATGGCGCCGAAGTCCTGATCGCTCAAGCCAAACGGATTCTTCTTCGCGGGAACGCGCCTGTGCGTGCGGTCCGTGATGCTCTTGCGGATTTGAGGCAAAAGCCGATAGAAGTCCTTTGCAGCTTTGGGATCCGCGATTTTCAGCCCGTTCAGATAAGCGATGGCCTTGTCGGGATCGTTGCCGTTCTTTGCCAACGCCGCGGCTGCGTATTGCTCGCTGCGCCCTGCATCCTCAGCCTTCGCATTCCGCGTATCGTCCGAACGGTTGGGCAACGGCGCGCGACTGGCAACGTTGGATTTGAGCACCGTTCCAAACGTTGGTGAGTCCGGATTTTCATCTAGCAGATCATCGGTTTCGAATCCCGCCGCATTGCGTCTGCGAACAACGCCGGGCTTCGGCTTCCCGTGGCTGGGAGGATAAAGCGGCAAGCCTGTGCCACGAATCGCACCCGGAGAAGCCGCCGGAGACACGCTACCCCTTCCGGGCAGTCGGGGAGAGCCGGAATCGAACTCGGTCGGTTCTTGATTCCCAAACGAGAGCGGAATGCCGGTTTCGCCGGGCGCAGGCAAAAGCGCGCGCTTCACGGTTCCACGGTTACCCATTTCGACGAGGCCTTGGTCCGTCATCTCGCCGTGGAAGGTTTCTGGTGTCTCCTCGGGGACAATGCCCGGAATTTCCTCGTAGACTCCAGTGTCCGGATTCGGCCGCATGTACACGAGGCGGCCATCTTCCGTCGTGCCTTTAATTGGCCCTGCGCCGCGTCCGTTGAAGTTCGGCTGTTTCAAAATGTGCTCGGTTCGCGCAGCCTCAAGCTCGTTGCGGAATGCGTCGTTGTTCGCTTCCCTCTGCATAAGCATCCGTTGGAAGGCGAAAGCGCGCTGCTTGTCGTTAAACGCCTGAACAGCTTGAAATCCTCCCCCGGGATAGGCGCGCCCTTGCAGTGCGCCGATTGCGCCGCCCTGAAGTGCGGGACCGAGAAAGCGCATCAGGCTTCCGAATTTCGTAGATTTCACGGTCGGGAAGGCGCCAGGGTTTGTGTCGAGACCACCGGTCGGATCATAGAGACCGCCACTCGCGAGCTCTGCGGCGCGACCAACCTTCGTCGGCTCACTCACGCCGACCGTGGTTTTCGGTGCCGCATTCACGTCGGCGAGGGGATCACTGGCGAGGCTGGCGCTTCCCGTATCAAGCGGTTCTTCAACTGTGTGATGGAGACAAATGAAGCACCCCCTAATTGGGCTTAGCCGTGAAGGCAGTTTTCACCGCTTCGGCTTTTGACTTTTGCGCTCCTTCCTCTTGTTGCGCGAAGTCACAAAGCGCGATATGAACACGCTGGAGTAGATGACCTGCGGCGTTCACCGAGACACACAGATGCACCACAGCGAGCGCCAGGGCAATCAATGCGAGGGCGCCAGCCGCTACGGCCAACTGCCACCGAAAAATTCCGGCGATCCCACAGCCGAACGCGAACGAGAGCAGCGCCAATACCACCGGCGGATCGGGCAGTCTGCCAACTACGGCAAACACGATTTTGGTGATTTTGCTCATGGTCTACGTTAGAACCGCCCCGCCTTCCGTCGAAGGCACGCTGCCGCTGGCGACAGACAGAATCTCGATCGAACCGCCGGCTGGAATTGTGACATCGGCATTCAGTACGGACAGAATGTCTTTCGGGTGGGCGGAGGCGGCCGCCACGGTTGCCTTGCGTTCCGGCATTGTCCACTTGTTAGGAAGTCCGGCTCCGGAGTTTGCCGGGCCGACGATGCGAAACCTGACTTCGAAAAGCTGAGTGGTACTCATGGGGTCACCTCATCTTCAAATCGACCATGCAAACCCGCCAGGACCAGCGCCAGCTTTCGCATTCGACAAAAGCGAGCTGAATGCGCCCGCTGCGAAGTTCCCGAATCCGCCGGCGTTCACTGGCGGTGCGCTCAGTACGCTGCTGCCCGCGCCCGTGGCGCCACTCGCGAACCCAAGGGGATTCAGCGCATCGGCCGCCCACTGCTTCGTTTGCTCGTTGGCCATGAGATTCCGGACCATGTTATCGTCGAAGGCCCTGCCCTCTTCCGCGTCAAAGTTGCTGAGAGCCTGTTCTTTGAAGCCGCTTGGCAAGGTGTCACCGAATCCGGCAAGATTCCGGTTTAGCGCCGCGCGCATGGGTGCGGTCGAACGCGCCAGCGTGCCGCCGCTAAAGTCGGTCAAATCATGGAAGAACGGCAGGCCGCCATTCAGGCGCGAAAGGAGAAACGGCTGTTGCGCGGCGTTTCGCGAGGTGTAGCCCGCAGAGAGTGCTCGATTCAAATCAATCTGGGATTGGGCAGCCTGTTTTTTGGTATCGGCGAGTGCATCGCCACCGCAACATTTTTCGACGGGCCCCTCGTACTCGTAGTAGTGCTCTTCGAGCCGCTCTCCGGTCTCGATATCAATGACAAGTTTTGTGTACACTTTCATGCATCTGTACGCTCCTGGGAAAATTTCGGCGCCTGGTTTTCGAGCTTACGGGACAGGTCCGCAGCCCATCCACCGAGGCCCAGTGTGTTTGCGTAAATCGCTGCGACGCCCCACGAACTACCGACGGCGGCAACGGTGACTGTCACACTTAGCGGCCAACCCGCGATCAGGGCCGCTATCGCTTCGATGGCCACGATTG
>Ga0209073_10000047_pt1 | contig 15680 bp, 14 predicted proteins | sample GAAS100_FD_187520 | JGI IMG/M metagenome (GOLD analysis project Ga0209073, IMG submission 187520) | Agricultural soil microbial communities from Georgia to study Nitrogen management - GA AS100 (SPAdes) (version 2) | ecosystem: Environmental > Terrestrial > Soil > Agricultural land | place: USA...
CGTCGACCACCTCGAGCGCCTCGAGCACCCGGACCCGGTCCCGCTCCGGCACCAGGGGCCGCCCCTCCCCCTTGAGCCGGCGCACCGACGCGTCCGAGTTGAGGCACACCACCAGGCAGTCGCCCAGCCGGCGGGCCGCCTCCAGGGTGGCCACGTGCCCGGCGTGCAGCAGGTCGAAGCAGCCGCCGGTCGCCACCACCGTGCCTCCCCGGGACCGGACCCGGCGGACCACCTCCCGCGCGCCGGCGGCGGGAGCGGCCGCCGCGGCCGGCGGCCGGTCCGGTGTGGACAGTGCGGCCGGTCCCCCGGCGGCCACGTACCCGGAGGCGGCGGCGACGGCCGCGGTCACCGCCTCGCTCGGCAGTGCCCCGGCGGCCAGTCGGGTCGCGGCCGCCGCGGCGAACCGGTCGCCGGCCCCGCACGGGTCGCCACCAGGGCCGATCGGCGGCGCCGGCACGACCAGCGGCACGTCGTCGGCGGCACCGGCGAGCAGCGCACCGCCGGAGCCGAGGGTCACCGCGACACCGGCGACCCGCCACCGGTCGACCAGCTCCAGGCCGGCCCTGGCCGCCGCGGCGATCATGCCGACGCCGGCGGAGCGGCCGGTGAACCGCAGCGCCTCGGACAGGTTGGGGGTGACCAGCCGCGCCCCGGGCACCGGGTCGGGACCGCGCGGGTGCGGGTCCCACACCACCGGGACCGCCGCGGCGGCCGCGGCCACCGCCGCCCGCAGCGTCGGGTCGGCCGCCAGCCCGCGACCGTAGTCGGACACCAGCACGGCCCCGCCCGCCCGCACCGCCGCGGTCATCGCCTCGGTCACCGCCGGCGGCGCCGGCGCGGCCTCCTCCCGGTCCAGCCGCAGCAGCGACTGCCCGGCCACCCGGACCCGCTCCTTGGCCGGCGTCCGCCCGGACAGCCGGCCGGCGACCACGCGGACGCCGGCCGCGGCCAGCAGCTCAGCCACCCTGCGCCCGGCCGGGTCGTCGCCGAGCGCCGTGACCAGCACGACCTCGGCCCCGTCCCGGGCGGCCAGCAGCGCGGCCAGCCCGGCCCCGCCCGGACGGTCCACTTCGGACAGACCGCTGACCACCGGCACCGGGGCGTCCGGGCTGAGCCGGTCGGCCCGGCCGGTGAGATCCCGGTCGAGCAGCGCGTCGCCGAGGACGACGAGCGGTCGGCTCACGCCGAGCTTCCCGCGGCCGTCTCGAGCTCGTCGTCGTCGGACGCCGCCTCCGCGGCGCCGATCCCGAGCTGGTCCTCGTACACGGCCAGCGTCGAGGCGGCGATCCGGTCCCAGGAGTAGCGGGAGCGGGCCCGGTCGACGCCGGCGGTCCCGTACGCCTCCCGCCAGAACGGCTCGGACAGCAGCCGGCGCATCGCGGCCGCGAGCCGGTCCGGGCGGCGCGGCGGCACCAGCGTGCCGGTCGACCCGTCGACGACCGTGTCGAGGAACCCGCCGACCGCGCTGGCCACGACCGGCACGCCGCAGGCCATCGCCTCCAGCGGCACGATCCCGAACGGCTCGTACCAGGGCGTGCAGACCACGATGTCGGCCGAGCGCAGCAGCGCCGGCACGTCGGGCCGCGCCACCGCGCCGATCAGCCGGACCCGGTCGGCCACCCCGAACCGCTCGGCCAGCCCGGTCAGCCGGGTCGCCTCGGGATCGTCGGCCAGCTCGGCCGCGGCGGGACCGCCGGCGATGACGAGCTCCGCGTCCGGCACGCCGACCAGCGCGCGGATCACCGTGTCGAAGCCCTTGCGCGGCACCAGCCGGCCGATGCACAGCACCCGCGGCCGGTCGCCGCGCTCGGCCACCGGGCCGTCCGGGGTGAACTGGTCGACGTCCACTCCGGACGGCACGACCGTGATGCGCTTCCTGGTCGCGCCGAGCCGGACCAGCTCGGCGACCTCGTCGGTGGAGGTGGCGACGACCCGGTCGACGGCGCGGGCCAGCGCCCGCTCCATCCGGATCCGCACCGGCGGGCTGGTGTCGGCCCGGCCCTGGAACCGCCGCTTGGTGACGCCCAGCGCGTGGAAGGTCTGCACGACCGGCACGTTGACGTCACGGGTCGCCGACAGCGCGGCCAGCCCGGACATCCAGAAGTGCGCGTGCACCAGGTCGGGCGGGTCGGCGGCGATGCGGGTGGCGAGCTCCGAGCCGAGCTGGCCGACCAGCGGCAGCAGCTGGTCCCTCGGCACCCAGGTCGCGGGGCCGGCGTCGAGGTGCTCGACCACCACCCCGTCCGCCATCCGCACCCGGCCCGGGAGCTCGGCCGAGTCCCGTCGCGTGTAGACGGTGACGTCGTGGCCGGCCCGGCCGAACGCCCGGGCCAGCGACTCGACATGGACGTTCTGGCCGCCCGAGTCAACCCCTCCGATCGCAGCGAGTGGGCTGGCGTGCTCGGACACCATCGCGATCCTCATCGGGTCACCTCCTTGAGAAGTCGGTCCCAGTCGTGCAGGAAGCGGTCCAGGCCGTAGCGGGCGAGCGCGGCCTCCCGAGCCACCCGACCGGCCTCGGCCGCCTCGTCCGGATCGGACAGCAGGCGCCGCACGGCACCGGTCAACACGTCCATCCGGGTGGAGCAGGCGCCCGCGGCCGGTGGCACCGCCTCGACCGCCTCGGTGGTGGCCAGCGCCACCACCGGCATCCCCAGGTGCATGGCCTCGATCAGGGACAGGCCGAGGGACGTCCAGCGGAACGGGTGCACGTACACCCGCCGCCGGGCCAGCGCCGCGTGCAGCTCAGCCTGCGGCAGGTCGTACGCGGACACCCCGCGGACCCGGTCGGTGTTCATGCCGAACAGGTCGACCGGGGCGATCCGGGAGAACTCCGGGACCAGGTCGGCGCCGACCAGCCGGCCGCGGCGGGCCGGGTCGTTGACGACCACGCCGAGCCTGGCCAGCTCCCCGGTCCACAGTGGACCGGGGTCGACCACGCCGTGCTCGATCACCGTCGTCGGCGCCCGGCCGGAGTCCCACATCAGCGCGTTGAAGTGGGTGACGTGCACCAGCGGCAGGTCCGACCGGTCGGCCAGCGGGTGCCGGGTGTGCGGCACCTCGCCGCGCGGGCAGTCGTGCTCGAGGTAGACGGCCGGGACGCGGCGGTCGCCGAGCCAGCGCGCGGCCAGCTCCAGGTCGCGCGGGCGCTGCAGCACCACCACGTCGACCGGCTCGTCGGCCAGCTGCTCGGGTGTCACCTCGCGGACGCTGGCCGGCCAGTCGTACGTGTCGGGCCGGCCGAGCCCGTCCGGCCCGCGGTCCGGCACGACCGGGACGAGGTAGTCGTGCGGTCCCTGGACGAACGCGGTGCTCCAGGCACCGTGCACGTGCCAGTGCAAGATCCTCATGTCCCCCTCCGCTCGCGCCCGCTCACACCGACACCACCTTGTCCACGGCGGCGACCACGTCCTGCGGGGTCACCGAGTCAAGGCACGGGTGCCCGGGGACCGGGCAGACGGTGGCCCGGCTGTCCCGGCAGGGCGCGTCCTGGTCGCCGAGCAGCACGCAGGCCACCCCGTACGGGGCCCACCGGGCGGCCGGCACGACCGGGGCAAAGAGCGACACGACCGGGGTGCCGACCGCCGCCGCGAGGTGCGCCGGGCCGGTGTTGCCGACCACGACGGCGTCCGCGCCGGCGAGCACCGCGGCCAGCTCGGCGAAGCCGGTGCGGCCGCCGAGGTCGGTGCCGGGGCCGGCCACCGCGGCGGTCAGCGCGGTCTCACCCGGACCGCCGGTGACGACGACCCGCCGGCCGGCGGCGGTCAGCTCCGCCACCGCGGCCGCGGCCCGTGCCGGCGACCAGGCGCGCGCCGGCACGGACGCGCCGGGGTGCACCACCACGTACGGTCCGGGGCCGGTCAGGTGCGACACCGGCGGCAGCGGCGTCCGGACCCGGAGCCGGCCGTCGTCGCCGGCCGGCAGGGCGAACCCGGCGGCGGCCACTGTGGACAGTGCGCGCTCCGGCTCGGACAGGTCGTCGTCGACCCGGTGCCGGACGTCGAGCAGCGAGCCCGGATAGTCCTCGCTCACCGCGGCGACGTACCCGACGCCGGCCAATCGCAGCAGCAGCGCCAGCGGCAGCGCGGACTGGTGGAACGAGGTGAGCACGACCGCGGCGGACACCCCGGCCGCGCGCACCGCGGCCACCAGACCGTCCACATCGGACGGATCGACGGGATCGGGCGACGGGTCGATCCACGGTGCCCGCCAGACCAGGGTCTCGGCGACGCCGGGCAGCAGGGCGGCGGCCTGCCGGCCGCGCGGGCCGACGAGCAGCACGACCTCGGCCGAGGCGGCGACCGCGCGGACGGCCGGGCCGGCCAGCAGGACGTCGCCGTCGCTGTCCAGCCGGGCCACCAGCACCCGGCTCACCGCCCGGCTCCGAGCATGTCCAGGGCGAGCTCGACCGCGGACGGCAGGTCCGTGGCGACCGCCGGCGCGGACCGGACCTCCTCGGGCCTGGTCACCGGCGTCGGCACCAGCACGGCGCGGGCGCCGGCCGCCCTGGCCGCGGCCAGGTCGGTGCCGATGTCGCCGATCACGACGCAGCGCGCGGCCGGTACGCCGAGCGCGGCGGCGGCGGCCAGCACCAGCCCGGGCGCGGGCTTGCGGCAGTCGCAGCCGTCCGCCGGTGCGTGCGGGCACAGCTGCCAGGTGTCGAACGGTCCGAGCAGCTCCTCGACCCGGTCGTTGACGCGGTCGACCTGGTCCCGGCTGAGCGCGCCGCGGCCGATCCCGGACTGGTTGGTCACCACGCCGACCGGCACGCCGATGGCGCGCAGCCGGGTCAGCGCGGCGAGCGCGCCCGGTACCGGGTCGACCAGCGCCGGATCGCCGTTGTAGGGGACATCGTGCACGAGCGTGCCGTCCCGGTCGAACAGCACCGCGACGCCGGGCGTGGGCAGCGGCCCGGCCCGGCGGGCGGCCAGCTCGCCGCGCAGCCGGTGCGCGACCGCCGCCGGCGGGATCGCCACCGACGTCGCCGCCATCGTCAGCACCTCGCCCGGCGTGCGCGGTCCGGGCAGGATCCGCGCCGCGGCGAACTCCACCGTCCCGGCCAGCCAGGCCGCCGCGCCGAGGCGGGCGACGACCGTCCTGCGCGCGAGAGCCCCGGCGAGCGCGGTGGCGGCGGCGAGCGCGGTGGCGGCGTGCCGCGGGAACCGGCCGCGGGGCGCACCCGCCCGCCGGCGCCAGTCCGAGCCGTGCAGCCGGCGCATCAGCGCGTCGTCCGCGTTGCCGGCCTGGGTCCGCACGGACACCCAGCGGGACGCCGGCCGCACCGGGTGGTCGACCACCCGAGCGCCCTGCACCAGCGACCAGCCGAACGCCTGCAGCCGCAGCGCCAGGTCGGCGTCCTCCCGGTAGGCCCGGCGAAACCGCTCGTCGAACCCGCCGGCCCGCACCAGCGCGGTCCGCCGGAACGCCATGTCCGCGGTCGCCCACCGTGCGTTCGCCAGACCGGCGGTCACCCGCTCCCAGTCGGTCGGCCGCCGCCCGGCCGGCAGCGGCACCCGTACCCGCCCCTGCGAGCCGGCCACCGACGGCGCCAGGCCGGCCAGGTCGGCGGCCAGGTCGCGGGCCCAGTCCGGACCTGGCCGCACGTCGTCGTCGAGGAAGGCGACCCACGGGCTGGCGGTCGCCCGCCAGCCGACGTTGCGGGCCGCCGCCGGGCCCCGCGCCGGCCCCGGCACCACCTGCAGCAGGTCCCAGGCCGGCAGGTCGAGCGGCCGGTCGGGGGTGGCCCGGTCGTCGACCACGACGACCACCGCGGGCGCCGGGCCGGTGCCGGCCCGCAGCGCGTCGAGCAGGACCCGCAGCGACGGCCGGCCGACAGTCGGGATCACCACCGAGTATGCCGGCGCGGTCACGAGAGCGGCCGCCGTACCAGGAACGGGCCGAGCACCAGCGCGTCGACCGGCGCCGAGCCGAACAGCTCGAGCGCGTCCCGCGGGTCGTCGACCATCGGCCGGCCCGCGGTGTTGAGCGACGTGTTCACCAGGCAGGGCAGCCCGGTCCGCCGCTCGAACGCGGCCAGCAGGGCGGCCACCGCCGGCTCCCGCTCGGGGTCGACGGTCTGCGCCCGCGCGGTGCCGTCCACGTGCACCACGGCCGGGATGCGGTCCCGCCAGTGCGGCCGGACCCGGTGCACGAACAGCATGTACGGCGAGGGCAGCGGGCCCTCGAAGACCTCGGCCGCCCGGTCCAGCCGGATCATCGGCGCGACCGGCCGGAACTGCTCGCGGCCCTTGACGTCGTTGAGCTTGGTCAGCGTCTCCCGCCGGCCCGGGCCGGCCAGCAGCGAGCGGTGCCCGAGCGCCCGCGGGCCGTACTCGGAGCGCCCCGCGAACCAGGCGACCACCCCGTCGCCGGCCAGCACCTCCGCCACCGCGTCGGCCAGGTCGGCCGGCCGCTCGTAGGGCCAGCGGGCGGTGTCCAGCCAGGCCGCGAGCTCGGCGTCGGTCCAGCCCCGGCCGAGGTCGGCGCCGGCCATCGGCGCGGCCCGCTCCCCCGCGGCCGCGGCGACGTGCAGCGCGCCGCCGAGGGCGGTGCCGGCGTCCCCGGCGGCCGGCTGCACCCAGACCGTCTCGAACGGTCCCTCCGCGGCCAGTCGGGAGTTGGCCACGCAGTTCAGCGCGACCCCGCCGGCCATGGTCAGCACCCGGTCCCCGGTCTGCTCGTGCAGCCAGCGGACCAGCTTCAGCAGCACCTCCTCCAGCCGCGCCTGCACGGACGCGGCCAGGTCGGCGTGCTCGGCGTCGAACTCGTCGCCGTGCTCCCGCCGCTTGGCCAGCGCGTCCCAGGCGACCGGGTCGGTGCGGAACCCGCCGTCGCCGGTGACCCGGACCGCCTCCCGCAGCACCGGCAGGTGCCGCGGCACCCCGTACGAGGCCAGCGCCATCACCTTGTACTCGTCGGACGAGCGCTGGAAGCCGAGGTGCTCGGTGACGTCCTCGTACAGCAGGCCGAGCGAGTGCGGCAGGCCCTGCGAGGCCAGCACGGTCAGTGACCCGTCGGCCGCGTACCGGCCGGCCAGGTGGGAGACCGCCTCGCCGCGACCGTCGAGCACCAGCACCGAGGACTCCGGGTGGGGCGCGGCCAGACCGGCCGACGCGGCGTGCGCGACGTGGTGCGGCACGTACCGGACCTGCCCCGGGTCGAGCCCGGGCAGCGCGCTGGCCAGGAACTGCGGCGCCCGCTGCGCGTACGTGGTGCGCAGGTGGTCCCACGGATCGGCGAGGCCGAGCTCCTCGGCCGGCCGGGCCAGCGCGGGGTCGAACGAGTAGGTCACCGCGTCGACGTCGGCCGCGGTCAGCCCGCCCTCGGCGAGGCACCAGGCCGCCGACTGCTCCGGCAGCTCCCAGGCCGAGAACGGAACCGGTCGCTTTCCGTGCTTGCGCCGGCTGAAGCGCTCCTCCTCCGCCGCCGCGACGATCTCGCCGTCCACGACGAGCGCGGCCGCAGGGTCGTGATAGATCGCGTTGATGCCGAGCACCCGCACACAACACCTCCGAATCACGGCACGCTGCAGCTAACGCTCTGTGAGCAGTTGCCAGATGGTGGGGTGATGCCTGCGCCTTCAAGCACCGTCGGCAGGAAGCCTGCCCGGGGCGGTCCTCGGTCAAACGCCGTCAGGGGAGGAAACGCTACTCCGCGGAGTCGCTTCTGCCACCCGTACGGGGGACGCGGGAAGGAGGACGGCCCAGCTCCCGGGGACGATCGGGAGCTGGGCCGTGGTCGGTCGGCCGCAGGTGAATCAGTCTCGGCGACACCAGATCGACCGGCGCTGCGGGGCCTCGAGCCGGTCGACGATCGGGACCGCGTGCGACGGGACCACCTGCGACGGGACCACCTGCGACGGGACCACCTGCGACGGGACCACCGGCGACGGGACCACCGGCACGATCGCGTGCCGGCGGACCCACCGCGCGCGGTCCGGCCGTGTCATCCCCGACTCCTGACGGTTAGGTGAAGATGCTGACGCCACCCGGGCCGACGAGCAGGCCGACCACGATCAGCACGATGCCGAACAGCAGCGAACCACGGACGATCTGGACGATCCCGGCGATGACCAGGATCACGGCGATGAGCCAGAGGATGAATGCCATGCCCTCGATGTCCCCTCGCCGCCGACTGTCCAAACAGGACACCAGGGGAAGTTCGACTACGGAGCGTTGACTACCGGCGACGCGACCGCGCGCTCTCCCGGTCGTTGGCCTTGGCGATCGCCTCGACCAGCTCGTCCTTGCTCATCCGGGACCGTCCGCGCACGTCGAGCCGCCTGGCGACGTCCATCAGGTGCGCCTTGGACGCGTTCGCGTCCACCCCACCGGCGGTCGCCCGGGACCGCCGCGAGGACGGCGCCGAGCGGGCCGCCTGCGGGTCGGAGGGACCCTTGCGCTCCTTCGGCTCCCAGTGGTCGCCGACCTTCTCGTACGAGTGCTTGAGGGCGGAGAACGCGGTGCGGTGCGCCCGCTCCCCCTCCCCGTACGTCTGCACGGCCGAGTCGTGCGTCTTCACCCAGGTCTCCTGCGCCTTCTCCGGCGAGCGGCGCAGGGTGGACGGCAGTTCCTCCTTGGCGGGCATTCGTCGTCACCTCCGATCCGGTGGTGTACCCACAGACCGGCCGAGGGCACCGGTCGTCGACCGGTGCCCTCGGACCTGAGACTCCGTGCGCTCAGCGCTTGAACGCGTCGCCGACCTTGTCCGCGGCGTCCTTGACCTTCTCGCCGGCGTCCTTGACGTCGGCCTCGGTCTGCTGCCCGCGGCCCTCGTCGCGCAGCTCCTCGTTGTCGGTCGCCGCGCCGACCGCCTCCTTACCGCGCCCAGCAACCCGGTCAGCAGCGTTCTCCATCTTGTCCTCAGCACTCATACAGCCTCCATACCCATCCCCCACCCCTTGATGCCACGCCAGGCAAGCGGACCCCCATGGGACGTCCGGGACTCGGGGAAGACGGGAAGACGTCGGTCGACCGAGGCCAAAGCAACGCAGCCAGCACCCGCGCCACACACGGCCCGACGTAGCGGACTGGATGGGGCCCTCCGCCATCGGCGGGGCTCGTTGGAAGAGGTCGGTCGAGAACTCATCAGAGCAGACGAGCTGTCGCCCGGGGGTTACGGGGGCCGCCCCCCGACTGGACCTAGTCGTCGATTCCTTCGGAGCGGCCGAGCACGGGGGCGTCGTCGGCCGGGGTGAGCGGCAGGCGGACCAGGAACCAGGTGTCGCCGGGCCGGGACTCGACCCTGATGTCCCCGTGGTGCTTCTTCACCACGATCCGCCAGGAGATGTCCAGCCCGAGCCCGGTGCCCTCACCGACGGGCTTGGTGGTGAAGAACGGCTCGAAGATCCGCCCGACGATCTCGTCCGGCACGCCGGGACCGGTGTCGCCGATCCCGATCACCGCGCAGTCGTCCTCGCGGTAGGTCCGGATCGTCAGCGTCCCCTCCCCACCCATCGCCTGCACGGCGTTGTCGATGAGGTTGGTCCAGACCTGGTTGAGCTCGGCCGCATACGCCGGCAGCGGCGGCAGCGACCGGTCGTACTCCTTGACGATCTTGATCTTGTCGCCGATCTTGCGGGCCAGCATGACCAGCGTCGAGTTGAGCAGCTCGTGCACGTCGATGACCTGGAACGGGGCCCGGTCCATCTGCGAATACTGCTTGGCGGCGCCGACGAGCGTGGACACCCTGGTGGTGGCGTCCTCGATCTCGTTCATCAGCATCTCGGTCTCGACCGTGTACGCCAGCCAGCGCACCGCGCTGTCGGTCGCCGTGCCGGGGCACTTGGCCATCGCGCGGGCCAGCCAGGCCGCATCGATCCCGCCGGCGACAAGGGTCGGGGCCAGGTCCCAACCGTTGCTGACGCCCTGCTCGTCCAGCCAGTCGCCGAGCTCGTCCTCCGCGTCGCTGGCCTCGATCGGGCCGAGCTTGGGCGCCTTGGCGAGCCGCTCGACCGCCTCCTCCTGCAGCTTGACCAGCCCGGGCAGCGCCACCGGGTCGATCGCGCCGCCGGCGAGCATGGCCAGCTTGTGCCGCATCCCGGCGATCCGCTCCCGCAGCGCGGCGGTGGCCCGGACCGCGGCCGCGGCCGGGTTGTTGAGCTCGTGGGTGAGCCCGGCCGACAGCGAGCCGAGCGCGAGCAGCCGCTCCCGCTCGTTGACCAGCCGCTGGCTGTTCTGCATTCCGAGGAAGATGCCGTCGAGCAGGTGGATCGCCATCGGGAACCAGCTGCGCACCGCCTGGCCCCACTCGTCCGCCGGCAGCTGGAAGATCCGCATGTCGGTGACCGCCTCGACGGTCGCCCCGTACGTCGGCTGGGCCCGGTCGGTGTTCAGGTAGGACTGGGTGGCGCCGAAGTAGGAGCCGACGTGGTCGGTCCGGTTGATCAGCACCCGCTCGCCGCCGGCCAGCCGGGACAGCGCGAGCGTGCCGGACAGGAGGACGAAGAAGCAGGTGGGCGGGTCGCCCTCGGCGACGACCGTCTCGCCGGCGGGAACCGTCCTGACCTCGCCGTGCTCGGTCAGCCAGTCCAGCTGCTCGTCGCTGAGCGACTCGAACAGGAACAGCTTCCGCAGCTCGTCGCGATCCAGCGTCTCTGTCATAGCTTCTCCAGGTACCGGTGCACCAGCGTGACCGCCATCGCGCCCTCGCCGACCGCGGACGCCACCCGCTTCACCGACTCGGCCCGCACGTCGCCGGCCACGAACACGCCGGGCACGCTGGCCTCCAGGTGGTACGGGTCGCGGTCCAGCGTCCAGCCGGGCGGCCGGTGGCCGTCGACGACCAGGTCGGGCCCGGTGAGCACGAAGCCGCGGGGGTCGCGGTCGAGGCAGCCGTCCAGCCAGTCGGTGCGCGGTGCCGCCCCGATGAACACGAACAACCAGGACGCGGGGACTGTTTCCGTCTCACCGGTCAGGTTGTTGCGCAGGGTCAGCAGCTCGAGGTGCTCGCCGCCGGTGCCCTCGACCACCTCGGTGCAGGTGCGCACCTCGATGTTGGGGACCCGCTCGATCTGGTCGATCAGGTAGCGGGACATGGACGAGTCCAGCGACTTGCCGCGGACCAGCAGCACGACCCGCCCGGCGTACCGGGCGAAGTACATCGCGGCCTGCCCGGCCGAATTGGCTCCGCCGACGATGTACACGTCCTGACTGCGGCAGGCGGGGCCTTCGGTCGTGGCGGCGCCGTAGAAGACACCGCGGCCGGACAGCTCGGACAGCCCGGGCGCCTCCAGCATCCGGTACGACACGCCGGTGGCGAGGATCACCGTGTGGCCGGCGATCTCGGTGCCGTCGTCGAACCGGGCGACCTTCGCGTTGCCGCGCTGCTCCAGCCGGACCACGTCGCGAGCGGTCAGCAGCTCGACCTCGAACTTCAGCGCCTGCCGGCGGGCCCGCTCGGTGAGCTGCTCGCCGGACACGCCGTCCGGGAAGCCGAGGTAGTTCTCGATCCGGCTGCTGGTGCCGGCCTGCCCACCGGTGGCCCGCCGCTCGACGAGCACCGTGCGCAGGCCCTCGGACCCGCCGTACACGGCCGCGCCGAGGCCGGCCGGGCCGCCGCCGATGACGATGAGGTCGTAGAAGTCGGTGGACGGGGTGGTGGCCAGGCCCACGTGCTGGGCCAGCTCGGCGTCGGACGGCTCGACCATCGCCGTGCCGTCCCCGGTGACGACCACCGGCAGCCGGTCGTCGTCGACGCCGGCGGCCGACAGCAGCCGCTGCGCCTCCGGGTCCTCGGCCAGATACCAGCGGAACGGCACGAGGTTGCGGGCCAGGAAGTCGCGCACCTCGTACGAACGGGCCGACCAGCGGTGTCCGATCACCCGGATCTCCCGTGGCGGCTGCCGGTCGGTCGCGGTCCACGCCTCCAGCAGTCCGTCGACCACCGGGTAGAGCTTCTCCTCCGGCGGGTCCCAGGGCTTGAGCAGGTAGTGGTCGAGGTCGACCACGTTGATGGCCTGGATCGCCGCGTCGGTGTCCGCGTAGGCGGTCAGCAGGATCCGGCGGGCGAGCGGGAACAGGTCCATCGCCTGCTCCAGGAACTCGATCCCGCTCATCCCGGGCATCCGGTAGTCGGCCAGCAGCACGGCGACCTGCTCGCCGCGCAGCTTGATCTCGCGCAGCGCCTCCAGCGCCTGCTGGCCGGACTCGGCCCGGACGATCCGGTAACCCTCGCCGTACTGCCGGCGCAGGTCGCGGGCGACGGCCCGGGACACGCTCGGGTCGTCGTCGACGGTCAGGATCGCCGGGCGGGCGACGCGGCCGGTGTCGGGAGCAGTCATGGTGACTTAGTCAATCAGCGCGGGCGGCCCGCGTCTTCCCTGAATGCTTCACCCCACGGCGAACGCGGCCCGCCGGATGCGCCCTTCGGCGCCGTCCGGGGCTTTCCGGAGGATTTCCCGGCGGCGCGGCCCGGCACGTGTCACTCCCGCATCAGGATGGACTCCTCGAGGTCGAGCTCGCGCTGCACTCGGGCCAGCACCTGGTCGTCGATCTGGCCACGGTCGCGCAGGTCGATGAACACGTCCCGCTCGGCGTCGATCATCGACCGGCGCAGCCGCCGGAACGAGACCGACGGCGGCTCGATCGCGACGCCGTCCGGGCTACCCCGGCCACCGAGCCGCTCCCACGCCCCGAGCTGGCGGATCTCGGCCTTCTCCCGCAGCCGGGACACCACGTCCTCGGGCACGAACGAGCTGCCGGCCAGCTCCTGGTCGAGCCGGGCCAGCGCGGCGTTCGCCGCGGCGTGCTGGGCGCCGGCCTCCCGGATCAGGTCCTGCTGCTCCTCGGTGCCGGTCACGCCGAGCCAGCGGATCAGCGCCGGCAGGGTCAACCCCTGGATCAGCAGCGTCCCGACCACGACCACGAACGTGAGGAACAGGATCAGGCTGCGCTCCGGGAAGCCGGCCGGCAGCGCGAACGCCGCCGCCAGCGACACCACCCCGCGCATCCCGGCCCAGGCCAGCACGGTCGGGTAGGTCCACGGCATCGGCGGCCCCTTCGCCTCCTTCCGCTGCAGCGGCCGCAGGTACGTCGCCGGGTACATCCAGACGAACCGGGACAGGATCGTCACCACCAGCGCGACCGCGGAGGCCGTCAGCACCGCGCCGGCCGAGCCCTTCGGCAGCTGGTCGAGCACGGTCGGCAGCTGCAGGCCGATCAGCGCGAACACCACCGACTCGAGCAGGAACTCGATCACCCGCCAGACCTCGACGCCCTGCAGCCGGGTGGCGGCGCTCAGCCGGCGCGGCGAGCGGTGGCCGAGGTAGAGGCCGGCGGCGACGACCGCGAGCACGCCGGAGCCGTGGTAGGCGTCCTGGCCCAGTTCCTCGGCCACCGCGTACGTGACGAACGGCAGCAGCAGGACCAGCGAGTTCTCCAGCACCGGGTCGTGCAGGTGCTGCAGCACGGTCTCGGTCAGCACCGCGATCACCAGGCCGACGGCGACCCCGCCGACCGCGGCGACGAGGAACTCGCCGATCCCGGTCCAGATCGAGAACGTGCCGGCCATCGCCGCCCCGACCGTCACGCGGTAGGCGGTGAGCGCGGTGGCGTCGTTGACCAGGCTCTCCCCGGCCAGGATCGTGATCAACCGGCGCGGCATGCCGACCGAGCGGCCGACCGCGGTGGCCGCCACCGCGTCCGGCGGCGAGACGATCGCACCGAGGGTGAACGCGGCGGCCAGCGGCAGGTCCGGCAGCACGGCGTGCACCGCGAACCCGACGGTGAGCGTGGTGAACAGCACGAGCCCGACCGACAGCAGCCCGATCGGCCGGATGTTCTGCCGGAAGTTGATCACCGAGCTCTGCCACGCCGCGCCGAACAGCAGCGGCGGCAGGACGAAGAACAGGATGACGTCCGGCTCGAGCTCGAACTCACCGACGCCGGGGACGAAGGACGCCGCGATCCCGGCCACGACCAGCAGCAGCGGGGCGGACAGGTTCAGCCGCCGGGCCAGACCGGCCAGCGCGGCCGCGACCGCGACGAGCACCAACACCTCGAACTGCACCGCGGCCCCTTCCCTCGTGCGCGGCGGGCGCCGGCAGCAACACCGGCCGGCGCAGCAAGGTTCCCGCACCGTCGCCGGGTGGTGCCACGCGGGAACGGCGTAGGTTCGCGGTGAGCCCGAGGCGAGGAGGAGATCCGTGACCGAGTGCCCGCACGTCGCCCAACTGCCGCCCGAGCCGGCGCCCAGCACGACCGAGGGCTGCGAGGACTGCCTCGCCATGGGCACCGTCTGGGTGCACCTGCGCGAATGCCTGACCTGCGGTCACATCGGCTGCTGCGACTCCTCGCCGCAGCGGCACGCGAGCAAGCACGGGGCCGAGGTCGGCCACCCGATCGTCCGCTCGTTCGAGCCCGGCGAGGACTGGCGTTGGTGCTTCGTGGACGAGGCGATCGTCTGATCGCCCCGCCCCTCCTCGCCCGCAGCGCGCGGGGCCGGGGTGGGTCGGCCGCAGCCGTCAGGCGAGCAGCTGCTCGCGCAGCCGGGCGAGGGTGCGGGCCAGCAGCCGGGACACGTGCATCTGCGAGATGCCGAGCTGGGCGGCGATCTGCGACTGCGTCTGGTTGCCGTAGAAGCGCAGCTGCAGGATCCGCCGCTCCCGCTCCGGCAGCGTCGCCAGCGCCGGACCGAGCGACTCGTGCAGCTCGACGTCGACCAGCGCCTGGTCGTCGCCGCCGAGCCGGTCGCCGAGCGTGCGGTCCTCGGCGGTCGGCGCGTCCAGCGACTCGGCGGTGTACGCGGCGGCGCAGTCCAGCGCCTCCAGCACCTCTTCCTCGGTGCGCCCGGACCGGTCGGCCAGCTCGGCCACGCTCGGCGCCCGGTTGAGCTCCTGGGTCAGCGTGCCCACCAGCCGGGTGATCTCCGCGGTCACCTCCTGCAGGTGGCGGTGCACGTGCACGGCCCAGGTGCGGTCGCGGAAGTGCCGGCGGATCTCACCGAGGATCGTCGGCGACGCGTACGTGCTGAACTCGAGCCCCCGGGACGGGTCGAACCGGTCGACGGCCTTGACCAGCCCGATCGAGCCGGCCTGCAGCAGGTCGTCGAGCGGCTCGCCGCGCCCGGCGTACCGGCGGGCGAAGTAGCGGACCAGCGGAAGGTGCATCTCGACCAGCGCCGTCCTGGTGCGGTCCCGCTCGGGGCCGTCGGGCAGCTCGACGAGCTGCCGGAACAGCACGCGGGCGGACTCCCTCGCGCGCTCGCGAGCGGGCTGGTCGTCCTGGACCTGGACGGGTGCGATTGCAGTCACGGCAGCTCCAGAGCGTGCGGGTCGAAGACCCGCTGGGCCGGTCGGCTGACGTGCTCAACCGACTCCACCGTACCCATCTTCAGTCGGCTCGCAACACCGGCGGCGCGGTCCCCACCAAGTTCACAGCCGCCTGGCAGACTGCCGCCGTGGACCCCCGACCGCTGGCCGTCGTCGACATCGACGGCGTCGTCGCCGACGTGCGCCACCGGCTGCACTTCATCGAGGGCAAGCCGCGGCAGTGGGACCGGTTCTTCGCCGCCGCCGACCAGGACCCGCCGCTGCCCCAGGGTGTGGCGCTGGTCAGGGAGCTGGCCGCGGACCACGACGTGGTCTGGTTGACCGGCCGGCCGGAGCGCACCCGCCGGGCGACCAGGACCTGGCTCGCCGCCCAGGGCCTGCCGACCGAGTCGCTGATCATGCGTCCCAACCG
>Ga0209073_10000050_pt1 | contig 15322 bp, 8 predicted proteins | sample GAAS100_FD_187520 | JGI IMG/M metagenome (GOLD analysis project Ga0209073, IMG submission 187520) | Agricultural soil microbial communities from Georgia to study Nitrogen management - GA AS100 (SPAdes) (version 2) | ecosystem: Environmental > Terrestrial > Soil > Agricultural land | place: USA...
CGAGATTGATTTCCCTACGGCGGCCAGGGCGGCCTCGAGATCTCGACGCACTTCGCTATGACAGTCTGAGCGCAGACGCCGCCGTAAGTTACTCAGCCAAAAGGACTTCTAAGTTACCAGTTGACTATATACCTATCTATGTTATAATCGCCCATGAATCGCCCGTTGCCCCGCCCCGAGACGTCCTCGTCTATCCCCTTTCCTTTCATATCGTTTGCAGACCCTTCATCCTTAACTCCCATGGATTCATATCGTTTCAAAAACAGGGGAGGGCCCCGGGTTCGGCAACCCCTGCCTTCCCGTTTTGGAACTGCCCTTTCTGGCGCTCGGCAGGCAGACCCGGCTTACGGACGCAAGCTCTTCTCTCGATTGCTCTTTCAGAAGGGCCGCGCGCAATCCGCGGCGAGAAAGGCCGCACGATCGGCGAACGGCGCAAGGCAACGAACGCGCGGACTTTTGGCCGCTTCCAGCGGAACGTCCGGGGATTTCAATCGCCTACTGCCGCGTTGCTCCGTCGGGCGGCCCAGGCACCCGCTCCGCGGCGTAACGGAACGGCTGCAGCCGGTATCCGTCGCGCGTGCGAATGCGGTATTTCCGGTTCAGGCGCTCGTTCGCCAGCTTCACCTTGATCGTCCGCCAGCCGCGGTTCGGATTTGGCTGCGGGTAATAACTCAGCGAATAGAGATGCGCCAGGTCGTCGCGGATCGAAGCGAAAGCATCCTTCTCGTCTCTCCACGACCGCGCAAAGTAAGCTTTGCCTCCGGTAGCGGCGGTCATGCGCTCAAAAACGGCCGTCGATATCGGCTCGAGTTGCGCCTGGCTGGTGCTGATCATATAGATCGCCGTGCCCGTCGATTGCGCCAATTCCGCAACATCTTCCGGCGGAACCATGCTCGAGTTGTCGGGGCCGTTGGAAAAAACCACAACGACCTTTCTTCCCTGGACCCGCGCCGCATCCTTTACTGTCAGAAGCAGGCAGTTGTACAGCGCCGCGTCGTCGCCGGCCACCGTCGAACGCACGCCGCGCAGAACCGTGGAACGGTCCGCGGTCAGCTGCGTGGCCCGCGAAAGGTCCCGGCTGTAGGAATAGAACGCAATCTTGTCGGCGCTCTGCAGCGAGCGAATGAATTCCGAAATGGCGTCCTGCGCGAATACAAAGCCGCGGTACATGTAATTGCTGGTGTCGAACAGCACGAACACATTCGCGCCCGCCACCAGCGCGCTCAGATCGCGCGCCGAAACGCGCTGGCCGGAGTCGCTGCTCTGCCCGCCGCCTCCCGCCGCATCAGCGCCCTCGGCCGGAGGATCGCCGACTCTCCGTCCAACTTCGTTCCCTTCTCCGAACGTGGCCACCTTCTGCGCTATGCCGTCCTCCGTGATCGCGAAGTCCTGGGGGCGCAATCCGGTCACGTAATTCCCCTTGTTGTCCGTTACCGCCACGTTCAGCTGCACCAGGTCCACCACGATCTGAATGTGCGGATCGACGGTCACCGGAGACTGCGCCCGCGCCTTGCTCCAGCCCGCCAATGCCGCTGCGCTCGCCAGCACAACCGCGAACGCAATCACACCCGTTCTCCAATTTTTTCCGCCGTGATGTTGTCTCGACATGATTGTCCCTCTTGCTTAGTCTCGCCAGTGCTCGTTCGTGCCGCCTCGCGCCTCCGCGGAGTAGGCGTTCGGCGGCAAAAATCTAACGCGAGGAATTCGCGCCGTCGGGGCCCCACAGCCAGGCCGTTTTGCCCTGCCGGAATTCGTCGCCCGTCTCGCGCATCGCCCGCAAAATCGCCGTCCAATCCTCCGGCTCGGTGGCAAAAATGTTTTCGATCATGCGGCGCGTGAGTTGCGGCACAAGTTGATTCAGGTCCGGAGGTGCATAGCCCATTTCGTCCGCAAGTCGCGCCCAATAAAGATTGTTGGAATCCCAGGATTCCGCCATCAGCCGGCTGCAGTAACCGGTCAAAGCCGGGAACGGTTTCACATTCAGGAGATTCCGGCCGTAGCTTTGCGTCATCACCGGATGCGGCACGCCGAAATCCCGCGCAATCCGCTCCCAGCTCAGTTCCGAAGGATGCGCCTGCACCAGGCTCTCCAATTCTTGCGCCGCCGGCCCCACCGAAGCGGCTTCATCAGCGTGCTGGCGCAGAAACTCCGCGGCCAGGTAAGAAGAATCCGCCGGATTCAAATGCAGAAGAGCTTCCGGCGCGCGCTTCTCGCGAAGGGCGTCTGTAAGGGACATCGCGCTCTTCATGGTCATACGGTCGCTGAGGATCGCCATGACCTTGTCGCGAAGGGCGGCGTCCGTCGCCGACTTGGTCAGCAGCTCTTCACCGGTCCGCTGGTAAAGCGTTACGGCGTGAAGCTCATCCTTGCTGACGTTCCACCAGCGCGGAACTGTCGCGTCGGTCAGGAGGCTCGGCACAAGCTGCCGCCAAATCAGCGCCTGCACGTGATCGGGGGCGATGAAGTCTTCTTCCACTTCGCTCAAAACGTAAGGCAGGTCCGCCAAGGAACCAATCAAGTGAGCGCCGCCGCCCGCCGGCGTTCCTTCGCCGATCAGATGGGGAGCCTGCCACACATGCTCGACGCCGATCACCGTGTCGCCGGAAAAATCATGCGACCGCACAAAGAGAGGATTGTGCAGCAGCATCTGCGCGCCGGGAGGTTCGTAATAAGCGTAGTTCAAACCGACGAGCGTATCGCGGAGAAACGGCGCCAGCTCTCCGCGGGCATCTTCCAGTTGCGCGACCGACTTCGGCGATTTCAGCACGCGCGCCAGATCCGTGCGCATCTGCAATTCGGTGTGGCGGTTGTTGTAGGTGCCTTCGGCCCATTCCGTCCGCTCGCCGCTCGAGAAGATGGGCTGCGGCATTTCGAATTCCCGGAGTTCGCCGGAGAGCGCGACGAGGCGTTCGCGGGTGTCCGGCTTTTCGCCTTTGGCCATTTCCGTCAAACCTTCACCGAGGGCGAGCAGCGTATCCAGGGAAACCAGCCGTTGGCCGTCCATCACGGCGCGGATTTTGTTGGCCACTTCCTGATGCACGCGCTGGCTCTGCGCTTCTTCCTGGCGGGGCCCGGCAAGCAACTCGATAATCGCGTCCTGGGAAATATTGGTTTTGCCGGAGGCGGCGAACGTCACCGCTTGCAGCGAAGCGCGTCCCGCATCCACGAGTTGCGAAGGAGAAGAAATTTTCGCAAACGGCTCGAGCAATTTCTGCCAGGATTCGTTCAACTGCGCGTCGGGAATTTCGCCCTGGCGGGCCAGAATCTGCCAAAGTCCGACGTTGGCCTGAAACGTTCCCATGGCGTTGCCGCGAAGGGTGTGGTTCGAAATCCTGCCGACGCCTTGGGCGGTGCCGATGAAACGCGAGATGGAAACGTCATCCAGTTGGGGAAATTCGGAGAAGATCAGGTATTGATTGCTGAAATCGGCGAAATTGTCCGCGAGCAATTTTACCGTCTCCGGACTCAACGCTTTGCCGGCGGGCCTGCGGGCATCCAGTTCATTCATGAAGAGGAACGCTTGCAGCGGCCCCGTTTCCGTTTCGACGCGGGAGAAGGCAAAGAGCGCTTCGAGGAGATGTTCGGGATCCTTCCATTCCGCGGAACGCTTGCGCCAACGGCGGCTGACCTTGAAGTCGTTGGCATTCCCGACGATGTCCTTCCAAACGCTCAAGTTTCCCGGGACGTGGGGCTCGCCGTTGGCCTCCCACTGCAATTGGTTGACGAGAAGCAAAAGGGAGGGAGCAGGCCGGAAAGCGAGCCTGGTGGCCACGTCGGGAGAAACGCCGGCCTCGCGAAACGCTTCATAACACCGCTTGATGCGTTGCTTCTCGGTAAGGTGTTCTTGCTGGATGCGGCTGGTTCGCGAGAGCGCATCGTAATAGGCGGCCATCCAGCCCTTGTCTTTCTCGAGCAAATGCAGCACGAATTCCTTGGGCAGGCGCGGGTTGGCGCCGGCCAGATCGTTCCAGTTGGCCTCAGCGCGAATTCCGCCCGGAACGATTATGTGACCCGACTGAATCGAAAGCTGGCTGCCGTACAAATCGAGCGTTGGAGCAAAAGGAAGGAGGTTTTTCAGTCCGATGTCTTTGGCCAGGGCCGAGCGCGTTTCAGCGTCGTTGCGATACAAGGCCCAATACAGTTGAGACAAATCTCGCTGGCTGAGGAGCGCATCGAGCAGTCCTGGGCGCTCCGCTCCGCTCGTCGCAGTCAACCAGTCCTTTTCCGTGAGGAGTATCGGCACGGTCGAGCCCGGAAAAGGGTAAGCAAAGGGTTCTTTGCCCTGCAGCGTTTCTTCGAGAGTGAGGATAGGAAAGCCCGAATCAATCGTGACGAAAGCTCTCTCGGCATCGGAGGTCACAAGATGCGTGTCGGCCTGCCCGCAGTCCGGTCGTGCGCGGTACCCAATCACATGAAGCAGTGCCTTTGCGTCGGCGCAGTTGGCGACGCGAATCGTGTTATCGGGACCAGCCAAAGCAGCCAGTTCCCGCGCCTGGTGCACATAACGGATCAACAGGATCAGGAACTCCGTCTGCCGGTTGCCGCGATAGCCCTGCAGCACGACGTTGCGCGAAAGCAACGGCAGCACTTCCTGCGGGGAAACCTGCTGGCTGATGCCCGCCATGCGGAGGAACGAACGCAGCGGACCGGGGATAACGATCTGCGCTTCGGCGGTGGCGGGCTGCGAGTTGGCAGAGTCCTCCTGCTGTGGAGCGGGAGCGGAAGTCTGGGCGCGCAGAACGCAAGGCGCAAGCAGGACTAGGACGCAGGCAAGAAACGTTCGAGGAAAACTGAACCTGGTAAGAGGATATTTCACAGCGTGTTCCTCTCCGACCTTCGAGACGCAGGGCGATTGGCTTGGGGACGCCATAGAGCAGCGTGGTCCGCCTGGCCTGAGTACTCGCTGAACTCAAGAGGCTGCCGCGCGTGTCTTTGGCGGAATCGGCTTTAACCGATTTGGCTTCTCATCTGTCTCCCGGGTCCTGATTTTCTGCCGGAGAAGATAAAGCATTCCAGGCGATAAGCCAATAAACATTTTCAGGTACAAGGACTGTGCGCCTGTGAGGCAGGGTTCGCGGAGCAGCAGGGCCACTTTGGAAAGGGCGCCAGTTGGTACTTGGGAGTATTTGGAAGGTTAAGAGGGCCCCAGTGCGCTGAGCGAGGCGGACGCCTTGTAACTTTTTGGTGTGCCGCCGCTTGTTCTATCGCTTCGATGAAAGACAAGAAGTCGCTCGCTGCGTTTTTCGGGGCCGCAGAGTACTAGTATGGGATGTGGGATAGCCATGGATTGGTCAGCGTCTTGGTGACCGTGCTGCCTGTACCCCTGGCAGGCGCGATTGGCGGGACGGCGGGCGGTGCGACTTAACCTGGGCCCTGGTTGACGATCTTAGAGTTCTCGAAGGTTCGCCTTGGGCACCTGAAAGGACTGGTAGAACGACGCGGCGGGTAGCGCGCTACACGACCTCTATGTTGGCGGAGTGACCTGAGGAGAAAGCGATCTTGCCATCGCAAGTCAGCAGAGGGGCATCGAGCACCTCGGCAAGCGCGACATATACTGCATCGTAGGCAGTTAGGGTTGCGCGCAGTTCCCAAACGCGCGGAATCAAGAAATCGTGCGGATAGCGTCTTAATGGCATGTCGTCGAGATCCTCGAGTGCTTCTTCCCCACGCTGAGCGGTAATGGTCTTGTCCCGGACATGGCGTCGCAGCACCTGAGCCACTTCGATATCGAGGAGATGGGGGGCATGCAGCGTTTCGGAAGGTGAAAAGATACGCTTATCGATCTTGATTCCTGCAGGAGATTGAAAAAGCCACTCGATGGCCGCTGATGCATCGAGGACTATCACCGTGCATCTCGCTCCCGGCGTACAGCTTCGGCCGCGGATACGGGGCTTCCAAGGCGAGAGCGACGGCGCAAGCGATCCCGTAGTTCTCCAATCGTAGGCCGCTCGGCAAGGTGGCGGATTTCCGCCAGCAGAAAGTCGGAGAGGGACATCCCAGACAGGGCCGCTCGGGCTTTTAGAGCGCGATGAAGACTTTCCGGAACGTTACGAACTTGGATCATGCGTGACATGTGCTAAACATAGATACATGTGGAGCACATGTCAAGTTTCATTGGCCATGTCATTGGCCAATTGCTTCCAAGCGCTGCGACTCCCAGTGGCTTCTGTGGTGCGCTAGCTAGGGCGAACACAGAAACGCGCGCAGTCTTCACCGGTGAAGGTGGGCCTCGGGTTCACTCTGACACCGCGGCAGGGCTGCATCGAAGAACGAAGTGCGGAAACCCGGCCTGAAAGAAGCTGCCGACCTCAATTTGGGCTCGCCTCCGCCTTGTGGACTCTTGCGCGGCGGTGCGGGAGGCACGCCGATGTTTGTTCGGTTTTTGCGGCTCGGAGCGTGGGGCGGCCTGGCCTTCAGATCGTCAGTGAGGCCAGTGTAGAAATGGTCGGGGTGGTCACGCTTTGCAGAATGTAGACATACTTCACTTTGAGTCCGCCTCCGCAAAAAGCGCTGCGGCGCGACAGCCTTCGCCGGGGCGGATTCTACACGAACCGGAATGGACAGGAAAAGCTGGCCTGCCGAGCGGTAGCCCCGCAGTTGGGCGAAGGCTGGTGGGGCTGGGGAGAGTCGAACTCCCGACACGCAGTTTAGGAAACTGCTGCTCTATCCATCTGAGCTACAGCCCCGCAGGTTAATTCTAACGCATTTGAGGCGCCGCCCGGCTTTCGCTCTGTATTCTCTAGGAATTCCGGGCGGTTGATCCCGGCCATTACCGGACTTTGCGATCAAATCGCTGTGCTATGATGCGCCTTTGACGCGGCAGTTTCCCTCGATCCCGCTGGAGGCCATATGAAACGCGTCTTGCGCTACCTCCTTATCGCCGTCGCGGCGATTGTCGTGTTGCTGCTGGTGCTGCCGTTCGTGATTCCGGTGAACCAGTTCCGTCCGGCGATCGAGTCGCACGCTTCGGCGGCCGTGGGCCGGAAGGTTCAGATCGGGAACCTGCGGCTATCCTTCTTCCGGGGCGCCCTGACGGCCGAAAATCTGTCCATTGCCGACGACCCGAAGTTCAGCTCCTCTCCCTTCCTTACGGCCAAGTCGCTCAACGTGGGCGTCGAGTTAATGCCTCTGATTCTTTCGCGAACCCTGAATGTGACCGGCATTGTGATTGAAGATCCGCAAGTCACGCTGTTGCGCGATGCCGCGGGACGATGGAATTTTTCGTCGCTGGGCGGTTCTTCGACGAAGGCCGAAACCAAGCCGGTTTCCGCGCGCTCCCCGGAGGGGAGCTCAGCAGCGGCGAACCTGACGGTAAAAAACATTGAACTGAAGAACGGCAAGGTCATCGTCGGCTCGACGAACTCCAGAAAGCGCAGCACGTACGACAACGTGTCGCTCACGGCATCCGACTTCTCGATGACATCGAAGTTCCCCTTCACGCTTTCGGCCGACCTCCCTGGGGGAGGAAAGCTTTCGCTGGATGGGAATGCAGGACCGATCGATCAGGCGGACGCGTCGCTAAGTCCGGTGAACGCCAAGCTGCACGTGGCCGGATTGAACCTGGCGAGCACGGGATTTCTCGATCCTTCTTTAGGACTCGGCGGGCTTGTCGACATGGATTCGGCGATCGAATCGCAGAACGGCGAAGCGGCGACGAAAGGCTCGCTGAAGCTGTCCAAGGCGCTTCTGGTGCAGGGCGGTTCTCCGGCTTCGGTGCCGGCAACGGTGGATTTCAGCACCAAGTACGACCTGCGAAAGGAGTCGGGTGTTCTGAGTCCCTCGACGGTGAAAATCGGGGCCGCGGCGGCGCGCTTGAACGGCACCTACGCTTCCCAGGGCGATGACACCGTTGTGGACGTCAAGCTCGCCGGCGACAATCTGCCGGCGAAGGATTTGCAGAATTTTCTTCCGGCGATAGGGGTGCACGTTCCGCAGGGCGCTTCGCTAACGTCGGGAACGCTCAGCGCCAATCTGAACATCAAAGGCCCAACCGATAAGCTGGTGACCGATGGAACGCTAGGCCTTTTCAACGGCAAGCTGGCGGGGTTCAACCTGGGTTCGAAGATGTCGGCCATTTCAGCGCTCGCGGGACTGAACACCGGTTCGGATCTGGTCATAGAGAAACTGACGACGGGAGTGCACATGGCGCCGAACGGGCTTCGCGCGGAAAACTTTAACGCCGTGGTACCGGCGCTCGGCACCTTGATCGGAGCGGGCACAGTGGATTCGAAAAACAACCTGGACTTCAAGATGATTGCCAAGCTGAGCGGGCCCCCTCCGGGCGGGGCTTCGGCAGCGGGCGTAGCGGGCGCGATCGGGGGAATTCTTGGCCAGGTCGGCGGAGGCAAGAGCGGAGGGCTGGCAATCCCCTTCCTGGTGCAAGGGACCACTTCCGAGCCAAAATTTGTTCCGGATGTTTCCGGGCTGGCCAAAGAAATGCTGAAGTCTCAGCTTGGTTCGCTGGGCGCGGCGCCGCAGTCCGGGACGCAACAGCAGAATCAGCCGCAGAATCCCCTTGGCGCTCTGGGCGGGCTGTTCAAGAAGAAGAAGCCGTAGGCGGAATCCGCGCGAAACCCAACTTTTCCTCGTGACCTTGCGGCCGGCCGGGCATCCAAACTGCCAGCCTGCCGAGCAGGCGCAAATCAAGAACGAGGTGAAGCATGGTATACGGCGGCAAAGAGCTTGCCAGCGCATTCCGCACGGTGCGCAAGAACACCATCCAAGTGGCGGAGGATATTCCCGAAAGCAGCTACGGCCACGCCGCGGCGCCTGACGTTCGCAGCGTCGCGCGGATGCTGACGCATGTCGCGATTGCCACGCGCATCTGGGAAGAGCTGCACAAGAAACGCATAACCACGCTGGTGGGCTTCGACTTTTTGCCGATCCGGGAACGATTTGACGCCGAAGAAGCGAAGCCCCGCTCGAAAGCGGAAATTGTGGCGCTTCTGCGCGCGGAAGGCGAGCAATTCGCTTCCTGGCTGGAAACGCTGACTCCGGAATTTCTGGCGGAGACGGTGACCGATCCGGACGGAACGACGGTGAAGACGCGATTCGAACGGCTCCTGAGCGCGAAAGAACATGAAATGCACCATCGCGCGCAGCTCATGCTGATTGAACGGCAACTGGGAATCGTGCCGCATCTCACGCGGCAGTTTAACGAACGGATCGAGCAGTTGCGGGCCGCGCGGGCGGCGGCTCAATAGAACGGACGACACCGCTTTTTCACTTTACGGCAGGGCGCCGTTGCGCGCTCTGCCGCCTGGTTTTCATGCGCCCCGCGAGTTTCATTCACTACCCTTCGCTCAACGATTGTCCGCACCATCCGACGGTTGACTCGCGCGTAACTTCCCAGTAGCCTCATGCGTCCATAGCATCGACCGTCGGGGAACTGTGTCCTTCTCTACTGTTCTGGGCCGGTTGAGCAGTCGCACCAAAAAAGGAGCCTCGCATGCGTTCTGTTCATGATCGCGCGTCTGGGTTGCTGTCTGCTTGGTTCGCAATTCTGGCAGCTCTTCTGCTTGCGCCGTCTTTTGCGGCGGCGCAGGGCGGCGAACCGCAATACTTCGCTATTCGCGGCGCACGAGTGGTGCCTGTTTCCGGCCCGCCGATCGAGGACGCAACGATCATCATCGCGCGCGGGGTGATTCGGGACGTCGGCAAAGATGTGCCGATTCCGGCGGATGCGGCGGTGATCGAAGGAAAGGGGCTAACGGTCTATCCCGGATTGTTCGACGCTTTCACGGACGTGGGCATAGTCTCGCCGCAGGGGCCTGCCACGGGCGAAGGCGGTGGGCGTCGCGCCGCCACGCCGCCGGCGATGGGGCCGGAGGATCGTCCGGCCGATTCCGTGTGGCGCAACGCCGCGGATGAAGTAAGCCTGGCGGACAAACGGATAGAGTCGTGGCGGGATGCGGGCTTCACGACGGTGGTTTCCGCGCCGAAAGGCGGAATCTTTCCCGGCGAGGGCGCGGTGCTGGACCTGGCGGGCGAACGCGCGGGCGACCTGGTGGTGAAAACTCCCGTCGCGATTCCCCTTTCGCTCAATCCCGTCGGGGGATTCGGCAGCGGCTTTCCGGATTCGCTGATGGGAGTGCTCGGCTACGTGCACCAGGTCTGGATCGATACGGCATGGTCCAGCAAAGCCGACGACATCTATGACAAGAATCCGCGTGGCATTGCGCGCCCCCGGTATGACCGGACGGAAGCGGTTCTGGCCGATGCTCTGGAAGACCACGCGGTGGTGCTGATTCCCGCGAACACTTCGCTGCAGCTGCGCCGCGCGCTCGTTCTGGCGAATACCTGGAAAGTGGATGCGGTTATTTACGGCGGCCAGATGGCTTACGAGGTTGCGCCGGAAATCGCAGCGAAGAAACTACCGGTACTGGTGGATCTGAAGTGGCCGGAAGCGGAAAAAGACGCCGATCCCAACGCGGTGCCCTCGCTGCGCACGCTGGAGCTGCGCGATCGCGCTCCTTCTTCTCCGGAAGCGCTGCAGAAAGCAGGGGTAAAGTTCGCGTTTTATTCGGGAGGCATTGCCGCGCCGAAAGACATTCTGAAAGCGGCGAAGAAGGCGGTCGACGCAGGCTTGCCGGAAAATGACGCCATTCGCGCGATGACGCTATCGCCCGCGGAGATTTACGGCGTCGCGGACCGGCTCGGCTCGATCGACAAGGGCAAGATCGCGAATCTCGTGGTAACGGATGGGGACCTCTTCAACGAGAAAAGCAAACTGAAAATGGTATTCGTCGACGGGAAGCGCTTTGAAATCCACGAAGCCGAGAAACCTCACGATGCGCCGAAGGGCGACCTGACAGGAAGCTGGAAACTTTCGTACACCACGCCGGACGGCGCCGAGGAATCGACGGCCGATCTTTCCATGGCCAGCGACGGTTCGCTTTCGGGAACGGTGGTCAGCACGCGCGGGAGCGCCAATCTGATTTCCGGGTATCTGAGCGCGGATAAGTTCAGCTTTCTGATTAACATTCCGATTAACGGCAACAACACGGATGTGACCTTCTCGGGCACGTTTGATGGAACGACCTTGAAAGGCACGATCAGCGTATTGGATCTATCGATCGACTTCACGGGAGTGAAACCCGGCGGGAAGACACTTGCCGCAACCGCCGCCGAAGGAGACGCGCAATGAACCGCCTGCTCAGAATTGCTGCCGTTGCTTTGGGCGTGCTGCTTGCGTTTGCCATTTCGTCGGGGGCAGCGAACGCTCCGGATTCCTCCGTTCTGGTCATTCAGAACGCCACCATTTTGACGGTGACGCACGGCGTCATCGAGCACGGTTCGATATTGATTCGCGACGGAAAGATCGCCGAAGTGGGCACGAACGTGAGAGCTCCGAAGGACGCGCAGGTGATCGACGCCGGGGGCCAGTTCGTGATGCCCGGCATTATTGATTGCCACTCGCACATCGCCATCGACGGCAGCGTGAACGAAGGCAGCATTTCTGTTTCGTCCATCGCGAATACCGCCGACGTGCTCGATTCCGACGACATCGCCATTTACCGCGACCTGGCCGGCGGCGTGACCACGGCGAATATTCTGCATGGCAGCGCGAATCCCATCGGAGGGCAGACCATCGTGATCAAGCTGCGGTGGGGCCAGCCGGCTTCGAAGCTTCCTTTCGAAGGGGCGATGCCGGGCATCAAGTTTGCGCTGGGGGAGAATCCCAAGCGCTCGAACTTCAGCTTTCCCGGCCAGCCCAAACGCTACCCGGCCACGCGCATGGGCGTGGAGGAAACCATCCGCGCGGCCTTCACCGAGGCCCGCGATTACAAGAATACCTGGGACACGTACAACAAGCGCGTCGCGGGCGGCGAAAAAAATCTCATTCCGCCGCGGCGCGATCTTCGCCTCGAACCTCTGGTCGAAGTACTCGAAGGCAAGCGCTACGTGCATTCCCACTGCTACCGTGAAGATGAAATCCTGATGCTGCTGCGCGTGGCCAAGGAGTTCGGGTTCAAGGTGCGGACGTTCCAGCACGTGCTGGAAGGCTACAAAGTGGCGGACGAAATCGCGGCTTCGGGCGCGGGCGCTTCCACCTTTTCGGACTGGTGGGCGTATAAGGTCGAAGCATACGACGCTATTCCCTACAACGCCGCTCTGATGACGAAGCGGGGCGTGGTGGTTTCCATCAACTCGGATGACGCGGAAGAAGCGACGCATCTCAACCAGGAAGCCGCAAAATCCATGAAGTACGGCGGCCTTTCCCATGACGAGGCGTTGAGACTCGTCACCCTGAATCCCGCGATTCAACTGGGTATCGACAAGCGCGTGGGCTCTATCGACGTGGGCAAGGATGCCGACCTGGTCATTTACAACCACGATCCCTTGAGCGCCTATGCCGTCGCGCAGAAGACGATCATCGACGGCCGGGTGTATTTCGATCGCGCCAAGGATATTGCCGACCGCGCCGAGCGTGAAAAGGAAAAGAAAGCTCTTCTTCAGAAAGAGAAGAAAGAAAAAGCGGCCGAGAAGAAATCCGAGGGCAAGAAGCCGGAAGGCAAGAAGCCCGATGAGAAAAAGCCTGAAGAAAAGAAACCGGAGCGGGGATCAGGCGTCTTGACCGGTTCGCTGCTCGAAGGAGGTGCGCGATGAATCCGGGCCACTGTGTGCGCCGCTTCGTTTGTCTGGTCTTTCTGCTTGGCCTTGTTTACTGCTCAGGTTCCGCGCCCGCTCAAGCGCAAACTGCGTACGCCATCACGCACGCCAAAATCTTCACGGTGTCCGGCGCCCCGATCGACGACGGTACTTTGCTGATCAAGGATGGAAAAATCGCCGCGGTTGGCGCCGACGTGACTGTTCCCGCAGGCGCCAAGGTGGTTGACGCCACCGGCCTGCAAGTTTATCCGGGCCTCTTCGATCCCATCACTCAGATGGGGCTTCGCGAAATCGGCGCGGTCAGCGCTACGGTGGATTCCACGGAAACCGGGTCGTGGAATCCGGACGTAGTCGCAGCCGAAGCCATCTTGCCTTCGAGCGAACACATTCCGGTGACGCGCGCATCCGGCATCACCGAAGTTCTGGCCGTTCCCGGGAGCGGAGGGTTCGATTCCGGAGGCTCCCAGGGCGTGCTTGGCGGGCAAGCTTCCGCGATCAACATGGCGGGCTGGACGATCAGCGACCTACTGCTCAAGAAGAGCGTTGCCATGGTGCTGAACTGGCCCAAGATTCAGACGCGGACGTTCGACTTCGCCACCTTCAGCCGCAAAGAGAAGCCATACAGCGAGGCGAAACAGGAATACGAGAAAGAGGTCAACGAACTGACGGACTGGCTCGAACGCGCGCGCCACTACGCGCAGGCCATCGGTCATGGCGGGCCTTCGGACTTCGAGCGCGACGTAAAGCTCGAAGCTCTCGTTCCGGTAGTCCGGGGCCAGCTCCCCGTGCTGGTATTCGCCGACAGCGACCGCGACATCCGCAACGCCGTCGAATTCTGCGACAAGCAGAAACTCAAGATGATTCTCGCCGGCGGCGAAGAGGCCTATAAAGTTAAGGACCTGCTCCGGTCCAAGGACATTCCCGTCATCCTGCGGCCCATGCTTACGGAGCCAGCTGAAGAAGACGATCCCTACGACGTTCTTCTGTCTCAGCCTTCCGTGCTGGCCGCCGCGGGCGTACGCTTCGCCATCGGGAGCTTTGACAACTCCTTCGCGCGCCGCCTGGGCCAGAACGCGGCCAATGCTGTCGCCTATGGCCTGCCTTATGACGAGGCGCTCAAGGCAGTAACTCTGTACCCGGCGCAGATTCTCGGCCTTGCCGACCAGGTCGGCACGCTGGAAACGGGAAAGATCGCCAACGTCATTGTCACCAACGGTGATCCACTGGAACTCACCACGGACGTCAAGTACCTGTTCATCAAGGGGCAGCTGACGCCGCTCGACAACAAACAGCTTCGCCTTTACGACAAATACCTGAACCGTCCGAAATCGGATTGATCCGCGCTCTCGTTCGGGCCGGAAACGCGCGTTCAGCGCAGCAAACGTTCTTCGCGCGCATCCGTCTGTTGCTTTAGCAGGCCCACGGCAGAAAATAGGTTACGTGCGCCCAGCCGCTGCGGAGGTTCGCGTTAATGGATACTTTGCTGCAGGACTTGCGTTACGCGGCGCGGCTGATCGCCCGCAACCCGGGTTTTGCGGCGATCGCCATCATTACGCTTGCACTGGGGATCGGCGCGAACACCGCTATCTTCACCGTGGTCAACGCCGTCCTGCTTCGTCCATTGCCTTTCAGTGACGCTTCGCGGCTCGTCATGGTTTGCGAGAAGAGTCCTTTCCCTACGATTTCCACCTCCTGGGAAAATTTTCAGGATTGGCGCGACCAGAGCCACTCCTTCGTTTCCATGGAAGCGACGCGAGGGACCACAATTACCCTGACGAATGCCGGTGAACCGGAGCGGCTCAGCGCCCGCATGATGACTGCCGGAATCTTTCCGCTACTCGGCGTCAATGCCGCCCTCGGCCGCACTTTTCTTCCGGAAGAGGACAAAGCCGGGGCTCCGCACGTTGCCGTTCTGAGCTGCGGTCTTTGGCAGCGGCGCTTCGGCGGCTCGCGCGAAATCCGGAATCAATCCGTGACCCTTGATTCCGTTCCTTACACCGTGGTTGGCGTGATGCCTGCGGGATTCCAACTCTTGCAACCCGCGGACGTGTTTCTGCCGTTCGTTCCCTGGGCGCACACGTTGCCGCAGGACCGCAACTGGCATCCCGGCATCATCGCGGTAGCGCGGCTCAAGCCGGATGTCAGCCTGCAGCAAGCCACCGCCGAAATGATCGGGATCACCAAGCGCCTCGAGCAGCAGTATCCCGAATACAACACCGGCACCAGCGCCGATGTCGAGCAACTGCAATCCCGCCTGGTTCTGGGAGTTAAGCCCGCGCTGTTGATGTTGCTGGGCACGGTCGGGTTCGTTCTGCTTATCGCCTGCGTCAATGTTGCCAACCTTCTGCTATCTCGCGCCGCCTCCCGCGGCAGGGAGCTTGCCATCCGTTCATCGATGGGAGCTTCGCGCGGACGCATCGTTCGCCAGTTGCTTACGGAAAGCGTGCTGTTGTCGCTTACCGGCGGCATACTTGGCCTCTTTCTGGCGTGGTCCGCTCTTGGACCGCTGCTGAAGCTTTCTGCAGGCAGCGTTCCTGACGTCTTCAGCATTGGCCTCGACGGGTGGGTTCTCTTTTTCACGTTCGGCGTTTCCATTGTGACGGGACTGCTGTTCGGAATTTTCCCCGCCTTCCGCACGGCGAAGCTCGATTTGCGGGAAGCTCTCAACGAAAGCACGCGCGGTTCGACTTCGGGGCCTCGCCAGCACCGC
>Ga0209073_10000051_pt1 | contig 15218 bp, 9 predicted proteins | sample GAAS100_FD_187520 | JGI IMG/M metagenome (GOLD analysis project Ga0209073, IMG submission 187520) | Agricultural soil microbial communities from Georgia to study Nitrogen management - GA AS100 (SPAdes) (version 2) | ecosystem: Environmental > Terrestrial > Soil > Agricultural land | place: USA...
AACTTCGCCGCTCGAATCATTGGCGGCAGCGAAAAGCCTGCTGTGATTGGCGGTGCGCGCGATCACGCCGACGCCATTCTGGAAGAGGCCGGGCGTCGTTGCCGTAAGGTTCGTCAACGAATTGCTCGAGGGATCCCAGATTGCGAGCAGCGCCTGCGGCCCCGCAGCCTGCCGCACGCGGACCGCCAACTTGCCGTTGGAGAAAGCGAGAATTTCCTCGGGACGGTCGAAGGTTGTGTTCGGAAGCGGCTGCACCGAAGGAATCGCGGTCGACGAGCGCACCTGCAGCGAGGCAGTGTCGACGGCGGCGGCCAGGTTCGTGACCGTCCCCACCCACACTGTTTTTCCATCCAGGGAAAGGTCGGCGCTGCTCGCGCCAGGAACGCTGATCGAAGCGACGCCGCCGCCGTCGATCGATGAAAGCACGTCCACGCGATTCAAAGCGCGGTTGGCGACGAAGACATGCTTATTCGCGGAATCGTAAACCAAATGGCGATGATGCGGTTCGCCGGGCGGATCATCCAAGGAAGCCACGGCATCGGTGCGGCGGTACGCCGTGCGCGGAAGGGTTGATACCACGCCGTTCTGAACCGAAAGAGAAATCGCTGCGGTGTGAGATAAATTGCCGCTCGACGCCTGCGCCGAAACTGTGAAGCTGCCGGCGGGGGCGGAAGCCGCGGCACCGAAAAGCATGGTTGCGGTACTACCGGCGTTGATGCTGAACGGCGTGGCTGGATTTGACGTCACGCCCTGAGGTAATCCGCTCAGCGTTACTTGCACGGCGCCGGAAAAGTTGTTGGACGCGACGACGGTAAGAGTGACCGGCGGGCTGGTCGCGCCCTGAACGACGGCAACGGAAGAAGAGGAAAAACCGAGGGAAAAATCCGGCAGCGGAGGCGGCGTTTGAACAGGAGCGCCCGAGGAGCCGCCTCCGCATCCGCTGAAAAGGGAAACCAGGGCCGCAAGAAAACCATACAAGAGCAAGGCGACAACAACCCTGCCTGCCGCGAACGCGCGCCCCGCGAGCGGATGGCGCGGTCGCTCCGCTTGCGCAGCTACACTACGCCCGCCGTGAAATTCCCAGGATGCCACGCCAAGCCTCTGTCGCAGGCAACCATACTCCCAGCTGTGGACTTGTCAAGATAAGAAATAGAGAAAATGCAATAAAGAAGGGGGAGTTCCAAAATGGGAAAATGAAAGAGAAACGGCGCGGACTCCTGTCCGCGCCGTTGGGTTACGAAAATTGGAAGCGAGCCGGTCTTAGATGCTTTTTGGCCCGGCTGCCGCGGCGGCGGGCTGCTTCGTGAAAGCGCTGGAATGCTCTTTTTCGGAGGTCTTGTCGATCTCGATCGAGCCCTTGAAATACGCCCCGTCTTCGATGGAGATGCGGGCGGTGGTGAGGTCGCCGTTTACCGAGCCGTCTTTCTTAATCTCGATCCGGTCTTTGGCGCGCAGGTTGCCCTTCACGGTTCCATAGACGACGACTTCGCGCGCGATGATGTCGGCGGTCAGTTTGGCGGTGGCGCCTACGGTGAGCTTCCGCTCATCGAGCTGGACCAGTCCTTCGACCGAACCATCGATCAACAGATCTTCGTTCCCGGAGATTTCGCCTTTGATGTGAAGGCTGGGGCCGAGCCGCGCCGTGGAACGGTCTGCGGTGGCGCCCAGTGGACGCATGGCATCTGTACTCATTGCTGTAGTTCCCTCCCAAGTCGCCGGAGCAGACTTCGGCGGCTGATTCGTTGAAAAATTTTTTGACTCCGGCTGCCCGCCTTGCGGCGTATCCGGCTTCTTTGGACCCCACATCGGTTTTCTCCAGGGATGGCATACCCCATGCAGATTCCGCTCGGGGTATTGCAAACTCTAGACCCGCGGAACAGCCAGAGCAACAGAGTATCAGGACCTCGTTCCAGAAAGTAACTAGCCGATGGGACAGTTCTAAAACTGCTCGGGGTACAGCACCGGCGGGCTGAGGCCGCCGGGTTTAAGCCGTCGGCTTGTCGGGCACGGGATGTGTGGCCAGGAAATCAGAGGCGAACCGCTTCGCGTAGGAATCCAGCAGCTGCCCGATCCGCTCCGCGTGTGGCGACTTCAGGATAAAACCGGCATGGTGAAGCTTCTTCACGCGGTAGACGATCTCCGGATCGTTGTACGCGCTCGTGTCGGGCGTTTCCTGCCGGGCCAGCGACAGAATTACTCCCGCGTAGTCCGCGCGCGCAGGAGGCGGAGCGTAGGACTGCTTCCCTGCCCCGATCTCCAGCCTCGCCCATTCACGCCACAGATTGACCCCGGTGGCCGCCTCGATGACATCTCCGATGTAAGCGCCGCCGACGCGCGCGGCGATCTCGACGAAATAGAACTCTCCGTTTGCGTGCGCCTTCAGGAATTCGGCATGCGTTACCCCGCGGAGAAGCCCCAAAGCTTCGATCAACCTTCGATTGATGGCCGCAAGCTGTTCGTGGTCGGCGGAATCGCGCGGAAGCGTCCGCGTGGTGAAAACGCCGCCATGGTGCGAAGTCTCCAGCGGCGGCGCGCCGTACGCATGGGCTTCGGCAAACACCACCTTGCGCTCGCTCACCACGCTGTCCACGTGAAAAACGCTTCCGGGCACAAATTGCTCGAGCAGATAAAACGATTGCTGGTCGCCGAGTTTGTCGAGCCAAGGCCATAATTCTTCCGCCGCATGAATCTTCTTCATCCCAATGCCGGAAGCCTGAGAGCGAGGCTTCAGAAGCCACGGCGGCGGCACGCGGCCCATGTACTCGCGCAGCGAATCGTAATTCAAGACGTGGGCGAACTCCGGCGCGACGATTCCCTCTTCCCTGGCCCGCGCGCGCATTGCCAGCTTGTCGCGAAAATAGCGCACCGTCGTCAAGCCCATCCCCGGTATGCGCAGGTGCTCGCGCAGCGCCGAGACATTTTCCATGTCGAACTCGTCGAGCGCGACAAGCCGGTCGATCCGGCGCGTTCGTGCCGCATAGCTCACCGCATGGACCAACTGCGCCTGCGTCAAATCCTCCGGCATGAAGAAAAATTCATCGATTGCTTCCCTGGGCCAATCGGCGTTGCGCAGCTTTTCGATGGTCAGCAGCAACACGCGGCAGCCCATGCGCTTGCACTCGCGCAGGAACTCCTGCCCTTTTTCATAGCTGCTGACGCACAGAATTGTGAGGGGAGGAGCTTCCGTCATTTCGCTCACCTCGAGGCTCCAGTAGCGTGGCGGACTCGGACTGTATCAGAGAAACGCGGGACGTGGCACTACTTCGCGGGAAAGAGAAAGCGCAGAAAGGGACCGACGCGCCGCGCCCAAGCCGCTTCATTGTGCTCCGCACCTTCTATGCTCTCGAAATGAAGATCGCGCTCGAGCATCCATCCCTTCAGCACCAGGACGTCGCGGAACCGCTCGACCTGATCGGCGGTTCGCGGCCCTTCCTGCGTGCCGACGTCCAGCCATAACTTCGGGCGCAGCGCCGGTTTCGCCCCGGAAACGAAGCGCTGGATGCGGCCTCGATCCCACCACACGGATGGTGAAAGCGCGGCGATCTTGCCGAACGCCTGCGGCATTTTGAGTCCAACGTAAAGTGAAAGCAGCCCGCCAAGCGAAGACCCGCCAATGCCGGTCTCTGCCGGTTCGTGTTTTACCCGATAGCTTGCCTGTACCAACGGCATCAGTTCTTCGGTCAAAAATTTCGCGTAGCGGTCCGCTCCTCCGCCGCCGTGCCGGGCATCGCGCCACGGCGTATATTCCCGGACGCGCGATTTCCCCGCGTTGTAAATGCCCACGATGATCAGCGGCTCGACTTCACCACCGAGAATGCATTCATCGGCGGTTTCGCCCACGCGCCAGTACTGCCCCGGAATAAAAGATGTCTCCCCTTCAAACAAATTCTGCCCATCCTGCAAATACAGCACCGGAAACCGGCGCCGTTCCTGCGAACCGTAGCTTGGCGGCAAGTAAACAACGATGTCGCGGCGGTTGCGGAGAAAGCGGGAGGCGAATTGTTCGTGTTTGCGGAGCTCCGGGCTGCTCACGGGGCGATGGTCACCAACAAATCTTTGGCTTCCACGCTTTGCCCGGGTGAGACAAGCAGTTTCGTCACGCGTCCGGAGATCGGCGCGTAAATGTTGGATTGCATTTTCATGGCTTCCAGCGTGAGCAGTTTAGCACCGCGCTCCACCGTGTGGTTAGCCTGCACGGCGATGCCGCTGACCATTCCGGCCGTTGGTGCGCCGACCTGCCCCGCATCGGCGGGATCCGCCTTCGGATGCTGCCGTTCCACCACGCGCAGCGACTTGTCCCGCACGCTGACTTCGCGCGGCTGACCGTTCAGCTCGAAAAACAACGTCCGCGTGCCGTCGGGATGCGGCTCGCTCGCGGTCAGGAATTTGATGATCAGCGTTTTCCCCGGCTCGATCTCCACGGTGATTTCTTCGCCGGATTTCAGCCCGTAGAAAAATGCGGGCGTCGGCAGCACGCTTACGTCCGAATACGCTTGCCGGAACTTATCGAACTTCAGAAAAACTTCCGGATAAAGCAAATAACTCAGCAGCTCGTCCTTTCGCGGCACGTGCCCCGTTTTCTTGTCGAGGGCTTCTCGCTCTGCGCCGAAGTCCGTCGCAGGCATCGCCGCGCTGGGACGCCCCTTCAGCGGCGGCTCTCCACGAAGCAGAATCTTTTGCAGCTTCTTCGGCCAGCCGTCCGGCGGGACGCCCAGAACTCCGGAAAACATTTCCACCACGGAGTTGGGAAACGCTACGTCGTGCTTCTCGTCGAGCCGCAGCACATCCGCCGGAGTCATCTCCTTGGCCATCAGGAAGAGCGTCATGTCGCCGACCACCTTGCTGGAAGGCGTCACCTTCACGATGTCTCCGAAAAGCCGGTTTACCTCCGCGTACATCCGCTCCACCTCACGCCACCGGTGGCCGAGTCCCATGGCTGCCGCTTGCTCGCGAAGATTGGTGTATTGCCCGCCCGGAATTTCGTGCTCGTAGAGGCGCGCCGAACCCGATTTCGGCCCGGAATCGAATGGCAGGTAATACGTGCGGACCTTTTCCCAGTAGTCCGAGCATTCGTTCAGAACGGCGAGGTCGAGTTGCGTGTCTCGGGGAGTGTTGCGCAGCGACGCGACGATCGCGTTCAAATTCGGCTGGCTGGTACCCCCGCTCATCGCCGCCACCGCGCCGTCGGCGACATCCACTCCCGCGTCCGACGCCTTCAGCACGGAAGCCGCATTGATCCCGCTCGTATCGTGCGTGTGGAAGTGAATCGGCAAACCGATTTCCTCGCGCAGATGCTTCACGAGCTCCTGCGCCGCATACGGCCTGCACAATCCCGCCATGTCCTTGATCGCCAGAAAGTGCGCGCCGATTTTCTCCAGCTGCCTCGCCAGCGAAACGTAATATTTGAGCGAGTATCGCGGCCGCGATTTATCCAGGATGTCGCCCGTGTAACAAATCGCCGCTTCGCATACCGCGCCCGTTTCCAGTACCGCATCGAGCGACACGCGCATGTTTTCGATGGAGTTCAGCGAATCGAACACCCGGAAAATGTCCATCCCTTGCGCGTGAGCTTCGCGCACAAATTCGCGGATCACGTTGTCCGGATAGGACGCATACCCCACGGCGTTCGCTCCGCGCAAAAGCATCTGGAAACAAATGTTGGGAATCAGGGTTCGCAATTCGCGAAGCCGCTGCCACGGATCTTCGTGCAGGAACCTCATCGCCGAATCGAACGTCGCGCCGCCCCACATTTCCAGGCTGAACAAATTCGCCAGCCGGTGCGCCACCGCGGGCGCCGCGGCCAGCAGGTCGTGCGTCCGCACGCGAGTCGCCAGCAAAGATTGGTGCGCGTCGCGAAACGTGGTGTCCGTAATCAGCAGCCGCTTTTCCCTGCGAGCCCACGCGGCAAACTTGCGCGGCCCGAGCCTCTGCAGCAACGGGCGCGTTCCCGGAGCCGGCGGCATTCCGGGCGCCGGCGGCGCCTCCGCTTCCTCACACTGATCCGGCAGCTTCTTCCCTTTGACTTCCGGGTTCCCGTTCAGAATCACGTCACCGAGATACGAAAGCAGCTTGGTCGCGCGGTCGCCCCGCTTCGGAAACCGGAACAGCTCCGGGTGCTCGTCGAGAAAACTCGTGGTGACCTCGCCCGCTTGAAATTTCGCGTGGTTCACCACGTTTTCCACGAACGGAATGTTCGTCTTCACGCCGCGAATCCGGAACTCGCGAAGCGCGCGATCCATGCGCTGGCACGCTTCGGGCAAATCCGCGCCCCAGGCCGTCACTTTCACCAGCAGCGAATCGTAATAGGGAGCGAGCGTCGCCCCCGCGTAGGCCGTGCCGCCGTCCAGCCGAATGCCGAAGCCCGCCGGCGACCGGTACGTCGAGAGCTTTCCGTAATCCGGCGCGAAATTCTTCTCCGGATCCTCCGTGGTCACCCGGCACTGCAGCGCGGTTCCATGCAGCTCGATTTTTTCCTGCCGCGGCAGAGTCAGCGGCACTTCATGCAGTTTATGGCCCTGCGCAATCAGGATCTGCGAGCGGACGATGTCGATGCCCGTCACCATTTCCGTAACGGTGTGCTCCACTTGAATCCGCGGATTCACTTCGATGAAGTACCATTTCCGCGAATCCACGTCGTACAGAAATTCCACCGTTCCGGCGTTGTGGTATTTCGCTTTGCGCGCCAGTTGCGTCGCGGCGTCGCACAGTTCCCGCCGCGCCGATTCCGGCAGATTCGACGCCGGCGCCACTTCGACCACCTTCTGGTGACGCCGCTGCACCGAGCAGTCCCGCTCGAAAAGATGCAGCAGGTTGCCGTGCTGATCGCCCAGGATCTGCACCTCGATATGACGGGCGCGCGGCAAATATTTCTCCAGGAAAACCGAAGCGTCTCCGAACGCGGACTTCGCTTCGCCCTGTGCCTCTTCCAGCCGCGCTTCGAGCTGCGCCTCCTCCTGCACGACGCGCATCCCGCGTCCGCCGCCGCCCATCGCCGCTTTCACAATCACCGGATAGCCGATTTCTTTCGCGATGCTTCTTGCTTCCGCAATAGACTTGACGGGCTTTTCCGTTCCGGGAAGCACCGGCACGCCGGCGGACACCGCCAGCCTTCGCGCCGCGGTTTTGTCCCCCAACAACTCCAGCAACTCCGGAGTCGGCCCCACAAACGCGATTCCCGCTTTCTTGCACGCTCGCGCCAGCGCCGGATTCTCCGCCAGAAAACCGTACCCGGGATGAATCGCGTCGACGCCCGTTTTCTCCGCGACCGCGATAATTCCCGGAATATCGAGATACGCCTCTACCGGCCCTTTGCCCGCGCCGATCAGGTAAGCCTCGTCGGCCTTGAAGCGGTGCAGCCCAAGCCGGTCCTCCTTCGAATACACCCCCACCGTCCGCAGCCCCAGCTCATTGGCGGCGCGAAAAATGCGAATCGCGATCTCGCTACGGTTCGCCGCGAGCAGTTTGTGGATGGGCCGGTTCTTCATCGTGTGAGCTCGCGCGCGGGCGCGAAGCCCTTCATTGTTTCACGCGTCCCTCGCGCCTCAGAACAGTTTTTTCGATTCGAAGAACACGAAATTTGGATTCGGACGAATGGCACGGGCGGATGGCCTGCTTTACCGGGGCCCGCCAATCAGTTCGACGAAACCGCCGTTTCCGGGCTGAAGGCCCGCAGTTCGCGGACGTTCGCCTGAACTTTGCTCCACAGCTTGCTCTTCCGTTTGATGGCGTAAGCGGCATTTGGATCGTTGAAGAATTGCAATAGTTCGTCGCGCAACTCGGGACTCGTGCCCCGGAAGTCATGCTCGGCCAGCCTGTCGAGAAGCTGCGCCTGAACTTCGTCCTCCATTCCATACTGTCCAGGACCGGTTCGTTCTCCCACGTCAAAGTTGTCGTTCGGCAATGCCAATGCTCCGCCGCCTTGCTCCTTCAGGAGCTTCCGGTAGAAATCGGCGGTGGCATTGAAACTCTCCTGGAACATTTTCTCCGTCTCGGGCGTCGGCGTCTTGAGCTGAAGCACCTTCAGCGGGCCGATCTTGGGCAGCAACTTCCACAAAAAAGCCAGGAATTTTTCCCCGGCCGTGGGCCTCCGGTAGTCCTTGCCCCATTCCTTCTCGAAATTGGACCGCTTCAGGTTGTAAAGAAATCTTCTCTTCGTAATGCCCGGCAGGTCTTTCTTGATCTCATCTTCTTTCAGGCTCCAGGCCACTCGCGTCGCCTTGGGAATGAGCTGGCTGACGTCATGCCGGTACGAGTTGAGAGCTTTCTGCTCGTCGAGCAGCACGTCGCTCAGTTCCAGTCCGTAAGTCTCCCGGAAGGCCCTTTCCAGCAGTTCCTGCGAAACCGCGAACCCGATGAAGTCGTGATAGCTCTGCGGCGCGTAACGCCCTTTCGCCACTTCCAGCACGTCGAATCCGAATTCCGTCTTGATGTGCGCCAGCTTGTCCTGTTCGTACGTCACAAAGCTTCCGTATTTCTTGTCCAGCTTCGGATAAAGCACCGGCACGGCGCGGTTGGTGCCGATGCGATGGCCCTCGTTATCGGAAGCGTAATGCGCCAGCGCTCCCAGCGCGAAGGCATACTCGTCCACGTCTTTGGAATCGCGAATCAGCGCGAGGATAAAATCTCCGCTGCGCACGTAGTGCGTCAAATCCGTAAAAAAATGGCTTCCGTGCGGGTAGTAGCCCAGGTCCTGAATGATGGCGCCGCCATAGGCATACGCCTGCGCTTTGGTCACTTCCTCGGGAGTCGTGTTCGGGAATCGCTTCAGCAGCGCCGGCTTCAGGTTGGTTTCCCAGACCGCGTCGATAACCGCTTCATGGGAGAGCACCGAATAGGCGCGGACCCGGCAGGGCCACAAGCAACAAGCAATCGCTGCACAGACCAGAAGGGCTCGTGACCTCATCGTTTTCGCAAGATAAGAAAATACGGCAATCCACAGGCGGGCAACTGTATTGTAGTCGAATCTTCGCCGAACTCCATCCAGGAACCGCGAAGCCCGGCTTGCCTCCGCGGTCAGTACTTCCGCAAAACGCCGATCACCCGTCCCTGCACCTTCACGTCCACCGCGGGTACGATCATCGGCGCCATTTCCGAATTGGCCGGCTGCAAGCGCACCTTGCCTCCGCCTTCGCGGTACAGCCGCTTCAGCGTGGCTTCCTCGCCGCCCACCAGCGCCACTACGATATCGCCGGCGTTGGCCACCTGCGTCTGCTCGCACACCACAAAGTCGCCGTCCATGATGTGATCCTCGATCATCGAGCTTCCCTTCACCTGCAGGACGAACGAATTTCCGCCGCGCGCAAAGTCGCCCAGTGAAATCGTCTCGCGTTCCTCCACCGCTTCCAGCGGCCGCCCCGCCGCGATTCTGCCCACCAGCGGTAGTTCCTGCACTTTCCGCTCGATCACCTGCTCCTTTACCGGCCGCGGCAGTTGCACGATCTCGATCGACCGGCTCTGGTTGTAGCCGCGCCGGATGAATCCTTTTTTCTCCAGCGTGGTGACGTGCTTGTGCACCGTCGCCAGCGAGGTCAACTTCAGGCCCTTGCCGATCTCTTCAAAGCTCGGGGCGTAGCCGTGCTTGGTCTCGAACGACACCAGGTAATCCAGCACTTCCTTCTGCCGCTTCGTGAGGGCCATCCGTTGCCTCCTCTTCAGGAAACTTTTCCACAGCCACTCTAGGCGAAAAGAAAGCGAATAGTCAAGTGTTGTTTTCGCGCCCTTTGCGGATCCTCGCTCGCGGTTCCCCGGTGCGCGGATGTTATATCTTCCTTATGCCCTCTTCCTCCGCCGGTCCTTCTCCCGGAATCATTGCCGCCGGCGTTTCCGCGATCCTCGCGGGAATCTTCGGCGCGCTCAGCGCCGTCCTCGCCCTCGTGGCCATGCTCGGCATCCAGCGTCTGCCGTCCAATGCCGCGGTGCCGGTCTACGCGAAAACGCTTTCCGAAATCATTTGGGGATTTTTCTTTCTCGCCGCGTGCTTTCTGATCTGGTCCGGTATCGGAATTCTCCGCCTTCGCAAATGGGCGCGCATTTCCCTGTTGGTGTTTGCCGGCATGATGCTGTTCTTCGGCCTCATCGGCTTACTCGTGATTCTCTTTGTGTTCCTTCTCAGTTCCTTGCCTGGTCCGGCGGGAGCCAAAGCTATCCTGCTCGCGGGGCTGGTTCTGATTTACGGCATACCCATCGCTCTTGCTCTTTGGTGGATGATTGCTCTCACGCGGCCGGCGGTCGTAGCTCAGTTCGAAGCAAAAGCCGGCTTCCTTCCGCCTCGCCCCGCACTGCGCTTCAGCAAACCGGGATGTCCGCTGCCGGTTTCCATCGTGGCGTGGTTTCTTCTTTCCACCGTCCTCAGCGTCGTGATCGTTCCTTTTCTTCCGTTCCAGCTGCCCGTCGTTTTCTTCGGACGCTTGTTTGTCGGTCCGCCGGCAATGGCGTTATTCCTCGGACAGTTTCTCCTCATCGCCGCGGCAGGCGCAGGACTTCTCCGCCTGTGGCGCTGGAGTTTTCCCGTAACGGTAGGCCTTCAACTTCTCTACATCGCCAACGGCCTGGTTACATTTCTTTCGCCGAATTATGCGGAACACGTGCGCGCCATCGTGAACCAGATGCAGATACCTGCCGCCCCCGCCGGCGTGCCCGATTTTCTCCCGTACACGCGTTACTTCGCCTGGATCGGCCTGCTCGTTCCCACTGCCTGCGTCGTTGCTCTGCTCTACTCGCGGGAAGCATTCTACGCGGCCGCCGCCGCTCCGCCGCCGGCTTCCGCGCCTTCCACCCAAACCTGATCGACACAAAGCGCTGTTATCGCCCTGGCTACCGCGCATCCCATTCCATCGCCTTGTGTTATTCTTTGTACGGGTATTTTGGCGGTTCGTTTTCAGTTTCCCATTCGCTCGCCGTTCCGCCTCAGCCGGCCAATCCAAGGAGCAGTTTGACCGGCAGCCGGGCCGCGCCTCGTCCATGTGAATAAGCGGCTCGCGCGAAGTGTTCAGGGAGACCTTCACTAGCATGGCTACGATTACCGATATACCGCTGCCGAAGCACAAGCGCGAAGTCATCGATCATGCCATCATCCGTTTTGCCGGCGACTCCGGCGACGGCATGCAGATCACCGGCAGCCAGTTCACCAATACCGTCGCTCTGTACGGCAACGACATCGCCACGTTCCCGGATTATCCCGCGGAGATTCGCGCTCCCGCCGGCACGCTTCCCGGCGTCAGCGGTTACCAATTGCACTTTTCCTCGAGCGAGGTGTACACGCCCGGCGACGCCGTGGACGTGCTCATCGCCATGAATCCCGCCGCGCTTAAGATGAACGTAGCCGACCTCAAGGCCAATGGCATCCTCATCGTCAATTCCGACGCCTTCGCCGAAACCGATTTGCGCAAGGCGCAAATGACTTCCAACCCTCTCGAGGACCACTCTCTCGACAAGTTTCGCGTCTTTCCTGTCGAACTCGAGCGCCTCACCAAGACCGCCCTCGATCACCTTGGCCTCGACGCCAAGTCCATGAGCCGCTGCAAGAACTTCTTCGCCCTCGGTATGTGCTATTGGCTCTACAACCGGCCCATGGATTCCACGGTCCGTTGGATCGAAGACAAGTTCGCCAAGAAGCCGCTGCTCGTCGAAGCCAACAAGCTGGCCATGAAAGCCGGCTATTCTTACTGCGAAGCCACTGAAGCGTTCCAGATCAGCTACGAAATTCCGCCGGCGCAGCTCGCGCCCGGCATTTATCGGAATCTCAGCGGCAATCAGGCTCTGGCCCTCGGCTTCATCACCGCTTCCCAAAAGTCCGGCCTTCGCCTCTTTCAGGGCAGCTATCCCATCACGCCGGCTTCCGACATTCTTCATGAACTGTCCCAGTACAAAGATTTCGGCGTCATGACTTTTCAGGCTGAAGACGAAATCGCCGCCATCACTTCCGCGATCGGCGCGGCCTACGCCGGCGCCCTCGCCATTACCACCACTTCCGGTCCCGGCATGGCGCTCAAGACCGAGGCTCTCGGCCTCGCCGTCGCCGTCGAATTGCCTCTCGTCGTTTGCGATATTCAGCGCGGCGGCCCGTCCACCGGTTTGCCCACGAAAACCGAGCAGGCCGACTTGCTCCAGGCTCTCTTCGGCCGCAACTCCGAAGCTCCGATTCCCGTCATCGCCGCGGCCACGCCCAGCGACTGCTTCTGGGCCGCTCTCGAAGCCAGCCGCATCGCCGTCAAGTACATGGTTCCCGTGATTCTTCTCTCCGACGGCTATCTTGCCAATGGCGCCGAGCCCTGGCGCATTCCCAGCGTCGAAGAAATTCCTGACATCCCCGTCAAGTTCGTCACCGACTCTGTCGATTTCAAGCCCTACCGCCGCGATCCGCAGACCCTCTCGCGTCCCTGGGCCGTTCCCGGCACGCCCGGACTCGAGCACCGCATCGGCGGCCTCGAAAAGCAGGACGTCTCCGGCAACATCAATTACGAACCGCTCAACCACGAGAAAATGGTTCGCCTCCGTGCCGCCAAAGTCGAAGCCGTCGCGCAGGATATTCCCCTGGCGGAGCCTGCCGGTGATCCCGAAGGTGATTTGCTCATCGTAGCTTGGGGCTCCACGCACGGCGCGATTACCGCCGCGGTCAATGCGCAGCGCGAAAAGCTCGGCAGCCGCCGCAGGATCGGGCACGTCCATCTGCGCCACTTGAATCCGCTTCCGTCGAACCTCGGCGAGGTGCTGAAGCGGTACAAAAAGATTCTCGTCCCTGAGCTGAACATGGGTCAGTTACTTTGGCTCTTGCGCGCCAAGTTTCTGGTGAACGCCACCGGCCTGAACAAAATTCAGGGCCGCCCGTTCAAGCAATCCGAGCTCGAACAGAAAATCTCCGAGCTTCTCTCGTGATCCCGCGGGTGTCATTCCGAGCGAAGCGAGGAATCTGTTGCTTGATGGAAGCGCTGACGAGGTTGCAGAAAGGAATCGCAGTCTAATGGCTTCGACCACAATTCCCGTCCTTACCAAAAAAGACTTTCAGACCGACCAGGAAGTCCGCTGGTGCCCCGGTTGCGGTGACTACGCCATTCTTTCGGCCGTCCAGTCCGTCTTCCCGGAGCTCGGCATCAAGCGCGAGAATTTCGTCGTCATCAGCGGCATCGGCTGCTCTTCGCGTTTTCCGTATTACATGAACACTTTCGGCTTCCACACCATCCACGGCCGCGCGCCCGCGGTCGCCACCGGCCTCAAAGCCATTCGTCCCGATCTCGAAGTCTGGGTCGCCACCGGCGACGGCGATGCCCTCTCCATCGGCGGCAATCACACCATCCACATGCTTCGCCGCAACGTCGGCCTCAAAGTTCTGCTCTTTAACAACCGCATCTACGGCCTCACCAAAGGCCAGTATTCGCCCACTTCCGAATTCAACAAGAAAACCAAGTCCACTCCCTACGGCTCCGTCGACCGTCCCTTCAATCCCGTCTCTCTCGCCATCGGCGCCGAAGCCACCTTCGTCGCCCGCTCCGTTGACGTCTTCCAGGCGCACCTCAAGGACACTCTCAAGCAAGCCGCCGCGCACAAAGGTTCCGCCTTCATCGAGATCCTTCAGAACTGCAACATCTTCAACGATGGCGCCTGGGTCGGCCTCACCGAACGCGATGCCCGCAGCGAGCACGTCCTTCAGCTCGAACACGGCAAACCGCTCATTTTCGGCAAGAATCGCGACAAGGGCATTCGCCGCAAGGCCGATGGCGACATCGAAGTCGTCCCGCTCGGCAACGGTATCTCCGAATCCGACCTGGTCATCCACGACGCGCACCATCCGCGTCCTTCCTACGCCTTCTTGCTCTCCCACATGGAGCACCGCGAAGGCTTCCCCACTCCCATCGGCGTTTTCCGCGCCTGGGACGACCTTCCCCGCTACGAAGACGTCATGAACCGCCAGATTGCCGACGTCCTCGCCAAGCGCGGCCCCGGCAATCTCGACAAGCTCCTGCGCTCCGGCGACACCTGGCAAGTCCGCTAGCGTCCCAAATGTGGCGGCGGCCTGCCTGCCGCAGGCAGGGTTCTTTAGACCGGCAGCTTTTCTACTCGAACCGCAGCGCTTCCATCGGATCCACTGCCGCAGCGCGCCGCGCCGGCACCAGGCACGCCACCGCCGCGGCCGCCATCAGCACCAGCGTCACGCTGGCAAGCAGCAGCGGGTCCCGCGAACTTTCCGTCACCCACTTCGTCGCCAGCTTGTTGAACGCCACGCTCAACGCAATTCCCGCCGCCACTCCGCTGCCCAGTTGCAGCGCCGTGGACGACAGCACAATGCGAATCACGTCGCCCGTCTGCGCGCCCAGCGCCATGCGGATTCCGAACTCATTCGTGCGCGCCGCCACCCCATAGGACACCACGCTGTACAATCCCACCGCCGCCAAAGCCAGCGCCAGCACCGAAAAAATCCCGAACAGCGTCGCCACCAGCCGTTGCTGCGCATATTCCTCGAGGCGCTGGATCCACGTCTCCAGGTCCCGCACGCGCATCACCTGCTGCTCCGGATCGATCTTCACAATCTCCGCGCGGATGTCCCGCAACACCGAAAGCGGCGGCACCCGCGTGCGCACCAGGATTTGCGTGAACATCCACATTTGCGCCGTGTACGGCACGTATAACTGCGGCTTGATGGGATTGCGCAACCCGTCGTCGCGAACGTCCGCCACAATACCCACGATCTGAAACCACCCGTCGCTTCCCGCCGCCGTCCGCTGATACGGCGGCTGATCCTTCAGCGCGGGAATTTTCACTTGATGCCCGATCGCGTCGCCGTTTGGCCAGAGCTGCCGCGCCATCGTCTGATTGATCACCGCCAGCGCCGCGCCGCGCATGGTTTCCGCGTGATCCCACAGCCGCCCCTGCGCCAGCGGAATCTTCAGCAGCGAAAAATAATTCGGATCCACGAAGTTCACCAGCACGTCCGGCTTTTCCGCCGCGCTGCTTCCCAGTATCTCGATGTTCTGCCGCCATCCGTTCGAAGGCGGCGTTGCATTCGTCGAAATTCCCGCCGCCGCCACCTGCGGCATCGCCGCGATGCGCGCGCGGATTTGCTCGAAGTATTCCGCCCGGTCTTTCCATTCCACGTGCGTGTTTTCGTGGATGGGAATCGGCACGGACATGGCGTTGTGCGGGTCGTAACCCAGGTTCGCTTTCACCAGCTTGAAAAACCCCTTGCCTGCCGCGCCCGCCGCCGTCAGCATCAACAGCGTCAGCGC
>Ga0209073_10000059_pt1 | contig 14099 bp, 19 predicted proteins | sample GAAS100_FD_187520 | JGI IMG/M metagenome (GOLD analysis project Ga0209073, IMG submission 187520) | Agricultural soil microbial communities from Georgia to study Nitrogen management - GA AS100 (SPAdes) (version 2) | ecosystem: Environmental > Terrestrial > Soil > Agricultural land | place: USA...
TATCTCTGAAAACTTTCTTGCCGCGACGACAGGACAACTTGTGGGGCCGCTAGTCGGCTTGGATTTTGTTGCAAGTTTCTTGGGGGTCTACACACTCCTTATTCCGCATCCCAAGTATTGGTCTGATTCCGCCACGAGCCCGATCCTGCAGCCCGGTCCTTTTGTATTGCAGGATGAAAATGGCAACCCATGCATGAGATTTCGGTGGTGGAGGGTTGGTCCGCTAGGAGACGGCCTGGACGAGAGCGCGCCGATTCTTGAAGGTTGCGACCTGCTTGCTCGTCCCGACTTTTGGCAAACGATTTTGGACTTATGCAAGCCGCCGCTCACATTTGAAGTCAAGATTTCCAGGCGAAAAAAAACCTCCCCATCCTAATTGTTCCGCTCCTCCAAGAAAACGCTTCCGATTCATCTGGGCTTCCGTCCTATGCTCCACTTGCCCTTCCTCGGCAAAACCTGCGCCTAACCGCCCGCTCCCCCTGTCAAGGCTCTCCCGCTTCGCTCCGATGAACGCGAAAGCCACGCGCCCTTGACAGCGCGGACGGCCATGCGCCTTGCCCCGCCACGAAGGGCATTTGCTTTTTATGCGCCGCTGTGTGCGTCGCCTCTGAGAAGCAAAGACCAAACCTACCGAAAGGAGATTTTTCCATGCAGCAAATCAGCAAACAACCTGCCTTCGAGCTAGGCCAGATCGTCGCAACGCCGGGCGCTTTGGCCGCGCTTAAGAAGGCAGGACAACAGCCGGGCGAGTTCCTCACGCGCCATGTCAACCGCGAGTGGGGCGACTTGGACGACGAGGACCGCAAGGAAAACGAATACAGCCTTGAGCACGGATTCCGGCTCTTGAGTGCCTACAAAACAAATGCTGGCGACCGCCTGTGGATTATCACGGAGGCCGACCGCTCAGTGACGACGCTTTTGCTCCCCGAAGAATACTAGGCCCAAAAATTTCTGAGAAAAGGAGACGAATAGAAATGAGCGCAACGATGGCAGCAAGTGGAACGAAAGCAGTCCCGCCTGTGGTTTCCTCGATTCAGGATATTCCGCTGGCGAAAATCCGCGAGTCCAAAACCAATCCGCGCCGCCTGATTGACGAAGCGAAGCTGGCCGAACTCGCGGAGAACATCAGACAACACGGCGTCCTCCAGCCAATTCTTGTGCGTCCGCTTCCCGATGGGGAAGCGGGCACGTATGAGCTTGTGGCCGGAGCACGTCGTTACCGCGCCTCGAAAATCGCGAAGCGCGAAAGCATCCCCGCGACCGTGCGCGAATTGACCGACGCGCAGGCTCTTGAACTACAAGTCATCGAGAACGTCCAGCGAGTCGACGTGCATCCGCTCGATGAGGCGCAGGGTTATGCAGCCCTGATTCAACTGGAACCGAACACCTACACCGTGGAAAGCATTGCGACCCGCGTTGGCAGGTCGCCCGCTTATGTCAGCGGCAGACTGCGCTTGATTCAACTCATTACCGAAGCGAAGCAAGCGTTTTATGAGGACAAGCTGACCGTCGCCCATGCGTTCGAGGTCGCAAGGCTTCAACCGAATGACCAGCGCCGCGCCTTGCAGGAATGCTTCCCGCATCATCGGAACGCCGGAGCCGTCCTCAAAGACAAGCACGCGGAACCAACGGTGACGGTGCGCGAGCTACGCGGATGGATTGCTCGGGAAATCCATCTTGACCTCACGAACGCGCCGTTTGACCCGCACGACGAAAAGCTATTGCCAGCGGCAGGAGCGTGCTCCCGTTGCCCGAAGCAGTCGGGCAGCAACCCGCTCTTGTTCCCCGAAATCCCGCGAAAAGCATCCATTTGCACCGACAGGGAGTGCTACCGAGCGAAGGTAGAAGCTCTCGTACAAATTCAGGTGAAGCCGCTCGTGGAGAAAGGCGAGAAGCCTCTGCGCGTCTCGCAGGCTCCCGCATGGCAGGCGAACGGCCACGCCAAAGAGGTGCTCTTTGAAGGGCAGTACCGAAAAGCCAAAGCAAAAGGGGAATGCCCCAACACGAAAGCGGCCGTTCTCATCGACGGCAAGGGTGCTGGCGGCATTTTCTATCTTTGCCAAGCCGAGAAGTGCGACGTTCACAACCGCGTGACCCGGTATCAGCCGACTCCGCAGGAGCAAGCCCAACGCAAGAGGGAAGCTCTTGCGGAGCGCGTCGAAAAGCTGTCGCGAGTCCGCATCCTCGAAGCCATCCGCAAGAAGCTGCCGGACGCTTTCTCCCGGCCAGACTTGGAGATGGTCGCCCTCGACTACTTCCGGCGCTTGGGCCACGACAATCACCGCCGCATTTCCAAGCTCTGCGCTTGGGAAGAGAAGAAGGGCAAAGCCTCATGGGGCGGTGAAACCGTGGACTACGAGAAGATTGCGGCGGCTGCCGTGGGAGCCATGAAAGCAGCCGACCTTAGCCGCTTCCTCGTTGTCTGCGCTCTCGTTTCCGACCTGTATTGTCCCGGCTACAACCCGAGGCAACTACTTGAGAAGGACTCGAACCTCGCACGCACAGCAGCGCGTTACAAGGTAGAGGCCGCAAAGGTAGCCGCAGCCGTCCGGAAGGAACTGGCGAGGCCAAAAAGCAAAGAAAAAGACGAAAACAAACTAGCCAAGAAGCCAACACAAATATCCAAGTCGTAAGGGATTGAAACAAAGTACGGCATCTCAAAGGGAACAGGGGGCCGCGCTACCGAACGCGGCCCCCCTGTTCTTGGAACCGCCGTCTGCACGAGGGCTCTGGCTCGCCACGCTTGCGGCTTCTCTACCCGTTGAAAACATACTGCGAGTATGATCCTCGTGCGTGGGATACGTTGGATCACAGCCCCATGGCAATCCAGAGAGTTACGCCTGCGAATGCACCGGCTCTAGCGTTCGCCGCTACAATTTGGATATTGTGTATAAACGGTTAATCGCGGGTTGGACCTGCCACTTTCGCCGTCAGCACACCTAGAGTAGACTTCTGAGAAACAGTATGCCGACGAGCCACTACAATCCACGGGGCATGTGGGCGAGCGAGGCGAGGGCCCACTGGCAGAAGTACCGCCCGAAAATGTACGCGGAACTGGAGAAGAGCGGCCAGTTGGAGGAGCGGCTGAAGAACGCGGTGGAGCGGGCGAAGGACCAAGCAACGGCGTTCCTGCAGAGCGGAATGAGCCCGCTCGAAGCGCAGAGCGAAGCAAAGAGGCAACACCTGTTTTTGCCCGGCGAGGAAGACGAGCTGGACGAGGGCTTCGGCCCGATGAGAACGCCCGACCCGGCCAGCTTGATTACTGTCCCTGGGCCGAATGTCAGTCGCAGAAAGAAGGGCAGGAAACTTTAAGCCTGATTCTCTCCTGAGTTTTGCTACACTCACCGCATGGATTCGAAGCGCGATCGGCCGGCTCTCCGGAAGCTACTACAGATGGTGGTAGAACTCGGGAAACAGAAGGCCGCAGAGGCAAAGGGCCCACAGAAACCCGTCCGCGAAGTAGCGGCGCCCGAAATAGCCGAGTCTGCCGAATGCTCTCCGCGACCTGCCCACGACTTCAAAGCGCCTCCACTAAGATAGCGTTGTCTGCAAAGACGAGCGCCAACGTCGGCCCCAGAAAGTTTTGAGCTATGGGGATAGCAGAGAGGCATTTTTTGCCTCTGCAAGTGCTTTGGTTTCGATAATCTGCGAGGGGGTTTTTGCCTCATTGAGACCATTCCGGCGATTTCGCTGCAATTCGGTCTTTGCGGCGCGCGCGTGCTCCTGAGTCCGGTACTTCCGTGGCCGTCCACCTTGGCGGATCGCTGGCCGTTCAGCATCTCCCCGGCATTCCCGCGAGCACCACACTCCGGCCTCATCCTTGCGCGTGTACCGAACTGGTCCAAGAAGCTTGCCGCACTTGTCGCAGGCTTCCGTGACGTAGCAGCCAGTCTTGTCGAGAATCGTGTTTCTCTGTTCCGCAGTCAAAAGCATCATGGCACCTCTGGGTCTTCTTGCTTCATCGCTTCCTCCTTTCCAGACTCGCCGGCCAACCGCTCAAACTCCCTGGCCACGCGATTTCTAAACCTTAGAATCGCCTCCACCCAGGCCGCCTCGCTTGGTTCTCGCGCAGCGTAGGCCCGCAATGCTCGTTCTTCCCGCTCTGGCACGGCGATCAGATCGAGCACGTCTTCCGCAGTGTGGCCGTTGCGGAGGAGCGCGCAGAGTCCCTTCGCTTCCGTGAGGGCAGAGTGTCCGATGGAGAATGCGTCATCAGCGCTTTGAGTCTCTAACTCCCCGGGAGCAAGAGGTAATTCTCATGGTCGTTTCTGGCATGCTCAATAAGCAGATTTCCGACAAACTAAGAACATCGGAAAACACCGTTAAAGTTCATCGAGGTCGAGCAATGAAGAAGATGCAAGCGCAATCTGTTCCCGACCTCGTAAGGATGATTGGGCAGCTGAAAGACCTCTCCGAAGGGCCGTACTAAACGAAAGTATTACGCCGCGTTCACCTTTGGCCAATAGATTTCTTCGTTTCAGGACAATAACCTAGCGCGCAGTGGGGTCTTTCTCCGCAAGCCAGTACGCCGCGAAGCCCCACTCAACGCCGTACACGCGGGGGCTGCAACAGAACGGCCCCCCGAAATGGGGAGGATCCCGATGGTCATTACTGGAACATACGATCTGTACCTCGTTGCCCTGTCCATCCTGGTCGCTGGCTTCGCGTCTTACACGGCCCTGGATCTCGGCGGACGCGTGGCGCCGGCCCCAGGACCCACGCACCGCATCTGGCTGGCGGCGGCCGCGCTCATCTTGGGAGGCGGCATATGGTCGATGCACTTCGTTGCCATGCTCGCCTTCGTGCTGCCGATGCCGATGTCCTACGATGTCGGCTTGACCGTCCTTTCCCTCATTCTGGCGATCTTGGCCGCGGGCGGCGGCTTCTACGTCATCAGTCGCCCGGGCGTATCGCGCCCCCGCCTCGTGATCAGCGGCGTCTTCATGGGCATCGCCATTTCCGGCATGCACTACACCGGCATGGCGGCCATGCGGGGGCCCGTCGAATTGAGCTACCTCCCCCTGTGGTTCGCGCTCTCCGTGATCATCGCGATCGGCGCGGCGACGGTGTCGCTGTGGCTGGCTTACCGAACCACGGAGGCTGGGCAGAAGCTCGCCGCCGCCATCGTCATGGCCATCGCCATTTCCGGCATGCACTACACCGGACAGCGGGCCACCGTCTTCACCGCTCACGCCACTCTGGAGGATCCGCACGAGGGCGGGACCCTCGACCGGAACGCCCTGGCGCTGGCGGTCGCCGGTATCACGCTCGCCGATCTAGTCGCCCTGTTCGCCTCCGTGTCCAGGCGCAAGCGCGCTGACGAGGCGATGCGTCAGACGCAGGCGGATCTTGCCCATATCCAACGGGTCACCACCATGGGAGAGCTGGCGGCCTCGATTTCACATGAAGTCATGCAGCCGATCGGGGCGGTAGTCACCAATGCCCAGACGGCCTTGCGCTGGCTGGGTAACCAGCCGCCAGATCTGGACGAGGTCGGGCAGGCGCTTGGTCGTGCCGTCAAGGACGGGAAGCGTGCGGCCGAGATCGTCGGCCGCATCCGTACCCTCATCAAGAAGGAGCCCCTGCGGAAGGATGCCTTGGACGTCAACGAGGCGATCGTTGAGGTCATTGCCCTGACCCGTGGCGAAGTGATGAAAAACAATGTCTCGGTGCAGACGAAACTCGCGGAGGGCCTACCGCTCATTCAAGGAGACCGAGTCCAACTGCAGCAAGTGATCCTTAACTTGATCAAGAACGCCGTCGAAGCGATGAGCGGTGTCAGCGAAGGGTCGCGCGAGTTGCTGATCGGCACTGCTAAAGATGCATCGGGCAGCGTGCTCGTCGCCGTGCAGGATTCTGGCCCGGGACTGAAGTCGGAGAGTTGTGAACGCCTGTTCGACTCATTCTACACCACCAAGCCTGGCGGCATGGGCATGGGGCTATCGATCTGCCGTTCGATTGTCGAAGCTCACGGGGGACGCATATGGTCCACCCCGAACGGCGGGCCAGGCATCACCGTGCAATTCACTTTGCCGATCAACGATCAAGCCACGGTCCAACAAGCTCGCAACGTGGCCTAAATTCAATGGCTCTTCAGGAGAAGCCGGGGCTGGTCACGATTGTCGATGATGACGAGTCGATCCGAAGCGCACTGAGAGGGTTACTGAAATATGCCGGTTTTCCGGTCCTAGCTTTCGCGTCCGCGGAAGAATTCCTGGAGTCTGGTGAACAGCAGAAGACTGCATGTCTGATCGCTGACTTACGTCTGCCGGGAATTTCAGGTTTGGAGCTTCAATCAAGACTGCGTGCGGATGATCACAAGATTCCAACTATCTTCATCACAGCGACCGGTGATGAAAAGTTACGAATGCAGGCTTTAAGGACTGGAGCAGTGGAGTTTCTGACGAAGCCATTTGACGATCAGGCGCTGCTGGATAGCGTGCGAACAGCACTGGATCGTTGACCTGTTCAGGCATTTGGATTGCGCCTTCTGGGGTTATCGTGGAAGTTGTTAACAGAGTTACGCCAAGCGAAGAGAGTTGCTCAGGGCGAAAATTTGAACAAATCATCGGCGATAGCCCGGCTCTCGAAACCGTGCTCGCGCAGGTCGAGCGGGTGGCGCCGACCGATTCCACCGTGCTGATCTTGGGAGAGACCGGGACAGGCAAGGAGCTGATCGCCCGCGCCATTCACAACATCAGCCCACGCTGTGGACGTCCGTTCATCAAGCTGAATTGCTCTGCTATTCCCTTCGACCTGCTAGAAAGTGAACTGTTTGGACACGAAAAGGGTGCTTTCACCGGAGCCATTGCGCAAAAGATCGGCCGTTTCGAACTGGCCGATACAGGGACACTCTTCCTCGATGAAATAGGGGATATTCCGCTTGCGCTACAACCTAAGTTGTTGCGGGTTCTGCAAGAGCAGGAGTTCGAGCGCGTCGGCAGCGGCCGGACGCATCGCGTTAGCGTACGTCTCCTCGCGGCAACACATCGAGACCTGGCGGAGATGGTCAACGCGAAGGAATTTCGCGGCGATCTCTACTACCGCCTAAATGTTTTTCCTGTTGTGCTGCCACCGCTCCGGGAGCGCCGCCAGGACATTCCACAATTGGTATTCCATTTTGTCGAGATTTTTGCCCGACGGATGGGCAAGGAAGTTAATCGCATCCCCAACGAAACTCTGGATGCGTTTATCGCTTACTCTTGGCCTGGGAATGTACGAGAACTTCAGAACTTGATTGAACGAGCGGTGATCTTGTCCAACGACGGCGTGCTGCCTAACACGTTACCTGCAGAGCCTGCAGCGGTAACCCGCACAGTTCCCGGTTACACGACGCTCAAGGACACCGAACGCTCCCTAATCTTGAGGACGCTGGAGGCAGCGGGCTGGGTCATCGGTGGAGCGAACGGTGCAGCGGCAAGGTTGGGCGTGAAACGCACCACCCTGATTGCCAAAATGAAGAGGCTGGGGATCTCGCGACCGGTGCGGCGGATTATCCAAGAAGCTGACGCCACGGAGTCAGAGACCTCTGTCGCATCGTAACCTAACGATTGCGCGATCCATTCTTTTCATTCCACTCTGCCAACTGCGGCCGACTGAGGTAGATTTTCTTCCGCCAGAAGCTACTGATTTTGACGCCACAATTCGGGAGGGGGCGTGCTAGGCGGTTTCAGTTTCGTCATGAATATCGCGTCTCTCGAAGCAGAGTCCTACGACATAGCGCCTGGCTGTGTTCTTAGGCGAGCCTCGAAAGGCGAAGGCGCACACATCAAGGCGAAGCTGGAACTCTTCTATGCAATCGAGGGAATGCCGGATTTGAGCGGGGCTGTTTGGGAGAAAAAACTTCACGCATCCAATTCAATCGAGATGCTTCCCCCAAAAGAGTGGCGCTACTTTGTAATAGGATTTGAAGCTGGCAACGGCCCCATAGAGGATCTGCAACGAGCTTTTGACGTTGCCGCTTGCGAACTAGAGATCGGCTTTACTTTCTGTCGGTTAGCGGAAAACAACCAAGCGCTTGCATTGCTTTGGCGTCCGGACCATGTATTCCATACTTTGGCAGCAGGCAGATTTGACGAGAGTTTTTTCGTCAAGGTGGCCTCCTCGGACGTAGAGGAGATCGTCTCGCTTTATTCTCTGTGGGGAAGCTGTGACCGCGGGACACTAGCGATAGCATCTCAGCTCGTAACCCTCAAGAGTCTTCCTTACCTATCTCCGCTGAGGTTCTTGGGATATTTTGCGCTCCTCGAGTCACTCCTTACCCACGCGCCTAAGCCGGAGGACCGATACGATTCCATCATCCGCCAAGTGAAAAAGAAGCTGGCTCTACTCGATGCGCGTTGGACGTCTAAGATTGACTACAGATCTTTTGCGGGTTTAACTCCTGAACACGTTTGGGCCAAGATGTACGAATACCGAAGCGCCGTGGCCCATGGTGGGACGCCAGATTTCTCCGGGAGCTTGAAGTCGCTGGGAAGCCCGGAGTGTGCTCTTGCCCTTATCAAGAACACTTTGAAGGCGGTGATTCGGCAGTCCCTTGCTGAGCCTCAACTTTTGCGCGACCTACGCGAGTGTTGACTTTGTATTCTTGACTATGCCCACCGAGGTCATCGGCGAATTTGGCACGCCTGGAGCCAGTCGGGAATGGCTCTCGGCACAAGCCACACTTGCCGTTCGGCATCTCATCAAGACCTGTGGGCCGCCCCCACCCGAAATGGACCTCGAAGTCCAGTGGCAGGAGCACGAGCTTGGCGGGTATCCCGTGATTGTTCTCACCTGGGAAGATGCCATGCGCGGAGCGCCGGCAAGGTACCTCAACAAGTGTGAGGCGGCCCTCTTCGAGTTTGAATACGGCGAGCCAATGCCGTACGGATCTTTCTGGGACGATGACGACGAGACAGAAAGCGTGGACGAACGGGACGACGAAGAGGAGTAGCGTTGTCTGCAAAGACGAGCGCCAACGTCGGCCCCAGAAAGTTTTGAGCTATGGGGATAGCAGAGAGGCATTTTTTGCCTCTGCAAGTGCTTTGGTTTCGATAATCTGCGAGGGGGTTTTTGCCTCATTGAGACCATTCCGGCGATTTCGCTGCAATTCGGTCTTTGCGGCGCGCGCGTGCTCCTGAGTCCGGTACTTCCGTGGCCGTCCACCTTGGCGGATCGCTGGCCGTTCAGCATCTCCCCGGCATTCCCGCGAGCACCACACTCCGGCCTCATCCTTGCGCGTGTACCGAACTGGTCCAAGAAGCTTGCCGCACTTGTCGCAGGCTTCCGTGACATAGCAGCCGGTCTTGTCGAGAATCGTGTTCCTCTGTTCGGCAGTCAGGTGCATTTCATCACGCTCCAAGTTTGGTTGGTGCTGCCATCGCTTCCTCCTTTCCCGCGTCGACGGCCAGCCGCTCAAACTCCCTGGCCACTCGACTTCTAAACCTTAAAATCGACTCCACCCATGCCGCCTCGCTCGGTTCTCGCGCAGCGTAGGCCCGCAATGCTCGTTCTTCCCGCTCTGGCACGGCGATCAGATCGAGCACGTCTTCCGCAGTGTGGCCGTTGCGGAGGAGCGCGCAGAGTCCCTTCGCCTCTGTGAGGGCAGAGTGTCCGATGGCGACTGCGTCATACATGCCCTACTTCTCGAGCTCCACTACCCGGGCTTTGTAGTCGATCCGCACGGACGAGAATTGCCGGAGTGTGTCTTCGCCGAGGAAGCCGTCAACTCGCTCTCCCGCGTCTTTGGAAATATCCGACAAGTCGGCTACGCAGAGCTTCTGGTCAGGAATCTTCCCATCGCCTAAGTTCACGCGGGTGTGGACCACGATGCAGCCGCTCATCCCAACGCGGCGAACTTTATCGGCCTTGAATCGAAGCGGCGCGGAACGCATGTCCACAAACGACACGTTCGAGCCCGTGTCGAGCAGAAATACCCCGGATTTGCCGTTCAACTGGCCGTCGAGCAGGATCAGGCCGTTTGCGGAATGGAAGGGAACGTGTAAAGCGCGAGGGTGATCTTGCGCCCAGGCTACGACGACGCAAGAAAGAAGCAACACGAGTATGGCGAGAAGCGTTTTACCCATTTCAGTTCACGCTTTCTCGGTTGCTTTCTAACAGTTTCTAACAATTGGCTTGGGGAGCGGTCAGTAACGCGCTCTAGCGGTGAGACTTAGAAGTGGTGGGATGCAAATTCGATCCCCACCGCCCCTACCAAAAGTCCCGTTGAATCCGTTGGCCTTACTCGCCAAACTCTCCAAAACAGGGCAAAAGGAAGGGGTTTGGAGTGAACCCTTGAAGTGGCACACAAAATTGGGCACAGTTTCCGGGAAAGGAAACACAGGTGGAGAGAAAGAGATACTCCCGGAAATTTCAGCGAATAGCTGTCGCACGGATGGAGACTTGCGAAGATGTCGGTGAGCTCGCGCGAGAACTCGGGGTACGACCGAGGTGCTTGTACAAGTGGCGCAGGAAGCTGGAGATGGTTGAACCAGGACAAGAAGCGTCACGGCCCAGCACACACGCCTCGGCTCACCGCAAGGAAATCCATCGCTTGAAGCAGCTTTTGGCCGAGAAGACCCTGGAAGTGGATTTTTTCAGAGGTGCCTTGCAAAAAGTCGAGGCTCGACGCCAGAAGAGCGGCGAAACTGGCGAGACGGGATCTTCGAGCAGATCCGAGAAGTAATGCTTTTGCAAGGCAGCCTGAGTATCGAGCGCATGTGCCAGTTGGTTCCGGTCAGTCGCAGAAGTTTCTATCGATCGCTGAAAGAGCAGCGACCTGCGGAAGAAGTGACCGAGGTGCGATCGGTCATCCAACAAATTGCCCTGGAGCATCGTCGTCGTTACGGGTATCGACGAATCACCGCGGAGCTCCGCCGCCGAGGAATGCAGGTGAACCACAAACGCGTGGTCCGGATCATGCGGAAAGATAACCTGCTGGCCCTACAACCGAAGTGCTTCAAGGTCACCACGAACTCGAACCACAAGTTCGAGGTTTATCTGAACTTAGCGGCTCGGATGAAACTGAGCGGGATCAATCTCGATGGGGCCGAATTCTTTGCGATAAGTTTCAAACGCCTTCAATACCAACGGGTTATCCTCTAAATTTTCGAGTTCGATGTAGTAATTCACTCCCAGCCTGAGATAGATGGCAAAGATTGTGACCGCCCGATCTTTGAGATTCTCCAGGAGGACTTCTGTGACGTAGGGATCGTTGGAGGCTCTTCCAGAAGCCACGGTCAGACCGCCGCGCACCAAGATACCCGCCTTGCGGCGGTAGTTCTTGACGGCGATCACAAACGCGAGGATAGCGATGCTGAGAGAAGTGACCGCAAGGCTGAGCGAGAGTACGGTTGGCAGCGGCCAGGGCATGGATCTGAACCACCTCAATTAGGTGAAGCTCGGCTTGACTACAGGTTACCCTGAACGGGCCCACGCCGCCCGCCGTAAAAGCCTCAACTTCGTAGGCCTGCCCAAGGAACCACCCGGCCATCTCCTTGTGTAAACACACGCCGAATCCTACCCACCGCTGCGGCCCTGGTCGCCTCCCCCACCGCTCCCTGACGCCTAGGATTCATTGCCCGCGGGTGGCAAAATTCGTCGCGTCTCACAAATGCAGCGGTCGCCCGCCGCCGCTTTTTGCTCAGCCGGCCTTGCTTGCCAAGGCGCGCCGGAACAGGTCAGGCGCCTTTATACGGTCACAGGTCCGCTTGAAATCCTTGGCAGGCCCTTTCCACCGCAACTCGTCAATTGACCTGAACACCGGAACATCGACTCGAAGTGTTGCGAGAGTGCGAAACAGCAGCGCATCGTCCCAGCCACCGAAAAGCGCCTCAGCAAGGGGACGCGCTCTCCGCAACGGCGGATTCCAGTGATGCCAGCCTTTCGGAATATCTTCCAGATGTGGATATTTTGAAAAAACCGCCGCTGCGGCTTTGGCCCCCCATCCCGCGATGCCGGGAAAGCCATCTGCACTGTCACCTACTACAGCTAGATAGTCGGGAATCGAACACGGCTTTGTCCCGAATTTTGCGATGACGCCAGCCTCGTCACGAAGGCTCTCGCGGCGGCGGTCGAGTTGAACGACCCGCGAGCCCACCACACATTGGCTGAGGTCCTTATCGGGCGTGCAGATGATCACTCGCCGGACGCGCTTATCCTTCGCTGCTTTCGCTGCGGCCGAAGCAAGTGCATCGTCGGCCTCGAATTTGACCATTGGCCACACCAGCACTCCCATCGATTGCAGCGCCTTTTCAAGAATTGGAAATTGCGATAGCAGTTCCGGATCTACGCCTTCGCCAGTCTTGTAGTCCCGATAAAGATCGTTGCGAAACGACTCAATCACATGGTCGGTCGCAACTCCGATGTGAGTCGCTCCGCCCTCAATCATCGTGAGAATCGATCCAAGCACGCCGCGGACTGCGCCAACCTCCTGGCCGGAGGCGTTTTGGGACGACGGTACGGCGTAGAAGTAGCGGAACAGTTCGTAGGTGCCGTCAATGAGGTGGATATCCATGAACGCGACTCAGTTAGCAAGCAAAGTTCAAATTGGTTCACTCGCCAGCGGCATCCTCCTTGACCACACTCCGAGGATTTTTGTCCTCGCGAAGGCCGACAAACTTGGAATGGCGAAGACGATCGATTTACGCTTCATACTGCACCTCTTCATGGCATAGGCAGCCAAATCAGACACACTCCTAAAACTTCAGCGGAGTCTCTCGGACGACTCGTTTCTTTTCCATCTGATTTCTCCATGCAAGCCAGACTTCCAGCATGCGGCTCTTGGCTGCGGACGCAGGAAAGGTCTCAATATGACGGCGCCCCTTCTCCCAGGCAGCAGCAAGTTCGTCATACCTCCGCCCCGCCCAATATATGCAAATCTTTAAACGGAGCTGTTTCAGGAGCGGTGCCGCAGGGTAGGCTTCAGATTTTCGAGACCAGAATGTAGCTTTCTGCTCGTCGTTACGAAACCATGCTTGGAAAATTGCAGCCTCCATCAAAAGCTGTTTTTGAAATTCTTGAGACGTATTTCCAAAACGCTCTAGACATCTCTCCAGATTTTGTGCTGCCTGCTCAACGTTGTCGCTGTCATTGTCCGCTAGGTAGGCAATCCAGAAAGCTTGCAGTGTATCGAGTGATTGGTCGGGGATAGCACAGGAGTGAGCGATCCAAGTGCGCTTCAAGCCTCTAGGGCGAACGCCTGAGTTGATTTGCTTGTTTAAGGCAAGGATGCAAAGCAGGCGCCTAGTTTTCATTCTAGAGTTGATAAAGGCCAGTAACCGAGCGCCGTCACTGTACATTCCGTTAACCCGCTGGTAGGGAATCAAGTTGACCGCGGCTACAAAAATAGAGAGGGCGGCGAACAATTGAAGATATTGCCGAATTGTATGGTGTGACCCACCAAGGGGCGTAGCCACGCACAGCCAGGCGCATAATCCAGAAAGAAAGTTTGCAAAAGGGCCAGCTCCAATAAAGACGGCGTACTTCTGACGCAATTTTCGAAGTCGCTGGATACGTATCGCTGCAATGCCGTCGAAGCTGGACATCCGCTGAACTGTAATTTTCAGTCCCTGCATCGACTTGGATAGCGTAAGCGGGCCGATTCTAATCCTCTCAAAATGAAAACCAACAGCAAGGGCTCCCAAGACATGGCCGAGTTCATGGATCGAAATAATCAGGATTAAAGCAAAGAAGCAGACCACGAAGAACATAGCGGGTGTATGTACGCCGGACCCTTGAAACAAGGCATCTGCCGTAGTTCCGACATACCTGAATATCCTTGCTACGGCCGGATTGCTGTCATTGAGCACAACGAAAACAGGGACGAGCAATGAAACTGCAACAAGGGGAAGACCGACAATCAAAAGCGCTTGACGCCAGGTCAACCTGTCCCATCGAGATTTCTCAGGGAGAGGAGACTCTAAATCCAAGATTGGCGTCGGAGACCTAGCGGCTGAGCGATTCATCTATCCAAACCTTTCGAGCGTGCCTCCTTGGCGGATTGGGCCCGGGATCTTCATAGAGAAATTGGTTTCGATCGTTAATTGCATGCGCACAGATTCGACCCTTTCGGCGCCAGTCGAAAATTGTGTTCGTTGAAACGCCACACCGGCGTGCGA
>Ga0209073_10000063_pt1 | contig 13843 bp, 10 predicted proteins | sample GAAS100_FD_187520 | JGI IMG/M metagenome (GOLD analysis project Ga0209073, IMG submission 187520) | Agricultural soil microbial communities from Georgia to study Nitrogen management - GA AS100 (SPAdes) (version 2) | ecosystem: Environmental > Terrestrial > Soil > Agricultural land | place: USA...
CGGAGATAAAGAACGGTGCCTTGAAGGTGCGCTTCGAGGGAAATTCCGTCGATGGCGATCACGCGCGGCGTTCCGTCGAAGAGGACGGTACCTTCGGCGGTAAAGGCGGCGGGGGACGACGGGCCGGGGAGCGCGGCAACTTCAAGCGTATTCGGGAAGCCGTGTTCGCGGCGGCGAGTTTCCTCTTCCACGGTGAGGCCGCGGGCGGTGGCCATGGCGGGAGCGTTGACGACGTTCACCTTCTCGTCGAGGACCGCGTTGAGCACGCCGGCGAGAACGGCGCTGCGCAGAAGGTGCGTGCCGACTTCGGCGACTTCGCCGGCGTAGCGGATGCGAATGCGTCCGGGCGGCGTGGGCGCGGCCTGCGTGATGAGAGAGCCGAGACGCTCCGCCAATTCGAGATAGGGACGCACGCGGCGGTACTGGTCGGCGGAAAGCGCGGGCAGATTGACCGCGTTGCGGATGATGCCGTCCTTGAGATAGTCGCGGATCTGCACGGCGACTTGCGTGCCGACTTCCTCCTGCGCTTCCTGGGTCGAGCCGGCGATGTGCGGCGTGGCGATGACGTTGGGCAATCCCACCAGCGGAGAATTCTTGGGAGGCTCTTCCAGAAAGACGTCGATGGCGGCGCCGGCGAGGCGGCCGGATTTGAGGGCTTCGGCGAGAGCGGCTTCGTCGATGAGTTCGCCGCGCGCGGCGTTGATGATGCGCGCGGACTTCTTCATCTTCGCGATGGAGCGAGGATTGATCATGTTCTGCGTCGCGGGACTCAGAGCGGTGTGCAGGGAGATGAAGTCGCTTTCCGCCATGAGTTTATCGAGCGAGACGAGCTCGACCTGAAGTTCCTTTGCGGCGGCTTCGCTGATGTAAGGATCGTAGGCGATGACGCGCATGTCGAAGGCTTCGGCGCGGCGGGCCACTTCGCTGCCGATGCGGCCAAGGCCGATGAGGCCAAGCGTCTTGCCGCGAACTTCCGTGCCGGAGGAAGACTTTTCCCAGCGGCCTTCGCGAAGAGCAGCGTCCATTTTGGGGACACCGCGCGCGAGGGCGAGCATGAGCGCGAAAGTGTGCTCGGCGACGGAGACGGCGTTTCCGCCTGGCGTGCTCATGACCAGAACGCCGCGGCGCGTGGCTTCCTGGAGGTCAATGTTGTCGACGCCGACGCCGGCGCGACCGATGGCGCGCAGCCTGGGCGCCTTGTCGAGCAGGGTGGGAGTGACGCGAGTGGCGCTGCGAACGATCAGGGCTTCGGCGTCCGCGAGTTCCTTATCAATGGTCTCCTTGGTGGTGAGTACGGTATTCAGGCCCGACTGCTTCAGGAGCTCGACGCCACGCTCGCTGATCTTGTCCGCTACGATGACCTTCATGTGACCCTTTCTTCTCTCCCAGCAGAAGCGGCGAGCGGCGACACGAAGGTGAAGTGACGATGAGCCGCAAGACGGTTTCTACTCTCTCGGTGAAACTATCCAAAGTAACGGCGGGAGTCGCGTTCTGTCAAACGAAGGTTTGGGAGCGCGGATCGAGCAGGAAGTTTGAACTGGCGAAGAAGTTGATGAGCACGAAGGGCGGCGAGCGTTGGATGCGTCAGACGAAAGGAAAAATCTGGTTATCAAAATGTGGTTAACAATAACACCCCCACCCCCGGCATTTCGCGTAAGTGCGGAGAATGAAGGACTTAAAGTTCTTTGTTTTGATGCAGTTGTGCAAGTGTTGAAAATGCAGGGGTTAGAAGTTCTCGGCGCGAGGCTGGAATCGGGTCAGGGAGAGGGCTGACGGCGCGGTTGGAAGTCGAGTTCACGGCCTATAATATCACGGTTTATTGGCTTTGTAAATACTAGTACCTGTAATTTCAGGCATACCTGGGGAAAGCGGAAACGAGGTCGGCGAAGGTGCGGGGTTTGAAGCGATGGAAGGATTCTTCGTCGACAAAGACAAAATCATAGTGGACGCGGTTCTGGGCGGCGTTGACGTCCGAGCACCATTGCTTGAGGCGCTCCATCTTTAGGGGAACGTCGAGGTCCTCGAGGCCCTTGGTTTCGACGACGAAAAGTTTGCCAGGGGAGGCTTTGACGATGAAGTCGGGGAAGTAGTTGGTGATTTCGCCCTTGGAATTTACGTAGTCCAGCTTGAACTGAACGGCGAGATAGTTCTTTACGTACGAGATGATGTCCGGGCAGTTTTCGAGGAAACCGGCGAATTCGAGCTCCAGAGGGCTGTCGCCGATAATGCGATTGAAAATGCTTTTCTTGGGGACGATGTAGCCTTGCTCTTTTGCGACGAAGGGGCGGGTTTCGCGGAGCTTGATGGTGTCTTTGATCAGGGCATCGCCGCGACTTTGGATGGTGAGTGCGTTGATGGCGGTCTTGAGGGTTTCCAGCACGGTTCGTGTTGCGACGGGTTCGGAGAGATTGCGCAGGGTGTTCGGGCTTTCGAGATCGACGGGCTTATCGAACAGCTCGTCCTGGACGAATTGCTTGATCTTGGGGTATAGCGCATCGTAGCCACTGACGAGGCGAAGATCTTTCATGATGGTTTGAGCGAAATAGCCGATGACGGAGCGATAGTCGGCGACGCCGGCAGTATCCAGGATGGTGGTGTGGGTGATTTCGCCGGTGGTGACGTCTTTGAAGATGATTTCGCGCTGATCGGCTTCGCTGAAGTGCTGATAGGCGACGCGTTGGTGGGGCAAGTCGCGGACGTCGAGCGAGGCAAGGTTCTTGTATTCGCGATAGACGCGAGGTGAAAGGACGGGGATTTCAATTTCGAGTTTTTCGAGTTCTTCTTCGTCTTTTCCTTCGTCCACTTCGATGACCAACGGCGTTTTAGCGGCGGTGCCTTCGCCCATGGCTTTGCGTTCGAGCAAGACGCCTTCGGCCTGGATGGACTCAACGAATTCCATGAAGGCGTCTGTTCCGACGACGCTGACGTATTCCTCGACGCCGCCCGGATACATTTTGCGTAGGCCGCGACCGAGAGTCTGCTCCGGGAGAATATTGCTTTTTGCCGCGTAGGGGCGCAGGCCGACGATTGTGGTGACGTTGCGGACGTCCCAGCCTTCCTTGAGCATCATGACGGAGACGATGGCTTTGTAAGGGCTTTCGAGCGAGTCGATAGCATTTGCCTGGCCACGGAGTTTGTCGAGTTCTTCCTTATTTTTGCCGGATGCGGATTCGGAAATTTCGCCGTTGTTTTTGGTGTGGATGACGAGGACGTTGCCTTTGAGATCGGGATAGCGGGAATCGAGATATTCAGCGACGTCGTCGCAGTTTTTGGTGTCGTCGGTCATGACGAAGAGGATGGCTTTTTTGCCCAGCTTTTCGTGTTCTTGGTAGGCTTTGCGCCATTCGATGACGCCGAGGTGCAGGTAATCTTCGTATTTTTCGGTGTACTTGGAGCTTTGGCGTTCGGTGAGCTTGGCACGGCTGGGAGCATCGGGAAGGACGGGGTGTTTTACGACGTTTTGGGAGATGGCTTCGACAAGGGGATAGTCCGCGATGGTTTGAACGAAGATTCCGCCGTTGTTGTGGCGGGGGGTGGCGGTCACGTCCACCTGGATGGAGAGAGCGGAGCCTTTTTGCAGAAGGCGGTTGTGGATGTCCTGAATGGATTTGAACCAAGCCATGTTGGGATCGTGGATGTGGTGGGCTTCGTCGTTGAGTACGGCGAGTTCTTCGATGTCGCGAACGATGACGCCGAGGTCTACCTTTGAGTCGGTGGTGGCGCCGGTGGGGCGCTTGCCGAGGAAATAGTCCATGGTGTTTTCGTCATCGGGCGAGGGGATGGATTCATCGCCCGCGTAGACGCGATGGATGTTGGTGAGGAAGATGTTGCCGGTGTGGCGGGTGACACGGACGTCGTCCTGGACATGCAGGGTGAGCTGGAAATCATCGCGCCAGTTGTGGCCGTCAAAGCCGTCGTCAGGCAGGATGGGATCGTCCTTGAGGAAAATGCGGAGGCCCTGAAAATCGCGATAGACGCGGTCGAGGACGATGATGTTGGGAGTGATAACGAGGAAATTGCGGGAGAGGGTTGAATCCGGTTCGTAGGTCTTGTGAAAGAAACTCCAGGCCAGAACGAGAGCGAGTACTTTTGTTTTTCCGGCGCCAGTGGCCATTTTGACGACGAAGCGGCGCCAGGTTTCATCGAACATGCCGGCGGAGATTGCGCCGGAGCTGTCGAAGCGCATGAGGTCGAATTTGTCTTTGACCTTGATGACGTCGTAGAGGTAGACGATCGTTTCGAGAGCTTCGCGCTGGGCGAAATAATACTGGAATTCGGTCATCGAGCCGTCGGCTTGCGGCATGAGATGCGGAGTGTTGAACCACCAGTTGAGGAGGCTGATGCTGGTGGGGGCGGCACCTTTGTAGCCGGAGTCGCGCCAGTCTTTTACTTTTTTGCGAAGCTCGGCGACAAGCGGGGGCATGAGCTTGTCGGAGGTGGTGGCGCGAAGGGCTTCGTCGGCGGGGAACCAGCGGATGGAAGGATCGAGGATGACGAAGGGGGAGGCGGGGAAGTCGGGGTGGAGGGCCATGTCAGAGTTTCTCTCGCGGAGGCGCGGAGACGCGGAGGTGAGAGGAAGGAGACGGAGAAGAGGATTTCTCTCGCGGAGACGCGGCGGCGCGGAGGGGGAGAGGGGAATCTTCGAGGCCGTTGACGGAACGGAATATGCCGTCTTTCATCCAAGCGGCACCGAAGTTGAGGAGGTACCCAAGCTTAAGGCCAGTGAGGCGGAGATAGGTTTGGATTTGCTTGCGGTGGGCGTTGTTGAGGGTTTCGACGGTCTTCAGCTCGATGATCACTTTGCTTTCGACCAGGAGGTCGGCGCGGAAGGCTTCGTCGAAGGTCATGGATTTGTAGATGATCTGGATGGGGACCTGGCGCTCGGTGCGCAAACCTTTCGCGGATAGCTCATAGGCGAGGATGGCTTCGTAGACAGATTCGAGGAGGCCGGGGCCTAGCTGGCGGTGCACTTCGACGGCAGTGTCGATAATGATGGTGCCGATTTCGTTTTCGGTCATGAGGAAACCCCTAAAGAGTGTTCTCTCGCGGAGGCGCGGAGAAGAGGGAAGAGAAGGAATAGATCTGTTTTGGTTCTTCCCTCTGCGTCTCCGCGGCTCTGCGAGAGTCATCTCCTTCGGTTTCATTTCTTGTCCGGGATGTTGATGTCGAGGATGGTCATGGTGTCGTTGCCGAAGATGTCCACGACTTTGACGGCGATTTTGCGGCGGCCGGGGGTGCATTCGTGGAAGACGGAGGTGAGTTCGAGGGAGCGGTCTTTTTTCGTGCGGAAGGATTGCCATTCGTTCTCGAAGACGTAATCGCCGGTCCAGACTTCTTCGTATTCGGGGGAAGAGGAGGAGTTCTCGCGCGGAGGCGCAGAGACGCGGAGAGGAGAATCGGAAGCAGAAGGAACCGAGGATGAGGAAGAGTTCTCTCGCGGAGACGCGGAGGCGCGGAGAGGAGAAGAAGAGGAACTGACTGAGGAAGAAGAGGAACGGGGGATGCGGATGATTTCGCGCTTGGATTCGAAGTTGAAGTCGACGGACCAGTAGTCGATCCAGTCGGTCCATTTCTTGGTGAGGCGTTCGCGGGTGACGACGCCCTTGGCGTCTTTGGAGATTTTTACGATCTGGCCCTTGTCCACGATGATCTTGGTGGACTTGTCTTTCATTTCGGCTTCGACGGAGTTTTGGGCGTCCTGGGAGTAGAAGACGGAGAAGTCGGTTAGCTCGACGGCGACGGTGTTTTTCTTGATGTGAGGTTTGACTTCGATGGCGGCTACGTCGTGGAAGACGACCTGGCCCTTTTCAACGGCGCGCTTATCGAAGACTTCGGCGGGAATGTTTTTGGGAGCGATGTCGATGCCTTTGGCGCGGGCTTCATCGAGGAGGTTGGGAAAGAGGCCCATTTCGAATTCGAAGCCGAGGACGTCGACTCGGGTGATGTGCTTCTGGCGGCATTCGAGGATGATTTCCTCGATGAAGAGGCGGGTGACGGGAAGATTGACGGGGCCGACGGAGACGAGCCGGCCGGATTTCTTGCCGTGGAAGCAGTTGAAGCCTTCGGTTTTTTCGGCGCGGTAGGCGCGGAGGATGAGGGCGACGAATTCGGCTTCTTTTTCTGCGAGCTGCTTTTGCTGTTCGGCCTCGCGGAGGTTGGGATTGAGGCCGACGTAGTGCTGGCGTTCGTATTTGCCGAGGTTGAGGATTTCAAAGGCGCGGTAGTCTTTGCCTTCGGCTTTGAGCTGGCGCTGGACGCCGATCATGCGCTTGCGGGTAGTGTGGATGGCAAATTTGCCGAGGTCTGAGACGATCCATTTGCGGCCCAGCTTTTCGGCGACTGCCGCAGTAGTGCCGGACCCTCCAAAGACATCCGCGACCAGTTCCCCCTCATTAGAAGACGCGCCGATAATGCGTTCGAGTAATGCTTCGGGTTTCTGCGTCGAGTAGCCTGTACTCTCGGGAGACCATAAATCCACAAACTTCGTATCCGTCCACATCGACTGGACTTCCATGCCGGGCATTTCGTCTAAGTATTGCTTGAACCGGGGCTCGCCGTTCTTGGTCCAATAGAGTCGGCCTTCTTTGTCGAGCTTTTCCAGAGTTTCCTGCGAATACCGCCAAGGCTTGGACATTCCGCGCCATTCATAGACCTTATTAACTCCTCGGTGCCCGGTGCAGGACCTGGAAAGAAATTTGCGCCCGGTCTTTTCGTCTACGTATCTGTAGTACGTTTCGATGTACCAGTCCTCGTATGGCATGAATTGCGGATTCCATGTAGGCTGCTCGCTTCGCGAGAAAAAAAGATCGTGTCATGTATAACGCCCATCGTATTTGAGTTGCTATGCCCATGCCTTCTTTTCCAGATCACTTCGCACGCGAATGATGTTTTTCCGAATACTTCATTAAGGACCTGTCTCATTTCGCTGTTGACGCGCCAATCGCAGTGAACGTAGATACTCCCGTCAACCGTAAGTAAATCGCGCATCAAAATGAGCCGCTCGTAAATCATTGCAATGAACGAATCGGTGCCCTTACCCCAGGTGTCGCGGTAGGCGATTTCTTCGAGGATGTTGGGTTTTTTGGTGAAGGTTTCGTCGCCGATTTCGATGTCCATGGAGAAGTCCGCGCCGACATCGAACGGCGGATCGATATAGATGAGCTTGATGCCGCCCTGCTTTTCGATTTCGTCGCGGAGGGGACCGTTTTTGAGGGAGGAAAGAATGAGCTTGTTGTCGCCCCAGATGAGCTTGTTGGTCCAGCCCTTGAGCTGGCGGCCGCGGGAATCGGTTGCGAAGAGTTCGGTCTGGAGCTTGGCGTCTTCGGGCTTTTCGGCGCGCGGCTCGTCGACCTGCTCGATGACCTGAAAGGGGAGGACGATGTTGCAGACTTCGCTGGTTTTGCCGTTCCAGACGAGCTCGACTTCGCGCTTGTCTTCGAAGAGAAGGAAGCGGTAGCGGTCGGGGAGAGGTTTGCCGGCTTCGAGAAGGCGATTGATGTCGCGGATTTCGTTGTCGGTGAGTTTCATCGTGGCCCAAGGCGCCATTCGAGCACAACGCGGCGGAGGCGAGCGTGCGGACGCGTTTGTTATCGAAAGCGGTACGACATCCTACCATCGGCGAGGGGCCGGTGCCATGGAAGATGTTCGGAAAAAGATTGCGGGAGGGCAAAGGCGGAGAGGGGAGTGGGTCTGAAACCAGAGAAAGAATTGGCGTGATTTGACGCGGGCAAGCCGAGGTTGATGGAGCTTTGTTTGGGGAGTGGAGGTCGGCGGAGCACAGGCAGGAATGCCTGTGCCACAGGTTGCCGGAAGAGGTGCGGTTGGCGTTTTGCGGAGAATGGTGGGCGAGGTTACAGCGGTCACAGCCATGAGTGGCTGTGCTACGGAAAGCCTGGAGGAATCGCCGGCGAGACGCCGGCGCTACGAAAAAGGGCAAAGGCGGGAGGGCCGGGAGAAGAATGCAGGAGGCGGCGCGGAGATGGAGGCTCGCGGAGAGTGCTGGGCGAGGTTGCAGCCGGGCACAGCCATGAGTGGCTGTGCTACGGAAAGCCTGGAGGAATCGCCGGCGGGACGCCGGCGCTACGAAAAAGGGCAAAGGCGGGGAGACCGGGAGAAGAATGCAGGAGGCGGTGCAGAGATGGAGGCTCGCGGAGAGTGCTGGGCGAGGTTGCAGCCGGGCACAGCCATGAGTGGCTGTGCTACCGGAAGGCTGGAGGAATCGCCGGCGAGACGCCGGCGCTACGAAAAAGGGCAAAGGCGGGAGGGCCGGGAGAAGAATGCAGGAGGCGGTGCAGAGATGGAGGCTCGCGGAGAGTGCTGGGCGAGGTTGCAGCCGGGCACAGCCATGAGTGGCTGTGCTACGGAAGGCAAAAGCAGATTCCTCGGCCGCAAAAGGCGCGGGCTCGGAATGACAACGGTTGAGTTGAGCCGACGGGTGCCCGGGGCGCGGTTACCAGCCGACTTGGGCCATGCGGTCGAGGATGAGGGTGCTGTAGTAATGCATGTGATCGGGGCGGCGCTTCAAAGGCAGGGGCAGAACGGCGGCGAGCTGAGCGGATTGTTGGCGGTCGACGCTGCGGGCCGAGGAGCGGTAGTAGAAGCGGCAGGCGGACTCCGCGCCGTAGATGCCGGGGCCAAATTCGACGACGTTGAGGTAGAGCTCGAGAATGCGCCGTTTGCCGAGGACCAATTCGGCGACCGGGACGAGGGTGACCTCCGCGCCTTTGCGGAGGAACGAGCGTCCGGTGCCGAAGAACAGGTTTTTGACGAGCTGCTGGGTAATGGTGGAGCCTCCGCGAACGCGGCCACCCTGCATGTCGTCTTCGGCGGCAATCTGTATCGCGTGCCAATCGAATCCATGATGCTGGTAGAAGCGGGCATCTTCCGCGGCGATGACGGCGTGCTGCAAATCGCGCGAAATCTGGTTGAGCGGAACGAATTCGTAGCGCTCGCGATAGGGAGCGCCGTGCATCCAGGCTTGCACGCGGCGCTGCAGGTGCACGGCGGTGGTGGGCGGGTCGATCCAGCGAAAAGCCACCAGAGTGAGCGCGGCAAGGGACCAAAGAAGGGCGAGGGCGAAGAGCAGCCTGCGAAGGAAGGAGCGAAGAAAGCTTCTTTGGGCAGGCGGCGCGGCGGGCGGGGCGAGGGCGGCGGGTTGGTCTGGAGGCTCGGGCACATTTCAGGATAAACGTTTGCAAGGGACTGGCACAGTGGGCGTCGGGAGGAGTTATCCAAAGCGAAAGAGTCCCGATACGCCCGAACCGAGGATTGCGCGGGCGGCTGAGGACGTGAGGGTCGTTCGGGCTCGCGCTTGACTCTTTGGCTCAGGTGGTTCGGGAGCTATGATGGAGGTTCGTCGATCTCAGGAGTTGGGCGCAACGCATGGAGGGATGATTGTGTCGTTAGAAATTACGCAGCGGGAAACGAACGGCATTTATCTGCTGGCGCTGAAAGGACGGCTGGTGCTTGGAGAAGAGGGGCGCGGATTTCGCACGACGCTCGAGAATTTGCTTTCGTCGGGAGCGACGCGAATTGTGCTGAATTTCGAGCAGGTAAATTATGTGGACAGCGCGGGGCTTGGGGCGCTGATCGAGGCGCATCGGAATGCAAAAGTTCGTGGAGCGCATGTGAAGCTGACGAATCTAGGGCCGAACTTCAGGCGGGCGCTGGAGATTGCCGGGTTGCTGACGATCTTTGAGACGGCGCCGGACGAAGCCTCCGCCGTGGCCAGTTTCTGAAGAACCCAATCTTCATTCGATCATTTGAACGACAAGCGCGGACGCGCTCCCATTGGATGTTCAGAGTCCAAGGACAGGGTGGGTGATCCCTTGCCACCACTGCGGATTAATTCGCCAGGCGTATATGGCAACGCTCTGCAAAACGATGATGGGAGGGAGAGCGTAGAGGTATACCTTGTGGATGCGTCCATCAACCATCCAGTCGCGGCAGGCGCCGAGCAAGATCAGAAGATCCAGGGCGGGAAAGAAGAGGTTGTGATTGAAGATGAAATCGAACCGGCCAAAGGCAGCGTCCATGAGATGACAGGTGGCGATGAAAACCAGGCGGCGGTGGAACTCCGGGCGCTTTCTCCAATAGACGGCCAAGGCCACGCACGAGCCGAAGATGATCATGTCGATGAAGGGAACCGAGATGAAGGCGTCCACGCCCTGTTGATGGAGGATCACGGTATCGAAGCGGGCCATGACAACCGCGATTATGGAGCCCAAGGGAACCATGACGGCGGCAAGGGCCACTCCGAACCATCCGATAAGGCGGTGCACGCTGACTTTGCGGATGCGCACGAGCGCCGATTGAAAGACGAAGAAGACGACCCAGCTTGAGAATGCCGCGCCGTGGAACCACAGAAGCAGCGGCCTGGGCGGAGCGGCGTGGAAGAGATTGGCGTCGACCGTGCGGCTGAACCCCGCGATCACCAATGCAGCCATCACCAGAGACATAGAAAAGTAGAAGTAGCGGGTCAGGAAGATCTTGAGGCGATGGGCGGCGCTGACTGGTTTTTCCACGCGAGTGGTTAAAGTTGCGCTTTCCGTGGCCACAGAAATCTCCTCCGTCCCGAAGGCAGTAGATGCGAAGTGTTGGTTAACGCGGGAACCGACAGTGGTGCGATGTTATGCCTGGGAAGCAACGGTTGTAAAGAGCGGTTGGCGCGGAGGTATACTCGGGACATTCGACAGCTTGTCGATATCGGCGGCTTCGCCGAGAAGGAGGTGATCCAGTGAGGTACGGTTTACGTTGACGCAGTAGAGGAGGCGCTTGTGGATCTAGCAAGCGCCTCTCTCCTTTCAGTCTGCACGAGTCGAACTTTCCAAGTTGCTTGCACGATTCGGCTGGCGAAGCTCTGAGAAACTGGACTAGTGGCACAGAGTGCTTCAGCGTCTGACTCCCGCTCGCTCTAACGCCCGCTGAATTTAGTTCCCGGAGCGATATCCGCAGGTTTCCTATTTCTTGCGCTTCGGATGACTCTGCCTAGTATGGAATCTTCCCCTTCGAGAAGGCTTTGAGCTTCCGTAAACGCGGGGTCGGCACGATTCAAGATATTTGCCCAACACAGCAGCATTGCCATCTTTGTCTCGAAGTCGCCTTCAGCCCAAGGACTCGGCTCGTAGACAGGCCGACCGGAATTGTAATGCGCGGAGCCGAAGAGACGGTCCTTGTCAGAGTCGTAGAGCGAATAGTCCGTCTCTCGATACGCAGCATAATCAATTCCAGAGATAATTCGTTCGCGGGCTTCGTCCAGCGTCATACGAAGAAATGTATGCTCACAGCCGGCGGAGTTCCAGCGTCGAATTTGCTAACAATTACCGCTAAGGAGAAGGGTGCTGTTGCTTGGCTAGTTCGGCGCGGAATTCCTGTTCTTTGTCAGAGACGAATTTTTTGTAGCCGGCGGGGTCGATGAAGGGGTTGGCGTTTGCTTGCGACCCTTGAGCGGCGGACTGCTTGAGGCGGGCGTATTTTTCTTCCATGTTGAAGTAAGCGCCGTGGGCGCCGAGGAAAATATCACAGGGGAGCGATTTGAGGACCTGGAACATGCGTTCGTAGTCGCGGGCGATGCGCGGATAGGCGTGATTGTGAACGAGTTTGTAGCCGGGGTTGACGTTGGGGCTGCCGACGATGACGACGTCGTAGGTTTTGCCGGCTTCGGTGAGCTGCATGGTCCAGGTGGTGCAGCCCTTGGTGTGGCCGGGCGTGAGGCGGGCGACGAGCGTGGTGCCGCCGAGGCGGACTTCGTCGCCGTCGTGCAGGACGCGATCGACTTTGGTTGGCGGGTAGAGGAACTCGCGGCGATTGCCGTATTGGAAATCGGCTTTGCCGCCGGATTGGACGACGGGGACGTCAGCATCCATGACCATGTAGCGCGCGGCGGTGATCGCTTTGATTTTGGCGCTGCCGGCGTCGTGATCCCAGTGAGCGTGGCTGATGAGGAGGATTTTGGTGTCCTTGAAGTGGAAGCCGAGCTCTTCGATGCTCGAGGCGATCATGGGGACATTGGCTTCGAGATCGCTGTTGATCAGGATGTTGCCTTGCGGCGTGGCGATGAGATAGCTGGCGAGTCCTTTGCTGCCGACGTAGTAGAGGTTGCCGGCGATACGGAAGGGCGGGAAAGGCTCCGTCCAATCGGGGCTGGCTTGGGCGGATGCATTGCTGGCGAGAAGCAGGCTCACGAATACGGTTACGAAAATGGTTGCTGTGCTCGGCCGCATACGCTCCTCAGCTTTTTCTGAAAAAGGGACTCGATTTGAGCGTCACGAATTATTGCATGCCCTGAGCTGACTGGCGATTCAGCGGTGGCGGAGGCGTAATGATTCCCAGCTGGCGTCGGCGGTCCAGCCGCCGTCGACGGCGAGGGCATGGCCGTTGATGAAGCCGCTTTGGGTTTCGTCGGCGAGGAAGGCGATGGCGGAGGCAATGTCGTCCGGAGAAGCGAAACGTCCCATGGGGACGCGGTTGATGATGTCGGCATCGGTGTAGCCGCCTGAGGCCTGGTCGGCTGCATCCATTTCGGTTTTGACCCAGCCGGGGCAAACGGCGTTGACGCGGACGCCGCGGCCGCCCCATTCGGCGGCGAGGGTTCGCGTCAGGCCGATGAGGCCGTGTTTGGAGGCGTTGTAGGCGGCGCGGTCGGCGATGCCGAGGAGTCCCGCGACGGAAGCAACGTTGATGATGCTGCCGTGACCGGCGGCGAGCATTTTTGCGCCAAAGGCTTTGGCGAGCAGGAACGGCGCGACGAGATTCACTTCCAGAACGCGGCGATAGTCGCTGGCGGAAACAGTTTCGGCGGGAGCGATGAAACTGATGCCGGCGTTGTTGACGAGGACGTCCGCGCGGCCCCAGGTTTCGTAGACGCGCTCGACGAAGGCGGCGACGACGGATTCGTCGGCGATGTTGCCGACGTGGGCGATGACTTCGCCTCCGCGAGATTGAATCGAGTGGATAGTTTCCGAGGGCGCGCGCAGATCGTTGAGGGCCAGGAGGTATCCGCGTTCGGCAAGAACTTCGGACGCGCGGCGGCCGATGCCTCGGGCGGCTCCGGTAATGACGGCTACACGCTTCTCGTGGATCAGAACGACCTCCAATTTCGGCGTCCAGAGTATCCGTGTAGAAGTGCTTGTGCAATTCGTGGCGCGTGCCGCAACATGCTGGCGCTTTTGATTCCCAGTTCGGTTTGCGAGGTGTGCCTTGTTGATGGCCCGTTTTTCGGCGATTGCCGCGATTGGTGTGCTGGTGGTGTCCTGGAGCGTAGCGAAGGCGCAGAAACCGCCAAAGCAAAAGACGCCTCCATCACCAACGGCGCCCACGCAGGCACCGCGGTTCAGCCCGCCGGTGCCGCATGTGAACGCGCCACTGGGGGAAATTCCGCGGATGCCCGGAGACGGGAACGGCGCGTACAAGACGCATGAGTATCGCGATCTGTTCGCGGAGTTGGGGCATTCTCCGGCGGAGAGCCGCGCGAAAATCGAAAAAGCGTTCCAGCAACTTTTTCACGGCGACGGGCAGGAAGAGCGGCTGTATTTCGAAACCGGCGCAAATGCCAACGGCCCGCTGGCGTACATCACGGACTGGGCCAACAACGACGCGCGTACGGAAGGCCTCAGTTACGGGATGATGATCGCGGTGCAACTGAATAAGAAGCGGGAATTCGACGCGATCTGGAATTGGGCGAACACGTACATGCTGGTGACGGACGAGAAGAATCCGTCGGTGGGATACTTCGCGTGGTCGATGAACACGGACGGGACGCCGCGTTCGACCGGGGCAGCGCCGGACGGAGAAGAATATTTTGTGATGGCGCTGTATTTCGCGGCGCATCGCTGGGGAAATGGCG
>Ga0209073_10000065_pt1 | contig 13814 bp, 10 predicted proteins | sample GAAS100_FD_187520 | JGI IMG/M metagenome (GOLD analysis project Ga0209073, IMG submission 187520) | Agricultural soil microbial communities from Georgia to study Nitrogen management - GA AS100 (SPAdes) (version 2) | ecosystem: Environmental > Terrestrial > Soil > Agricultural land | place: USA...
TCGTTTTTTCTGATCTTCCTCGCAGAAAGAGAACCCAAGGACCCTTCGGGGAGAGCCGCTCGATTGTGAAAGAGGCTCGCCGGGGCGAAGCGCCCCGGAAAAAACGTTCCGCGCCGACGCGGGACGCTAGGATGACAACATGGCTGAAAATACGAACATTCCCGCACCGCACCAAGTGACGGTGGAGGTGGGGGGCAGGACCCTGACGTTGGAAACCGGCAAGGTGGCGAAGCAGGCGAACGGCGCGATTGTGGCCAGGTACGGCGATACCGTGGTGCTGAATACGGCGTGTATGGCGCCGAAACCGAACGACAGGGACTTTTTGCCGCTGACCGTGGATTACCGCGAGTATACCTACTCAGCGGGAAAAATTCCGGGAGGATTTTTCAAGAGAGAGGGGCGTCCGACGGAACGCGAGATTCTGGTGTCGCGGCTGACGGACCGGCCGATGCGGCCGCTGTTTCCGGAATCGTGGCGGAATGAAACGCAGATCAACTCGATGGTGCTGTCCGCGGACAGCGAGAATGATCCGGACGTAATCGCGGTTACCGGCGCGGCGGCGGCGGCGTACTGCTCGGATTTGCCGTTTGCGACGCCGATTGCGGCGGTGCGCGTCGGGCTGGTGAACGGACAACTGGTGGCGAATCCCACGGTGGCCGAGCAAAAGACCAGCCTGCTGAACATCGTGATTGCCGGCTCGGAAGACGCCATCGTGATGGTGGAATCGGGCGCGCAGGAAGTGTCCGAGGACACCGTGGTGGAAGCGCTGGAATTCGGGCATGCGCAGATCCGCAAGATCGTGGCGGCGATCAGGGAACTCTACGCGCAGCTGAAGATCGAAAAGGTGAAGGTCGAGCCGTTCCCGTTTGACGAGAGCATTTACAAGGATTTGAAGAAAACGATCGGCGCGGAACTGAAGGACGCGCTGAACACGGAGAAGCATCCGAAAAAGGAAAGCTACCACCTGGTTGACGCGCTGAAAGACCGCCTGGTGGAAGCGATTCCGGAAGAGGAAGAAGAGAAGATCACGCTGACGAAGCGGGCGTTCGACCGGCTGAAGGAAGATATCTTTCGGGATGAAATCCTGAACGCGCGGCGCAGGCCGGACGGGCGGCAATTCGACCAGATCCGCAAGATCACTTGCGAAGTCGGACTGCTGCCGCGAGTGCACGGCTCGGCGTTGTTTACGCGCGGCGAAACGCAGGCGCTGGCAACCTTGACGCTGGGCACGAAAGAAGACATGCAGCGGCTGGACCTGCTGTTCGAGCAAGACACGTTCAAGCGCTTCATGCTGCACTACAATTTTCCGCCGTTCAGCGTCGGCGAAGTGAAGCCGGTGCGCGGACCGGGGCGCCGCGAAATCGGCCACGGGGCGCTGGCGGAGCGCGCACTGATCAACCTGCTACCGCCCGACGTGGATTTCCCGTACGCCATGCGGCTGGTGAGCGACATTCTGGAATCGAACGGCTCGTCTTCCATGGCCACGGTGTGCGGCGGTTCGCTGGCGATGATGGATGCGGGCGTTCCGCTGAAAGCACCGTGCGCGGGAATCGCTATGGGACTGGTGGTCGGCGACGGAGGAAAATATTCGATCCTGACGGACATCGCCGGCGCGGAAGATCACTACGGCGACATGGACTTCAAAGTGGCCGGAACGCGCAGCGGCATCACCGCTCTGCAGATGGACATCAAAGTGACCGGCATCAGCATTCCGATGATGCGGGAAGCGCTGGCGCAGGCCAAGAAAGCGCGGCTCGAGATTCTGGAGATCATGGACGGCACGCTGACGGAAGCGCGCACGGCGATTTCCGCGTACGCTCCGCGGCTGTTCAAACTGACGATTCCCACGGACAAGATCCGCGATCTGATCGGTCCCGGCGGAAAGAAGATCAAGTCCATCATCGAAGCCACCGGCGTGAAGATCGACGTGCACGAAGACGGAACCGTGCACATTTTCTCGACCAGCGGCGCGGGCGGCGACGCCGCGCTGCAAATGGTGCGGGAAGTGACGGCTTCGGCGGAAGTGGGCAAGACCTACCTGGGCAAGGTCGTTCGGCTGGCGGAGTTCGGCGCGTTCGTGGAACTTTTTCCGGGAACCGACGGACTGCTGCACATCAGCGAAATCAGCGATCACCGCGTGCGCGACGTCCGCGACGAGTTGAAACTCGGCGACCAGGTGCTGGTGAAGGTGCTTTCCATCGAGGGCAACAAGATCCGCCTTTCGAGGAAGGCGCTGATCCGCGAAGCTCGCGAAAAACAGCAGCAGAAGAAGGAAACCGCGGCCGGCGAATAGCGCCGTTCCTGCCCCGCACCTCAAAATGACAAGTCCGTAGCAACCTGCTCGCGTGCGAGTTGGCAAAGGCTCTCGAAGAAATTCGGGAGCCTTTTTTGTTCCGGGAGCGCCAAACGATCGGGCGCCGCGCCGCCGGCTCGGCCTTCCGGTCAGGTGGCGAAAAGGGTACCAGCGGCCGGAGGAGGCGCCAAAAACCGCTAGACTCGAGAGAAACAAATCCAAGGAGCCCTCGCGATGTTTTCCAGCCTGGTTCGTGTTCGGCGGATTGCCGTTGTGCCGGCGGTGTTGACGGGCATGCTGGCCTGGTGCCTTCCCGCGCAGGCGCAGTTGGATCAGATTTTGAAGAGGGCCAATGAGACGCTGGCAAAGCGCGACGTTTCACCGCTGAGCGACAGCAAGATCGCGTCCGGGCTGAAGCAGGCGCTCCAGATCAGCACGGGGAACGCCGTGGCGCAGACAGGCAGGCCGGACGGCTTCCTGAAAAACGAAGCCATCAAAATCCTTTTGCCGCCGAAGCTGCAAACGGTCGGGCGGGGCATGCGCATGTTCGGCATGGGCGCGCAGGTGGACGAACTCGAGGTGGGCATGAACCGCGCGGCCGAGCAGGCGGCGCCCAAAGCCAAGCAGATTTTTCTCGACGCGTTGACGCGAATGACCTTCGACGATGCGCGCAAGATTCTCTCCGGCGGCGACACCGCGGCCACGGAATATTTCAAGCGGCAGAGCACCAACGATCTTGCCACGGCGTTTACGCCAATCGTGCAGGATTCCATGGAGAAGGTCGGCGTGGTGCGGCAGTACAACCGCGTGGTCCAGAGCGCGCCGGGAGGCGCGGCGCTGGGCAGCCAATACGATCTGACGAAGTACGTTGTGGGCAAAACGCTCGACGGCTTGTTCTACGTGCTGGGCGAGGAAGAGAAAAAGATCCGCAAGGACCCCGCCGCGCAAACAACCTCGCTGCTGCGCGAAGTTTTTGGACGGCGTTCCAACTGAGCCACAAATCCCGGCGGCGCTGATCCCTTCAGGTGCTGGAAGAACGAACCCGCACGATGCCCGCGCCGACGGCGCGAAGCTTCTCCACGATGCGCTCGTAGCCGCGGTCGATGTGGTAGACGCGGTCAATGGTGGTCTCTCCGGAAGCGACAAGAGCGGCGAGAACGAGCCCCGCGCTGGCGCGCAAGTCGGAAGCCTGCACCGTGGTCCCGGAAAGCTTGGCCGCGCCGCGGACCACCGCGCGCCGCCCGTCGATGGTGATGTGCGCGCCCATCCGCGTCATTTCGCTGGCATGCAGGAAACGGTTTTCAAAAATCGTTTCCGTGATGACGGACGTGCCCTCGGCTTGTGTGGCAAGCGCCATGTACTGCGCCTGCATGTCCGTGGCGAATCCCGGGTATTCCTCGGTGATCACGTCGGCGGCCAGCAGCTTTCTGCCGGCGCGTACCCGCAGACGGCCCGGTCCGGTCTCTTCGACGTGCGTTCCCGTCTGTCGCAGCTTTTGCGTGATGGCCGCGAGATGCTCCGGAGCGCAATTGATGAGCGTCAGGTCCCCTCCGGTAATCGCCGCGGCGACCATGAATGTTGCCGCTTCGATGCGGTCAGGAATGACGGCGTGGTCGGCGCCATGAAGACTGGCAACGCCTTCAACGCGCAGCGTCGACGTATCCATGCCGTCGATGCGCGCGCCCATTTTTCGCAGGAGCACGACAAGATCGGAAATTTCCGGTTCGCGCGCGGCATTTTGCAGCACAGTTTCGCCCTGTGCTAAGCAGGCGGCCATCAGCAGATTTTCCGTCCCGGTGACGGTAATCTTCTCAAAGACGATGCGGGCGCCTTTCAAGCCGCCCTTCGGCGCGCGCGCTTCGATGTAACCGCGGGCCGTGTTGATCTGCGCGCCCATTTGTTCGAGCGCGGCAAGGTGCAGGTCCACGGGACGCGCGCCGATGGCGCATCCGCCGGGAAGGGAAACGCGCGCGGCCCCGGCGCGAGCCAGCAGCGGGCCCAGAGCCAGGATCGAGGCGCGCATCGTTTTCACAAGTTCGTAGGGCGCGGCGGCATCAGTCACGGCCTTGGCCTGGATCGAGTATTCGCTGGCGGGAAATTCGGTGGTTCCGACGGTGGCGCCGGTGAAGGCCAGCAGCTTGGCCATCGTGATAATGTCGCGCACTCTCGGAACATTGCGCAGCGTGAGGCGCTCGGCGGTCAGCAGGGCCGCGGCCATTGCGGGCAGCGCGGAATTCTTGGCGCCGCTGACGCCCACCGTTCCGCGAAGAGCCTTGCCGCCTTTGACGAGGAATTTGTCCATGTTCCGCCCGCCGGGCCGTTAACGCCCGGCTCGGGCTTCTCCCAGTGCCGTACGAAGATTGTTCCGCTTGCCGCGCAACAGCCTGCGAGCCTCCGCAGCGCTGCACCGCCGCTTCAGCATGACCAGCGCAACGCGCAAATCGTCCTTCGATTGCCGCAAAGCGCGTCTCGCCGCGGACAAATCTCTTCCGCTGGCCTCGGCCAGCAGGCGCAGCGCGCGGCCAGCCAGCTTCTTGTTCGTCAGGATGACGTCGATCATCAGGTTTTCATAAACATGCCCGAGCCGCGCCATCGAGGCCGTGGAGAGCATGTTCAGGACCATTTTTTGCGCGCTTCCCGCTTTCAGCCGTGTCGAGCCGGTGAGAACTTCGGGCCCCACGCTCGGCGCGATCACAATCTTTGCGAACCGCGCGAGGGGCATGCGCGGATTGGCCGTCAAGGCGACCGTTACGGCACCGCGCCGGCGCGCGTACTGAAGCGCGCTGAGAACGTACGGCGTAGTGCCGCTGGCGGCGATGCCGATAACGATGTCCCGGCTGCTCAAGTGAATTCTGCGCAAGTCGCGGGCACCATTGGCTGTCGAGTCTTCCGCGCCTTCCACTGCGCCCGCAATGGCGCGCTTGCCCCCGGCGATCAGCGCGACAACCAGTTTTCGCGACACGCCGAAGGTGGGCGGGCACTCGGCGGCGTCGAGGATCGCCAGGCGGCCGCTCGACCCTGCGCCCACGTAAATCAGCCGTCCTCCCGATTCGATGGCATGGACGATCGCATCCACGGCGCGGGCAATCGCGGGGAGCTCTTTGCGCACCGCGAGAGCAACTTTGCGGTCCTCGCGGTTCATCAACTGAACGATGGCGCGAGCCGGCATGCGGTCGAGATTGCGCGAAGCAGGGTGGCGGTGCTCGGTGAGCTGCAGCTCAGGGGTCCCGGGTCGCATCGATCAATTATATCCGCGGCCGCGCGCGCCCCGGCGGACCGCTTCCAAAGGAACAAGCGCGATGCGGCGTGTTCGTTACTCCCGGCCGCCGAAGACGGCGCTGCAGGACGGACAACGCCCTTTCACGGAAAACGGTGCACCCCCGAAAAATCGGTTATCGTAGAAGGGTGCAAGTCCCGCAGACAACCCGCGAATCTCACGAATCGACGTCCATGGATGTGCTGAAGAAGCTCTTCGAGCAGCACTTTCACACACCCGTCGAGCGCGTGCAAGCTTTGCAGGGCGAACTGGGTGGCTCCGGCCGCAAGATCATCCGTCTGGGCGGAGGCAAATTCACGGCTGTGGGAGTGCTTTACGGCGTGCGCGAAGAGAACGTGGCGTTCCTTGAATTCTCGCGGCACTTCTGGCGTCATCGGCTGCCGGTGCCTGAAATTTACGGGCAGGACCTGAGCCAGGGCGCGTACCTGGAAGAAGATCTCGGCGACACCACGCTGTTTGACTTTCTCTCCAGGAACCGCAAGGGAGACAACGTCGCGCGGGAAGTTGCCGAAGCCTACCGCAAGGTGGTCGAGGTCCTGCCGCGATTTCAGGTGGAAGCGGGCCGCGACCTGGATTATTCCTTCTGCTACCCCTGCGCCAGCTTTGACCGCCAGTCGATCAACTGGGATTTGAACTACTTCAAATATTACTTTCTGCGGCTGGCGGCCATTCCCTTCAGCGAACAGGCGCTCGAGAACGACTTCAACCGGCTGACGGATTTCCTGCTGAGCGCGCCCCGCGATTTCTTCCTCTACCGCGATTTCCAGTCCCGCAACGTGATGTTGCGGCGCGGGCAGCCCTTCTTTGTCGACTATCAGGGCGGGCGCAAGGGCGCGCTGCAGTACGACATTGCTTCGCTTTTGTATGACGCGAAGGCCGACCTTCCGCCGGCGTTGCGCCAGGAACTGCTCGATCATTACCTGAACGCGCTGGCAAATTTCATTCCCCTCGAACGCGGCGAGTTCATGCGTTTTTATTACGGCTACGTGTACGTGCGCATCATGCAGGCATTAGGCGCTTACGGATTCCGCGGCTTCTACGAACGGAAAACGCATTTTTTGCAATCGGTGCCCTACGCGCTGAAAAATCTGCGCTGGCTCCTGCATCACGCGGAAGTGCCCGTGCCGCTGCCCACGCTGATGAACGCTTTCACCAGCATGCTGGGTTCGGAAAAACTGCTGGGCCTGGCGAAAGAGACCGAAATCCTGGTGGTGCGCATCTACAGCTTTTCCTTTCACCGCGAGATTCCCAAGGACGATACGGGAAACGGGGGCGGATTTGTGTTCGACGGGCGCAGCCTGCCCAATCCCGGCCGCGAGGAGCGGTTCAAGAATCTGACCGGCAAGGACGCTCCGGTGATCGAATACCTGAACCAGGAAGAAAGCGTGCACCAGTTTTTGGCAAGCGTGCTTTCGCTGGTGGACGCCAGCATCGGCACCTACCAGCAGCGCGGCTTCAAGAACCTGATGGTCTCTTTCGGCTGCACCGGCGGGCAGCATCGTTCGGTGTACCTCGCGGAGCAACTCGCCAAGCGCCTGCGCGCGAAGAGCGGCGTGGAAGTCGTGGTGCGCCACCTCGAACTGGAGAAACTCGGCCTGTGAAGGCCATGATTCTGGCCGCCGGCCTGGGAACGCGTTTGCGGCCCCTCACGGACAATAAGCCCAAAGCGCTGGTCGAAATCGGCGGCCGTACGCTGCTGGAAATCGCTTTGAAGCGCCTGCGCGCATCGGGAATCCGCGAGGTGATCGTCAACGTGCACCATTTCGGTGAAATGATCGTCGAATATCTGCGGGTCAATCAGAATTTTGGGATGCGCATCGAGGTATCCCGCGAAGACGTTCTGCTGGATACGGGCGGGGGACTGAAGAAAGCCGGCTGGTTTTTTTTGGAAGGCAATGCGGCCGGCGACGAACCATTCCTGCTGCACAACGTGGATGTGGTCAGTACGATCGATTTTGCAAAGATGGCGGAACGCCACCGGTTGAGCGGCGCGCTGGCGACGTTGGCCGTGCGGGACCGGCAAACCAGCCGCTATCTTCTGTTCGACGAATCAGGAGAACTTTGTGGGCGCCGGGCAGGCCGCGACCGGAAGGAAGAACTTGTCCGCCCGTGCGTTTCCGCGCAGCCGCTCGCGTTTTGCGGGATTCACGTCATCTCCACGCGGCTTCTCCGCATGATCGAGCAGGAGGGAGCTTTCTCGATCATCGAAACGTATCTGCGTCTTGCTGCGAGAGGAGAAAAAATTCTGGCATTCCGCGCGGATGAATTTTACTGGCGCGACCTTGGCAAACCGGAAGACCTGTCGCAAGCCTCGCGCGATCTCGAGCTGCAACTTTTCTCTTAGCAGCGTCGCGCCTTATCTCGCCGCCGCTGCCGGCGTCACCAGTCCCAGAGCCTGCATGATGGCGTCATGCACTTTGCGCCGAACGTCCTGAATTTTCTGGTTCTCTCGCGTTGGATAAACGCGATTCGTTAGAAACACCACAAAAAGCTGGCGATCCGGATCAATCCAAATGGACGTTCCGGTGAAACCTGTGTGCCCGAAGGAGTGCGGGCCGAAGTAGTGGCCGCTCAAGCCGCCGGGCGTCGGCACCGCCCATCCGATTGTGCGCGTCCCGTTGGACAGTTGCTGCGGTGTCGTGAATTCCGCGATGGTCGCGCGGCGGACGATCCGCTGGTGCGCATACACTCCGCCGTTCAGATACATCTGGCAGAAGGCGGCCAGGTCCGGCGCGGTGCTGAACACCCCCGCATGACCTGAAACACCTCCGATGGCCGCGGCGTTCTCGTCGTGCACTTCGCCCTGAATCTGGCGATGGCGGTATTGCTTGTCGAATTCCGTCGGGGCAATCGTAGGCCAGATTTTCTTCGGCGGAAGATACATCGTGTTGGTCATGCCCAGCGGCTCAAAAATATTCTCATCGGCGAGCACGTTCAACGGCTTGCCCGTCAGCCGCTGGATGATTTCCGCCATCAGAATGATGCCCAGGTCGGAGTACTCCATCTTCGTGCCCGGCTCGTACTCGAGCGGTTCAACGAAAATCCTGTTCAGCGTGTCCTGCTTGCTTTTTGATGTGCGCCAGTACTCCTTGAACGGAGGCAAACCGGAGGTGTGCGTCATCAAGTGGCGCACCGTGACCATGTGGCGCCACTCGGGTTGCGGCCCCTTGGCCCACTCCGGCAGATAGCGTTCAATTCTAGCGTCCAGATCGAGCGGAACGGGGAAGTCTCCTTCCACCAATTTTTCTACAAGCGTCGTCGTTGCTACCACCTTCGTCAACGACGCAATGTCGTACATCGTGTTGTTGCTGACCGACGGCGACTTTACGTCGTACGTCAAGTGCCCAAACGCGTGAATCGCCACTTTGCCGCGATAACCGACGGCCAGCGTCGCGCCGGGAAACGCTTTGTCTTTAATTCCATCTTCGACGACTTCGTAGGCGGGCCGCAGCTGCGCTTCACTGCGAATGTCCATCGGCTGCAGCTTCATGGGATCCGCGGGAACATCGATGCCGAACCCGGCTTTCAGATCGACGCCGGGAATCGTTACGGGCAAGTGTCCGCGCACGGGAATTTCTCCGAAAAGCGCGCGCGCCAGCGAAATTTGCGCCACGTCGCTGATGCCGAAAGCTGCCAGCCACGTTTGCGCCTGCGGGAATCCTTCAATCAGATAGGGGCTGCCGAGCGCCAGGGTAATCACCGGCTTGCCGCTCTTGTAGAGTTGCTCCGCCAGCGCCGCTTGCTCCGGCGGAATGTCCACATTGCCTTTGCGGTCGCTTACGCGCACGAAAAAGGCCACCAACCCGACGTCGTAAGAATCCGCCGGCGGCAGCTTCAGATTCGCGGCGCTCACAAAACGCGTGTCGGCGCGCAGCGTGGTCACGGAATCAAAGCGCTTCTTGAGTTCGCGCTCGAGGTCTTCGCCCGGATAAGGCTCCGGGTCGGCGTAGAACGCCAACAGCAGAGCGCGCGCCGGCTTTGTGCCGTCCAAAGGAAGCCGGTGCGGCGTGTCGCGCAACAAAGTTATGCCGCGATCCGAAATGTCTTGTGCTTCTTTCTGCCAGGCCACGCGGCCGAATTTCGCGTTGAGCGCGCCGACGTCCACCAAACGGTTCTTATACAGCCCGAGCCGCGCTTTCGTTTCCAGAATGCGCCGAACGGATGCATCCAGCCGCTCCCGCGAAATGCGCCCGGATTTCACCGCTCCTTCCAACGCCTGGAATGCTTCGTCGGGTGCGGGAGGCATCAGCAGGCAATCCGCTCCGGCGAGCACCGCGCGCACCGCGGCTTCTCCCGGCGCAAAACGCACGGTGATTCCGCCCATGTCCATCGCGTCGGTCACGACGAGTCCCTGGAAATTCAGCTGGTCGCGAAGCAAACCCGTCAGAATGTTGTGCGAGAGCGTGGCCGGCGTATTCGGGTCGGGTTCCAGCGCGGGAACATTCAAGTGGCCGGTCATGATGCTGCCGACGCCGGCCGCGATCGCCGCGCGAAAGGGAACCAGTTCGAGTTTCTCCAGCCGCGCGCGGTCCGCGTGAATCACCGGCAAGTCGATGTGGGAGTCGGCGGACGTATCGCCGTGACCGGGAAAATGTTTTGCCGTGGCCAGTGCGCCATTTTCCTCCGCCCCGTGGATGAACGCCGTCACAAATTCCGCGACGCGCTGCGGATCCTCACCATACGAGCGCGTGTTGATGATGGGATTCGCGGGATTGTTGTTGACGTCGGAAACCGGCGCGTACACCCAATTCACGCCGACTTCGCGCGCTTCCAGCGCGGTAATCTTGCCCATCGTGTAAGCGTCTTGAACCTCGCCGCCCGCGGCGATGGCCATTTGCGTCGGGAACGAAGTTCCCTCGTCGAGCCGCATCGCCGTCCCGCGCTCGAAATCCGCGCCGATCAGCAGCGGCAGTTTGGATTTTGCCTGCATTTCGTTGTTCAGCACGGCCACCGGATAAGCCTGGCTCTTGCGGTAGCCGAGCGGCGAACCTTGCGTGGCCACGATGAAGCCGCCCACGCGGAGATCCTGCACGTCGTGCAGCATCTGCTGATACGCGGGCGAATCCATCGCGGTGAATCCGCCGTAGTACGTCGGGTAAAGGAGCTGCCCGATTTTTTCTTCCAAGGTCATCTTGCGCAGCGTCGCGTCCACCCATTGCCGCGCGGACGGCGGCAGCTTCCGCAGCGGCGACACCGCCATTTTGGCCGCGGCGCGCGCGGCCGTTTTCTGCTCCGGAGTGCCCCGGCTCTGACTGCGGAGGGTTCTTGTCATAAGAATCGCGAAAGGAAGCAGCAGTAACGCTACGAAGCGGCGTCTAATCATCGGCTCGGCAATCCCCCGGACTGACGCCCTGCCACTGCGTTTGTTGATAGCACACGCGGTGAATCGTCTCAATGCAATTCGCGGCAGGGCGTTCCAGAATATCATTGCGAGCGCGGATGTTTGGGAGGAATTCTTGCAAAAAATTCGGCGGACCGGCATGCGCTGTTGTGGTGCGGTGACTGTTTTACTTCTGGGAATTTTATTTGCGGTCTTCCCCGCCGCCGGCCGGCGAACGCGAAGCCGCCATGCCGCGCGGGTCATGACCGGCCTGGACGTCCTCGAAGCGCAGAAATTCGCGCCGCTCCGCGGAAAGCACGTGGGTCTCATCACCAACCACACCGGCGTGGATGCCAACGGAAAAACGACCATCGAACTGCTGCAGCACGCTCCCGGCGTTCAATTGGTCGCGCTCTTCAGTCCCGAGCACGGCTTGGCGGGAGTCTTCGACGAAAAAGTTGCTTCTTCCAAGGACCAGTCCACCGGACTGCCGGTCTACAGTTTGTACGGCGATACGCGCCGCCCTACGGACGATATGCTGAAGGGCATCGACACGCTGGTGTTTGACGTCCAGGACGCCGGGGTCCGCTTTTACACCTACACCACCACCATGGGTTACTGCATGGAAGAAGCCGCAAAACGCGGCATCTCCTTCTACGTGCTGGACCGGCCTAATCCGATCGGCGGGCAGATCGTCGAAGGTCCCATGCTCGACGCGGATAAAACAAGCTTCGTCGCTTACTTCCCGCTGCCGGTGCGCTACGCACTCACGATTGGGGAACTCGCACAGCTCTTCAACGAAGAAGCGCATATCGGCGCGGACCTTCATGTCGTCGCCATGCGGAACTGGCATCGCAATTATTTTTTCGACAGCACCGGCGTTCGCTGGATTCCGCCCTCGCCCAATTTGCGCACCACCAAAGGCGCCATCCTCTACCCGGGACTCGAGATCCTGATGAACGCCGGCGTCTCCGTGGGCCGCGGCACAGAAACGCCATTCGAGGAATTTGGCGCGCCCTGGATGGACGGCGAAGCCGTTGCGGCGGAGCTGAATGCGCGGCGCCTGCCCGGTGTGCGCTTCAGCGATCATCCTTTCATTCCCGTCAGCGGAATGTACATGGGGCAGCGCTGCGGCGGCGTGGGCGTTCGCGTCACGGATCGCGCGGAGGTCCGCTCCATGACCGTGGGCCTGGAGATTGCCGTGCTTCTCGCCAAAAAATATCCCGGTAAATTCGAGACGGAAAAGATGCTGCACCTTGCCGGCAGCGCGGAGACGATTCGCATGTTGGAGCAAGGCGCTTCCCCCGAACAGATCGTCTCCAGTTGGACGAAGGATCTCGACGCGTTCGACCAAGTCCGCCGCAAATACTTTCTCTACAAATAGGCGGGGCCTGCGCGATGTGCTAGAGTCGCCTGATGCGCATCGTGTCGCTGCTTCCGTCGGCAACGGAAATCCTCTTCGCGCTGGGTCTGGACCGCGAAATCGCCGGCGTCAGCCACGAATGCGACTTTCCCGCGCCGGCGCGTTGCAAGCCCGTCGTGATTCACTCGCGCATTCCTGAACGAACGCCTCCGCTCGAAATCGATCGCATGGTGCGCGATTTTGTCTCGCGCGGCGAGAGTTTGTACGCGGTGGATGCCGACCTTCTCGAGCAGCTCTCTCCCGATCTAATCGTAACTCAGGATCTTTGCCACGTCTGCGCCGCTTCTCCGGACGATCTGGCTACGGCGCTGGCCCGCTTTGAACGCGCGCCCGAAGTCCTTTGCCTGAATCCTCAAAATTTGGGCGATGTCTGGCGCGACATCCTTTGGGTAGGCGAAGAAACCGGCCGCGAACCGCGCGCGGAGCGGCTCGTGCGGCGGATAGGCGAAAAACTAGGGGCAGTGGAACGGCAAGTCCGGTCCGCACAGGAACGTCCCCGGGTGGCCTTTCTCGAGTGGCTCCAGCCGTTCTACGTCGGCGGCCATTGGGTGCCGGAGATGATCGAACTCGCCGGTGCTACGGACGCTCTCGGGAAAGCGGGCATTCCCTCTTTCCGCGTCACGCTGGAAGAAATTGTCGAGGCCGCGCCGGACGTGATCGTTGTGGCTCCTTGCGGCTATTCCGCGGAGCAGGCTCGCGACGAATATCGCCGCCTGCAATTTCCGGACGAGTGGCAGGCCGTTCCAGCGGTCCGCAACGGCCGGGTGTTTGCGCTCGAAGCGAACAGCTATTTCTCCCGTCCGGGTCCGCGCCTCATCACCGGAATCGAAATGCTCGCCGGACTCTTCCATCCCGCGATTCAGGCAAATCCGGATGCGATCGAGGGTATTTTGCCGATCGCCGGTGAGGCCAGGACGCTTCGCGCCGGTTCCCAGTAAGCCCCGTCGACGCTGAGTAGTGGCCGGGCAGCTGCCCGGAAGTACTATAGACATTTCCGTTCCGCTTATATAAGATTCCTATGTATAGGGTGACTTATGGTGGATCCTCAAATCAAGCGCGGCACCGCGGAGCTCGCTGTCCTGAGCGTCCTGCAAACCGCCTCGCTGCACGGATACGAAATCGCCCGCCGCATTGAACGGCAGACTCGCGGCGAACTTCGCTTCACGCTGGCATCGCTTTACCCCTTGCTTTATCGCATGGAGCAGCGAGGCTGGATTCGCGGCGTCTGGGAAACCAGTGGCTCCGGCCGCCGCCGGCGCGTTTATCGCCTCACCCCTGCGGGCAAGAAAAAACTTTCCCCGCTCCGCAAGGAGTGGAACGAACTGTTTCGCGCCCTGCGGCGCCTCGCAAAGGTGGCCGATGCTTGATTGGCAGGAACTCGTCAAGCGCCGCCTCGCGCACATCGCCCTGGAGCAGGACGACAGGGAAGAAGTCTTTGCCGAGCTGGCCGGGCACCTCGAAGAAACGTACGAAAATCTTTGCGCACAGGGCCTTTCGGCGG
>Ga0209073_10000067_pt1 | contig 13780 bp, 9 predicted proteins | sample GAAS100_FD_187520 | JGI IMG/M metagenome (GOLD analysis project Ga0209073, IMG submission 187520) | Agricultural soil microbial communities from Georgia to study Nitrogen management - GA AS100 (SPAdes) (version 2) | ecosystem: Environmental > Terrestrial > Soil > Agricultural land | place: USA...
CTCAAAGTTCAATTCAGCCTTACTCCCTCTCAACTTGGCATCCTTCTCGCCGCCTTTTTTGCCACCTACACGGCCATGCAGTTTGTGGTCGGCTTCTTGATCGACCGCTTCGATGTCAATCGCATCCTCGCTGTCGGCTTTCTGGTATGGTCGCTCGCCACAACCAGCACCGGCCTCGTCCAGGGATTCGCTCTTCTGCTCACAATGCGCCTGCTGCTTGGCATCGGCGAATCCGTCGCTGTCCCCGCTTCCTGCAAAATCCTCGGCGGCCATCTTCCCGAGCACTATCGCGGTTTCGCCGGTGGCGCCATGATGGCCGCCATGCGCTGCGGCAATGCCGTCGGCACTCTCGGCGCGGGCCTGCTCATCGCCAGATTCGGCTGGCGTTTTATGTTCATCGGTATCGGATTGCTTAGCCTGCTTTGGCTGCCCGCTTGGCTCAAGTGGATGCCCCGGGACGCCGAACCGGAAGCGGCGCCCGCCCCTTCCTTGGGTCCGCGCCTCTTGGACATCATGAAGCTGCGCTCCTTCTGGGGCGCCAGCCTGGGGCACTTTTGCTGCAACTACTATTTCTATTTCCTGATTACCTGGCTGCCCACCTATCTGGTCCTCGCTCGCCATGTCTCGCTCTCGCGCATGACCGCCCTCGCCACTCTTTACTTCACCGTCGAGGCCGCTTCCTCCGTCGCCTCCGGCGGGGTTCAGGATTTTTTCATCCGCAAAGGCTTCGCGCTGGATGTGGTCCGCAAAGCTGCCATGACTCTTGGATTCTCGATTGCTGCCGTCGCCACCCTCGGCACCGCCCTCGCGGGTGACCGGACTTATGCGTTTTATTTGATGGCTGCGGGCGTCGGCGGTGGCGCCACCACTCCCGGCATCTTCGCCTTTTGCCAGACGATCGCCGGTCCGCAGGTCGTCGGCAGGTGGTACGGCCTCCAGAACGGTTTCGCCAATTTCGCCGGCGTCGTCGGCCCCGCCCTCACCGGCTTTGTCGTTCAGAAAACCGCCGGCTTCTTCGGCGCGTTCGCCATCACTTCATTGCTCTGCATTGTCGGAATCCTCGCCTGGGTTTTCTTCGTCGGCAAACTCCAACCCGTCCCCTGGCCCTCCGAAGAACTCGCGCTGGTCGCAGCACCTCCACGGGGCTCTTGAAAGTCCCCCTGTGTAATTCTGAGGAGCGCTCTTTGCTCCGAAGAATCTCTCCCGAATCTCGGACCACAGGAAGTCCGTCGCTCCCCGTCGCTGGTCAATTCCAGTACTATCCTGGGCTATTGACTTCGATGTTATAATATGTCATGGTAGAGATTCGCAATCGACAGCCGTCCACCGGGAGCGCGCCCACCGCCCCTGTCCCCCGAACTAACTTCTTTCCGCTCACCACGTTGCCATTTCCACAATTCATCCGACGCCCTAACCGCCTTATTCTTCGAATAGTTGTGGCACGCCCTCGCAAGCATCTCTCCCTCATAGACTTGCAAGTCCTGTGTTTTTATATCGTTAGCACACCCCCACAACTCAACTCCTTTGGAATGCGATCGTTACAAAAAGTGGGGAGGGGGGCCCCCTGTGGATAACTCCGTCCCGTTTTGGAAATCTCACCGCACCAACTTCGCGAACTCTCCTGCGGCAATCAATTCCGCGATCGCGGCAATATCTCCCGCCAGCGGACGGTCGTCCGTCAGTTTCGCCGACTTGCCCCGCACCACGGCATGCGCCTTCTGCGCCAGCTTTCCCGTCGCCAGCGGCGCCAGCAAATCCACTCCCTGGCTCGCGCACAACAACTCAATCGCCAGAATATTCCGCAGGTTGCGCAGCATTTTTTCAAGCCGCCGCGCCCCGCTCATTCCCATCGAGACGTAATCCTCTTGATTCCCGCTCGTCGAAATCGAATCCACCGAATGAGGAGCCGCCAGCGCTTTGTTTTCGCTCGCCAGCGCCGCCGCTGTCACCTGCGCAATCATGAATCCCGAATTCAATCCCGGCTCCGGAGTCAGAAACGCCGGCAACAGGCTCGTCAGCGGATTGGTCATCTGCTCGATGCGCCGCTCGGAAATTCCGCCAAGCGTCGCGATCGCCACCGCGGCCTGGTCCGCCGCCATCGCCAGCGGCTGCCCGTGGAAATTTCCTCCGCTCACGATGTCGCCTTCGCCTCCCTCGCGCACAAACACCAGCGGATTATCCGTCGCGCTGTTCAATTCCACCTGCGCGGTCTCGCGCGCTTGCGCCAGCGCGTCGCGCGCTGCTCCATGCACTTGCGGAGTGCATCGCAGGCTGTACGCGTCCTGCACCCGCGGATCTTTCTCCATCGAGCGATGCGACTCTCGTATCTGGCTGCCTTCGTTCAGCCGCGCCAGGTTCTGCGCGGTCTTGGCTGCTCCGGGGTACGCTCGCGCTTGCATGATGCGCGCGTCGAACGCGCCCGGGCTTCCGCGCAGCGCATCGAGCGAAAGGGAAGCGGCCACGTCCGCCGTATCCGCCAGCAGGTCCGCCTGTCGCAAACCCAAACAGAGCAGGGCCAGCATCCCCTGCGTCCCGTTCAGCAGAGACAATCCCTCTTTCGCTTCGAGTGCGATCGGAGCAACTCCGCCTGCCTTCATCGCCTCCGCGCCGCCGCCGATCTGCCCCCGAAGCTCCGCGCGCCCCTCGCCGATCACCACTTGCGCCAGGTGCGCCAGCGGCGCCAAGTCTCCCGAAGCTCCCACCGAGCCCTGCGACGGAATCACCGGATGCACTCCGGCGTTCAGCATCGCGCACAATGTTTCCACAATCACCGGCCGCACACCGCTCAGGCCTTTCGCCAGCGCGTTCGCGCGCAGCAGCATCATCGCGCGGGTTTCCACTATGCTCAGCGGCTCTCCGACTCCGCAGGCGTGCGACCTCACCAGGTTCACCTGCAGTTGCCGCACTTGTTCCGGCGAAATCCGCACGCTCGCCAGTTTTCCGAATCCCGTGTTGATTCCATACGCGGTTTTTCCCGACTCCAGCAGCTTCTCGACCACGCCGCGCGAAGCCTTCATTCGCTCCGCCGCGGTCAGCGACAAAGACACTTTGCCTCCGCCCAAAGCCACTTCTTCGAGCTGCGCGAACGTCAAATCGCGTCCTGTCAAGAGCAGACTCATGCTGACTGGCTCCGCCCCGCGGTTTTTTCCGCCAGCTCATCGAACACGCAGCGGTATTTTTCCGGCAGCAGCTTGGGCCGCCCGTTTCGTCCGCAAATCACGTGCACGGTTTCTCCCGTTGCCAGCAGCACGCGGTCAGTCTCGCGAAATACTTCATAGGAAAAGCGCACCACACGGCTTTTCGATTCCGCGATGCGCGTCCTCACGCGAAGAACTTCGTCGTACCGCGCGGGATGGTGGTACCGGCAGTGCGCGTCCGCCACGACGATATGGCAGTCGTCCTCGATTTCCATGCGCTTGTATTCCATGCCCATCGCGCGGATCAGCTCCACGCGCCCCACTTCAAACCACACGAAAAAATTCGCGTGGTACACCACGCCCATCTGGTCCGTCTCCGCGTACCTCACCCGCAGGGTCACGTCGTGGTATTCGATCATCGGCTTTCAGTGGTCGCCTTTCCACACCGGTTTGCGTTTTTCGAGGAAAGAAGCGAGCCCCTCCTTGAAATCCGGCGTGCAGCGGATCCGCGCGTTCTCCAGCACCGCGCGTTCGAGATCGGCGTCGATCCCCGCCGCTTCCGCCGTGGTCAGCAAACGCTTCGCGCGCGCCACGCTGCTGGGGCTCGCGGAGATCAGTAGCTCGCTCAATTCATGCGCCCGCTCCATCAATTTTTCCGGCGCGACGATTTCGTTTACCAGCCCCATTTCTTTTGCCTCCTGCGCTTCGATCAGGCGGCCCGTTAGGAGCAGATCCCGCGCGCGCTTGTCGCCGATTTGCCGCGTAAGAAAAACGGAAACGATCGCCGGCAAAAATCCGATCTTCACTTCGGTGTATCCGAATTTCGCTTCGGGCACCGCGATGGTGAAGTCGCAAAGCGTGGCGATGCCGCAGCCGCCGGCCAGCGCGTGCCCGTTCACCGCCGCGATCAGCGGGCGCGGAAAACTCCAGATGCGGCGGAACATCCGCGCCATGCGCCGCGAATCTTCCTGGTTTTCATGCGCGGTCTGCTGCGCGATGGCGGCGAGCATTTCCAGATCCATTCCGGCGCAGAACGCTTTGCCCGCTCCGGTGACAATCACCACGCGGACGTGCGATTTCTCGATCTCATCAAGCGCGGTTTGCAGTTCGCCAATCATCTGCGCGGAAATGGCGTTGCGCTTTTCCGGGCGGTTCAGCGTGATGGTCGCCAGCGTGTCGGTGCGTTCAAGCAGCAGCGTGGAATACATTGCGAAGCACCTCCCAGCGCGTCAACTCGGCAACGGCGCGTGCGCGTACTTGGCGCGAATCTCGTTGGTCATTTGCAGCGCTTTGCCCAGGCGCTGCGAATCGATTCCGGGATCCGCGCCGGCCTTGCGCAGCGCCGCGATCACATCTTCCGTGGCGATGTTGCCGACCAACTCGTCGCCGGCAAAAGGGCAGCCGCCCAGTCCGGTCAGCGCACCGTCAAATCTTCGGCAGCCGGCTTCGTATGCGGCGAGAATTTTTGCTTCGGCATTTTCCGGCCGGCTGTGCAAGTGCACGCCGACTTCGATTCCAGCGACACATTCGCTGGCGCGGCGAAAAACTTCGCCGACAAGTTCCGGCGTGGCATTGCCGGCGGTGTCGGCCAGCGAAACCGTCTTCACGCGAATATCTTTCAGCCACTCGAGAGTTTCTTCCACGATCTCCGGTCCCCAGGGCTCATCATACGGATTTCCGAAGGCCATCGAAATGTACACGACCAGATTCTTGTTGGCGAGCCGCGTCTCCTTGTTGAATTTCTCGACGAGCGCGCGCGATTCGCCGCGCGTCATGTTGGCGTTTGCGCGCCGAAAATACGCCGAGATGGAATATGGATATCCGAGCGTAGTCACGCCGGGCGTAGCCAGCGCGCGCTCCATGCCTTTTTCATTCACCACAATCCCAATAATCTCCGGCGGCTCGACATTCGAGGGCAGGGAAGCAAAAAATCTTTTCATGACCTCTTCACTATCGGCCATCTGCTTGACGTGCTTCGGCGAAACAAAGCTGACGGCATCGATATGACGAAATCCGGCAAGCACGAGCTGCGTCAGATACTCCGACTTGTGTTCCGTGGGAATGAAGTCTTGGAGTCCCTGCCAAGCATCCCGCGGGCACTCGATGAGCTTAATTGGCTCGGCCATAAAATCTGTGTCGTATCCAACCGATCAGGTCGGAGATCAAAAGCCAGAGTCCTATCAACATGAAGACGAGGGCAACGGCGTCAAGGACCAGCACGTGGCGTGGATAAGGCATCGCCACGGAACCCAATTCGTATCCGAAGACCGAGTTCCGGGCTACATGGTCGAAGTGCACAACATAGGCCCACGCCGGAATCGTTGCGAGGATGAGAATGAGTCCGCGCAGTCGCTTCATGTTTGGAGGACTCCGGTTTTGAATTCGGGGAGGTGCGGGTTGAGGGCGGCGGATTCGAGGGCCCAGATCAGGGCTTCGCGGGTGTGCGCGGGGTCGATGATGGCGTCCACCCAGAGGCGCGCGGCGGCGTAGCGCGGGTCGGTCTGATGCTCGTAAGTGGCGCGGACGGATTCGTACAATTCTTTTTTCTGTTTTTCGTCAACCTTTTTGCCTTCGCGTTCGAGTTGCTTCAATTTGATCTCGACGAGCGTGCCCGCCGCGGAATCGCCGCTCATCACCGCGTAGCGAGCGGTGGGCCAGGCAAAAATGAAGCGCGGATCGTAGGCTTTGCCACACATCGCGTAATGGCCGGCGCCGAAGCTGCCGCCGCAAATCACCGCGATTTTCGGCACGACGGAATTGGCGACGGCGTTCACCATTTTCGCGCCGGCGCGGATGATGCCGCTCCATTCGGCGTCTTTGCCGACCATGAAGCCGTTCACGTCGTGGAGAAACACCAGCGGGATGCGATTCTGGTTGCAATCGAGAATGAAGCGCGCGGCTTTTTCGGCGGATTCGGTGTAAATCACCCCGCCGAACTCGATGCGCTTCTGGTCCGAGCCGCGCGCGAGGGTCTGGACGTGCCTCTTCTGGTTGGCGACGATGCCGACGGCCCATCCGCCGATGCGCGCGTATCCGCACAGAACGGTTTCGCCGTATTCGGCGCGATATTCCTCGAATTCGCCGGCGTCCACGATGCGCGCGATGATTTCGCGCATGTCGTATTGCCTGGCGGGATCGCTGGAGAAGACGCCGTAGATTTCCTCGGCGGGATAAAGCGGGTCGCGCGGCGCGACGTGGCTGAAAACGGCTTGCGGCGGCGCGCCGATTTTGTCCACGAGCGCGCGGAGCCGCGCGATGCAGGCGTCGTCATCGGGCTCGCGAAAATCCACGGTGCCGCTGATTTGCGAATGCATTTTGGCCCCGCCTAAATCCTCGGCGGAAGTTTTCTGTCCGATGGCGGCTTGCACGAGGGCAGGTCCGGCGAGGAACAAGCCGGAGCCTTCGGTCATCAGGATGTGATCGCACATCACGGGAAGATACGCGCCTCCGGCAACGCACATGCCCATGATGGCGGTGATCTGCGGGATGCCCATAGCGCTCATCACGGCGTTGTTGCGGAAGACGCGGCCGAAATCGTCGGTGTCGGGAAAAACATCTTCCTGTAGAGGAAGAAAAACGCCGGCGGAATCGACGAGATAGATCGTGGGGATGCGGTTTTCGATAGCGATATTTTGGGCGCGAATGACTTTCTTCGCGGTCATGGGGAAAAAAGCGCCGGCTTTTACGGTGGCGTCGTTGGCGATGATCATGAAGATGCGGCCGCAGACGTGGGCGAGTCCGGTGATGGTTCCGGCCGCGGGCGCGCCGCCCCATTCTTGGTACATTTCGTAGGCGGTGTAGATGCCCAACTCGAAAAATTCGGTTTTCGGATCGATGAGTTTGGCGATGCGCTCGCGGGCGGTGAGGCGGCCCTTTTTGTGCTGCGATTCGATGGCTTTCGAGCCGCCGCCCTGGCGGATGTGCTCTTCTTCATTCTTGATTTCGGTGAGAAGTTCGACGATACGGCGGGAGTTTTTCTGGAATTCGGGGGATTTGAGATTGGCGGCGTTTTTCAGGATCGAAGAGGTCACGCAAAGTCCTCGCGCGAATCAGGGCACGGCGACAGTATAAGGGGACAGCGGAAATTGCGCGAGTGCCGCACTACGGCGAGCCCGAAGGAGCCAGAGCCCGAGCGAGCCGCCGGCCGGCACGCAGTGCTCCCCTTGACATTCGAGGGGAACGCGCGTAGGTTCACCTAGAATGTCTACCAAAGAGAAGCAACAACGGCGCGAACAGCAGGAACGGATCGAGCTGCTGCAGGGGACGCTGGACCTGCTGATTCTGCGGACGCTGGTGCTGGGGCCGGCGCACGGGCACGCCATCGCGAAGGCCATTGAGTTGCGGTCGGACGATGTGTTGCAGGTGGAGCAGGGATCGCTGTATCCGGCGCTGCACCGGCTGATCAAGCGAGGCTGCATCGCGGCGGAAGAGGGAACTTCAGAGAACAACCGGCGGGCGAAATTCTACCGGCTGACGCCGAAAGGGCGCAGGCAACTCGCCGCGGAGACCAGCAAATGGGACAGGATCGCAGGCGCGATCGCGAGGATTCTTCGGCCAGCGAAGCAGGAGGGCGAATCATGACGCGGCGCGAGCGGATGATGAGGGGATTCGACCAGGAGATTCAGGACCACATCGAACGGGAGACGCGGGAAAACATCGAGCGCGGAATGTCTCCGGAGGAGGCGCGGCATGCGGCGATGCGGAAATTCGGAAACGTGACGCGGGTGGTGGAAGATACGAGGGCGGTGTGGAGTTTCGTGTGGATCGAGGAGTTGCTGCAGGACATTCGCTACGGCCTGCGGATGCTGCGGAAGAGTCCGGGATTTACGGCGGTGGCGGTGCTGACGCTGGCGCTGGGAATCGGCGCGAACACCGCGATTTTCAGCTTGATTGACGCGGTGATGCTGCGTTCGCTTCCGGTGGAAAAGCCCTCGCAACTGATGGTGCTGAAATGGAGCGCGCACAAAGCGCCGCGCGTGCATGGATACATGTCTTCGGGCGATTGCCCGAGCGATCTTCGCTTCGGCGCGGCGAATCCTTCGGGATGTTCCTTTTCGGAGCCGATGTTCCACGAAATTCAGAGGGCGGAGCAATTTTCGGGAGTAGCGGCATTTGCGAATTCGGGACCGGTGTCGCTGACCGGACATGGACCGGCGAGCATGATCAGCGGGCAACTGGTTTCCGGAAGCTTTTTCCACACGATGGGAGTGCGGGCGGCGGCGGGACGCGTTTTCGACGACAGCGACGATTCGGCGACAGCGGCGCCGGTTGCGGTGCTGAATTACGGCTACTGGCAGAGCGCTTTCGGAGGGTCGGCGGACGCGATCGGCCAGACGATCGAATTGAACGGAACACCGTTCACGATTATTGGAGTGGCGGAGCCGAGGTTCACGGGAATCACCCCGGGCAGCGATTACGACGTGTGGATGCCGCTATCGGCAGGGCCGCGCGTGATGGAAGCGCGGATGTGGAACGACCGGCAGCAAGACGTTAGCTTTTGGTGGCTGACGGTGATCGGAAGGATGAAGCCGGGTGTGCCGGTGCTGCAGGCGCAGGCGGCGATCAGCGGAGTCTTCAGCAACGAGATGCTGCACGGGGCGGTGCCGCTGTTCGATGCGGAAGGGCAGATGAGAGGACCCGGCGCGGGCGGGCCGGCTGGAGGCGGCGCGACGCGTTCGCAAATGGCGCTGGCCGGGCCGCCGAGCGAGGCGGCGCCGGTGCGGGCACCGGCGGGCGGCGCGAATGGCGCGGCAACCATGCGCACAACGGCGCCACCCGCGGGAGAGCGGCCGATGATTCGAATGCCGGTGGGCGCAGCGCCGAAGGGAGCGGCGAATGCGGAGGGCGCGGAAGGGAAGCAGAGGACGCTCTTGCAGCCGGGCGACGAGCCGAGAATTACTCTGGTGAATGCGCAGACGGGATTGACGGGGCAACGCGGGCGATTCGCGAATCCGCTGTACGTGCTGATGTTCGCGGTGGGAATTATTCTGCTGATTGCGTGCTCGAACGTGGCGGGGCTGATGCTGGCGCGGGCGGCGGCGCGGCAAAAGGAAATGGCGCTGCGGCTGGCGCTGGGCGCGGCGCGGATGCGGATTCTGCGGCAGTTGTTGACGGAAAGCGTGATGCTGTCGTCGATCGGGGGAATTCTGGGAATTGTGTTTGCGTCCTGGGGAGCGCACGCGATTCTGTCGTTTGTTTCGAGCAACCAGTCGCGGCCGCTGATGTTCGCGGCGGGGCTGGACCTGCGGGTGCTCGGGTTCACGATCGGGGTGTCGCTGGTGACGGGAATTCTGTTCGGGCTGGCGCCGGCGTTTCGCGGCGCGCAGGTAGATTTGACGCCGAATTTGAAAGAGGGGTACGGCGTGGCGGGGAAGAAGGGCGCGGGCCGGAGGCGGTTCACGATCGGGAACGCGCTGGTAGTGACGCAAGTGGCGCTGGCGATCGTGGTGCTGGTGGGCGCGGGATTGATGGTGCGCACGCTGCAGAATCTGCGCAGCGTGGACGTGGGATTCGACGCGCACAACCTGGTGATTTTCGGGATCAATCCGACGCTGGCGGGATACAAGGACGCGCAGATCGATAGTTTCTACCGAGACTTGCAAGGACGATTGGCGGAGACGCCGGGAGTGAAATCGGCGAGCTATTCGATGGTGCCGCTGCTGAGCAACGCGCTGATGATTACGGGGTTCCGGTTGCCCGGGACGGGGGACAACCGCGAGGTACAGTCCGACATGCTGCGCGTCGGCGCGGATTTTTTCCGCACGATGCAGATTCCGTTCCTGGCGGGCCGCAGTTTTGAGCCGCCGGATTTCGCGATTGCAGCGCAGACGCCTCCGGCGAAGGTGCCTTTGCCGGTGGTGGTGAACCAGGCGTTCGTGCAGAAGTATCTGGGCAAGGAAAATCCGCTGGGAAAGAGATTCGGAGAGTTCGCAGGAGATGAAAATGAGCCGCCGACCGCCGGCTACGAGATTGTAGGCGTGGTGCGGGATACCAAGTACAGCGACCTGCGGCGTGAGATTAATCCGATGATGTACAGCCCGCAGAGCGGCATGGGCGCGGCGTTCGAGGTGCGAACGGCGGGTGATCCGAAAGCGCTGGTGCCGTTGATTCGCAAGACGGTGGCGGAGATCAGCCCGAACCTTCCGTTGCAAAATGTTACGACGGAATCGCAACAGATCGACCGGCTGCTGTTTCAGGAGCGGCTGGTGGCGCGGCTGGCGGGATTTTTCAGCTTGTTGGCGCTGGTGCTGGCGTGCATCGGATTGTACGGGTTGCTGGCGTACGAAGTGTCGAGACGGACGCGGGAGATTGGAACGCGGATGGCGCTTGGCGCGCAGGAGCGTGATGTGCTGGGGATGGTGGTGCGGCAGGGGCTGATGCTGGCGCTGGTGGGCGCCGTAGCGGGGGTCGGCGCGGCGCTGGGCGTGACGCGATATTTGAAGACGATGCTGTATGGAGTCAACGCGAACGATCCGGTGACGATCGGCGCGGTCGGAGTGCTGTTGCTGCTGGTGGCGCTGGCGGCTTGCTGGATTCCGGCGCGGCGGGCTACGCGGGTGGATCCGATGGTGGCGCTGCGGTACGAGTAAGCTCACGATTTCGCGACACAATTAAAAAAAAACGGCGGATGCGTCGAGCCGTCCGGGGTTTCCTGTTGACACGCCACAGGAGTGGGAATATCTTCCTGTGTAGCTTTATGTGGCCAGACCACAGGAACAACATGGCGCGGGACAGAACAGAAATTCTGCAAGGCACGCTGGACTTGATGGTGCTGAAGACGCTGCAGGCCATGGGGCCGCAGCACGGGTACGGCATCGCGCGGCGCATCGAGCAAATCAGCGTAGACGCGCTGCAGGTGAACCAGGGAACGATTTACGCTTCGCTGGTGCGGCTGCTGCAAAAGGGATGGATCGCCGCGGAATGGGGCGCTTCGGACAACAACCGAAGAGCGAAATTTTATTCCATCACCAAGAGCGGACGAAAACGGCTGGCCGCGGAAGCGGCGAACTGGGAACGCGTGTCGGGAATTATCGGGCGGGTATTGCGGATTGCGGATCGAGGGTAGGACCATGCTGGAAATTCTGCGTACAGCGGCGGAGAAAGCGCGGGCGCTGTTTTCGGGAAGGAAGCTGGATGAAGAATTCGCGGAAGAGCTGCGCGCACATCTGGCGAACCTAACGGAAGAAAACATCGGGAAGGGCATGACGCGGGGCGAAGCGGAGCGCGCAGCGCGGATGCGGCTGGGAGGATTCAAGCAGCTTGCGGAGAATCATCGAGAGGCGCGCGGGCTGCCGAGCATCGAGACGGTTCTGCAGGACGTTCGCTACGGATTGCGGATGTTGCGGAAGACACCGGGATTCACGGCGGTGGCAGTGCTGACGCTGGCGCTTGGGATCGGCGCGAACACCGCGATTTTTTCGCTGACGGACCAGATACTGCTGCGCAGCCTGCCGGTGCCGCATCCGGAACAGTTGGTTGTACTGCGTTCACCGGGAGAGCACCACGGACATACGTGGAGCGACATCGACGACGGAGCGCAATCGTTTTCGTATCCGATGTACCAGGACTTGCGGGAGCGCGCCAAAGTATTCTCCGGATTGCTAGCGTGCCGGGGAATTGAACTGAACGTCTCCTGGCAGGGCACCACGCAGACGGCGCGGGGAGCACTGGTGAGCGGGAATTTTTTTACCGCGCTGGAAGTGCCGCCGGCGCTGGGCCGCGTGTTCACGGCGGATGACGAAACGGCGGCGGGAGCGAATACGGTAGCGGTGCTGAGCTACAGCTATTGGGCACGTCAATTCGGCGGTGACGCTTCGGTCTTGAACAAACCGTTGATGGTGAACGGCGTTGCGCTGACGATCGTGGGAGTGGCGCGCAAAGGATTTCAGGGCGTACAGATCGGGGACCTGCCGGACGTTTTTGTTCCGGTAACGATGAGGGCGCAGATGGCGCCGAACAGCCACCAGACGCTGGAGGATCGCAACGATCATTGGCTGCCGATCCTGGGGCGGCTGAAGCCCGGGATTACCCCGGAGAAGGCGCAGGCTTCGCTGCAGCCGGTATACGCGCCGATTCTGGAGTCGGACGCAAAACTGCTGAAACTCTCTGGAGACAAACTGCAGAGATTCCGCGAAAAGCGGTTGCTACTGGCGGGCGGCTCGCACGGCCGCGCGGTGCTGCAGACGGACGCGGAGGCGCCGCTGCTGGTGCTGATGGGAATGGTCGGGCTGGTGCTGGTGATCACCTGCGCGAACCTGGCGGGATTGCTGCTGGCGCGAGGAGAAGCGCGGCAGAGGGAGATCGCACTGCGGCTGGCGATGGGGTCGAGCCGGCGCCGACTGGTGCGGCAGTTGCTGACGGAGACGCTGCTAATCGGCACGGCAGGCGGCGCGGCGGGCGTGCTGCTGGCTTCGTGGTGCCTGCACGCCATGGTGGCTTCGATTCACGATGGAATTGGAGTGCTGGGAATCGACAGCGGGATCGATCTGCGCGTGCTGGGATTTGCCCTGGGAGTGACGCTGCTGACGAGCGTGCTGTTTGGGGTGGCGCCGGCAATGCGCGGCACGCGGGTGGACTTGCAATCGACGCTAAAGGGGCAGAGCATCGGCGCTTCGGAAGGGCGCTCGAGCGCGGGCTTGCGGCAGGCGCTGATTGCGGCGCAAGTCGCGCTGACGGCGGTGCTGCTGGCCAGCGCCGGACTTTTCGCGCGCACACTCGTCAACCTCGAACACGCCACTCTGGGCGTGAACACCGGCGGCGTGCTGCAACTGGCGGTAGCGCCGGGGTTGAACGGAGCCTCGGCGGCGCAGACGCGCGATTTTGCCGATCGCGCCCTGAAGGAATTCGCGCGCGTGCCGGGCGTGGCGTCCGCGACGGTCTCGACCATGCCGATCTTTGCGGGCGATGATACGGGTTTCAATATCAGCGCGGAAGGCTACGCACCGCACGCGGGCGACGACATGGACGTGCTGGCGGACTGGATCGGCCCGAATTTTTTCTCCACCCTCGGCATTCCGCTGATTGCCGGGCGCGAGTTCACGGAAGCTGATACCGCGAGCAGCCCGAAGACGGTGATCATCAATCAGAAACTGGCGCAGCGGTTTTTTGCGAAACGAAATCCAATCGGCATGCATATCGTACGAGGAAATGGCGTTCCGGATTGGGAGATCGTCGGAGTCGTGGCCGACAGCAAGTGGGACAGCCCTCGCAGCAACACCGTTCCCTTCGTGTATATGCCTTATTCGCAGACGCCCGACCTGAGCACCTTGGCCTTTTACGCGCGCACCACGCGGGAGCCCGCGGCGCTGGCGGCAACGCTGCGAAGCGTGGTGCAGGGACTCGATCCGAACCTTCCGGTGAACGATCTGCGTACGCTCGGCGAGCAAGTGAACAATTCAATGTTTACCGAGCGGCTGGTGGCGATGCTTTCCGCGGTGATGGCGCTGCTCGCGGCGCTGCTGGCGGCTTTGGGGCTGTACGGAGTGCTGGCGTATGTCGTCGCGCGGCGCACGCGGGAAATCGGCACCAGGATGGCGCTGGGTGCGCAGGCCGGCCACGTGCTGCGGATGGTGATGAAGCAAGGCTTGCTGCTGGCGCTGGCTGGCGGAGTGGCGGGAATCGGCGTCGCCTTCGGCGTGACGCGG
>Ga0209073_10000069_pt1 | contig 13712 bp, 13 predicted proteins | sample GAAS100_FD_187520 | JGI IMG/M metagenome (GOLD analysis project Ga0209073, IMG submission 187520) | Agricultural soil microbial communities from Georgia to study Nitrogen management - GA AS100 (SPAdes) (version 2) | ecosystem: Environmental > Terrestrial > Soil > Agricultural land | place: USA...
AAACCGGGGATAAGCTTGTCCGCAATCGCCTGCGTGGCTTCCGGCGTAACGTCCCGGGGCCCCAGGCCCGTGCCGCCGGTGGTTAGAATCACGTCCGCGCGTTTCTGGTCCGAAAGGCTGCCCAGCAGGGACTGTATCGCCGGCGACTCATCCGGAATGCGGTGTTCAGAGACCACTTCCCAGCCGAGTTCCCGGCAACGCGCCGCCACCGCCGGGCCGGATTTATCCTCGCGTTCCCCGCGCGCAACGGTGTCGCTTATGGTGACGACTGCGATCTTCATGAAGGTTTTACTGCGTGCCCACCGCGTCGCGGTTCGCTTCGTCCATCAGCCGCATCGCTTCCATCAACAGCCCCGTCGTGTTCCGCGTGGTTGTCGTGCGCGTCGAGGCGTTCGCCGCGTTGAAATCAATCTCGAATTCGCCCTCCGTCCACAGCACGCACTTGTACACCGCGTCGTCGCCTTCCACATTCCCGATCTTCGCGTCGCGGCACTGCCCGCTCGCAAAAAACAAGTGGCACTGCTCGCGCCCGCGCTGCACGATCAGCCGGCACGATTTCTGCCCCATTTCGAGCGACTGCATCAGGTCGATCATGCTCATTTCTTCCAACCGGCCCTGAATCACGCCCGGCCGCGAAGCCCGCTTCTGCAGCTTCTCCAGATGCAGCCGGTCAATGACTTTCTTCGTCACGCGCACCAGGTCCTTCAACAGGAACGGCTTGGGAATGAAATCTTCCACGCCGTCGACCAGCGGCCGCAGCCGCTCCTCGATATCGCCGCGGCTGGCCATGAACAGAAACGGAATGTGACGCGTCTGTTCCCGGCTGCGCAGCTTCTCAAACAGTTGCCGTCCGTCCAGCCCGGGCATCTTGTAATCGCACAAAATGGCGTCCGGCGGTTCGTCGATCACCTTCAGCAGCGCGTCCGCGCCGTCCGCCGCCACGGTGATTTCGCAAAAGGATTCCAGCCCCTTCGTAATCAGATCGCGCATCAGCGGATTATCTTCCGCCAGCAGGAGCCGTACGCTTTTTCCGGTGGCTGCGCTCATCGATTTGGCACACGGGCGGACTTCGCCGGCCTGCGGTAGTCCCCGCTCTTTCCGCCGGTCTTTTCACTCAGGAAGATGTCCCTAATCTCGATGCCCTTGTCCAAGGCTTTGCACATGTCGTAGACCGTGAGAGCTGCGGCGCTAACGGCGACCAGGGCTTCCATTTCCACCCCGGTCTGGGCGGTGGCCGTTACGTGAGAGCGTATCTCCACGCCATTTTTGCATAGCAGCGCGGTCACATCAATGTGCGTCAGCGGCAGCGGATGACAAAGAGGTATCCACTCCGCGGTGCGCTTGGCCGCCGCAATCCCCGCAATTCGAGCCACTTCCAAGGGATTGCCCTTTGGATTCTTCAGCCGCCGGACAGCCTGCACCACGCTCGGCTTCATCGTGACGTAGGCATGCGCCACAGCGCTGCGCGTGCTTACAGCCTTCGAAGACACATCGACCATCCGAACCTCGCCGCCCTTGCCGTAATGCGAGAGTTTCTTCATCTCCCATTCACGCCATTCTGCCGTCAGACAATATCCCGCCGCAACAACACCGATACGTCTTCGCCGGCCTCCAGCACTGCACGGTCCTGCGGCACCACCAGGAAGCAATTCGCCTGGGTCACCGCCGCAATATCACCCGAGCCCTGCCACCGCAGCGGATGCACGATAGCCACACCGTCCGGCCAGTCCACCCGCGAGGGCAGAAAGTGTGTCACTCCCGCTTTCTCCTTCATCGTTTCGCCCAATCGAGCCTGAAGTAGGGGAAGCGGGCGCGCAGTTGCGCCGCTCAACACGTCCAGGGCGGGCGCCACAAACAATTCGAACGTCACCATTGTGGAAACGGGATTCCCCGGAAGCCCGAACACCCACGTTTCTCCGCACCGCGCAAACACTGTGGGCTTCCCGGGCCGAATCGCCACCGCATCGAGAAAAAACTCCGCTCCGAGTTCCTTCAGCGCCGGTTCGACAAGATCGTACTTGCCCATGGACACTCCGCCCGAAAGGACCAGTACATCCTCTTTCAGCCCGCGCTCGATCGCTTCGCGCAACGGCCGCGGACGGTCCGGAGCATTGCCGAGCGCCACCGCCTCGCCCCCTGCAAGCCGAACTTGTGCCGCGATCGAAACGCCGTTGCTGTTGCGAATCTGCAGCGGACCCGGTTGCGCGTTCGCGGAAACCACTTCGTCGCCGGTCGAAAGAATCGCCACACGCGGTTGGCGCCATACCTGCAGTTCCACTGCTCCCACCTGCGCCGCCTGGGCTACTTCCGCAAATCCCAGCCGCGCGCCGCGGTTCAAAACCGCCGCTCCTCCGCTCGTTTCCCTTCCGCGCGGCACGATATGTTGCCCCGGCGATGCGGCGCGATCGAACCCGATCATGTCCCCTTCGCGCTGGACGTGTTCGACCATCACCACCGCGTCCGCGCCTTCCGGGACCGCCGCTCCGGTCATGATCTGCACGCAAGTTGCCGGACGCAGTGGCGTTTTCCAGGCGTCTCCGGCTCGGATTTCTCCCACGCAGCGCAGCTTCGCTCCTGCAACCGCATCCGTGGCGCGCACCGCGTATCCGTCGCGAACCGAGCGATCGAACGGCGGATAATCGCGATCCGCGACAATTTCTTGCGCCAACACGCGGCCAAGCGCTTGCTCCAGCGAAACCGTCTCCGCTTGCTTTGCGCGCGCGGCGCCGCTGACCTGCTCCACAACCTTTTGACGCGCCTCTTGATAGCTCAGCATGGGTTCCCGTTTTCGGCAGAAAGATACAAACGGAGCTGCTCTCAGCAGCGTTCCTTCGCTCCGGGATTTCTACACAGCGCGGGCAGCTTTAGTTTTTCGCAATCACAGCCAGCGGGCCAGCAGCGTGCCCTCTGGAACAATCGTTGCCTCGCGTTCGGGACCGGTAGAAATCATTCCAATTTCGACCTGCAGAAAATCCGAAATAAACCGCAGATATTCCAGCGCCGTCTTCGGCAGCTTGGTCGCGTCTCTCTCTCCGAATGTGGAAGCGCACCATCCCGGCAGCGTCTTGTATTCCGGCGTCACGTGCTCGTACTCTTCGGCCAGCGCCGGCATCTCGTGAATCGGCTTACCCTTGTACCGGTAGCCGGTGCACACCTGGATTTCCCGCTGCGTGTCGAAGACGTCCAGTTTCGTCACCACCAGCGAATCGATCCCGTTAATCATCTTCGCGTAGCGCAGAACCGCCAGGTCCAGCCACCCGCAGCGCCGCGGCCTTCCCGTCACCGCTCCAAATTCATTCCCTCGCTCGCGCACTTCCTTCGCGTCCAGGTCCGGCATTTCCGTTGGAAAAGGCCCGCCGCCCACGCGTGTCGTATACGCTTTCGAAATCCCCAGCACGTGCTTGATCTTTGTCGGGGGCACGCCGACTCCGGTCGTGGCCCCGCCGGAAGTCGCGCTCGAGCTGGTTACGAACGGATACGTCCCGTGATCGATGTCCAGCATCGTCCCCTGCGCTCCTTCGAACAGCACGGATTTTCCTCCGTCCAGCGCTTGATTCACCAGCTCGGCCGTATCGCAGATGTACGCCCGAATCTTTTCGCCCAGCCGCAGCGTCTCGTCCACTTCATGCGAGAAATCGATGTCCGCGCCGTAAGCCCCCTTCGCGAGCCGGTTTTTCTCCGCCACCACGCGCGCCGCCTTTTCCCGAAAGAGCTTTGGCTCCAGCAAATCGCACATGCGCAGCCCGCGCCGCGCCATCTTGTCTTCGTAAGCCGGCCCGATGCCGCGTGAAGTCGTGCCGATTTTATTTGCGCCCCGCGCTCCCTCCGCGGCTTTATCCAATTCGCGATGGTAGGGGAAAATTAAATGCGCGCGATTGCTGATGTGCAGGCGCCCCGCAACGTCGATGCCCGCTTTCGAAAGCGTTTCGATTTCGTTCACCAGCGCGGCGGGATCCACTACCACACCGGTGCCGATCACCGCGTGGCGGTTCGGCCGCAGAATCCCGCACGGGATCAGCTGCAAGACGTGCTTTTCCGATCCAATGATGACGGTATGGCCCGCGTTGTGCCCGCCGGCAACCCGCGCAATGTAGTCGAAGGACCCGGCAAGATAGTCCACCACCTTGCCCTTTCCTTCATCGCCCCACTGCGCCCCAACCACGACGACCGATTTCATTCGAACCCCGTCTCCTCGCCCACACCGCTCCCTCGGCATCATCAGCAAGAAAGCGCTAGAACGGGTGAGGACCACCGCGGAATAAAAATCGTACGCCAGGAATCAGTCGCGCGCAAGAAGCGCGGCCGGTGGCGAGCCTAGCGCAGCGAGCGCACCTCTTCGTACCGAAAACACGCCACCAGGTGATCGTTCACCATCCCCACCGCCTGCATCGTGGCATAGCAAATCGTCGAACCCACAAACCGGAATCCGCGCTTGATCAGATCCTTGCTTAGGGCGTCCGATTCTTTCGTCCTTGCCGGCACGCGCTTGGGCGTCTTCCACGCATTCTGCAGCGGACGCCCCTCCACGAAGCGCCACAAATACGCGTTGAACGATCCAAACTCTTCCTGGACTTGCAAAAACGCGCGGGCATTGCCGATCGCCGACGCGACTTTCAGCCGGTTGCGGATAATTCCCGGATCCCCCAGCAGGCTGCGCACTTTCTTCGCGTCGAATCGCGCCACCTTTTCCGGATCGAATCCCGCGAACACCTCGCGGTACCGTGCGCGCTTCTGCAGAATCGTGTCCCAGCTCAATCCCGCCTGCGCCCCCTCCAGAATCAGGAACTCGAAGAGCTTGCGATCGTCGTGAACGGGCACTCCCCACTCTTCATCGTGATAAGGGATGTTGATTTCTTTCGCCGCCCAACTGCATCGCACGATCGCGGCTGGCGCTTTCTCCACGTCGCTTCCCTTCAAGGAACTTTCTCCGGAAACTCCTCAAACAGCGAAACGGCGCAGGGAGCGGAAAGCTCCCATGCGCCGTTCACCCTTCTCAAAAAAGCTCGCTTGCTCAGCCGACGTGCCGGTCGATTGCTTTGGTGATCTGATCCTTCGGCACCGCTCCCACAATCTGTTCCACCACCTGCCCATTCTTGAAGACCAGCAGCGTGGGTATGCCCCGAATGTTGTAACGCCCCGCGGAGTTCATCGCCTCGTCGACGTTCAGCTTCGTCACCTTCAGCTTGCCCGCGTAATCATGCGCGATCTCCGCTACCGTGGGCGCCAGCATATGGCACGGGCGGCACCACTCGGCCCAGAAGTCCACCATCACCGGCTGCGCGCTGCTCGCCGTCAGCACCTCCGCTTCGAAATTTCCATCGTTCACCGATTGAATGTTGTCTGCCATTTCCTTTTTCCCGACGGGCCGCGTACGGCGGCCGTCTCTCTCCTTTGGTATTTAATTAGATGTTGCAACAGGCATTCGGTTACCCGCGGGTGCCGCCAAGCCGCGCGCCGCGCGCGCCGCTTCATAAAGCTTCGCGTATTCGCCCGCGGAGTTCTTCCACGAAAAATCCTCGCTCATGCCGTTCAACTGGATGCGCCTCCAGATCCTTTCGTCACTGTAATGATGCAACGCTTGTTTCACCGCGTAAAGCAGCGCCGCTCCCGAGTACTCCGTGAATTTGAAACCCGTCCCCGTACCGTGTTCCAGATCGAACGGTTCGATCGTATCGTCCAGCCCGCCCGTCGCTCGCACGATCGGAACCGTACCATACTTCAAACTATAAATCTGATTCAAGCCGCAAGGTTCGTAGCGCGACGGCATCAGAAACATGTCCGCGCCCGCTTCCACTTTGTGCGCCAGCGCGTTGTCGTACGCAATCTTCGCCGCCGCGCGCGCCGGATAAGCCGCCGCCAGCGCTCCGAAGAACCGCTCGTACCGCCGGTCTCCCGAACCCAGCACCACCAGCGCCAGGTCCTCGCGCATCAATTCGTGCGCCGCCTCCGCGATCAAATCGAACCCTTTCTGGTCCGCAAAGCGCGAAACGATCCCTATTAGCGGCCGGCTCATGTTCTCTTCCGGCAATCCGAACGCATCCAGCAGCTCCCGCTTGCATGCTTGCTTCCCCGAAAGATCCTTCACCGAATACTTTGCCGCAATGTGCGAATCCTTTTGCGGATTCCACTCCGCGTAATCCACTCCGTTCAAAATGCCCACCAGCCGGTCCGCGCGGCTCTTCGCCACGCCTTCCAGTCCGTGGCCGTACTCCGCTGTCTGAATCTCTTCCGCGTACTTGGGGCTCACCGTCGTCACATAATCCGCGTACACAATTCCGCCCTTCAGAAAATTCACGTTGCCGTAAAACTCCAGCCTTTCCGGATGAAACGCCGCTTGCGGAATGCCTGCGCGATCCAGCGCGTCTCTCCCGAAGAGTCCCTGGTAGCCCATGTTGTGAATCGTGAACACTACCGGAAGGTGCTTCACCGCGGGATCGTCCGCGTAGGTCGTGCGCAGGAGCACCGGCACGAGCGCCGTCTGCCAGTCGTGGCAGTGAAAAATATCCGCCGGCCAGATATGCTTCGCGATTTCAATCGCGCATCGCGAAAGCTCGCTGAACCGCTCCGGATTGTCCGGATAATCGCCCTGCGCGCCCCCATACAATCCTTCGCGCCGGAAATATCCGGGATCGTCCACAAAGAAATACCGCACTCCGTCGACCGGCATTCCTCCAACGATCGTCGGAAAGCGCAGCTTGCCGCCCATCGGTATCGTCAGGCTCGGCGCCACAATGGGCATCGGCTTGGCGGACTCGTACAAGGGAAGCACCACCGCCACCTCGTGCCCCTTTGAGGCGAGCGCGCGCGGCAGGGCCTGGATGACGTCGGCCAGTCCGCCTGTTTTGGAAAACGGCAGCCCTTCGGAAGCCGCAAAAAGAATTCTCATCGAGGTGGTTGTCCCATCTAACGCTAGCGAACGGCCCCGAACGCGTCAAGCCGACTGCGGGGCGACTCTGCGATTTAGGAACAACCAGGTTTTCTGCACCAACGCTGCTCGCTGTGGCAAGGAGGTAAGGAGCGCCCGGATTCAGAGCTCCCCCTGGTTTTTGGGCGCTTGTACCCCAAGTAATTTGGGCGCCGCGAGTCTACTGCGCCGGGGCGGCGGTTGCGTCGGAGCCGCCGTGCGGCACCTGGTCCCAGTTGTGCCCGGTGCAGCCTGTCTTCTTGCCGCACTGCTCTTTGCCATCGGGACCAACGATGCTCATCAGGTACATGGTAGTTTCCTTGCCGTTCGGCTGCCTGACGGTCATGGCGATTCCCTGCCAGCCCACACCTTTCTTCTCGAAGCGGACCATTACGTCGTTGGTATCCAGTTTGGCCCAGTCCTTGTCATTGAAATTCCCCACGTGAGAGATTCCGGCCGCCAGCCGGCCCGAAAGGCTGCTGTCTTTCTTGGCGTCTCCGGTGTAAAAGGTATCGCCGATCTTCACCACGAAGGCGTAATTCTTGGTCGTGCTCGCATAATGAGGTACGGAGTTCGCGTCAACGTTCGAGTACACCGTGGTCTTCTTGTGCTGCAAGTAGACGAGTTTTCCCGGAACGAATTGAGAATCGTCCTTAGCGGCATATAGCGCGCTCCCCGCCACCGATACCAGCAACAATGCACACAACGGCTTCCGGAATGCCATTTGTCCTCCGTTCCGCTTCTTGTTTCTTGTCCACAGCCGCCATTGGAGCTACGATGGTGCCCAGTGAGCCGTCCCCGGAACCGCCATCGCTATTCCAAGGCCAAATCGTTGGGCGACCTTACAAGCTTGAGCGGTCCCGAGTCCTTAAGGAGCTGTTAGTAATTCCTTAAAGCCTCTATGTTTCTGCCTGGCAGCAAGATATATGCGTTCGGAGAATTTCGCCTGGACGCAGCCGAACGCGCCCTATACCGCCAGAACCAGCTGATTGCGCTGACTCCCAAGGCGTTCGAGACGCTCCTGGCCCTGGTTCGTCACGCCGGACATGTCGTCAGCAAAGAAGATCTGATGCAGCAGGTGTGGCCCGATACTTTCGTGGAAGAGGGCAACCTGAACGTTCACATTTTTGCGCTTCGCAAAGTGCTCGCTGCAAACGACGGCCACCAGACCTACATCGAAACAATCCCGCGAAGGGGGTACCGGTTCTGTGCCGAAGTGCGGCAATGCGACCAACAACCGCCTTCGCTACAAATTGAGCATGCCACTCAAGTTGCTCACCCCACTAACGTGGCCACCGAGGAACGCGAACTTCCCTCGCCCGACGATCGGCAGCATCCTTCTTCGCCCCGCAGCGGATTTGCGGTCCCGGTATGGCCCGGCCGAACCCTGCCCGCCAAGATTTTCGGCCTCGGCATACTGGCCGCGCTCGCACTCCTGATCGCTATCCATTACTGGCCGCGGCCCTCGCAACAGACCGATGGCACCACCAACGGCCGTTTTCTCATCGGCGTGCTGCCCTTCGCCAATTTGAGCGGAGACGCGACTCAGGATTACCTCGCCGATGGCTTCACCGAAGAACTCATCACCGAATTGGGCCGCCTCAACCCCAAGCAACTCGGCGTCATCGCCCGCACGTCGATGATGCCTTACCGCGGGACCACTAGGCCGGTTCGCGACATTGCCAAAGAGTTGGGCCTTCGCTACGTGCTCGAGGGCAGCGTGGTGCGCGATGGTTCCCGGCTCCGCGTCACGGTTAAGCTCATCCAGGCCGGCGACCAGTCGCAATTATGGGCCGGCGAGTACGACCGCGATTTCAGCGACATCATCGAGGTGCAGAGCGAAGTGGCCCGCGCCGTCGCTCGTGAGACGTTCGTTCACGCTGCGCCCGAGACACAACGGCGGCGGGAAGCCGCCAGGACCACTTCCCCGCTGGCCTATGACGCCTATCTCAAAGGCCGTGCCTACTGGTGGATGCGCACGGAGGACGGCTACCGGGGCGCGCGAGCCAATTTTGAAGAAGCGTTGCGCATCGACCCGAACTTTGCCCGCGCGTATAGCGGATTGGCGGATACCAGCCTGGTCTACTGGCGGCGAGCGGGGGATCCGCGAGTCTACGCGCGAAAAGCGCTTGAAATCGACGACACGCTTGCCGAAGCGCACGCGTCGCTGGCCATGGCCGTGCTGACCGTGGATGCTGACTGGGTTACGGCAGAAGACCACTTCCGGCGCAGCCTGGAGATCGACCCTTACTATGTCACCGCGCGCCACTGGTATGGGTTGACGCTAGTGCACTGGGGCCGCGAGGCCGAGGCCATCGAGCAACTTGAGCGCGCGCGGGAGACAGACCCGCTCAACGTTGCCATCCTGACCGACCTGGGTCGCGCGTTCTTTTTTGCGGGGCAGCAGGACCGCGCGAAAAAGACCCTGCTCCAGGCCATCAGCCTGAATGCAAGGTTTCCGTGGTCCCACTACTGGATGGGCCGGGTTCTCGAGCAGCAGGGGCAATTTGCGGCGGCCCTTCCCGAGTATGCGCTGGCGGATAGCAGCCCGATGAGCCCCATGAACAAAGATGTCGCTACAGCATGCTTGTACGCGAAGACAGGTCAGCCCCAAAGAACGCGAGAAATCCTGCGCCGACTGGAAAGCGGCGGCCGCATTTTGCCCAGCAACCGCGCGCTAATCTACGTCGCCTTGGGGCAAAAGGAACGCGCCTGCCAAATCCTCGGTGAGCCGGTGGAACCTCCGATCACTTCCGCTCAGAACATCTACGCGATCGCCGATCCTGCATTCGCCTCGCTCAGGGCCGCGCCATGCTTTCAGGCCGCCATGGCAAATGTTGCCCCGCCCGCGCGTTAATCGGGCACGAACTGCCCCGGCCCGTCGGCTTGGGTCTAAGCAGGATTCCGCGCAATCCAGGAATCCCCGGAGCGCAACCGTTCACCAATACCGGCAGTCCGGGGTTGCCGCCGCTTCCTGCTACACTCTGCTTTCCATGGCTCGCCAGCGGCTTGGTCAGCATTTCCTCACCGACGCGGGTTGGCGCGAGAAAATCGCGCGCGCCGTCGGCGTTTCGCCGCATTCCGCTTTGCGCTCACCGGCGCAGGAGTCCTTCTGCTGGATCGAAGTCGGCGCCGGCCACGGCGAAATGACCCGCCACCTCGCCTCCACCGGCGCGCCGGTCTATGCCATCGAGTTGGATTCGCGCCTCGCCGAACGCCTCCAGGCCCTCTCCCGCGAATTCCCCAACGTCACCATCATCCCCGCCGACGTTCTCGCCGCCGACCTGTCCTCCCTCGCCGCGGGTCGCCGCCTTCGCCTTTATGGCAATCTGCCTTACTACATCACTTCTCCGATTCTTCACCGCTTCTTTGAATTCGCGTCCCTTATCGACGAAATCCATATCGTCATTCAACTCGAAGTCGCTTTCCGCCTCGCTGCTCGGCCCGGAACCCGCGACTACGGCTATCTTTCCGTCCTGACGCAATATTTCGCTTCGCCGCGCATCGCCCTGAAAATTCCCCCCGGCGCGTTTCGCCCTCCCCCGAAAGTCGCTTCCGCCCTTGTCTCCATGAAGCTTCCCGGCGAATCGGCTCATCTTGACGTCGGGAATCCGCGGGACTTCCTCGAATTCACCAAGCTCTGTTTTTCGCAAAAACGAAAAACACTGGTGAACAATCTTCGCTCCCTCGCCGCTCCCGGCGCCGTCCGCGCGGCGCTCTCCGCCTTGAAGCTTAAGCCGGCCGCCCGCGCCGAAGAACTCAGCGTCGCGCAGCTCGCCGCCCTCAGGCACTCGCTCCTGAAAATGTAGTGGTTCATCGCGGCGGCAAGTTCCCGCCGTTCGGTGCGGGAATGCTTCTACGAAGCGGGCTCCGCCTCGCGCTTCCGGTCCAGCGCCAGCAAACGGTCCGGATAATCGCTCATAATCCCGTCAACTCCTGCTTCGATGAGCAGCCTCATGTGTGCTGGATGATTCACCGTCCAGCACACCACCTGCAGGTCCCGGCGCCGTGCTTCCTTCAAGAGCGCCGGCGATGCCAGGTCCCCTCGCAGCGCCACCTGCCGCGCGCCGATCTCCAGGGCTTTTTCGATCGGCGGATCGCCAGACTTGCCGTCATAAAGCAGCCCCGTCATCAGCGTCGGCTCGATCTTTCGCAGCGCCGCCAGAATCGCCGCATCAAAGCAAATCACCACTACCCGCGGAATCTCGCCGGACTCCCGCAGCGCCCCGATCAGCGCGTGCTCCCCGCCCCAGAATCCCGCCGGCTTCAACTCTAGGTAGAACACCACATCGTGCTTTTTCGCAAACTGCAGAATTTCTTCCAGCGTGGGAATCCGTTCTCCCGCGAACTCGCTTCCGAACCACGCCCCCGCGTCCAGCTTTCGCAAATCGTTGAACATGAAGTCGTGCACCCCGCCACGCCCGTTCGTCGTCCGCTCCAGCGTTTCGTCATGAATGGCCACGAAGCGCGCATCTCGCGAAAGGTGCAAGTCGGTTTCAATGAATGTAACCCCCATGGCTATGGCCCTTCGGAAGGCTGCCATGGTGTTTTCCGGTGCGTACCCTGAAGCGCCCCGGTGCGCGATTACCAGCACTAAGTTGGTCCCTTCATTTTCCGGCAATGGGCCAGCTTGAATTTCCTGGATCGTGACACAAGGAGGGAAATTCAAGCTGACCCATGGCCCTGACTCGTATTTGCTGCTGCTACCTAAATCGTATCCGGTATCGTATCATCGCCCGCCCCTTGCCGCGGCACCCTTCCTTGTCTCGCGCGAATCTAATCTATTGGGTGCTAAAGCACCGTCGAGGAGGCAACACATGCTCAACAACCATCGGGCCTTCGTTCTCGCGTTCTTCCTGGCTGCTCCTCTGGCCGTTCCTGCGGCTCAGGCTTCCCCTTCGCAGCAAAGCATGGACCAGCGCTCGCAGCGCATCGAACAGCACCTCAAAAATGAGGTCAGGCATCAGTTGGTGATGCTGCCCTACTATTCCGTCTTCGACAATCTGCAGTACAAAATCGAGGGCGACAAGGTCACTCTGCTCGGCCAGGTCATTCGGCCTACGCTGAAATCCGACGCGCAAAACGTCGTCAAATCCATCGAAGGCGTCGCCACCGTCGACAACCAGATCGAAGTCCTGCCTCCTTCGCCCTTGGATGATCGGATTCGCCGCGCCGAATATCGCGCTATATACGGCGCTTCCGGCCTCTTCCTTTACGCCCAGCAGGCCGTTCCTTCGATTCACATCATCGTGAAAAACGGCCACGTCACTCTCGAGGGCGTTGTGGCCAGGGATGCCGATAAGCAACTCGCCGGCGTCCGCGCCAACAGCGTTCCCAACGTGTTCTCTGTCACGAATAACCTCGTCGTCGAAAAGCACTGACCCATCCGCTTGCCTCGCGCGGCAAACGAGCGCCGAAGGAGGGCCGCGCTCAGGCCCTCTTTCGTGCGGCCTCGGCTTTCCGCGGCGTCCACCGCGCTCGAGCGGTGTCGCTTACCGCAAGCCCCGTTCACGGTATACTTCCTCATGCCTTTCCGGAACTGCCTCGCCCGAATCCTTGGCATCGCCCTTGCCTTCGCGTCGCTTTCCGCCGCCATTCCACAGCAAACTTCCTGGCAATCAGAGATTCTCCAGTGGCGCAAAGATCATGCCGCCGCGCTGCAAAAGCCCGACGGATGGCTCTCCCTCACCGGCCTCGAATGGCTTCAGCCCGGCGACAATGCTGTGGGCTCCGCCCCCGGCAATAGAATTCGCCTTTCGCCTGAAGCTCCGTCGCACCTCGCGATTCTTCGCCTTTCCGGTAACGTCGTTAGTCTCGTTCCGCCCTCCGGCGGGTTCCCTTCCGGACTTCAACTCGCCGGCGCTCCTCCCAAGGAAGGACCGCTGCGCGCCGACGCTGATACCGACAGATTCAACCCGCACCTGACCATTGGCACGCTCAACATGTACGTCATCCGCCGCGAAAATCGTTTCGCTCTGCGCATCAAGGACTCCCACTCTCCCGCACTGCTGCATTTTCACGGTCTCAATTGGTATCCTCCCGACCCTTCCTACCGCCTCACCGGCAAATGGATTCCCTTCGTGCCGCGGAAAACCGTCACGCTCGCCACCCTCGTCGGCACCAGCTATCCCCAGCCGGTTCCCGGAGCAGTCGAGTTCACCCTTCATGGCAAAACGCTTCGCCTCGAACCCGTGCTCGAGGATCCCGATGGAACTACGCTTTTCTTCATCTTGCGCGACAAAACCAGCGCCACCACCACTTACGGCGCAAGCCGCTTCCTCTATACCGGCTTCCCTTCAAACGGTCTCGATAAACCCGGTACCCTCGTCGTGGATTTCAATCGCCTCGAAAATCCTCCCTGCGCTTACACTCCTTACGCCACCTGTCCTCTTCCTCCCCGCGGAAATCGCTTGACGATTCCCTTGCCAGCCGGCGAAAAGCGATATCACAATTAAACGTGGCCTTTATTGCTCCCAATTCGCCGCCGCGCGCGGGCGATGACGGCGCGGCTCGCGAAAAGCTGGTGGCTTTGCGAATTGCCCTCCTGCGCCTCCACAAATCCCTTCTGGAAATGGAGCGCCGCTTCTACGAACGGCAACACGGAAAGGTAAACGCCGGCGAATTGTTCCGCCTGGTCGTCGATGACCCGCAATTTTCCTGGCTTCACAACATTTCGGAGTTCGTCGTTCGCATCGACGAAACCCTGACCGGCGAGGCTCCCGTCGCTCCCGCGGACGCCGCCGTTGCCTTCGATCTCGCCCGCAAAATGTTTGTCCCCACCGAGTCCGGCGACACTTTTCAGAAAATG
>Ga0209073_10000080_pt1 | contig 13091 bp, 10 predicted proteins | sample GAAS100_FD_187520 | JGI IMG/M metagenome (GOLD analysis project Ga0209073, IMG submission 187520) | Agricultural soil microbial communities from Georgia to study Nitrogen management - GA AS100 (SPAdes) (version 2) | ecosystem: Environmental > Terrestrial > Soil > Agricultural land | place: USA...
TCAGCGCGTGATTACGCCACGCCAACTGGCTTTACGAACCGCCGGAGCCATCGCGCTCGCGTTTGCGGCGGCTTACGCCGGCGATTTCCTGTGGGTAATGATTCGCAGCGTACATCCGAGCGCGACGAATCCGTATGAATCGATGACACGCACGCGCGTGCTGGCAATTCCGCAGAAAAACGGCAAAACGGACTTACAGATCGACGCGGATAGGCCCACTGAAACACTGACGTGCGTGCATTCGCTTTTTCCGCACCATGGGTACCCACCGTGCTGGAAGCTCAAGCCGCACATCAACGATCCGATTCTGATGATGATTGCGCCGCCGGGCATCATGGCCGGGCCGCAGCGGCACGCAGGGCTTGATCGAGCGCAGACTTCTCCTCCGCGGTGAGCGGGCGCGCCGCGCCTTGCGGCAAATCTCCCAACTGCAGCGGACCAATCGCCACACGAACAAGTCGCAGGACCTCCAGAGCTTGCGATTCGAGCATGCGGCGGATCTGGCGGTTCTTGCCTTCGTCGAGGACGATGACGAGCCAGGAGTTTTTCTCGCCGGCACGCAGAAGAACCGCTCGTTTGGCTCGCAGCACCTCGCCTTCTTCATCAGATACACCCTCTTCCAGCGTTCGAAGAAGAGCATCGTCCGCAACGGCGCTGACTTGCACGTGGTAAGTCTTGTCGAGATGGGATTCCGGGGCGGTGATGCGCGCCGCCCATTCGGAGTCGTTCGTGAAGAGCAGCAGGCCCTCACTGGCGCGATCGAGCCGGCCTACCGGGGCCATCCACGGGGACACCTGGGCCCCTGAAGATTTGCGGAGCAGGTCGTAAACGGTTTGCCGGCCTTTCTCGTCCGCCGCGGTGGTCACCGCGCCGCGCGGCTTGTTCATCATCCAATAGACCTTTTGCTCGCTCGCCAGCAGGCTTCCATCGACGGCAATGCGGTCCCTCCCGAAGTGAACCAGAGCCTCGGGGTTGCGCGTGACGGAGCCGTTCAAGGTCACCCGGCCGGAGCGGATGTGCTCGCTGGCCTGCGACCGCGAGCAATAGCCCAGTTTTGAGATCGCTCGCGCCAAACCGACCGTGCGCTCGCCGGTTACCCGCCCTTTTGGGTGCTTGTGCCTCTTCACGGGAGAAAGTATAGCCGCCCGGGCGCTAACGAAGTGTGATAGAAGGCGTCTGAGGAAGTACGAAGATTTTCGTTGACAATACGAAATGCTTCGTAGTATGGTGCCGCGCATGACACAATCCTTGCAGCAAAAGCCCACCGCCGCCGAACTGGAAATCCTGCAGGTGCTCTGGACCCGCGGGCCTTCCACGGTTCGCGAGGTGCACGAAGCACTCAAGAAGCCGCTCGGTTATACGAGCGTGCTGAAACTGATGCAGATCATGACCGCGAAGGGACTGGTGTGGCGTGACGAAGCGCAGCGCGCGCACGTCTACGAAGCATGCCAGCCGGCGGAGAAAACCAAGCGGCAACTGGCTGTGGACATGATCCAAAGAGTGTTTGACGGGTCCGCGCGGGAACTGATGCTTCACGCGCTGGCGGACCGCCCGGCTTCTAAGGATGAGATCGAGGAACTGCGGCAATTGCTGGACGAGTACGAAAGGAGAGCGCAATGACACACCTGACGGCCTGGCTTGCTCCGGAAATTTTGCGGCCCCTGGGCATGGCTTTGCTGCACTTCGTCTGGCAAGGCGCAGGCCTTGCGGCTTTGGCGGCGCTGGCATTCGCTCTGACGCGAAATCCGCGCGCGCGCTACGCGGCGGGCGTTCTTGCGCTTGTGCTGATGGCCGCGGCGCCCTTGGTGACGTTCCAGGTTCTGCGCGAGCGCGCCACTTCCCTTTCGCCGAGCGACTCGAGCTCAACGGCTTCCCTGACCTCCGCTGCCGGGACGCTGGAGACCACAGCGGCCGAGCCCGCTTCCCAAAGCGGGATGTTGCAGACACCAGCGGAAGCTGCCGCCGGACCGCTGGTCTGGCTGGTGGAGCTTTGGTTTCTGGGCGTAGTGATTTTCAGCGTGCGCACGCTGGGTGGAATTGCCGTCCTGGAACGGCTTCGCCGCAAAGCGGCAGCGCCGCTTTCACACACTTTGCTTGCAGCTTGCCACGAACTGCAATGGGCGATGGGACTGGAACGCGTGGTGCGTTACTGCGAATCCGCGCATATTGGCGCGCCGGCGGTGCTCGGATGGTTCCGTCCGGTCGTGATGCTGCCGGTTAATGCCATCACCGGACTGAGCGAAGCGCAATTGCGCGCGGTGATCGCGCACGAACTGGCGCACATCAAGCGTTACGACGCGTTCGTCAACCTTTTCCAGATCGCCGCGGAGTCCGTACTCTTCTATCACCCCGCGGTCTGGTGGCTGAGCAAGCGGATTCGCGCGGAGCGGGAGAACTGCTGCGATGATGCGGCGATTGCGGTTTGCGGCAGCCCGGTAGAATACGCCCGTGCGCTGACGCTGATGGAAGAGTGGCGCAGCGTGCCGGAGTTGGCGCTGGCCGCGAACAGCCATCCCCTGGCGGCTCGTATCAAGAGGCTGCTGGGCAGGCCTGCATTGGAATCCGGTCTTCGCACGGCCGGGCTTTCCGCCGGGCTCATTTGCCTGGCCGCCGCGGTGCTTGCGGGAAACGCGTTCTTCGGGGTGGCCCGCACCCACGCGGCTCCGCAGACGCCGGCCGCGCAGGCATCGAAAACGGAACGCCCTTCGGTGATCGTGATTCAAGCGCAAAGGGAGGCTCGACAGACGCCGCAACCGGCTCCGCAACCGGCTCAACCGGAGGCCGGACCGCAGCCGGAACAAACGCCTCAGCCGCCGCAAGGGGCACAGCCGGCGCAGACGCCGCAGCCCGCTCCCAAGTCCTCCTACATCGACAGCCTGAAAGCCGAAGGAATCGACAACGTTTCCCTCGACGACCTGATCGCGCTGAAAGTGCAAGGTGTGACCGCCGATTACGTCCATGAGATTCATGCCGCCGGATTGAAGCCCTCCGTGGAAGAACTGATTGGCATGAAGGTCCAGGGAATCACGCCGGAATACATCCGGCAGATGAAGGACCTGGCGCTGAAGACCGACGTGGACAACCTGATCGGCATGAAGGTGCAGGGCGTAACGCCCGAGTACGTGAAGGAAATGCGCGCCGCGGTGCCCGACCTGAAATCCGACGAACTGATCGGGATGAAGGTGCAGGGAATTACCCCGGACTACGTTCGGCAGATGAAGGAACTGCAGCTCGACACGAACGCGGACAATCTGATCGGCATGAAGGTCCAGGGCATTACACCCGGCTATGTGAAGGAAATGCGCGCCGCGGTGCCCGGCCTGAAATCCGACGAACTGATCGGGATGAAAGTACAAGGGATCACGCCGGAATACATCAAGCAGGTGCACGATCTGGGCCTGAAAGCGGGAGCGGACGAAGCGATGGGCATGAAGGTTCAGGGAGTCACGCCGGAATACATTCAGGGAATTCGCGCGACGGGACTGAATCCGGACGTGGACGAACTGATCGGAATGAAGGTGCAGGGTGTGACGCCGGAATACATCAAGTCGCTGCAATCCGCGGGATTGAAATTCGACGTAGATGAACTCATCGGCGCCAAGGTGCAAGGGATCACGCCGGAGTTCATCGAGAAGGCCCGCAGCCACGGATTCAAAACTTCGGATCTGGACAAGCTCATCCAGTTAAAGCACAGCGGAGTGCTGGAGTAACCACTTGTGCCGGATCGTCCAGCGAGTCACCCGGAAAGGGAGGAAGCTGTCGCCATGAATCGACGTCATGCATTGATTGCCTACATTCTGGTCGCCTGCAGTCTGGCGATTGTGTTCATCGCGCGAGCGGCGGAAAACTACAAAGGCGATTGGACGATGCGGCGGTCCGATGAAGCCGGGAAGGTTGAATTCGCGCTCATCACGCACCGTCACGGGGGGACTTCGCACCACGAATCCGATTGGCCGGTTTCCGCCTTCCAGGGGCTCGACGTCGCCAAGCCCGGCAAGCAGGAAGTGAAGTTCACGATTGCGCGCGACGCGGGGCGCTTCGATTGCCAAGGCTACCTGGAAGACGGCGAAGGCGCGGGCTTGTTCCAGTTCGCGCCGAACGCGAACTATGCGTCGCAGATGAATTCCCTGGGGTTCAACGACGTCGACGCCGACAAGCAGTTCACCATGGCGGTCATGGATGTCACCGTGGAATTCGCCAAACAGATGAAAGCCGAGCGGCTGGAGGGTTTGGATACCGACAAGCTGATCGCGTTCAAGATTTTCGGAGTCACACACGAATTTATCGAGTCGCTGCGCAAGGAAGGATTAAAAATCGCCGAAGCCGACAAACTGATCGCGTTCCGCATTCACGGAGTTTCTCCCGAGATGGTGCGCTACCTGCGCCAGGCGGGCTATCAGCCGAGTGAGGACACGCTGATCGCCATGCGCATCCACGGCGCGACGCAGGAGTGGATCGAGCAACTCAAGAAGGAAGGCTACGACCACATCGATCTGCAGAAGCTGATCGCGTTTCGCATCCACGGCGTCTCCCCGGAATTTATCGGCAAACTGCGGGACCTGGGTTATCAGCACCCGGAACCGGATCAACTTGTGGCCATGCGCATCCACGGCGTGACGCCGGAATACATTTCGGACCTGCGCTCGCGCGGCATGAAAGACCTCAGCATCGACCAACTGGTCAGCCTGCGGATTCACGGCATCAACTGACGCGCGCAAAAGACGTATTTCTTGCGGCCACGGCCTCCGCGTCCGCGCACGCCATTAAATGTCTCGACGCGAGCCGGGCTACCGGCGCGCCTCGCTTTGTTTTGCGCTCCGGCAATGAGTTAAGGTTTAAGCCGTCGTTTATTCGGGAGAATAACGGATGGCGAAACTCACGTTTTTAGGCGCGGCGGGCACGGTTACCGGTTCGAAGTATCTGGTGGAGGCGGCGGGAAAGAGGCTGTTGGTTGATTGCGGGCTTTTCCAGGGGCCTCCGGAGCTGAGCGACAGAAATTACACCGCGCTGCCGGTCGAGCCGAAAACCTTTGATTATTGCGCATTAACGCACGCGCATCTCGATCACTCCGGATGGCTGCCGTGCCTGGTGCGCGACGGGTACGGCGGCTCGATTTTCGCCAATCCGGCCACGATTGAACTGGTCACCCTTTCGCTGAAGGATTCCGCGCACCTGCAGGAAGAAGACGCGGAGAAAGCCCGGCGCAAAAAGTACAGCCGGCATGCGGAACCTCGCGCGCTGTACACCGCGGAGGATGTTGATCCCGTCCTGCAGCGGCTGAAGCCGATGCCGCGCTATGGCGGCTTCGCTATTTCACCGGAGTTTCATCTCGAATCGTTCGACGCGGGCCATATCCTCGGCTCGTGCAGCTTTGCGCTGACGATTTCGGAAAACGCCAAGAAGACGACGCTGGTGTTTTCGGGGGATGTGGGACGCTACGCCCAGCCCATCCTGAAAGATCCGGTCACGCCGCCGCGGGCAGACTACCTGTTGTGCGAATCCACTTATGGGGACCGGGATCATCCCACGGGAGACGCTGCCTCCTTGCTGGCGGACATCGTCAACCGGGTGGCCAGACGCGGCGGCTCGATCGTGATTCCGGCGTTTGCCATCGGACGCACGCAGACCTTCATGTACTACCTGCGCGAACTGGAAGACGAGCAGCGCATCCCGCGGCTGCCGGTTTATGTCGATAGCCCGATGGCCGTCAGCGCAACCGGCTTGTACGTGCGCCACACGGAAGATCATGATCTGGATTTTTCGCACTTGGAGAACGACGGGCATCACGACCCGTTGAACGTGCACCAGTTTCATCTGACGCGAACGGTGGAAGAATCCAAGAGCATCAACAACGTAAGGACCCCGTGCATCATCATTTCCGCCAGCGGGATGATCAGCGGAGGCCGGGTGTTGCATCACCTGGCGCAGCGGTTGCCGGATTCGCGCAACGCGGTGATCCTCGCGGGATTCCAGGCAGAGGGCACGCGCGGCCGCGCTCTGCAGGAAGGCGCGAAGAAGCTGCGCCTTTTCGGAGAAGAGGTGCCGGTGGCGGCGGAAATCATCGAGATGGGACAATTTTCGGCGCACGCCGGCAAAAGCGAACTTCTGCGCTGGCTCTCTGCTCTACAGTCGCCGCCGAAGCAGACGTGGCTTACCCACGGCGAACCGGCCGCCGCGCAGTCTTTGCAATCGGCCATCAAACAGCAACTGCGATGGAACGTGGCGGTCGCCCGGTATCAGGAGACGGTGGAACTTGCCTAGCCAAATTGGCTCCGCCAAAACTATTTTGGTGTCCCGAAGAAACTTTTTGGCACGGAATATCGTCTATACAAGCAAGACCACTCGCGGGGTAGGGGGCTAACCACCACAGGGCAACCGACCGTCAGTCCTCTACCCCAAAAAACCCTGGCAAAATACCTCGTAACACACTGTAAATACAATACTTATCTTGAGTTTTGGAACTTGCGGCTTGCGCTCCATTCCCTTCCCAAATGGGTTCAATTCTTCGTTTCAGGCGGCTTATACTCTTCCTGATGAAACTCTCTGTGAAGACCCTGGCCATTATCGGATTGCTGGCTGAGTTGGCGGCGTTTGTTCGGTGCCTGACGGAATACATTCATCTGCAGTTCTTTGCCAAAGCGGCGGTGTACCTGATGAGGCCGCCACAGCCTTATTTGCTCGGCGCTTTCGCCGCGTTGTGCTACGCGATTGCATCTTTCGTGCTGTACCGGAAGACAAAGTTCGCTGCCAGCGCCATTCTTGCGGGCGCCATGGTCATCGTGCTCGTGGCGGTGAAGCTCGCCTACCTGTAGAGAGACCCAAGCGCATTCGCGGATCAGTGCGTCATGTAACTGCGCAGCATGGAGTGGCGTCCGCCACGCGCGGGCGGGTTCTCGATGAAGTGCAGGAACTCCGCAAGCAGCACCGCATCCAGCAAACCCTCGCCGGCTTCGGCATTCATGATGTGCATGGCGTCATCTGGAGAGAGCGCTTTGCGATACGGCCGTTCCATAGTCAGAGCATCGTAAATGTCCGTGAGTTGCAGGATGCGCGCGGCCAGCGGGATGGCGTCGCCCTTCAGTCCGTCCGGATAACCGCTGCCATCCACGCGCTCGTGGTGATGGCGTATCGCGGGAAGCGCGTGGCGCAGGGATTTCAGGGGCGCGCAAATCTCTTCGCCGGCCACGGGATGCCGCCGCATGATCAGCGTTTCTTGCGGGTCCAACTTTCCGGGCTTCAGGAGAATGGAATCCGGCACGGCAACCTTGCCGATGTCATGGAGCAGGCTGGCGACTCGCAAGTTTTCCAGTTCTTCCGTGCCAAGTCCCAGCAACTCGCCGAACCGGACGGTGTATTCCGCAAGACGTTCCGAGTGTCCGTTCATCAGCGGATTCTTAGATTCGATGTTGCGCGCCAGAATGAAAAGCACGCTCTCCGCCTGCTCGTCGATGTACGACTTCAACTGCAGAATCGATTGAATGCGGTTGAGCACTTCCCATCGCGAAGCAGGCCGGTGCCAAAAATCATCGGGGCCCGAGGCTTCGTGGCGGCGGGCTTCATTTGTGCGATGCGTTTCCGCCATCAGGATCACGGGCGTCAAGCGATTCTGCGGGTCGGCCTTCAGTTGCTGGCAAACCTGAAAGCCCTGCATGTCCGGCAAAGAAGCGTTGAGCAGCACGAGATCCGGCTGAACCACCGGACATTCCTGGATGGCGCGGCGTCCGTTCTGCGCCTCCACAACCGTGTAACCTTGATTTTGCAGGAACGCTTTCCAACCTGAACTATCTGACGAATCGCCGTCTACCAGCAGGATTGTCGCAGCCATTGTCTGTTGCCCCTTCAGACGGTCTCGCGTTTTGCACGTGAGACGAATTCCCCAAGTAGTCGCCGGCTGGGTTGCGCATGTTGGGGTCTTTCTCTTTCAATTGCAGGCCCTATCGAGAACTGTCGAAAACCAACGGACACTGCCCGGAAGTCTTAACGGGGACGCCATAGGAAGTAGCTTTTTTCGTACCATTTTGGCGATTTTCGGTACTTTTGCAGTCCTTTGAGATCAAACGACTTGGGAACGCACCTGAGGGCACATCAGGAATAAACCCTACGCCAAATTATCGATAAAGACGGAAGAATTTACACGGGCACGGCAATGCTCGCGAGATTTTTGTGTTTTCTTCGCCAAGGGGATCGGGCGGCGGCGCGCTGCGCGCCGGTTACGTACGAAGTTTGGCGAATCGCTGTTCCGCTGCCGCCAGCGTTTCTTCCTTCTTGCAAAACGTGAAACGCACTTGCGACGCGCCGTCGCGCGGATCGTTGTAGAAACTCGATCCCGGAACGCACGCGACTCCGATTTCCTGCACCAGATACTTCGCGAAAGCCACGTCGCGCGTCGCCGATGCGAAACGCGGGTCCTGTTCCGCAAAACGAAAGCGAGAAATGTCCGTCATGATGTAGTACGCTCCGCGCGGCTTGAAAACGATAAAGCCGGAATCGCTGAGAATCCGCAGCAAACGTTCGCGCTTTTTCAGATATGTGGCGGCCAGCCCATCGTAATAGGCCTGCCGGGAATGCAGGGCGATCGCTCCTGCTTGTTGCAACGGCGCTGCCGCGCCGACCGTAAGGAAATCATGCACCTTGCGGATTGCTTGCGTCGGCTCCGGCGGCGCAAGCGCCCAGCCCACCCGCCAGCCGGTCACGCTGTAGGTCTTGGACATGCCGTTGATGACGATGGTGCGCTCGCGCATGCCGTCGAGGCGGGCCATGGAAATGTGCTCGGTGCCGTCGTAAAGAATGTGCTCGTAAATCTCGTCGGTTATGCAGTAGCAGTTCCAACGCAAGCACAGGTCGCGTACGAACTCGAGTTCCCCGCGCGTGAACACCTTGCCCGTCGGATTGTTCGGCGTGTTCAGAATGATGGCCTTCGTTTGCGGCCCGAAAGCCGCTGCAAGTTCATCAGGGTCGAACGACCACTCCTCGCCTTCATCTGAAGGCGGCCGCATGCGAACAAACCGCGGCGAAGCACCGGAGAGAATCGCGTCGGGGCCGTAGTTTTCGTAGAACGGCTCGAAGACGACGATCTCGTCCCCGGGATTGATGATGGCCATCATCGCGGACATCATGGCTTCGGTCGAGCCGCAGCAAATGGTGATTTCCCGCTCCGGGTCCATCGTGATGCCCTGGGTGCGCGCGAATTTTTCGGCAATGGCGTCCCGCAGAGGTTTCGCGCCCCAGGTAATCGCGTACTGGTTGATATCGTCGGCGATCGCCTGCCGCGCGGCTTCCTTCACTTCCGCAGGTGCGGGAAAGTCCGGAAATCCCTGCGAAAGATTTACGGCATTGTGCTTCATCGCCAGCCGCGTCATTTCGCGGATCACCGATTCGGTGAACTGCTCCGCTTTCGCGGAGATCATGCGGCGGGCGATTTGCGACATCTTCGATTCGGGCGAGCTCATGTTGGTCAGCGTGCGGGTGGCCCCGGAGTCGTCTGTGAAGCCTGGGGCGCGGCCGCCGAGCCATAAATCATCCGGTAGACTTCCGCATTCCGCAAGACGATTTGCACGTATTCGCGCGTCTGGCTGAAGGGGATGGACTCGACGAGCTCCGGCAGTTCTTCGTAATTGCGCTCCGCTTTCCACGCCGCGATGCGGTCCTCGCCCGCGTTGTAGGCCGCCAGGGCGCCCTCCGGCGAACCGGTCAGAGCGATCAAGCCTTTGAAATAATACGTTCCGAGTTGCAGATTATATTCGGGATCGAAGAGCTTCAGTTTCGAGTAGCGCACGCGCAGCGCCCGCGACATCAACCGCGCCGTCTTGGGCAGCAACTGCATCAGGCCGTAGGCATCCGCGTAAGAGAGCGCATCCGGTTGAAACGTCGATTCCTGACGGATTAGCCCCGCCACCAGCATGGGATCGACTCCATTCCTCTCCGCCTCGCGGCGCATGGAGTCCTGATACGGCAGGGGATAAAGCGTCTTCTAGACACTGAGCGGCAGATCGCTCAACTTGCGCGCGTCGAAACTCGGCACCACCAGCCGCGCATACGCCATTCCCGCCGCGTAATGCCCTTGGTCGAACGCAGCCTGCGCCGCCTCCAGCAGAAATCGCGGAAACCCAGTGGCGAAAAACGCGTACTTGAGCTCCTGCTCAGCGGACGAATCGAACGCGATCGTCCTCAGGGCCTGCGCCCGCTCCCAGCGGTCTTCCGCCGCGGCTGGAATCGGCTCGTCAAAAGGGCGCAATTCCGGAGCGGGAGGAATTTGATCCAGGAACGGCGCCGGATTCTCTTCACCGGGACCGATCGCCTGGAGCCGCGCGGCTGCGGCGTGCCCAAAGTAAGTCTGCGGGAACCGCTGCACCGCTTTGTTGTAGAAGCTGCGCGCGTGATCCGGATTCCCTTCGCGCTCTGCAATGCGCCCCAGCCAGTAAACAGCGTCCACCGCATTCGCGGACGCCGGATACTTCACCAGGAACGCCTGCAGCTTGTTTTCCGCGTCCGGCTGTCGGTTCAGGTAAGCCACCCACGCCACGCGCCATTCCGCGTTGTAGTCGTTCTTGCTATTCGGGTAGGTGTCCAGAACCTTCTGGTAGTATTCCGCGGCCTTGTTGCGGTCGAGCTGCACCCAGTAATAGTTGGCCTCGGCCATCCAGCCCTCATCGGCCCACTTGTTGTTCGGGTATTTTTGCGTGAGTTCCGCCAGCGAAGCGAACATTTCCGCGTCTTTCTTATCGTCGCGCTGGAGCTGCGAGAGCACGTAAAGCCGCTCCGCATCGACTTCGGGGTCCGTGGTCTTCAGCGCGCTGATGAGCTTCAGCGAGCTGCGCATCCGCACGCGGCATTGCGCCACGCGCAACTCAGCGCGCTGCCGCACCGGATTCGCCGGATCCTTCAGCATGCTCTCCAGCTTCTCGAACTCCTTCCGCGCTTCGCGCCACTTCTTGCCGTCGAAGAATGCCTGCGCGCGCTCTTCCTGCATTTCGGCCGGGGCATACGGAAACTCGCTCCGCAGTTGTCGCAGCATGTGCGCAAGATTCACGCCCGCGACGCTGGCCTCGTCGCTCAGCGGATATTTGTAGTACAGGGTCTGGTAATCCTTCACCGCGCGAACATATTGCCCCGCCGCGCGGTACGCCTGCGCGCGATCCAGCAACAAACTCGTCTTGTTCCCTGTCCCGGAATAGGAATTCAGCGCATCGATCCCCTCTTGCGGCTTGCCGACTTCCACCGCCGTCACCGCAAGCACATCCACCAGCTGCTCTTTTAATGCGCTGTTGGGGTAGTCATTCTGAAGTGTACTGAAATCGGCGAAGGCCTCTCTTACGCGTTTCAGCCCATGCTCCGTTTGCCCTTTCCAGAACAGCGCGTATTGGCGCAGCAAAGGATCGGCTTCGGCCTTCGTCAACCAGGCCGCCGCTTGCGGTAAATGATTCTTGTTGTAGTCGTCGTAACCCAGCGCGAGGGCCGCGCGCGCTCCCCACACGTTCCCGGAATTCTTGGCGGCGAAGGCCGACAGTTTGGCGTACGCGCCCGGCACCGCATTCTTCAGATCACGCGCCAGCGAAGCCAATTCCGTTTGCAACGCTCCGTCTTCGGGCGTCGACGCGGCAACCCCCGGCGGAGTGATCTCCGGCCGGCACCCACCCAGACACGCGACCGCTTTGGCTTTGCTTGATTTCTTTTTCTTGTGCCGCGACTGCGCGAAGTTCCCCTGCGCCAATCCCAGCGCTAGCGCTAACCCCAGCAAGACCGCGATTAGACACGCCGCCGCGGCCCGCTGTCCAGAATCCGCACGGTCACCTGGCGCAAATGCCTCGGCGTTAGTGGTGCTTGGCCGAGGGCGCGTACGGATAGTCGCCCAACGCGTTGGCGTCGCCTTCCGCCAGAATTTCCACCAGCCAGCGGTAGAAGTAATCCACCGGGTGGTCCATGATCGGTTTGAAACGTCGGTCGTACTCTCTGTGGGCTTTCTCAATATCATCTTTCAATCGGATGCAGATATCTCTATTTTCGCGGCCTAGGCGAACCTGCTCCGGCCTCAACATTTTAATATCCTGCATGGAAACTTTCGCCACCCGGTTCGCGCGCCGGTGCAGTTCCTGTTCCTCTGCGGAAAGACGGTTCACGTCAAACTCGAGCTCGTAACCGGGACCGCTTGCCGCGACGCGAACCGGCTCGGGCTCAGGCATGTACTCCGGCTCGGGAGGAGCCGGCGCGGGCGCTTGCTTGGGCTTCACGGAGGTTGGGGCGGGCGCGGAAGCCGGCGCCTGCGAAACCGTTCGCGCGGGAGCCGCTGCCGGAGCAGCCGCCGTGCTGATCAGATTCGCGAGTTGCGCCTCGATGGGACCACGGGGGCCGGGCTGCAGCGCCGAAGCGATAAACCGCGAAAGCACTTCCAGCGCCGCGGAAACCGATGCGGAAGCCGTCTGCGCGCGAAGCAACGGTGGCAACGCGTTCGTCGGCTTGTTGCTGCTGCAAGCCGCCACCACGTCGCTCACCGCGTGGTGCAGTTCCTCCGCCGTCTGTTGAATCCGCTGGAGGTTGTCCCGCACCGCTCGCGCTACGGCCTGCTCGACCGCATTGGCTTCCTGTGACATGTATTCCATCGGGCTTTTGGCCCAAACTTCTCCCGTCCCACCATTCTCGAATCGGCCATCTCGCCCGTCAACCACCCACCCGTAACCCTGTGCCCAGTTAAATAGTTATCAGTTGCCCCGGCGAGGCCGGAGACCCCCATTTACCGCCGCAACCCGAGGGCCAGGCAGCCGTTTGCCGGAAAATGCTAAAATACACCCAGGGGGCGACACGGTTTCGACGGAAGCTGTCGCGTCCCGGAGGCATGCCGGGGGCCAACCGCCCGTAACTGGCTGGAAACTAGAACTGCCAACAACAACTTGGCACTTGCTGCTTAATTAATTAAGCGCACGCTTCCCCGGGCTTTGCTCACGGGCCCGGATCGAGGCGTCGCACAGTGAGCTGGCCCGGACCTTTCGGTCCGTAAGGTTCGGGCGAGATTCATCGGACTAGCCGGCCGCGTTTCTTGCTCGTTCTGAGCGCGGCGGGCGAACCAGCGGCTCGCGCAAGCGCGCCGCAACCCGAAC
>Ga0209073_10000081_pt1 | contig 13025 bp, 10 predicted proteins | sample GAAS100_FD_187520 | JGI IMG/M metagenome (GOLD analysis project Ga0209073, IMG submission 187520) | Agricultural soil microbial communities from Georgia to study Nitrogen management - GA AS100 (SPAdes) (version 2) | ecosystem: Environmental > Terrestrial > Soil > Agricultural land | place: USA...
CGAATCCGCGCAACGCGTGGCTGAATACCGCGCCCACCAGCGTCCCGCCGCCCGTGCCGATCGTTCCCGCAACGATGTCGCCCTTGATGTCCGGCTTCTGCTCGATCACCTGTCCTTCAATCACCTTCACATCTTTCCGCTCTTTCGCATTGCGTGAAGCCGGTTGATCGATGGCGATGATGCTCATCTGCACGGGAATCAGACGGCTGTCCACCTCCACCGACCGGAACGTCAGGTTCAGGTACGCCTGCCCACGGAACAACGGAAAGCGCCGCGCCTTGCTCACCGTAGTCACGTTTCCCCGCACCCGCGTTCCCGCGGGAAGCAGCAGGTCATTCCCCAGCGAAACAGGCTCCATCACCACCGCCATGATCGGATCGCCGTCTCGTGACGAGGCCGAGTTGATCGGAGTCAACAACTGCAGATGAATCTGTGTTCCCTGCAAGACCTGGTGAGGTCCCGCTTTTGCCGCGGGAGCGGCCGCGCAAACCAAAGCCGCGCCCAATACCAACGAAAGTGCCGATTTCATGGAATTTCCTCCTGCCTGCACGCGCTGTGCAGGTCGTCCCCGTAACGTGGGGTGGTCCTGGCTGGCAGGACGCTCCGCTGGCGCGCGGACCTCGTGTTTGGTGCGAACAAAAACGAGGTGGATGGCGGAGGAACACCATCCGCCGCTAGAGTACAACAAAATCGCGGCGCCGCGAACGATGTTTTTCCGTTCGTGTCTACCTGGAACGCCGCCATTCATTCGTCTTCACCAACGTCGCCACGCTCGCAGGCTTCGCCTCCACGCGGTCGCCGCTCCGCCCTGTGCTAGAATCGCAACTGCAGTCCCAAATTTCTCGAGACTGCCGGAGCGTGGAACTTCGGGCTCTGTGCAACGAGGTCCCGCGAACCCCGCCAGGCCCGGAAGGGAGCAACGGTACCGGGAAAGCCTCGGGTGCCGCGGATGCCCCGAAGTTCCTCGCATCGTATCGGTGCTTGGAGATTCCGACTCGCGATCTTCTTCTATGACCTACCAGGTGATTGCACGGAAGTGGCGGCCGCAGACCTTCAAGGATCTCGTCGGCCAGCAACATGTCACGGAAACCCTCGCGAACGCCATCACGAACAATCGCGTCGCCCACGCTTACATCTTCTCCGGCGCGCGCGGCGTCGGCAAAACCACCGCCGCCCGTATTCTCGCCAAAGCCCTCAACTGCGCCACTGGACCTGCCGCTCAGCCCTGCGGCGAGTGCGATTCGTGCAAGGAGATCGCCGCCGGCACCTCTCTCGATGTCATTGAAATCGACGCCGCTTCCAACCGCGGCATCGACCAGATCCGCGAACTCCGCGAAATGGTCCGCTACGCTCCCGCCGCCGCGCGCACAAAAGTCGTCATCCTCGACGAAGCTCACATGCTCACCACCGAAGCTTCCAACGCTCTTCTGAAAACTTTGGAAGAGCCGCCCGACCGCGTCATTTTCGTGATGGCCACCACGGAACCCGAAAATCTTGAAGACACCATTCGCTCGCGTTCCCAGCATTTTCATTTTCGCGCCCTCACCTTCGCCGAAATTACCCAGCGCCTTCAGGAAATCGCCGGTAAGGAAAATTTGAAAGTCGAACCCGGCGCTCTCGCCGTAATCGCGCGCATGGCCGAAGGAAGTCTCCGCGACGCTCTTTCTCTCCTCGAGCAGGCCCGCGCCTATTGCGGCGACGCCATTCCCGATAGGCAGGTCCGCGAACTGCTCGGCGTCGTCCCCGAAGACGCCCTCAACGAATTGGTCGAGGCCATCGCTTCCGGCTCCGCGGAGCGCGCTCTCAGCCTCGTGCACACGTTCCAGAAGGAAGGACGCAACCTCCAGCATTTCTGCCGCGAAGCCATTCGCCACATCCGCAATCTCTTGATCGCTCGCGTGTGCGGCGCCGATTCCGATCTGATCGCCGCGACCCCGGATCAGCGTCCTGCGTTAGCCAAAGCCGCCGCACAATTCAGCGAAGAAGATCTCACCCGCTTTTTTCAAATCCTCCTGCAGACCGACGACGATCTGCGCCGCAAGCCCGACCCGCGCGTCCATCTCGAAATGGGCCTGCTGCGCCTCATCAACGCCGCGCGCCTCGCCCCGCTCGAAGAATTGATGGCCGAACTCGGCGGCTCTTCCGGAACGGGCTCCGCGAAAACCGCCGCGCCGCGCAGTGCAAGCCAGGCGGCGCCTCAGTTCGCGCCGTGCAATGAAGCGGCGCCCGTCTTCCCGAAGCCGCAATCGCCTCCGTCGCCTGCGCCGTATCAGCAATTTCGTCCGAAAGCGGAAAACCCGCCGCCGGTGGCTGCGCCTCCGGCGCCATCTTCTCAGGCGGAGTCCGCTCCGGAGCCGGCTTCGCGGAAACCCGCCGACGGAGCCGCAAAAACGATCGTCGCCAGGGGAATTTCCGAAGAAAACGTTTCCGGAATCAAAGCCGCCATCCAATCGCAGCAGAAATTTCTCGGCGAACTCGTCGAGCACGCCCACAAGTGGGAGCTCGATGGCGCCGAGCTGCGCATTTATTTTGCTTCGGACAAGCGTCCCTTCGCCGAGATGATCGAAGGGCGCGAAGCCCTCGAAAAAGTCCGTGCCGCTTCAAGCACCGTACTAGGGCGCAGCGTTCGCGTGTGTGCTAGGATTGAGGCTGTTGCAGCGGCGGCCGCGTCGGCGTCGCACGCGGCGTCCGGTTCGCAGGAATTGCGCGCGCAGTTCGAACGTGACCCCATGGTGCGTTCGATGTTGCAGCGCTTCGGCGGTAAAATCGCTGAAGTGAAGCGGCGCCAAGAGGAACCCTGATGGAAGTCAACGCTCTCCAACAAATGCTTTCGCGTTTGCGGCAGGTGCAGGAAGACCTCCAGCGCCAGGTCAACTCCGTAGCCGTGGAAGCTTCCGCCGGCGGCGGCATGGTCACTGTGAAAATGAACGGCCAGAAACAAGTTCTGGAAGTTCGTATCGAACCCGATGTCTTTGCCGGCAAGGATCAGGAAATGCTCCAGGATTTAATTCGCGCGGCCGTCAACGAAGCTTCCCGCCGCGTCGACGATGAACTCGCCAATCAGATGAAGTCCCTCGCCGGAAACATCCCCGGCATGCCCGGCCTCAAAATCCCCGGCCTCTTCTAAACTACCCTCTCGGAACTCGCTTCGAAATCGTGCAAGCGCTCTTCTTCTCTGTGGCCCTCTGTGTCCTCTGTGGTGAAATCCCGTTCTTCTCTTCGATTTCGCGCATCGCGTCGAAGCTCCTGTCTGCTTCCCCTCATCGTTCTTCCCTGTCGTCGGGCTCTGTCTCTTCGCTCTCTTTTACAGGATTAGTCTCGTCCGGCGCGTTTGGCTCAATCACGATGGTGTCCAGGATTCTCTCCAGCCTCCGCAGCACCGCTTCGTTGTTCACCTTCTTCAGCCCGTCATTCGCGCTCGCGTCTGCCGTCACGATCCCGTAACCGATCTCGTAGCACGTTCCCTCGGCGAATCCATGGAAGTACTTCCCGAAATATTCGTGCATGCTCGCCGCTTCGCTGTTGGGAATTCCGGTGAACGCAATCCCGCCGATTTTCTGCCGCAGCGGTGGCTCCGCGTAACTCAGCTCCGGACTGAATTGCGCGCAACGCTCCGCCGTGGTATCCGCCAGCACGCTGATGGTGAAAAACGCATTCACAAAATCGGTCCCCGGATGCGCATCCCTTGGCACCTCCACCGTCGCGATCCGCGCTCCTCCCGGTTCCGAGAATTCCATCGGCAGCGCACCCAGGTACCCCAGCCCGCGGTCCATATCCGCCAGCTCTCCCGCTTCGACGAGGTATCCTTTCGGCGCATCAAACGAAATTCCGTAAACGTCTTCCGCGAAGTGCTGCGTCGCCATCCGCCGCTTCTCCATTTTTTCTATCGTCAGTTCCCTCCCAGAGATCGGACGCACTTTCTCTTTCGGCTTAACCGCCGGACTCTTCGCCGGAGAAGCCGGCGTCGAAACCGGCGCCGCGGCCGCAGCTTCCGCCTTTTTCTCCGGCGCTTTTCGCGAACGCCCCGAACTCCAATCCGCTGCAAACAACAGCGCCGCCGTCAGTAAAATCGACGCCGTCAATTTGTAATCGATCCACTCTTGGATGGCTTGTCGCCGCTTGAATTCCCTTCCCTCCAGCATTGAATAGCTCCTTTTGCGTCTTCGCAACGGAGCCTTGCAACTGGCGCGCCCTGCCGCCGGTGTTCAATCCAAAGCAGTTACCACGCCTCACGGCGCCACCATTGTGGCCCGCCGAACACAACCTGTCCCCGACGTCTCTCGCCACCCTCGCTCGCACCACAATGCGCTTCGTGTTCCGCCGCCACCTGCCCTAGGCACCAGGGGCTCGTTTGAATTTCAAAAATCGTGACACAAAAAGTCGAAATTCAAACGGCCCCGCTGATTGTAGGCACTCCGTTTGCGCCCAGTGCGCGGGTGTGCTACACAAAGACATGCCCGATTTTGCCGGTCCTGTTGAACGTCTCATCGATGAACTGAAGCATCTTCCCGGAATTGGCCAGAAAACGGCCCAGCGCCTCGCTTTCCATCTCCTGCGCTGCGCTCCCGAGGATGCTCTCGCCTTGGCCGACGCCATTCGCGACGCCAAGGAAAAAATCCGCGAGTGCTCGGTCTGCGCCAACATCACCGACGCCGATCCCTGTCTCTATTGCACGGGAGCCAACCGCAACAAGGCCACCATCTGCGTAGTCGAGGAACCGCACAATATTCTCGCCATCGAAAAAACCCGCACCTACAGCGGCATGTACCAAGTCCTCGGCGGCTCGCTCTCCCCCCTCCAGGGCCGCGGCCCCGAGCAGCTCAAAATCAAGCAGCTCATCGACCGCCTCAGGGGCGGCAACGTCGAGGAAATCATCATCGCCACCAATCCCACCGCCGAAGGCGAAGCCACCGCCGTCTACCTCTCCAAGCTCCTCAAGCCCCTCGGCGTCCGCGTCACCCGCATCGGTGTCGGCATCCCCGTTGGCGCCGACCTCGAATACGCCGACGAAGTCACCATGCTCAAAGCCATGGAAGGCCGCCGCGACCTCTAGCACTCCTTGTCTCCGCATGAAGTCGCGGACAATCCTGGCAACCAACGAAAAATTCAGCAGTACTAGTATTTACAAAGGCACTAAACTGTGCTATCATAGGTTGTGAAACTGGCCCCCAGCCCCGCATTGGTCTTCCGTCGGCCGTTGTTTTCCCGCCTCGGTTCTCGTGCTGCTAACCCCTGCATTTTCAACACTTGCACAACTGTAACAAAACAAGCCACTTTATCTCTCCTGAAATCAACACTTACACGAAATCCCCAGGGGGGTGCCCTCGCAACCCCGCCGCTACGACCGCATTCCCCCTCCACAAACCCAAGATCTGCGCTCCCAAGTAACCCTACTTTCGTACTCTTGGTAACCTCTAGCCAAACCCGCCGATTCGCGCTACATTCGCCCTATCCGCGGAAAGTCCCCGCAGGCGAGGAGTTGCGCTATGCCCGGCTTCACTCAGTACATGGCGCAGTACGACCACGAGCATTCGTCCGGATGGAACAAGCTGCTTCACGGAATCGGCATTCCCATGATCTTCGCAGGGGTCATCCTGCTGATTCTCACCAAGTGGATTCTTGGAGCAGTCGTGTTCGTGCTTGGTTGGGCATTTTTGTTTCTGGGCCATCGCATCGAAGGCAATCATCCGGCCTTCTTTCAAGGGCCAATTTACTTACTGGTTGGGCCACTCTGGGTCGCAAAAGAAGCATGGATGTTCCTTACGGGAGCAAACCGTACGCCGGCCTCAGAAGGGACAAAAACAACTCGCTCGTAAGTTGCAGATTATTCTGAGGATATTTTACTGACGGCGGCGGTTCGATGGACGAATTTGGCAGGCACATTGCCGATCTACCCGGTGAAATGGTGTCGGAACCCGTGATTGACCCGAGCGCCGAACTTCGCAAGCGCCGGAGCACGCGAATCGTTCAGGCCGTTCCCTTGGGAGTCACCGGTGTTGACGCCTTGGGACGCCCCTTCGTCGAGCGTACTTCCAGCCTCATCATCAATTGCCACGGCTGTCGCTACCAGTCCAAGCATTACGTCCTGAAGAACATGTGGGTCACGCTGGAGATCCCGCATCCCGAAGCGGGACAGCCTGCCCGCACTGTACGTGGCCGCGTGGCCTGGATTCAGCGCCCCCGCACCGTGCGCCAGCTTTTCCAGGTTGCCCTCGAACTTGAGAATCCCGGCAACGTCTGGGGCATCGCGTTCCCGCCGGAAGATTGGTTTGCCTCCGAAACTTCTCCGGGGAAGCCGCTCCCTGCCACCGGTTCCGACCTTCCTCCCGCGCCGGCAAAATCCGAAACTCTGGAAGCGCCGCAGCCTGAAACGGACGCGCCTCCGCAAACCGCGAACGCAGATAACGTTCGTATGTTCCCGGCGCCAACCAGCACGACAGACGCTTCGTTGCAATTGGCCCGGCAAGTCGCGCGTCTGGTCGCGGACGCCAAGCAGCAAATCCAGGCCTCCGCCCGCGAAGCAGCTTCGCAAGCCGTTTCCGCGGAGCGTCGCGTCGCTTTCGAGCAGTGGGAGCAGAAATTCGCCGCCGCCCGCGAAGAAGTCGCCCATGAAGCCGGCCGCGCCATCGATCGCATCCACGAGGAAACCGAAGCGCGCGCCAAAACGGCTCACGCTGCTGCCGCCGAGGCCTTGCGCACGGAATTGCCCAAGTGGCTCGCGCCGCAACTCGAGCAGCTCGCTTACGAACTCACGCGCAGGCTTTCTAAAGCAGGCTCAGACCAGGAAACCGCGCAGCAGAAGCAACTCCAAGAAATTAGCGGCAGAATTGACGCGCTCTGCCGGCAAGCCGAGGAAGTCGGCAAGCGCGTCGGCGAGGAAGCCGCGCAGGCGGAGGCGCGCCTTCGCGCCGGCGCGGAGCATGCCGCGGAAGCGCTGCAGCAGGCCACCCGCGAGCACCAGGAATCTCTCCGGCAGCAGCGCGAGCTTTTCGGCAATGCCGCCGGCGAAGCGCAGCAGCAACTGACCGCCGCGATGGCCGAAGCGCAGTCCACCCTGCAGGAGCGCATTGCGCAGCAGCTCGATCAGGCAAAATCTCAGCTCCAGACCTCGGCTGAATCGCTTGTCGCCGGCGCAAAAGAACAAGCAGCCGGCGGCCTGCAGGAGCAGGTTCACGCCGCTCACGGGCAGCTTCAGGAGCAAACGCAGCAAGAGACCGCCCGCCAGCTCGCTGCTTTGCGCGAAGCAGCCGCGAATGTGCAAGGCGAAAACGAAAGACATCTCGCCACGCTGCGCGAATCCCTGCAGGCGGAAGCCGCCCGGCTCGGCGAATCGATCGCCGCCACGCGCGATTCCGTGCAGCAGCTCGAGCAGTTCACCGCGAGAATCTCCGGCGTTCAGGAGCAGGCCCTGGGAGGATTCCAGTCGCAGCTCGACGATGTTCTTTCTCTACACCGCAACGAATTGCAGCACCGCAGCGAATCCCTCTGCGACGAAATGAACGCCCGCGTGAACGCAACCTTTGCGGCCGCCGCGCAGGAAACGCTGGCTAAATTCAACGAAGAGATTCGCGGCCTTGTCGCGCCGGAAATCGCCCGCAGCGAGGAAGCCGTACAGCGCCTCGCCGGCGGCCGCTCGCTTCTCGAAGCGGCCACGACTCTGCAGCAAGACCGCATTCGCACCGCTGCCGACGAAGCTTTTGCCGAATCGCTCGGCCGGTTCCGCGAGAATCTTGGCAGTGTCGAACAATTGCTCCAGGATTCCGCCCAATCGGTTATCGCGCGAAGCCTCGGCGAACTGGAGAGCAAAGCCGGGGACGTGCGCCATCAGGCCGTCGAGGAGATGTACAAGTCCGCGGAATGGTACGAAAAGAAAGCTCAGACGCAAATTGCCTCGTTGAGCGAAAAAGCCGTCGAACAGGCCGCGAACCAGCTCCGCGACCGCGCCGGAGAAATTTCCGGCGTCTTTGCCACGGAAGTGGATCACGCCAGCCGGAATTTTGTGGAGCATACGCAGGCACAGATGGCCGAAGTCGTTCACGATGCTTTTGAACGCACCCGCGCCCTTTTCGCGGAGGCCGCTGACACCACTTCCGCTGCTTTCACCGATGAAATCCAGCGCCACGCGCGCACGGAACTCGAAGGCTTCAACGCCGCCGTCCGCAAGTCCGGCGAAGAAGCGCACTTGCACCTCGAAAGCAGCTACCAGCACGTGACCCGCCGCCTGACCGGCGAGCAGGAAGAATTCCTGCGCAGGTTCCAGGGCCAGATGAGCAGCGCTCTCGAGCTCGGAATTTCGGAAGTCCACCAGAAAGTCAAGGACGGCCTGACGCCGCTTCTCGAAAGCTGGAAGACCATGACCGGGGCCTACCAGGAAGAAATGCGCGGCGCTTTCGAGCGCATGGGCAATCAAGCCGCGGAACACCATCGCGCGCGCCTTGAAAATGCGTCGAATTCCTGGCTGGTGGCCACCGTCGCCATGCTCAATAACCAGTCGCAGGACATCGTTTCGAGCATCGCCAAAAGCGCCGAGGAAAAGCTGCGCCTTACCTGCGCGGAAGTATTTGCGGGCGTGGGAGAATCTTTGCGCGAGCGCCTCCAGCAAATCGCTTCCGGCTTCGGCAAGTCCGTTCCTCCCCAGGCCGGCTGAACCGCATTCGCCCGCCGTTCGTGACCCCTGTATACTTGAATTTTTATGGCCAACCGTGCGTATCTGCGCGTATGGACGCGCGATTTTTCCGAACAAACCACGATCGCGGAGTTCGCGCGGTTTTTGGCGAGCGTTCCGCTTTCCGCTTCTCATGCCACCTTTGAGGAGCTGATCATTCAGGCCGTCGATCCGTCGGAAAGCGCCGTCGCGGAATGGGATTTGCGCGACCGTGGTTACGGCGCCCCGGAAGTCGCCGCCCTCGCCGCTCCGCACCTGAACGCGGATACCGCTTTCTTCGTCGAAGCCCAGTGGGATCTGTGGACGCTCGATATGGAACGGATGAAGTGGATGCAAGGACCGCAGCCGCTCCTGCTCATGTGCCACGGACCAGCCTACGATGAAGGCGTCGCCGCAACCGCCGGCCACTTTGCCGCGGACCTCGGCTTTGAGCATCTCTTCACCGGGCACGCGGGCGTTCTGGCCCCCGGCGCCGCGGCCAATCCGTTCGACAGCTCCGATCATCCGCTCGAGAAGACGTTCCGGCAGTGGATGGCGGTGGAGAGCAACCGCAAGGAATATGCCGCAAAGACGCGCGAGAACATCCAACAGTTGTTCGGCTGGATGGAAGCGGTGGAGCGCGCCTTGCCGGTGGAACGCAGCGAACTTTCGAGTGAAGGAGAGGAGAATTTTGAGGCGCGCCTGGATGCGATCCTGGCTCAGCGTTAGCGGATTGGCGCTGCTTGGCACAATCGGAACGCTGTTTCTGGCGCGGCCTCCGGCGGCGAATGCTTCTCCGGGTTCCCGCGCCAATGAGCTTACGCTCGCGGGCCTGCAGCCCGGACGCAGCACGGTTTTCCATGCGCTGAAGATGTACAAGGGCGCGAAAAGGAATCCACGCGACGAAACGTTCTCCGTGCGTGACATTTGCCGCGGCCAGATGCTGACCATTACGCCGGAAGAGCACAGCGTTCAGAACGTTCGCGTCGCGGACGACGGCGAAGGCCACACAACGGAATGCCTTTACCGCAAAGGCAAAATCGCGCCGAATCGGTGGGTGACCGGTCGCGGCCTGGCCGTCGGCGACTTACGAAAACGAGTACTTGACCTGTACGGCGAACCCAATTCGGTGAGTCCTTCAACCAAGGATGGGAAACCGCTAGAATTGCTTTATTACGCCTTTGACTGGGCGGGACCCGACGTGCCGCAGGTCATGGAAGTGGTCTGCACACGCGAAAAGGACGGCAAGCCGGGGCGAGTGGTGGAAATCACCCTGGCGGCCCCAAGCCTCTGATGAGAAAAGCCTTCCAACACGGGCGGCACGGTGCTTACGGCACCGAATCCAACACGTCTTTAGGAAAGGACGAACTCTTGCGTCTCTTGGGCGACAGATACCTGCACCGCTTTAGCTTCCGTTCGAACGGCACCAGGCTGGGGCGTTTTTCGCCTTCCCTCAGGAAATGGACCGGCGCTCTTGGGGTTGCGGCGCTTGCCTTCAGCCCCTTTCTGTGCGGAGGCTGTAGCGACACGCCGCAAAGCGCGCAGCAGCAAAGCAAGCCGGCCGAACCTCCGGTTCCCGCCGACGTGCAAGCGGGAGCGGAAGCGCTCCTGGGAAGCGAAACGACGGTGCTACTTTTCGGCGATCTGGCAAAAACCGGCAAGCAGCAGTTCCTGGCCGCTAACGTAGTGCCGAAAACGCCGAAGAACACGATTCCCGGAACGGTCGTGACGCGAGCGGTGATTGCGGAAAAACAGGGCAACCAGTGGGACGAATTGTTTCGCTGCGATGAGTACTTGAAAAATTCCAAGGGATTCCTGGGAATGACACCGCTCGAACCGGTGGCGGGCTGGCGCTTGCAGTATGAACAAGATCCGGAAAAGGGGCTGGCGCTCTATCTGACTCCCGTGAAAGGCATGGAGGACAGGCACGTTCTTCCGATTGGCGTGCGTTGGAATCCCGCCGCGAAGCGTTACCAATCTCTCGACCGTTCCTACGAACATTTCCTGCTTGAGGCGCCGTCGCTCGGGAATACGAGGTCGCAATTGCGATGAGCTCGGCGGCAACAGCGGGCAGGGCGACGGCGCGGAAGCCCCAGGCGGTTTCCGGCTGGACACATCTGCGCGGATTGCTGCCGTACCTGGGCCGTTACAGGGCGCCGATCAGCCTTGGTCTGGCGACGGTTGTGCTGATGACGCTGATCGGCAACGTGATACCGCTGGCGGCCGGAATCATCACGGACGCGTTGGCGGGCAGCCCCGCTCCTTTCGAACACGGGCGGGCCGCCGGAGCACATGCGGCGGCAGTTACGTCGCTGAGCCACTTGATTCCCGCTTATGCTCCCTACAGTCACAGAACCGTGTGGATCTACTGCCTGCTCATGGTGCTGTGCGTGGCGGTGAAGGGATTGCTGTCTTTCTACAGCCGGTGGAAGCTGATCGGGATTTCGCGCGACATCGAATACGACATTCGGAGCGATTTGCTGGACCGTTTGCTGGTGATGGAGCCGGAATTCTACGTGCGCAACCGCACCGGCGAGCTGATGTCGCGCGCGACGAACGATCTCAACTCGGTTCGCATGGTGCTCGGCCCCGGGATCATGTACAGCGTCACGACGATCTGCACGATGGTGTTCGCGATCGTCGTGTTGCTGAAGCTTTCGCCTTCGCTGACGCTGTGGGTGTTGCTGCCGGTGCCGGTGGTCGCGCTCGCGGTGCGGCACTTCGGAAAAATCATCCACGACCTGTACGAAAAAATTCAAGCTTCGCTGGCCACGCTGACGGCGAAGGTGCAGGAAAACCTCTCCGGCGTGCGGATTATTCGCGCGTACGCGCAGGAAGAAGCGGAGCGGCGGGGGTTCGACGAGCCGAACAAGGAATACGTGGCGCGGAACGTGAAACTGATCCGCACCTGGAGCATGTTCATGCCGTCGCTGCAGGCGCTGATCGGCACGACATTTTTGATCGTATTGTGGCGGGGCGGCTGGCAACTGCTGCACGGGCAGATTTCGCTGGGCGGGCTGATCTCCTTCAACGCGTACCTGGTGCAGCTGGTGTGGCCGATGATCGCATTGGGCTGGGTGACCAACATCTTTCAGCGCGGCGCCGCATCGATGGGGCGGCTGAATTACATTCTCGAAGCGCAGCCGTCCATTGATGACCGCGACGCAAAAGTTCCCGAGCAGATGCTGCCTGACGGTGAAATTGAATTCCGCAATCTGACGTTCGCCTATCCGACGAATTTGTCGGGCAACGGAGCGGGCGTGGCGAAAACGAACGGAGCCGCGCCGCACGCGGTTTTGCAGGACATCAACCTGAAGATTCCGGCAGGCTCGACGCTGGCGGTGGTGGGGCCCACGGGAAGCGGGAAGACAACCCTGGCTTCGTTGATTGGGCGACTGTGGGAAGCCCCGGAGGGCCAGGTTCTGGTTGACGGGCGGCCGATACGCGAATGGCCGCTCGGGACGCTGCGGCGCGCGATCGGCTTCGTTCCGCAAGACACCTATCTGTTCAGCGAGACGGTCGGTGGGAACATTACTTTTGGCCTGACCAGTTACGATGAAAGCGTGGCGTGCTCGGGCGCCGAGATTGCGAACCTCGAGGCGGACGTGATGGGATTCCCGCGCAAGTACGAGACGATGGTGGGGGAACGCGGCATCACGCTCTCGGGAGGGCAGAAGCAGCGAACGGCGATCGCCCGCGCGGTGGTTCGCGATCCGCGGATTTTAATCCTGGACGATTCGCTTTCGAGCGTGGACACGCAAACGGAAGAGAAAATCCTGAACAGGTTGCGCGGCATCATGCGGGGACGCACCACAATCCTGATTTCGCACCGCACTTCCACGGTGCGGCTGGCAGACCAGATCGTGGTTCTGCGGCACGGCCGGATCGTGGAGCGGGGCACGCACGATGAACTGCTGAATCTCGGCGGCTACTACGCGGATTTGTACCAGAAGCAGCTTTTGGAAGAAGAACTCGAGAAGGCATGAGCAACATTCACGAAGAAGAGGCGCTGGGCAAGGCGTACGATTCGCGGCTGATGCGGCGGCTGCTTGCCTACATGCGGCCGTACCGCTGGAGCGTGGCGGTGGCGCTTTCTCTGGTCGCGGTGGTGACGCCGCTGGAATTGGCGCCGCCGATCCTGTTTCAGAAAGGCATCGACCTGTATTTCGTGCCCGCCCTTAAGGGCATCGTGGCGGAATCGCGCGCGTGGAGGGGCGTGGAATGGATCAGCCTGGTTTTCCTGGGTGTGCTGGCTTTCGATTTTCTGGCGCAGTACATCCAGATTCGGATCATGCAGCGCGTGGGCCAGGAAACGATGTACGACATGCGACGGGAGATTTTCGGCCACCTGCAACGCCTGCCGATGAGCTACTTCGACCGC
>Ga0209073_10000084_pt1 | contig 12892 bp, 9 predicted proteins | sample GAAS100_FD_187520 | JGI IMG/M metagenome (GOLD analysis project Ga0209073, IMG submission 187520) | Agricultural soil microbial communities from Georgia to study Nitrogen management - GA AS100 (SPAdes) (version 2) | ecosystem: Environmental > Terrestrial > Soil > Agricultural land | place: USA...
CGGCGCGGCGACGGAGAGATTGGCGCGGTCGAGATAATTGATGAGAAGGGCGACGCCGAGGAGGATCAGCGCGGGGGTGAAAGAACGGAGGGAGCGCGGGGAGTTTGCAGGTGGCGGCATACAGAAGGCAGAGGCATCGTGCTACCGGGAGGGGAGATTTTGCAAGGACGAGGCAAGGAAGCAAGGAAGAGCGGTTTTGCGAGGAGGTTTAATTTGAGCCGAAAGTCTGGAACAGAAAAGAACTCGGGGCGTCGGGAAGGAGAGGATGGCCGTTGAAGGTGGCGCCTCCGTTGGGGTAGCCGCCAACGATGTATTTCCAGCCGAAGGTTTCATCGCCACTCAAACGAATGCGATAGTTTTCTCCCGGATTGAGCTGCAAGCCGCCGTACGGGATCAGGAATCGCACGCGGTCGCAGTTATTGGCCGCGACGAGTTTTTTGACCACGGATAGTTCCCTGCCTTTGGAATCGAGGATAGAAAGCTTCAGCAGGGCCTTGGAGTGTCCCGGATTGCCGAGGACGAGTTGCACCTCGACGGCGTGCAACTTCGGCAGCGTTGGGGTGAAGTTCTGCTCGACGTCGTTGAGCAAGTTCGTCCAAGCCTTGGTCCAGCCGCGGGTGTTGACTTGATCAGGAAGGAGTTCGGACTGCGAGGCAGACGGCGATGAAGCCGGTGGAGTTGCGGCCAAGACAACGGTTGTTGCGCTGCCGCGAGGACAGCCGGCGTAAATCAATAGTGCTGCCAATGGCAGGAGCGCGAGAATGGCGTGCCGGAATCGAAGGAGCATGGCGGAACTCGAGGTCCAGGTTGCCCGGAACTCTAAAACGACTCAGCACGAAACACAAGCTTCGAGCCTTCGGCTTGTTGCGGGTCCCAAGTGTTCGAAGCCGTAATTCGGGGTCTATCGATCCTGGAAGTGCAGGACGAAGTCGGAATCAGTGGTGGCCGGCTCATCGTTGCAAATCAGAGGGAGAAACCGCCAGGTTGCGGCCAGGCGGAGAGCTTCGTTATTCAGGTCGGGCCGCCGTGAAGATTCGATTCCGGTCGGTTGAACCCTTCCATCGCTCCAGATGTACCCGTGCACGACGACATCGACAATACCTGTTCCAGAATCGCCGGCCGGCGGCATGGGAGTGAACACGGCCACCGGGCGCCGCGGATTCCTGCAGGGAAACGTGGTGTTCCAGCGTCCGTTGGGCGGCGTGAAAGAGGCCGGGTCCACTTCCGCGGAAACGATCTGCTGCTCGATTTCGAGCCGAAGCGCTCCTCTCTCAAATACCCGTATGTGCCCAGGTTCCCAGAGATTTGCAATCTGGAAGAATTCCGAATTTTCCACCAATTCTTCTCCAACGCGCCAGCGAAGCAGGACTGCGCGCCCGGAGTCGACGCAAATCTGGTTTGCCTGCAGGGTGTCACCGAACTGGGTGTCAAAGTCAATGCAACGGGCGGCGCGGCCGAGGACGAAGGAATCCTCGATAGAACGAATCACGTCTTCATGATCGAAACGTCCAAGCCGGATCGGAAGCTGTTTGAAGAGGTCGCGAATTTCGGCAGGCTCCGGAGCGGTTTGGGTGGCCGATACGCGATTCCCAGCGGTTGCCCTAGTGGAGTGGTAATCGCCGAAAGTGATCTCGTCGCGATGCCCGGCGGAACCAGCCGAAAGCCGTGTGAAGGTACCGGCCGTCGGCGCGCCGGTCGAGCGGTCATAAACCACGAAGGAAACCGTTTGCCTGTAATTGCGCAAACCACCGGTAAGACTGGCGGCGTTCGCCATTTCCATCAAATGAACGGCCTGCATGCGCAAGTTGAGGTCCTCAGATGGAAGTGGAACGCTGAAGGTCAGAACCAGGACGGGAAAAAAGCCGAGAGCCCGGCAGGCGCGCAACACCGGCAACCTCCTGATTAAGATGACGCAATGACAAGTCCAGGATGAGCGACCATGCAAGGCCTTGCGAGGGCGGGGTCGACTGAGCACTGAGGCGAGCGCCTCCGGCCTGCTCGACGCTTTCCTCTAAACAGCGGGGCTCGCTCCGGACCCGGCAATTGGGACAGGTAACGCAAAGGACCTGACCTGACCCTCGCGCATTTTGACCGAAGCAATCCCCAGAGCGATAACGGAGCTATAGGGCTCAATGGATGGACTGGAGAAGTGCGGCTCGGCGTGTCGCCGAGCTGAGGAGGAACGATGCATCGCTATCGTTTGCTGATTGCTCTGGCGGCGTGTTTGATTGGGGTCTCGGCGGCTTGCGCGGATGACCTGGGCTACGTGGACTGCTCGAAGCACGCGGAGGAAACGCAGGTTTTCTCGAAACCGCGGCGGTCGCAAGACACGGTGGCTTCGCTGGCTTGCGGGGAACGCTTCACGGTACTGATGTACGGGTTTATCTTTTCGAGGATTGAGACGAAGAACGGGCAGGTCGGGTACGTCTTTTCGAACTTGATTTCGGTGGACGCTTCCGGAGCGAGCGCGCAGAAACAGACTCCGGCGGCGCCGGCCAGCGGCGTACAAGCGGCGGCGCAGCCTGCCGCAGCGGCAGTGAAAACGGCGGAGGTTGCTCCGGCAGCGGCTACGAGCCAAACGACGGCCGCAAATGGCCAGGGATCGTGGACATCAGAGCCAACACCGGCGACGGCCACAGCGGCCAAGCAGGCCGTTCAGTCCCCTGCCGCCACGGATGCGAGCCTGCGCGTTGCGGAACCCCCAGCGCCGAAGGACAGCAAGCCGGCAGCGGCGGAGACGGCGGCACCGGCGACAGCGCCCACGGCTCCAGCGGCGAGCGCGGATGTCGCACCTGCGGCGACTCCGGCAGGAGCGGAGACTCAACCGGGAACTCCGGCGGCAGCTTCGGCGGAGCCTTCGGCGCCAGCGGCACAGCCCGCGCAGCCGGAAGCGGCAGGCGCGGCGCCCGAACCGGTCAAGCCTGCAGTCCGTCCAACTAACGTGAACGAAAGCTGGGAGAAGCCGCTGCCGACGGCCACGCGGCGGACGCCGCTGATGGATTTGTTCGGCGGGTATGCCTACACGCGATTCAACAGCGGAGGAACGGGCACGAACCTGGAAGGCGGGATGGGTTCGGTAGGGTGGAACGCCAAGCCGTGGCTGCAGATCGTGGCGGACACGAGCTACAGCGTGGTGACGTTGAGCGGGACGAAGAACGTGCTGTATGGAAATCACTACGGGCCACGAATTTTTCCGCGAGGGCGGAATCCGCTGGGAGTGACGCCGTTCGTGGAAGCTTTGTTCGGCGGCTCGCGGGTGGATACGAAGATCAGCGGAGTGGGCGGATACACGGTGAGCGACAGCAGCTTTTCGATCAAGGCCGGCGGCGGATTCGATATGAGGATCTCGCGGATGTTCGAGGTGCGAGTGATCGACGCGGATTATTACCGGACATCGTTCGGGGGCGTGACGCAGAACAACTACTGGATTTCCGCGGGAATCGTGCTGCGGCTGTTCGGAGGGGCTTCGCAGTAGAGCGTTGCAGAGCGGACGGCGCGGAGAGAGACGCGATAAGAACTAGGGCGTGGATTGGCCGGCGCCGGAAGCCGCGGGCGTGAGTTTGCGGATGACGAATTCCTGAAGAACGTTGACACCGGCAGTGGCGGCCAGGCTGATGCCGGCGTTTTCAAAGGTGAGGCGGGCGCCGCGATCGCTTGCCGGATAATAGAGATTGGAAATGCCTCCGGCGGCAAGAGTCCCCAAAATCAGCGAATAATTCGGTTGCGAGCGGCCGTTGTCGCCTTTGCAGATGAACACGTTGGCGAGAGCGTAGAGGACGCGGCCGCGTCTGCTGCCGGTTCCCCGATAGAAATAGCGCGGATCCTGCTTGAAAAGAGAAGGTAAGACGGCGCTGCCGAGAAAAGTGCCGACGGCGGTATCGGCATAGGCGGAACCGAAGCGCTTGGCGTAGCCCTGCGAGCCCTGTCCGTAGCCGCTGAAAGTGTCCTGTGCCTGTTCGATGCCGGCGGTGGCGGCGGTAATTCCAAAAGTGATGGGGTCGATGGTGCTCTTCCAGGCGAGGCGGAACTTCTGGCCGGAGGTAAGCGGGGCGGCATCGCGCACGTAGGTGACGTAAAAATTGGGGACGAAACCGAGGACGCGCTGCTTTTCCTGCTCTTTGATTTCGCGCTCGGCTTCCTCGACGGGAGAAACCCGAATCTCGATGGAGGCGGAGGAGACGGCCAGCAGGATTTGCGGGAGGACCAGACTCTCGCCCGAGGCGAGCGTACCGGAGGAGGTTTGCGGGGCGAGACCCTGGGAGGAGACGGCGAGATGAAAGGGGCCGGGCGGGACGTTGGCGAGAAAGAATTGGCCGTTTTCATCGGAGACAACTTCCTGCGCGCTTGAGGCGGCATCCGCGGTGAACTTGACGTGAGCGCCGGAGATGGGGGCGCCGGTTTGATCGACGACGGTGCCGGCGATGGAGCCGGTGGACTGCGAGGAATCGAGCGATTGAGCGGGCGAAGAGAGCGGCGTGCTCAGAAGAAACAGGATGGCGGCAGCGAGGCATGGGGGGAAGCCGCGAGCGACGCGCGCGCGAATGAGATTGGTGAGCATACGTGGCGCCAAGTCCAGTTTAAGCCTGGGGCACAAGATACAGACGATTAGAAGCCGTGGAGTTGCGTAAGGTTACCCGCGGCGAGAAGCAGCGGGCGGACGCAATCCGGATGTGGACGGTACAGCGGAATCCGGAGCAGCGGTTTTATTCGGCGCGCAGGGCGATGTTGGGATCCACGGCGGCGGCGCGGCGAGCGGGCAGGTAACAGGCGAGGGCCGTGGCGGCGAGGAGCAGCAAGGCGACGCCGGTGAAGGTGAGAGCGTCGGTTGGCGGCACTTCGAAGAGAAGCGATTTGAGGAGACCGGCGAGTGCGACGGCTCCCGCGACGCCTATGGTCAGGCCCAAGCCGGTGAGGAGGAGTCCCCGGCGAAGGACCATGTAAACGATTTTCCAGCGCTGCGCGCCGAGGGCAATGCGGATACCGATTTCGCGTACGCGCTGGCTGACCATGAGAGCCATGATGCCGCCGATGCCAGCAGCGGCGATCAGCAGGGCGAGACCGGCAAAAATCCCCAGGAGGCTGGTGGTCAGGCGAGGAGAGGCGATGGATTCACTGCGCGCCTGATCGAGAGTGAGGGTGTGGGTGACGGCGGCTTGCGGGTCGACTTCATGGATGGCGGCGGTTACGGCGCGGGAGAGGCCGCCGGGATCAGCGGTGGTGCGCACGACGACGGCTCCGGCGGCAGGGTTGATGGCCTGGGGAACGTAGAGTTCAGGGACGGGGGCATGGTCGAGGCCGAATTCGCGCACGTCGCCGACGACACCGACGATCTGGCCCCAGTGCTGACCGCCGTCGGCAGAGATGCGCTTGCCGATCGGATTTTCGTTAGGCCAGAGCTGGCGCTGCATGGCTTCGTTGACGATGGCGACGATGGGGCCTTTTTCGTCGTCGGTTTCGGTGAAGAAGCGGCCTTCGCGAAGAGGAATGCCGAGAGTGCGGAAATAGCCGGGGGAAACGGCGGAGAAGGTGCTGACCGGAGGAGCCTGGCCGGGTTCGAGCTGGCGGCCTTCGACCTGGAAGGAGAAGGAAACAGATTCGGGGCCGGCGGCGATCATTTCGGGTTCGAAGGGAAAACGATTGGAGACGGTGGCGGAAAGCACGCCAGGAACGGCTTCGACGCGGTCGAGGAGTTTCTTGACCATGACGCGAGACTGGTCGGAATTGGTGTACTTGGAAAAGCTGAAGGTGGTGCGCAGGGCAAGGGCATGTTCGGGCTTGAAGCCGGGATCGACGCTTTGGAGCTTGATAAGGCTGCGCACGGTGAGGCCGGCTCCGATGAGAAGCATGAAAGAGAAAGCGACCTGGCAGACGATGAGGGCGTCGCGGAGGCGGTTCTGACGAAAGCCGGTTCCGGCGCCGGGGGTGCCTTCCTTGAGGCTGGAGGCGAGATTGGCGCGCGAGAAGAGGGCGGAGAGCGTGCCGAAGATGATGCTGGTGCCGAGGGCGGCGGCAAGGGTGAAGAGCAGCACGCCGGCGTCAATGTGGATTTCGCGGGCGCGGGGGGTGAGCCGAGCCATGAAATCGGTGAGCAAGTTGAGGCTGTCAAATGCGAGCAGCAGGCCGAGAACGCCGCTGAGGAAGGCCAAGAGGAAACTTTCGGTGAGCAACTGACGGAGGAGACGGCTGCGGCCGGCGCCGAGAGCGGTGCGAAGCGCGAGTTCGCGCTCGCGGCGAGCCATGCGCGAGAGGATCAGATTGGCGACATTGGCGCAGGCAATCAGGAGCACGAAGCCTGCCGCCGAAAGAAGAAGCAGAAGGACGGGCCGGGCTTCGCGAGTGAGTTCGTATTGAAGGGGCGCGGCGGTGGCGGCGTAGCCGACGTTGACGGGGTAGTCTTTGGGATAAGTCCTTTCAAGATTGGCGGCAATGGTGGAAAACTCGGCGCGGGCCTGGGCGGGCGACACGCCGGGCTTGAGGCGGCCGAAGAGTTCCATCATGCGCATGGTGCGGGACTCGGTGTGCATGGGCGAGGAGCGAAATGGGCAAGCAGAAGTGGGCATGTAGACGTCGTTGTAATTCGGGTATTGCGGCACGGGAGGAAGAACGCCGATGACAGTGTGGATCTTGTCGTTCATTTCAAAAGTTTTGCCGACGATCTGAGGGTCGGAGGCAAAATTGTTTTTCCAATATTCGAAGCTGAGAAGCAGGACGGCGGGTGCTCCGGGTTTTTCGTCTTCCGAAGTGAAGTCGCGTCCGAGCAGAGGTTTCACGCCGAAGAGATCGAAATAATTCCAGGAGACAACGCCGGTGCGGACGCGATCGGGGTCGCCATGTCCGTAGAGGATGAAGGACATGGTGTGGTATTCGACGAGGCCGGAGAGGGAGTGGTTCTGGTCGCGGAAGTCCCGAATTTCCTTTACGGAGAAGCCGAGATCGGTGATGCCGAGCCTGGTTTCCTGCTGGCGAAGAAAAATGAGCTGCTGGCCGTCGGGATAAGGAAGAGGGCGAAGCAGGACAGAGTGAACGACGCTAAAGATGGCGGAGTTTACGCCGATGCCGAGGGCCAGGGTGAGCACGGCAAGAAACGTGAAGGCGAGATTCTTGCGCATCATGCGGACGGCGTAGAAAACGTCGCTTTTCAAGATTTCCCAGTGGGCGCGAGGAGCGGTGGTAAAGATGCCGAGGATGGTTTCTTTCCAGAGGCGAAATGCGGCGAGGAGACTTCCCTCTTTTTCCACGTCGCGGTGCTGCTGGTGGAAGAGGCCCTCCATTTCGCCCTGATAATTCGCGCGGAAATCGAAAGGAAGCAGGCGAAGCAAGGCGCGAAAGAACTTCTGGGAAAGACTCTCGTCGTGGTGTGCCATGGAATCAGCCTCACAAAGCGAGTTTTGGTTTCCGGAGGAGTTTGGTCGCGCGGGCTTGGAGCAGGGCTTCTTCCATGCGCTGTGCTTCGGCGACGGCTACTTGGCGACCGAATTCGGTGAGGCGGTAATAGCGACGGCGCTCATCATCGAGCGCAAATTCGGGACGGCGGGGAGATTCGGCGATAAGGCCGGAAGACTCGAGTCGAGCGAGGTTGCCGTAGAGAGTGCCCGCGCTGAGGCGGACTTTGTTGTCGGTGCGGCGGGCAACTTCCTTGAGGATGGCGTAGCCGTGCTTATCGCCATCGGCGAGAGCGATGAGGATTTGAAACATGGCGGGAGTGAGAGGCAGGAAGGAATCTGAGGCTTTTTTTCGGGTCATCGTTGCTCCCGGTACCGAACCCAGAGCCGGGCTCAGTCGTACCGCGACATACTATATCGTCAGACGTAATAGTGGGCAGTTTGGCTTCCGGGCGGTGGATGGATAACTCCCCTATTTGCAGAGGTGGCGTGCGGAGGGCCAGATGGAAGGTGTTCGATTGTGGGATTTTGGTGGGCGGAAATGGGCGGAGGGGAAGGTTTTCGCTTAAGGCAGGCAAGCGTGAGTCAGGACGTCGAGTCCCGCGAGAGAGTGGAGCGGAGGAAGGAGAGCATGCGGTAGCCGGCGATGTAGGAGAAGGGGGCGAGCTCGAGGGAGTAATGGCCGCAGGGGAGTTCGAGAGTGCGCGGATGGGCGCCGTGGGTGCGTAGGGCGGCGAGCATCTGTCCGGTGAGTTCAGGGAGAAAGGTGGGGTCGTACTTGCCGAAGACCATGAAGGCGGCACGCCCGGCGCCCATGCCGCGCTCGACGTAAGGCATGGGACTGATGGGGGCCCAGAATTCGCGGAGCTCTTCCATGGTGACATGATTGCGGAGGCCTTCCCAGACGTGGTTAGTGGTCATGCCCTGGGCGACGACATCGGCAAAATACGTGGAGACGTGAAAAAAGCCACCTGCGTGAAGGCCCGGATCGTGGACGAGCGTAATGTAGCCGACGCTGGAGCCGATGCTAGTGCCGAGGATGCCGATGCGTTCGAAGCCCTGCTGCTCGAGCCAGCGGAGGCAGCGACGGGCGTCGTGAACGGCCTGGCGGTTGGCCTGAAGGGTCAGGCCGATGTTCGAGCCGACGAGCTGGTCGGCTCGTTCGTGGCCGCTGACCATGCGGCGGTCGTGATAGGGCATGCTCATTTTCAGAGCGCTCATGCCGAAGCGCTGAATCCATTCGCAAAGGCCGCGCTGGCCGTGCCACTTGGCATTCCAATTGGGAAGGACGAGGACAGCGGCTTTCGAGTTTTTGACGGGACAGAATTGCGCATGAACGGTATTGTTTTCCGGCCAGGGGGACTCGATGGAACTAGTGAAGGTCAAAACGTTGTGGGAGTCGAGGCGGTAGTCAGAAGCGGGAGTAGTGGCGTACCATTCGCGGCTGTTGGCGATAGCGTTGGCGGCGTATTCGCGGAGGAACGCGCGGGGATCGTGGCCGTTGGATGTAACGCCGAGGTGTTCGAGACCCCAGTCGAAAGGACGGACCATGCGGTTGTCGTCGGTGGTCCAGCGACGGTGCTCATAGCGGCGGATTCTTTGTTCGAACCAGTGCATGGGAGAAAGCGACCAGGGATCAGCGATCAGGGATCAGCGATCAGGGATCAGTAAGAAGTTTAGCGAATTTTGGGCTGGAGCTGAATGAGCCGAGGCGACGAGCAGGCCGGCGCTGCAGGAAGAGGTGACGGACATGAATGCCAGCGGGGGCGTGCGGTTTGAGAACAGCCAGCCGATCTTGCGGGTGGAGAGCATGAAAAACGCGTTGGAGTTCTACGTCGGCAAGCTGGGCTTTCAGAATGCGAGCTGGGGCGGCGAGGATTTTACGAGCGTGAACCGGGATCAGGCGGGAATCTATCTCTGCCGCGGGGACCAGGGCGCCGGGCGGGCATGGATATGGGTCGGCGTGGAAGATGTGACGAAGCTGCGAGAGGAATTTGTTGCGCGAGGCGTGGCCATCCGCAGCGAGCCGCGAAATTTTCCGTGGGCGCTGGAGATGCAGGTGGAAGACCCGGATGGGAACGTGATCCGGTTCGGGTCGGAACCGTCCGATGAGACTGCAGAGCAGTGAGATATACTCGCTGCGATTTTCGGGGCCGCGAAAATGAGAAATCCTTCGTGCGGACAATCTGAAGTATGACGACGCTACCGGCACAGATGTGGCCGCAGCCGGTGGCGCCGGTGCATTCGCTGGCGGTGTCGGCGCTGGTGGCGATGCTTCCACTGATTGTGGTGCTGGTTCTGATGGGGGTGCTGCGGCGCAGCGGATTGCTATCGTCCGGGTGCGGGCTGCTGACGGCGGTGATTCTCGCGATCGGGGTGTGGGGGATGCCGGCGAAGCTGGCGGGCTGGAGCGTGCTTTTCGGCTTTGTGTACGCCGCTTGGTTCATCCTATGGATCGTGTTCACCGCTTTGTGGCTGTACAACCTGGCGATGGAGAGCGGCTCGTTCGAACAGTTGCGGCAATGGATGAAGCATCACGCATCGGGGGATGCGTGCGTGCAGGCGATCCTGGTGGCGTTTTGCTTCGGGGCGCTGCTGGAAGGAAGCGCGGGATTCGGGGCGCCGGTGGCGGTGACGGCATTTTTGCTAGTGGGGCTGGGATTCACGCCGCGGAAAGCAGTGATCGTTTCGCTGATTGCGAATACAGCGCCGGTGGCTTTCGGGAGCTTGGGGGTGCCGATTGTGGCGCTGTCGGGCGTTACCGGGCTGGACATCAATAAGCTGTCCGCGATGGTGGGCAGACAACTTCCCTTCTTGTCGTTCATCCTGCCGGGGTACCTGGCGGTGGTGGTGGCCGGGGGAAAAGGACTACGGCGGAGTTGGCCGGCGGCGCTGGTGGCGGGCCTTAGCTTTGGCGTGACGCAATTTCTGGTTTCGAATCTGTGGGGGCCGTACGCGACAGACGTGGTGAGTTCGCTGATATCGATTGCCGCGGTGGCGGGCTTTTTGAAGATATGGAAGCCACACGCAGCGCAGGAGGGCGTGAACCGGGGCGAAGACGAAGCGAGAGCTGGAGGAAAACCCGCGTTCAGGATGGCGCTTCGGGCGTGGTGGCCGTGGATCGCGCTGTCGCTGATGATGATTTTGTGGTCGTACTTCAGGCTGTTCAGCAAGGGGCAGGTCAAGATCGCGATTCCGAGCCTGGACAACGGAGTTTTTCTGACGTTATACGGCAAGGCGTATGCGGCGGTATTTTCGTTCCAGCCGCTGGTGGCAGGAACGGCGGCGCTGGCGGCGACGATCCTGACGGGGGTGAGCTTTCGGACGAAGCCGGGCAAGTTTTTCGCGATGGGGGCAAAGACGCTGCGGCAACTGCGGCTGCCGGGGCTGACGGTGCTGTTCATCGTGGGGCTGGCGTACCTCTACAATTATTCGGGAATGGCGTACACCCTGGGGGCGGCGGTGGCGCAAACCGGCGCGATTTTTCCAGTGGTGAGCAGCTTTCTCGGCTGGACGGCGTGCTTTCTGAGCGGAAGCGATACCGCGAGCAACCTGCTGTTCGGGAATTTGCAGGTGGCGGCGGCGCATCAACTGAACCTAAGCCCGGTGCTGATGGCGGCCACGAATTCGTCGGGAGCGGTGACCGGAAAAATGATTTCGCCGCAGAACATCGCCATTGGGGTGACGACGGTGGGGATGGTGGGCGAAGAGGGGAAAGTGCTGCACGGGACGTTCTGGCACAGCATTATTTTCGCCGCGCTGATCGGGCTGCTGACGCTGGCGCAAGCGCACTGGCTGGCGTGGATGGTGCCATAGTCGAATCGACGCGCGGCTTCACTCCCAGCGCAGGGCCACCATCGGATCTACTTTCACGGCCCTCCTAGCGGGCACATAAACCGCCGCTATCGCGACGGCGATCATGCCCAAGATGCCCCAGACGACCGGAACAATGCTGCCCGAGGGCAAATCCTGAATCAGGCTGGCGGCGATGCTCTTGCCCCATAGCGCGAGCGGGATTCCCACGGCAACACCCGCGCCGAGCAAGAGCAACGCATCTCGCAGCACGATGCGCATCACGCTATGGCTGCTTGCTCCCAGGGCTATGCGGACGCCGAGCTCGTGAGTACGCCGCGCGACCGTGTGCGCGAGAAGTCCGTACAAGCCGATGGCGGCAAGCAAGGCGCCCAGCGCGCCGAATCCCGCGGAAAACATCGCGATCAAGCGCTGCGGAACGATGGACGAATCGATCTGCTCGTTCATGGTCATAATTCGAACGATCGGCACCGACTTCAAAACAGCCGCCTCCGTTTGGCGGACCGCGTTTGCAACGGAGTCCGGATCGATTCTCGTGCGGATCGCCAACTGAGAATGAACGGAGCTCTGCTGGGGCAGGTTCGCATAGACCGTGGGCGGCGCAGCCTGCTGGAGATCGTTGTATTTGGCATTTCCGACCACTCCGACCACCTCATAGGTCCTTTCGCCTTTGGTTAAGGTGATGTGGCTCAGGGTGATGTGTTTTCCGATTGGATTTTCGGTGCCGAAGCAGCCGCGAGCGGCGGCCTGGTTAATGATCGCAACCGGAGAGCCCGCTTGGTCGCGCGCGGAAAAATCGCGACCGGCGAGAAAAGGCGTGCCAAAAGTCGCGAAATAGGCCGGGGCAATGTAATTCATGGAGACTGGGATCTGCTTTTCAGGATGATCTGCCGCTGATGCGAAGCTCGAGGCTCCCGGGCCTTCCATTGGACTCATATCACTGAAGGTGGCGGAGCTTACGCCGGGAATGGCATCCAGCCGCATCAGTAGTTCTTGAGACAGGCGCGAAGATTGCGCCTCGTCATAACCGCTATGCGCAAAATCGAGCGTGACCAGCAGCAGGTTGTTGCGCTGGAACCCGAGATTGAAGTTGCGAAGATGCAAGAGATATCCCACAAACAGACCGGCCGAACTCATCAGTACTAGAGAGATCGCCACCTGCGAAGCGACCAGGCCCTTGCCGAACAGTCGTTGACGCAGCGTCTCTCCGATTCTGGATCCGGGTTGCAGCGCGGCGGCGGGCGCGATGTGCGATGCGCGCAAAGCGGGAACGGCTCCGCACAGGAGTCCCGTAAACAGAGCGATTGCTCCGGTGAACACGAGCACGTGGATATCCGGGCTTGTTAGCGCTTCAAAGTGCACCGGCGCACCCAGCATGAGCCTGCCCGACGCGAAAACTCGGATTAGCGCGTGAACCGCGAAGTAGGCCAGGAACATGCCGACAGCGCATCCGGCCAGGGACAACAGCAGCGATTCGGTAAGCGTTTGACGCAGCAAGCGAGCCCGCGCCGCTCCAAGGCAAGCACGCACACCCATTTCGTGCTGGCGCGACGCTCCGCGGGCCAAGAGCAGCCCTGCTAAATTCGCGCAGGCGAGAAGCAGCAGTAACGACACCATAGCCATCAACACCTTGAGCGGGGTCGAGAGCATCTGGGTTAGAGGCGTAGTAACTCCGTTTCCGGCGAGCTCGATGCGGA
>Ga0209073_10000086_pt1 | contig 12813 bp, 6 predicted proteins | sample GAAS100_FD_187520 | JGI IMG/M metagenome (GOLD analysis project Ga0209073, IMG submission 187520) | Agricultural soil microbial communities from Georgia to study Nitrogen management - GA AS100 (SPAdes) (version 2) | ecosystem: Environmental > Terrestrial > Soil > Agricultural land | place: USA...
CCAGTTTTTTTCCGACTCGCTCCACTCGAAGAGCGGAAAGCCGGTGAGCCACAGGAACTTCCACTGAGACTTATCGATCAAATTCAGCGCTTCTCCGAGGTGCAGGCGCAATTGCCCGGCGATGAGCGCGGCGGCCTCCGTGCCCTTGATTTGCTGCTTCGCCGAGACGGCCACAACGAGATCGCCTGCTTTCGCGCCTGTCGCCCGCGCAAGTTTCTTCACGTTTTCCGCGCCAATAAGTTTTTCAACCGTCGAACTGCTGCCTTCCGGCGCGACTTTCACGAAATATGCTCCGCGCGCGGCAAGCGATTTTGCCTTTTCGGTAAGCTCATCGAGCAGTTTCCGCGAGTAGCCCGCCGCGCCGGGAGCGGCCAGCGCAAAAACGTTGCCTTCGATCTGCAGCTTCTCTTTCGCCTCTTGAGGAAAACAATCTGTGACCTCGTGCAGCTCCATGCCGAATCGCAGGTCCGGTTTGTCGCTCCCATACTTGCGAATCACGTCCTTGTACAGCATGTGCGGAAAAGACGCTGAGGCCTTAATGCCGGCGACCGCGCACGCGCGAACCATCACCTTCTCGATCACGCTGAAAATATCTTCCTGGCGCGGAAAGGACATTTCCACGTCGAGCTGCGTGAATTCCGGCTGGCGGTCGGCGCGCAGGTCCTCGTCGCGGAAGCATTTGACAATCTGGAAATACCGGTCCAGCCCGCCGATCATCAGGATTTGCTTGAAGATTTGCGGCGACTGCGGCAGTGCGTAGAACTGGCCATGGTGCACGCGGCTGGGCACCAGGTAATCGCGCGCGCCCTCGGGAGTGGAGCGCGTCAGCATGGGCGTTTCGACCTCCACGAAGCCGAGCTCGTCCATTACTTTGCGAATCTCGAGAATGATTTTGTGGCGCAGCATCAGATTCGCGTGCGGCTTTGGGCGGCGTAAATCGAGGTAGCGGTACCGCAGGCGCGTCTCCTCGGCGGCATTGATCTGCTCTTCGATAGGAAACGGCGGCGTCTTCGCGTTATTGAGAATGTGCAATTTTGCGGCGATGATTTCCACTTCGCCCGTCGCAAGCTCGGGATTTGCCTTTTGGCGCTTAACGACCTGCCCTTCGACGGCGATCACGAACTCGCTGCGAACCTGTTCGGCCTTGGCGTGCGCTTCCGGTTGCGTCTCCTTGTTGAAGACCACCTGCACGATGCCTTCTCGGTCCCGCACGTCGAGGAAGAGCAAATTGCCCAAATCGCGCCGGCGCGCCACCCAGCCCAGGACGATCGCGTCGCGTCCGGCATCCGCGGCGCGAAGAGCGCCACAGTAATGTGTGCGTTTAAGATTGCCGAGAAAATCGAGCACGATTCCCTTCCCCTGTTGAAAGCGAATACGCCCAGCTACGCATCGACCACTGCAAACGCCAACGAAAGCTTCAGCGCGACACGTTTTCTTGCTTCCGCAAGAAATCCACCAGTTGCTGCTCCCTGAATTTCTGCTGCGAGCCGTCGGCCAGAGTCTTCAGCGTCCATTCCCCGCTGGACACTTCATTATCGCCGAGAATGAGCGCGAATTGCGCGCCGAGCTTGTCCGCCTGGCCGAGCGCTTTGCCGAACTTCTGTTCGGTGGGAGGCAGCTCAACGCGAAACCCCAAGGAACGTAAAGTTTGCGCCGCGCGGATGGCAGTGGATTGCGCGCCTGCGCCCATCCAGGCGATGTAAAGAAGCGGCGATTGGCGAACGGCAAGTGGCGAGTCCCCGCCACCCTTCATTTGCTCCTGCAGCGAAAGAATGAGGCGGTCTTCGCCAATCGCGAAGCCGATTCCTTTGGTGGGCGGACCGCCGAGGAGTTCCACGAGCCCGTCGTACCGGCCGCCGCCGCAGACGGCGTTCTGGGAGCCCAGCCCCTGCGCCGTGATTTCAAACGTTGTGCGCATGTAGTAGTCGAGCCCCCGCACCAGCCGCCAGTTCTCGCGGTACCTTACGCCTCGAAGATCAAGCTGCTTCTTGACTTCCGCGTAGTGCGACGCGCATTCGTTGCACAGATGCTCGCCGATGCGCGGCAGCTTCTCGATTATCGTCTGCTCCGATTCAAGCTTGGAATCGAGGACGCGCAGAGGATTCGTGTCGATGCGCCGTTGCGAATCCGCGCCGAGCTTTTCCTTCACTTTTTGCAACTCGGCGCGAAGCAGTTCCACATAATTGGCGCGGCAGTTCCGGTCACCGATGGAATTAATGTCGAGCTGAACGCCTTCAAGGCCGAGCCGCGCAAAAAATGCCATGACCATTTCAATCACTTCGGAGTCAATGCCGGGCGCGTCGGTGCCGCCGAGCACCTCCGCCCCAATCTGGTAGAACTGGCGGTAGCGGCCCTTCTGCGGGCGCTCCCGCCGGAACATCGGCCCCATGTAGTACAGCTTCACCGGCTGCGGCCCCTGGTTCATGTTGTGCTCGATGTACGAGCGGCACACGCTTGCCGTCGCCTCGGGACGCAGGGAAACCATGGCATCCCTGTTCACCGACTCAACTAGTGTTTGGAGTTTTTTTGGTTCCGATAAATATTCGTTCATCTCCTTGAGCCCCGAGGGCTTGTTCCAGCCGCGATCCCTGAACACCTGAACCACTGACGCCAAATCGTCCCAATAGTCGTACCGATCAACGAAGGTGTACATTTCCTTGGAGACGATATCTGTCTCTCCGCCGACGGCGCGGGCAAACAGTTCCGTCGGCTCAAAGATGGGTACGCGAATTTCGCCGAAACCGAAGGTGGCGAAGACGGCGCGGGCGGTTTCTTCGACGTGATTCCAAAGCGCCGTATCCGGCGGCAACAGATCGCGCGTGCCTTTGATCGCCTGGAACTTGCGACGCGTCTCTTTTTTTGCCGCGCTGTCGGTCACTTGGAGTACTCCGCCAGGTAAATATTCTTGTACTCGACGTACCGGCGAGCATAGCCGTCGATCGTAGCCTGATCGATCGCCGTGAGCATGCGCTTTACCTTGCCCGGCGACCCCATCACCAGACTGTGCGGAGGAATCGCCGTGCGTTCCGTCAACAGCGTACCCGCGGCCACAATGCTGCCTTCTCCGATGACCACTCCATTCAGCAGCGTAGCGCGCATGCCAATCAGGCAGCGCGACTCGATCGTGCAACCGTGCAGCGTAACCGAGTGCCCCACCGTAATGTCGTCTCCAAGAATCAACGGATATTCATCCTTCATGACATGAAGCACGCTGCCATCCTGAACGTTGGTCCGTGCGCCGACACGAATGTAATTGACGTCCCCGCGAGCCACAACCAGCGGCCAGAGGCTCGCGTCCTCGCCGACCACCACGTCGCCGATGATCACGGACGACGGATCAATGTAAGCCGTCGGCGCAATCTGCGGCCACTTGCCTTTGTACGGACGAACGTCCGGCACGCGCCTCAGCTGCATTCTTCATTTTCCTTATGGGTACCCGTATCTTATTGCAGGAACGCGACATACAGCGCCCCGGGGCGAAGCGGACGCACCAGCCCCGCCGGGATTGCCCTAGGGAACAGTCAAGCCAAGATACCATCCAGCTCGCGCGGCTGACAAGGAAACCCACCGCCACGCGTCATCGCAAAAAGTGAGCGGACAGGTGCTTTGGTTCGTAATTTCCCGTTTGCGGGACTACCATGGAGACGGTGACCATCATGAGTAAACCCGCTTCCGCAAAAGGAAAGAAGGACCCGGATCTCGTTACGATTCGCGTCTTCAACGACGAACTCGAAGCCAACTTCGCAAAATCCACGCTGGAGTCCGAGGGTGTCGATTCCATGCTGAGCGGAGACAACGCCGGCGGCATGGAGCCTCCCCTGTCCCTCTCCCAAGGAATCAAGCTGATTGTCCGCAGCGAGGACGCGGAACGCGCCGAAGCCATTCTTTCAGGCGAAGCGAACCCTTCCGAGTAAATGTTCGCGAGCCCGCCGGGGAGTGCCCATTCTCCCCGGCAGGATCATTGGAGGCTTGCGAGCCGCGTGGCCGCGCGCCTCGTTTAAAGAAACGGACCTGAGCGCAGGAAAGTTCCAACATTGGCTACCCAGGAAAATCCCCGCGGACTGGCTAATCGATTTGCACGGAAGGACCCGCTGAAGTGGCTGCGACTTCTTCTAACCGCGCAACCGTAGCCCGAGCCAGCGCGTAGAGGCTCTTCGCTCCCGCAGCGTTTTCGCCTTCCAACGCCACAGGCTTGCCGGTATCCCCGCCGATGCGGATGCGTGGATCGATTTCCACCTCGCCAAGAACGGGAACTCCGTAAGCTTGCGCGGTCTTCGCGCCTTCGCCGTGGCCGAAAATGTCCACCGGCTTGCCGCAGTGCGGGCACGCAAACGAATTCATGTTTTCCACCACACCCAGCACTTCCACATTCACCTGCCGGAACATTTCGATGGCCTTGCGGACGTCCGCAAGCGCCACAATCGATGGCGTGGTGACCACAACAGCGCCGGTGACCGCAACGGTCTGAATCAACGTAAGCTGAACGTCTCCCGTACCTGGCGGCAAGTCGATCAGCAGGTAATCAAGCTCGCCCCACTCGACGCTGCGCAGAAATTGCGTGATGACGCTATGCAGCATCGGCCCGCGCCAGATCATGGGCTTGTCGCCGGGATTCAGCAGCCCCATCGAAATCATCTTCAATCCGGAGATCTGCACTGGAATAATCCGGCGATCCGCTGTCGCGCCCGGCTCTTCCGTGCTGCCCAGCATCAACGGAACGTTCGGGCCGTAAACGTCGGCGTCCAACAAACCGACCTTGTGCCCGAGCTTTGAGAGTGCAAGCGCCAGGTTCACGGCAACCGTCGTCTTGCCCACGCCCCCTTTGCCGCTGGCGACTGCTACGAGGTTCTTCACGCCGGGAATCGGCTGGCGTTCGGGCATTTGTTGGGGTGCAGGAGGCATCGTGTCCCTTCTTGTAGAGGCGGTTTAGCCGCCGATTGATTTGCCGCAGGCGTGAATTCCAAACTCAGGCGCTGCCGTAAGGCATGCGTGCCCCAAACTGGTCGCCGTCAAAATCGCTTCAGGCCGTCGCCCCGTGACATTTCTTGTATTTCTTCCCGGAGCCGCAGGGACACGGATCGTTGCGCCCCACCTTGGCCCCCGCTCGCACCGGTTTCGGCGCCTCGGCTTGCGCCGCACCCGCGCGGAGCTGCATTTCCTTTTCCTGGCGCTGGTGTTTCCGTTCCATTTCGCGCGCAAACGTGGGCAGATGATCCGGTTCCGCCGCGCGCGCCGCAGCCGCTCCCGCCGCAGCCGCCAGCGGACTCGGCGGACGCGAAGCCGGCGGCGCCGCCGGTGCCGGCTGCCGGGGCTGAGCCTCCACTTGCACTTGAATATGAAACAGGTAGCGGATCGTTTCGTTGTCGATCCGCGTCATCATGTCTTCAAACAGGACGAACGCTTCCTTCTTGAATTCGACGAGCGGATCCTTCTGCCCGTACCCGCGCAGCCCGATTCCTTCCTTCAAGTGATCGAGCGAAAGCAGGTGGTCCTTCCACTGCGTGTCCACGATATCCAGAATAATGCGCCGCTCGATCCACCGCATCAGCTCCGGCGTGAACTGCTTCTCGCGTTCCTCGTACCTCTTTTTGACCGCCTCGACCGTTCCCTCGGCGAGTTCCTCGTGATTCAACGCCTCGGGATCGGCGCCGGCAACCTTCACATCGATACCGAACAGGTTATTCATCTCCGCCAGGAATTGCGTCGCGTTCCATTGGCCGGGATGCTGTTCGCGCGGGCAATACGTGTCCACGATTTCCCGCGCAACGTCCTCAGCGATGCCCAGCACGTAGTCGCGCTGGTCTTTGCCCTCGAGCGCCGAACGCCGGATGGCATAAATCGTCTCGCGCTGCTTGTTCATCACGTCGTCATATTCGAGCAGGTGCTTGCGCGCGTCGAAGTTCTGCGCTTCGACCGATTTCTGCGCGTTTTCGATGCGCCGCGAGATGAGCCGCGACTCGATCGGCACGCCTTCGGTCATGCCCAGGCGGAACATCAGCGCCTTCACTCGCTCCCCGCCAAAAATGCGCATGAGGTCGTCTTCCAGCGACAAGAAAAAGCGCGATGACCCAGGATCGCCCTGGCGCCCGGCGCGTCCGCGTAACTGGTTGTCGATGCGCCGCGCCTCGTGCCGCTCCGTGCCTAGAATATGCAAGCCGCCCAGCGCGATCACTTCATCATGTTCGGATTTGCACTGCTCCGCGAACTGGTCGTAGACCGGTTTCCATTGGTCCGCCGGCACCTGGAAGATTTTCCCTTCGTGCTGGAACAGGACCATGGCGACTTGTGCCGCCCCTCCGCTATCCCCATTGGAACTCTCCGCACCAATCACCGCAGGCGCTTGCGCGTAAGGCATCGCCAGCTTGTTCTTCAGAAAATGCTCGCGCGTCATGGACTCCGGATTGCCGCCCAACAGAATGTCCGTTCCGCGGCCCGCCATGTTCGTTGCCACCGTGACCGCCCCCTTGCGGCCCGCCTGCGCCACGATGCGCGATTCCCTTTCGTGCTGCTTCGCGTTCAGAACCTGGTGAGGAACGCCGGCTTTCCTCAGGAGTTCCGCAATCTTTTCGGACTTTTCGATGGAAATTGTGCCTACCAGGACCGGCTGGCCGCGATCGTGATAATGCTTGATTCCGTTCGCGAACGTGTTGTCTTCCTGCAGGATCCCGTTGACTACGGCCTCGAATTTTTCCCGCTCCGTGCGGTAGACCACGTCGGCGTGCTCCTTGCGAATCAACGGCCTGTTCGTGGGAATTACGACGACATCCAGGCCGTAGATTTTGCCGAATTCCGCCGCTTCCGTTTCCGCAGTTCCGGTCATGCCCGAGAGTTTCTTGTACATACGGAAGTAATTCTGGAAAGTGACCGTCGCCAGCGTCTGGTTTTCCCGCTCGATTTTGACGCCTTCTTTCGCCTCCACCGCCTGGTGCAGCCCGTCGGACCAGCGCCGCCCCGGCATCTGCCGGCCTGTGAACTCGTCGACAATGATGACTTCCCCGTCTTTCACCACGTAATCGACGTCATTCTTGTACAGCGCGTGGGCGCGCAACGCCTGATACACGTGGTGCATGAACTCGATATTCGCGGCGTCGGAAAGGTTTGAGAGGCCCAGCAGCCGCTCGCACTTCGCAAAGCCTTCCTCCGTAAGCGTCGCCGTGCGCAGTTTTTCGTCCAGCGTGTAGTCGATCTCCTGGATCAATTTGGGAATGATCTTGTCGATTTTGAAATATTTGTCGGTGGATTCCTCGGAAGGGCCGGAAATAATCAGCGGCGTCCGCGCCTCGTCGATCAGGATCGAGTCCACTTCATCCACGATCGCGAAGTGATGCCCGCGCTGCACGCAGTGCGACAGATCGTACTTCATGTTGTCGCGCAGGTAATCAAAGCCGAACTCGTTGTTCGTGCCGTAGGTGATGTCCGCCCCGTATGCCGCGCGCCGCTCGTTATCGTCGAGATCGTGGACGATGACGCCGATCGTCAGCCCCAGCCCCTTGTATAACGGGCTCATCCATTCGGCGTCGCGCCGCGCCAGGTAATCGTTTACCGTGACAATATGCACGCCTCGCCCGGCCAGCGAGTTCAGCACCGCCGGCAGCGTGGCAACCAATGTTTTCCCTTCGCCCGTTTTCATTTCGGCGATCTTGCCCTGGTGCAGCACCAGGCCGCCGATCAACTGCACATCGAAATGCCGCATACTCACGAACCGCCGCCCGGCTTCGCGCGCCAGAGCGAATGCTTCCGGAATGACCGGTTCGACGCACTTCTGCATCAGATCGCGGAAACCCGAGTCCGCAGGGTCGGCGTCTTTCAGGCCCTCCTGTACCCGGGGTTTCAACGCTTGGAAGCGCAGCTTGAGATCCTCATCGCTCAAGGGCCGGACTTCCGCTTCCAGCGCGTTAATCGCCGCAACAATAGGTTGCAGTTCCTTGATGTCGCGTTCGTGCTTGGTGCCGATAAAAAACGCGATTACGCCGTCGACAAACTTGTTAGCATCCATGAATTTTGGCCAATTGCGAGATGGTTTACCCTTGGCGCCGCCCCACGCTTACACACGTACCCTTTACACAAACACAAACCATTATTCTAGCGGTTTAGGAAAAATAGCGCCAATCGCCCCTTTGGCGTGATCCCGGGGCAGCCGTGCTTAGGACGCCAGCGTGGCCCGCGAAGCGATTGTGTCATTTGCTGTAGTGGGATTTATTTGCTCCGCAAGCAAGCGCCGCAGCTTCACGCGTTCGTCCAGCGACATATCCACGATTTCAAACGCGATATCTTGCGCCCGGTAATCGCGCAGCAAGGCCGTCGCCTGAAGGTTCCGGAATCCCAGTTGCAGCCGCAATTGCACGTGCGTTCCCGGCGCCATGTGACGGTCGACGGTGGCGATTCCGCCGCACAAGCTGGCCGTTTTGATTTCCAGGCGGCAGTTTTGCTTCAGGTTGGTGCTGAACGCCACCACCGGTTTCTGGAGCCTCACGCGTGTGTGCCGCCGCTGCCGCACGAACTTGCAATTCGCCACCACTTCCAGGGGAGCCAGCGCCAGGTCGCTCTTTTCAATCCCGCTGCGACGCTGCAACTCCGCCGCCAAAGCAGCATCGAGCTTTTCGAGCGCCTGCAGCGCCGCAATCCGCAGCTCTTGCGGATACGTCCACCCAAACGTCTTTTTTCCTGTGAGCACGCGCTCTAATGTCCTGATCGATTCGGGCGCGTGGATCCGGCCCAAGGCCTCGATGGCCTTCACTTGCAGATACTGGCTCGCCCCCGGCGGAAGATCCCCATCCACAATCGTCAGCAGCTTGCCCAGCGCTTCACGATCGCCCGTAACGCCAATTTCGTCCACAATCAGCGGCATCAGCAGAAGGTCGGCATGATCCAGCATTTCCAGAAGGATGCGGCACCGCCCCGGCGCATTGCTCACCGCGATTTGCCTCACGATGCGGTCCTGCGAAATGCGCGGAAAATCCTTCAACCGTCCGGGCAGGAACACCTCAACCGCTTGAGGATCGAGCTTGCTGAGGATGCCGACAATGTCCGCCGCTTCCGTCGCCGGACCTCCGCGCATCGTGCTGCGAAGATACTGCAGGCCCGGTTCCCCCAGGTCCGCAGCCAGGTTCGCGATGTGTTCCGCGTCTTCGCGCAACGCACAGCGATTGAACCGCAGCGTAATCTGTTCGATGGCCGTCTGCGGCAGCAGCTTCAGTACGTTCGTCAGGCCTGCGGCCACCTGCCGCGCCCGTAAAGCCTCGTCGACGAACTCCGGAACCCGCTCTTCGATGCCCATTTTCCCGCGCAGTTCCTTGCAGATGCCCGGACGCTGGCTCTCCACCCCGGAAATCAGATCCAAAGCCTGCTGCATCGCCGGAAACAGGCGCTTGCTGGCCGCTTCCTGGCTCAACCGCACAAATGCCGCGCTCGTCAGCGCCTGTAGCTCGCTGTCCTGTTCGACGCTGAGCCTCACGCCCAAGTGCCTCATGGCCTCGTTGAGTAATTTGGGATCGGCTTTGGCGTAAAGCTCCGCCATCTCGGCAAGTCCCACTGCCGTCTTCTTCCGCGCCGTGGCATCTTCGCTCTCCGCGCAGGACGCATAGTTCTCAAGAATGCTGATCGCTTCCGCTACATCTCCTTCCTTGATCAGCGACGAAACAAAAGATTGCACGTTGCGCGGCGGTATGCACCAGGCTTCGTTCGAGAGCAGCACCGCCCGCTTGTGCCCCTCCGGAACCGCCGCCCAGAATTGGCGGTCCAGAATCTCGCGGTGGGACTCCACCAGCATCCCGGCTTCCGACATTTTGTCTTCATGCGCCCCGAGAATCTTCCGCAGATTCTCGATTTCCTGGTTCATTCGGTCCAGCATTTGCCGCACCGCGTTCACTTTCACTTCGCCGCGCTCGTATCTTTCGAGTGCGAACCGGATCGCCAGATGCTCGGCCAGCTTGATCAGCACGGATTCATCGGGCTTGCCCTCGGGTGCTTGCGCCGCCAGCCCTGCAAGAGCCTGTCGCAGTAGGTCCTGCGAGTTCTCAGGTAACTCCGATACTTGTTTTTGGAAAGCGCTCGCTGCCGCGATGCCGCCCTGCCCCATGCCTACCCCGCCGAAGCTCGTCAGCGCGCTCAAAATACCCAGGATCTCATCTTCGGTTGGCTCACCCGACCGGCGTAGCGAACCGCTGAAACGGTTTGGCCTCGCCGTTCCCCCGCCGGGAAACCCGCCAGGCCCGGAGTACGTAGCGGCTAACTCGCCGCCCGAACCCCTTCGTTGTGTGCCCCCAGACTGTCGCAGCGACGCTGGTCCGGCGTCTTCGGAAGGCCAACCGCCGTTTACCCAAGCCTGGTTACCCAAAATGAACTCGCCCGGCCCGCCGGATCCCGCTCCCGAATAGAACCCGCCAGTCCCGGTTCCAACTCCGCCCCCGTTGCCGCTGGCTGCACCTGCGGGTGCCGGAGGAGACTTTTCACTCCCGCCACTGCCTGACTCCGACCTGTAACCCGGAACGGCGCCTGTTACTTCGGGCATTACTGGACCTCGCGGCACGGCCGACGCAGGTCCTGTCCCTTGACGCATTTGGTCCCCGGTCGATCCTGACCCGGCACCCTCAGCCGGTACCTGCTCGCCGTCTCCCTTCGAGCCTTCCGCGGCCGCAATCAGCTCCAGCAATTTCTGTGGGTCATCCAGCCACTTCTTGAATTGGTCTTGCTCGTCGGTCAAAGAAGCCGCAGCCAACTGAGCCGCCACGCTCGTCGCATCCTTCAACCGCGAATCGGTCGCCACAAAGCAAATCTCGTTAACGCGAATCCCTCTTACCTGCGCCAGGGCCGTTTTCAGTTGTTGCGCCAGTTCCGAAGGCTTGGCCTTCCCGGCTGGAAACGCATGCGCGAAACGCGCCAACTCGTCCTCGGTCACCGATGCCAGGAATTGCACGCTGGCCAAGCCCGCTGCCGAGAGAAGCTGCGCGAACTGCTTTTCCGCCGGCGAGCCCTCCAGCGGCACGCCATCCAGCAGCAATTGGGAACCGGTCGCGCCCAGCAATAGGCCGGCGTCCGATCCGCTCGGTGCGGCGGCCGTAAGCTCCTGCCAAGCGGTGTGCAATTGCTCCGTTGTGCGGACGTGCTCGAACCCATACAGCCGGGCAAACTTCAGCAGGATGTTCAGGCTGCGTACAAAAGCACGGCCGGCCGTTGTTTTTGGATCTGGCCTCATCCCTCTCCCGCGGCGTCCCGCATAGGAACTCCCTTCCTAGTACCGTAGTCGCATGGACAACTGCCCGGCAATGGTACAGAGGTCCCGGCGACGCCGCCTGATTAACCGTCATGAGTACGGCGGCAACCCCTGCTCGAAAGGACAGGTTTTTCACCGGCAAAGACAGGTGGGAAGGGGTCTCGTTCTCCGAACAGTGCTCAAACCCAAAAACGAATCGCGTGCAAGCTACGTGCCGCAACGCGGCGCTACATCTTCACGAAGCCAATCCGGGAGCGGCGCCGGCTCCGATTCACAACGTTCGCCACTTGCGGTAACCCTCCAAGGTCCAGCAGTGTCTTCCGCAGCCGCCCGCGATCTTCCAAGTCCATATCCACGAATTCGAATGCCATGGCTTGCGGGCGCGCCCCTCTAACGATGGCCTGCGCCCGAACCGACCGCACGCCTTGCGTCAGTTTCAGCGCCAGCAGCGAACCGGGCGCCAGATGGCGCTCTCCGGACCCGATGCCGCCGCCCAGGTTCAGCTCCGGCACCGTCAGCCGGAAATTCTCCCGAAGGTTTGTGGTGTGCATGATCAGGTTCCGCGACAGCTTCAGCCGCGCATAACGCCTTTGCCGGATCACCGATGCATTTTGTTCCGGATCCGCCGGCTCCAGCGCGAGTTCTCGCCGTTCGATCCCGCTTGCTGCCTGCTTTTCCAGGCCCCCAACCGGATCGATGCGCATCAATGTTTGCAGTGCGGTAATCCGCAGCTCGGCCGGATACTGCCACCGCCAAACCTGCTTGGCATCCAGAATCTTGTGCATCAACGGAGCGGCGGCGCTCGCTCGCAGCCGTCCCAACGCTTCAATCGCTTTCACGCGGATGAATCCGGGCGTGGCATCGCTCTCCGCCAATTCCAGCATCTTCGGAATGCAATCCGGATGTCCGCTCATCCCCATCTCGTCGATGGCCAGCGGACGGATCAAAATGTCCAGAGAGCTGAACAGCGCTACCAAAAGCCGCACCCGCGTATCCGGTGGTGCCGCGGCCAGTTGCCGAACCGTCCTGTCGTGCGTCGAGCGCGGCCACTGCGATAGCCGCACCGGAAGCACCTTCTCGACCGCCTCGGGCGAAAGCTGGCTTAGCAAGCCAACGACTTCAGCGGCCTCTCCGGCCGGCGCCGCTTGCAGCGTCTCCACCAGCTGGCTCACCGCCTCCTCGCCCAGGTTTCTGACGATCTGCGAAAGCAAATCGCAATCCTCGCGAAAACCGGAATGCCCGAACCGGCTCGTCACGTAATGAATCGTCGCGCGCGGCATCAGGTGCAGTATGTCCATCAGCCCGTCGGGAATTTGCGAAGTGCGCACCGCTTCCTCCACGAATTCCGGAATGCGGTCCTCCGCGCCGATGCGCGGCCGCAAGCTCTGCGTCGATCCCGGCCGCTGTGCTTCCACGCTGTCCAGCGAAGCCAGTGCTTGTTGCATGGCCGGGTAGCATCGCTTCGATGCCGCTTCCTGGCTCAAGCGCACGAACGCCGCGCTTACCAGCGTTTGCAGTTCCGGCTCGCGCTCCACGGCAAGCTGATTCCCAACCCGGCGAATCGCTTCCATCAATGCGCTGCCGTCGCCGCTGCCATACAG
>Ga0209073_10000087_pt1 | contig 12766 bp, 11 predicted proteins | sample GAAS100_FD_187520 | JGI IMG/M metagenome (GOLD analysis project Ga0209073, IMG submission 187520) | Agricultural soil microbial communities from Georgia to study Nitrogen management - GA AS100 (SPAdes) (version 2) | ecosystem: Environmental > Terrestrial > Soil > Agricultural land | place: USA...
TACGACATGCGCCGGGAGATCTTCGGGCACCTGCAACGCTTGCCGATGAGCTACTTCGACCGCAACCCGGTGGGCCGGCTGGTGACGCGCGTGACCACGGACGTCGACGCGCTGAACGATCTGTTCGCCGCCGGCGTGGTTACGATGATCAACGACTTCTTTCTGCTGGCGGTGATGGCCGGGCTGCTGTTCTGGATCGACGCGCGCCTGGCGGTGGACGCGCTGGCGATTCTTCCTTTCATCCTGGTGGTGACGTTCGTCTTCCGCAAGTACGTTCGCGACGCCAACCGCAAGATTCGCACGGCGATCGCGCGAATCAATGCGTTTCTGCAGGAATACATCTCCGGCATGTCGGTGGTTCAACTGTTCAACCGCGAGCAGAAGGCGCGGGAAGAATTCGGGCGGCGCAACCGCGACAACATGCTGGCGTGGCGGGACGCCATTCTGGCTTACGCGCTTTTTTATCCCGCGGTCGAGTTTCTGAGCACGGCGACGATCGCGTTCATCTACCTGGAAGGCGGCAACCGCATCCTTTCGAGCACGCTGACGCTGGGCGTGCTGATCGAATTCACGATGTACGCGAACCGTTTTTTCCGCCCCATTCAGGACCTGAGCGAGAAATTCAACATTCTTCAATCGGCGATGGCGGCGAGCGAACGCATTTTCAAGCTGCTGGACGAGCCGGCGCCGGCGGAATCTCCCGCGAACGCGAGACGGCTGGTGTCGCCGCGAGGCGAGATCGAATTTCGCAACGTGTGGTTCAGCTACAAGAATGTCGCGGAACCCGCCGATGAAGATTGGGTGCTGCGCGACGTGTCTTTCCGCGTAGCGCCGGGGCAGAATTTCGCGATCGTGGGGCACACCGGAGCGGGTAAAACCACGCTGATCTCGCTGCTGCTGCGTTTCTACGATATCCAGCGCGGCGAGATTCTGCTGGACGGCGTGGATACGCGCCTGCTCGACGTGCGGGATTTGCGGCGCCAGTTTGGAATCGTTCTGCAGGATCCGTTCCTGTTCACGGGAACCATCGAATCCAACGTTCGCCTGGGCACGACAGGGATTGCGTCGAGCGCGGTCGACCGCGCGATCGATGAAGTCGGCCTGGGCGAATTCGTGAGGTCGCTGCCGGAAGGAGCGGCCACGCCGGTGAGCGAACGCGGCTCGACGCTATCGGTGGGGCAGCGCCAGTTGATCAATTTCGCCCGCGCGCTGGCGCACAATCCGCGTTTTCTGATTCTCGACGAAGCGACCTCGAGCGTCGATACCAAGACCGAGCTGCAGATTCGCGAAGCGCTGAGCCGGCTGCTTTCGGGCCGCACGGCGCTGGTGATCGCGCACCGGCTGAGCACGATTCAGCACGCGGACCGGATTCTGGTGTTCCACAAAGGCCGCCTGCGCGAGCAGGGCGCGCACCAGGAGTTGCTGGCGCAACGCGGCATCTACTACCGGCTGTACCAACTGCAGTACAAGGAGCAGGAACTCCGGCTGCCGATCGAGACGAACGGTTCGGCGGAACAGTTCCCCGCCCCGCTGCCCGCCAGCGACTGATCATCGACCCCGCCATGGCGCCGACCACACTCCTCCTCTCCGCGGGCGAAGCCAGCGGCGATATGTACGCGGCGCAATTGGCTGCGGAGCTGAAGAAACTGACTGACGTGGAAATTTTCGGGATGGGCGGGGCGGAAATGCGGGCCGCGGGCGTGGACGTCATCGCCGATTACCACGAAGTTTCGGTTGTGGGAATTACGGAGATCCTGAGCCATTTGCCTTCGTTGATTCGCGCGATGCGCAAACTGGTTTCGGCGGCGCGGGCGCGCAAACCCGCTCTGGCGATCATCACGGACTTTCCAGGATTTCACCTGCGGCTGGCGCGCAAGCTGAAGCCGCTCGGCGTAAAGAACGTTTATTTCATCTGTCCGCAGTTCTGGGCATGGCGGCCGTGGCGCGCACGGCTGATTCGAAGGCGATTCGCGCTGGCGCTGTGCATTTTTCCGTTTGAAGAGAAATTCTTCGCGGATGCCGGCGTGCAAGTAAAGTTCATCGGGCATCCTCTGGCGGGACAGGTATGCGCGAAGCGCAGCCGGGAACAATTTTGCCGGGAGCACGGGCTCGATCCTCAAAGGCCGATCGTCACGATTCTGCCGGGCAGCCGGCGCGGGGAACTGGCGCAGCATCTGCCGGTGCTTTTTGCGGCGTGCGGGAAAATTGCCGCCGCGGAGCCGGTTCAATTCGTGATGGCTGCGGCTCCGGGACGCGCTGGTCTGCTGCGGGAAAGCTGGCCGCGGGAGCTGCGCGCGAGCGTGGTCGAAGGGGAGACCTACGACGCGCTGGCCGCCGCGGACGCCTCGATCGTTTCGAGCGGCACAGCCACCGTGGAAGCGGCGTTGCTCGACGCGCCGATGGTCGTTGTTTACCGGGTGACGCCGCTGACGGCGCTGTTGGCGAAGCCGCTGGTTCGCACGCCGTTCTTCAGCATGGTCAACCTGATTGCGGGACGCGCGGTGGTTCCAGAGCTGATTCAAACGCGGTTCACGGCGGAAAATGTGAGCGCGGAGATTCTGAAGCTGCTGCGCGAGCCCGACGCGCGTGAAGCGATGCGCAGGGACCTTGCCGAGGTCCGGCGGCGGCTGGGCCCTGCCGGGGCCGCGGGGCGCGCCGCCCGGGCGATTTGCAATCTACTGCCTGGGCCGTCTGGCAACGCTTCGTAGCGCGCTGCTATCCTATATATGTACATGGGATTCATTGAATTGCGATTGGAATAGAAACTGAAAGGCGACCGATGGCCCTCCGCCAAATTGCCCCCCGTTTGTGCAGTGTGTTGATTTTTCTGACCGCCTTTTCGGGCGCCGTTTCTCGCGCGCAGGCGCAAGTCCCCTCTCAAGATAATTTTCTCGCCGAGCACTACGATTTGACGGCGTCGCTCGATCCCGGCGGACAGTCTCTTTCGGCGACCGTTAAGGTTGACTTTGTGGCCAGAGAGGCGTCCAGCGTGGTGCGCGTGGAGTTGCACCCGAACCTGCGCGTAACGGAGGTCAAGGGGGAAGACGGCAAAGCGGTGAACTTTGAGCGCGAGAACGGCAATCCGCTGGGGTTGACGGTGAGCCTGCCGAGCCAGGTGGCGACGGGCGGAAAAGTATCGCTTACGTTCACCTACTCCGGAGTTCTGGCAAACGAGGAAAACAGCCCGATTCCCGGAGTGCGTCTCGCGTCGATCACTAAAGACGGAGCCTATCTTTTGCTGCCGGCGCGTTGGTTTCCGCTGACGGCCTACCCGACGCACGCCTATACCGGCGTGTTTCGCTTGAAGGTTCCGGATACGTTCGCGGTCGCCGGCACGGGCAAAGCCGGTGCGCCGGCGCCGTCAAGCGACAGTTCCGGGGGCGGAAGATTGCTGTACGAGTTTCATTGCGACCGGCCGGGACTGAACGGCACGTTCGTGGCGGGAGCGCTACAGTTCAGTCCGCAGCAAGCGGAAGGCATCAACGTAGCCGTTTATTCGCCGCATGCGGCTTCTTCGAGCGCGCCGGAATTCGCCAACGACGTGGCGCGGGCGATTACCACGTTTTCCGATCTTTTCGGTCCGATCCCCGATCCGACGATGGCGGTGATACAGATTCCGGACGGCACGGTCCGCGGCTTTGCGGGTCCCGGCGTCTTGCTGCTGGCGCAGCGTTATTGGGACCCCAAAGGCAATGACCGCATGATCGCGGGGCTGGTTGCTTCTCAATGGTGGGGAAACCAGATTCTGCCGGCGAGCACGGGCGATGTGTGGATCACCGATGGGCTGGCGCGCTATTCGGAGGAACTGTATGCCGAGCAGCGGTCGGGGAAAGAAGCCGGACTGCGCGCGGTGGACGAGTTCGCAGTGGGCGCGCTGATGTATGAGGACGCCGCGCCGATTGCGCAAGAGGCACGCCTGCAACCCTTCACCAGCGACTACCGGTCGGTGGTGATGAACAAAGGCGCCATGGTGTTTCACATGCTGCGCGCGCAAATGGGCGACACCGCTTTCAAGACGCTGCTGCACGACTTCTATTTCCGTTTTGCGGAGAAAGCAGCAAGCATCGCGGATTTCCAGGCGCTGGCGGAACAGGAACAGCAAGCCAGCCAGAAAGCGGGCGACGCGCCGCCGAACCTCCGCGGATTTTTCGCGCAGTGGCTGAATTCGACGGGCGTGCCTGATTTCTCGATCGAGTATGTGGTTTACCGCACGCCCAAGGGATTTCGCGTGGTCGGCAAGATCAAGCAGCCGCTGGACACGTTTTCGATGCCCGTGGAGCTGCGGATTGACACGGAAGGAAATCCGGAAAACAAAACGGTGGATGTAACGGGCACGGAAACCACGTTTGACGTCGAAACCTTCGGGCGGCCGAAGCCCAACGGAATCAAGATCGATCCGAACAATCTGATCCTTAAAGGAAGCCCGGCGCTTCGTTGCCGCGCCGCGATCGCGCGCGGGGAAGAATTGGCCGAAGTGGGCCGCTACTACGATGCGATTCAACAGTACCAGCGCGCGCTGACGATTCAGCCGGGCCGGCCTCTGGCGAATTTCCGCATGGGCGAGGCGTTTTTCTACCAGAAGAACTATCAAGCAGCCGCGAACGCTTTCCGGGAAGCGCTTCAGGCCGTTCCTGAACCGTCTGAAAAATGGACGGAAGTGTGGGGCCATATCTATCTCGGAAAAATTTTCGACTTGCTGGGCCAGCGGGCCCGCGCGGTGAACGAATACAGCAAAGCGAAACAAACGAACGACAACACGGGCGACGCGCAAACGGTGGCCGATAATCTGCTGAAGAAGCCCTATAGCGAAGGTTCGCAGGCGGCCGCGGCCGATCCCGGTGCGAAAACGCCGGCGTCCACGCCTCCCGCGGACGACCGTCCGAAACTCAAGAAGCCGCAGTCCTGATAGCGGGTTCCGCCGCGCGCGGCTGTCTCCAGCGAATCGCTTTCACGAAGTCCTTCAGGCACTGCGCCGCGGAAGCCACCACGCCGATAGCCATCACGAACCAGATGTTCATGTTGATCCAGTGGGCGGCAAGTTGCGCTTCCTGCGCTGGATGATTTGGCCCGGTCATCAGCAGCCACTCGGTCTTGACCTCGGGCCAGTGCGCACGCACCACGAAATAAGCCATGAGCGCGACGCCAGCGTTGATTGCGACCTTCGCGGCGAGGCGAGGCCTCGTCCAGTAAGGGCGGATGAGGTTTGCGGCCGCTACCCCAACGTTCAACAGGGAGAGCAGTATGATGGGCACGAAAAAGTGAGAATGAAAATCCTGCCAGACGGGTCCCCAGGTCCAGTGGATTCCGGCCTTTTCGAGTCCCCAGGAAAACGGGAATCCTTGCGGCATGACGATCCACCAGGCGATGAAGATGAGTCCGAGGACGATTTCCACGGCTGAGGCGAACCGGGAAACGCGGTAGGGATCCCTGACGGGCCGAACGGCGGGGAGCGTTCGCGGGTTCCAGTTGTCGAGGATGCCGCTGGTCGCATGAAAGTGCTCGATCGCGGCGAAAACGATCGTGATGATCGAGAACAGCATGGCCAGGGCCGTCCATAGCGAACCCCAAAAGGATCCAATTACCTGGCCGATGGGATGGGAAGTTCCGAAAAGAAGCAGGGCAAACGCGCCAATGGCCCAGGGTACGAGGTAACACAGCACGGAGATCTTCAGCACAAACACGTACACCGGAAACAAGCCCGGACCGATCAAATAGCGCTGCGGACGGTAGCGCATCGCCACCAGCATGGGCCGCCCGCGTTTTCTCAGCAGCGATTCCATTTCCGCGTCGTTAAGCTTGCGCGCGAGACCGGCTTCCGCCTCTTCGACCTGAGATCGCAGGTCTTCGCCGAGCTCCGCCAGAATGTCGTCCTGCTGCGCCTTAGGGAGCCAGAACTTCACGGCCTGCAAGTAGCGTCCGAGGAGATCCATGGATTTATCCTTTCACGATCGCTTCACGATCCCGTTCAACGAGGAATCGATGCTCTTCCACTCCGCCAGCAATTGCTTCAGCATGGCTTTTCCGTCCGGGGACAAGCGGTAGAAGCGTTTTTGCCTCTTGTCTTCTTCGCGCCACTGGCTGGCAAGGAGTCCCTGGGCTTCGAGGCGCCGCAGCAGCGGATACAGAGTGCCTTCGTCGATGTTCATGCCGTGTTCGGCGAGAGCCTTTCTCAAGGTGTAGCCGTACAGCTCGGAGCGGAGCTGAGCCAGGACCGCGAGGACAAGGGAGCCGCGGCGCAATTCGAGGCGCAGGTTCTCGAAGAGATTGGGTTCGAGGGTCATAGGATGGTGTGGCGCATAGTATATGGCATACACTATGCGACACACAGTACAAGTTGTCAAGCTATTTTTTGCGCATGGATCGGCGTCAGCCCGCGGCCGGCGACGCCGGGACGGCAGAGGCGAACTGGGGGGACGGCGCGAGCGGTCTCAGGTGAACTGAATCTGGAGACGTCTCCAAGCTTGGCTGAAGGTTTCGCGCGAACGCTCGTCAAACAGGACAAAGTAGACGGTTTGCAAGGACGTTTCGTTGCGCAAATGCTCCGCCGCTTCGCGAAGCATGATCTCGGCGCACTCCTCGACGGGGAAACCGGAAACTCCGGTGCCAATCGCGGGAAACGCTATGGTCTTCAGGCCGCGCTCCGATGCCAGCCGGAGTGAGTGCGCCGTAGAAGTTCGCAGCGACTTGGCGGTCGTCTGCACGCCGCGCAAACTCATGCTGGCCGCATGAATCACATGCCGCGCTTTCAAATGGCCGGCTCCGGTGATGGCCGCGTATCCGATGGGAATCGTGCCGATGGCGTTGCACTCTTCCTGTATCGATTCTCCGCCTTTGCGGCGGATGGCGCCCGCGACGCCGGCTCCGAGCTGCAGATCGTTATTTGCCGCATTCACCACGGCGTCGACGTCCATCTCCGTGATGTCGCCCTGCTGGATGACAATACGGTCCGCGATGGACGCGGCATGCCGCTGCTGTGGTGCAACCGTCATGCGGATTCGTCCTCCCTCATCTCGAAGAGGGCTCTACTTATAATCATAAACCCCTCGTCCGGTCTTGCGTCCCAGCCGCCCCTCCTGCACCAGCTTGCGCAGCAGGGGGCTGGGGCGATACTTCTCTCCTAACGTCGAATGCAAGTACTCGAGAATGCGCAGGCGCACGTCCAGTCCGACAAGATCGACGAGCTCGAATGGCCCCATGGGATGATTCAGCCCGAGCTTCAAAGCCTTGTCGATATCTTCGGCGGACGCAATGCCCGCTTCGAGCATGGCGAACGCCTCGTTGCCGATCAACGCGTTTACGCGTGTGGTGATAAATCCCGGTGACTCCTTCACGACCACGACTTCTTTTCCCATTCGCGATCCGACTTCACGGCAAATGGCTATGGTCGCCTCGGAAGTTTTGGGAGCGCGCACAATTTCAATCAAGCGCATCTTCGGAACGGGGTTGAAGAAATGCATCCCGACGCAGAGCTCCGGCCGGTAAGTCATCTCAGCCATCTCCGCAACGGAAAGCGACGACGTGTTGCTGGCCATGACGGCTTCGGGCTTGGCAAACTTGTCAAACAGGGTAAACAGCTCGAGCTTGAGCTCCATCTCCTCGGGAACGGCCTCGATCAGGAAGTCGGCCTGCCGGCAAACCTCCTCGACGCTCGAAGACGTCTCGATTCGCTTTAGGGCCGCGTCGCGATCCGCGTCGCCGACCTTGCCTCGACGCACGCCCTCATCGAGAGCTTCGCGAATCCAAGCCACGCTCTTGGCGAGGGTTTCGGGCATCACGTCTTCGAGAATCGTGCGGTAACCGCCGAGGGCGGCGGCGTAGGCAATGCCGCGGCCCATCGTACCCGCGCCGATCACACCGATGGTCTTGACTTCCATGCAGGTCTCCCGTTGCGGCTTTTTTGCTGGGACCAGAGCCGGGCCGCCGGCGCTCTTCTCAGAACGCGGGTGTGTGGCCAGCCCCTACCAACGTGCGCTACCGCCCCTGAAATTTTGGCGGCCTCTTCTCGAAGAAGGCGCGAATACCCTCGCGGCAATCCTCGGAAAAATAGCATGCCAGCTGATGTTCAGCTTCCGCTTCCAGCGCGCGCTCCAGCGCTTGCCGACTATCGCCAAACAGGACGCGCTTTGCCGCGCGAATCGCCAGCGACGGCCCGTCGGCCAACTTCCGCGCGAACGCCGCCACTTCACTTTCGAGCTGCGACGCGGAAACAACACGGTTCAGGATTCCGAGGCCCAGTGCGGTTTTTGCGTCGATCATGTCACCGGTGTAAAACATTTCCGCGGCTTTCGAGGGCCCCACAAGCTCCGGGAGAAAGAATGTTCCGCCGTAGTCGGGAAACAATCCCACTTTCGCGAAGTTCTGCCCGAAGGTCGCCTCTTCCGAGGCGATCCGTATGTCCGCCGCCAGGGCCAGGTTCATTCCCGCTCCGGCGGCAGGTCCGTTGACGGCCGCGACTACCGGCTGCGGAATCGTCCTCATCTTCAACACCGCCTGCATTCCCGCGCGCAGAATCGGCCGAAGCTGCTCGATGTCCCGGGCCTCCCTGCCCTTTCCGATCGCCGCTAAATCGCCGCCGGCGCAAAACGCCCGTCCGGCTCCCGTGAGCACAACTACGCGCACGGACTCGTCCGAGCCCACGCGCGAAAGCGCTTCGTTCAACGCCGCCGATAACTCGTTGTTGAGAGCGTTGAGGCGGTCCGGACGATTCATCACCAGCGTGGCGATACCGTCCTGGATGGTCTCCAGGAGGACGGGCGCCGTGGACGGCGATACCGATGAGTGATTCATGGCACACTCCGCTGCTGCAACAGTTAAAACTGCCGGGAGGAGCAACGTCAAGCAGGGAGGCTAATGCGCCGCGACGAGTTCGTGATCTTTCTGCGTTTTTCTGACGAGGTGCGCCAGCTTGCGGTAAATCGACAGTTTCTCTTTCTGGGCCAGGACATTTTGTCCGCTGGTGGAAGGCAGCACGAAAACACGGGCGCCGTAAAGCAGCTCTTTCTGCGCGCCGTAGGCGCATTTTCTTTGCGCGAACTGCTCGTATACGCTCTTGCCGTTGAAGGCGATCACCCGCGGGGTGAATTCCTCAAGCTTCTGCGACAGCAGGATGCGGCCTTCGGCAAAGTCCTCGCGGCTGAGTTCTTCCATGCCCTTGGTGGGCCGCTTTACCAAATCCGTGAGCCCGATGCCAAATTCGATTATGCGCTTGTCGTCGCGGTACTCCAGAGGCTCCGGGATTACTCCGGCCGCGTACAGAACGGGCCAAAACTGGTTGTTGCGGCCTGAATAGTAATGGCCCACTCGCACGGAAGACTCGCTCGGGTTGCAGCCCACGATGACGAGCTTCATGCCTTTGCGCAGATGGTCGGGCAGGGTCTTCATGTCTTGTCTTGCGAGGTGCCCCTTACAGTAAGCATAAGGGGAATTGTCGTTCGTCAGGAGGGCTAAAGCGCTTCAAGGCTTCCAAAACGGCAAGAGCCGGCCGAGGTTCTTTTCTCTCGCCAATGCGAAGATCCTCATCGCCGAAGCCAAATCCCAGGCGGCAATTCCGTTGGACTTGAACAGCGTCACTTGCGCCTGCGACGTCCTGCCCGCGGCCTTTCCGGCGACAAGCTGCGGCAGTTCGTTCACGGAATCCCACCGCGATTCGTTTCCTTGAAGTGCCAGGATCAAATCGCCGGCTTCCTGCTTCGATTGCTCAATGGAATCCACAAAAATGGCGTCCGCCTTCTCGATTGCTTCGTCGTCCAGTTCGCGCTTGTGCGCGTGATTGGCCCCAATCGCGTTGACGTGCGCTCCCGCGGAAATGTCGGCGCCTGCGAGCACCGGTTTGCTCGAAGTCGTGGCTGTGCAAATAATGTCCGCTCCTTGCGCGGCATCCGCCGAGCTTCGCGCCGCATCCACGCGAAGGCCGAGCCGCTCCGACAGTTCCTTGCAGAAGGATTCGCGCCTCTGGGGATCCCGCCCATACACACGAACAGCCTCGAGCTGGCGCACGGCGGCGATGGCCTCCAGCTGTGTGCGCGCCTGCCCTCCGGTGCCGATGATCGCTGCCGTCTTCGCGTCCTTCCGCGCCAGATATTTCGTGGCGACGCCCGATGCTGCGCCGGTGCGCAATTGTCCCAGGTAGTCGGCTTCGATTACCGCCAGCAGCTCTCCGCCGGCCATTTCGTACAGCGGCACCAGAAACCTCAGCTTGCCGCCCGCGTAGGTGTACTGCTTCATGGCCAAGTAACCTGCGGCATGATCAGCGGCTGCCATGTAATGAAAGAACCCGCCGCCGGCAAGCTCGAACCTTCTCCTGGCATGAACCACCACTGCTCCGCTCGCCTGCTTGCGCGAAACTTCTTCCACCGCTTCGAGCGCCAGCTTCATGGTGAATACGGAGCGGACATCGGATTCGGAAATGTGGATTGTCATGGTAGATCCTGAAAAATCGCGGGCTAGGTGAACGGCCGGCGTCCCCGGTCGCCGCTAGCGCGGGGTGCTCTGTGCGACCTTCGCCTTCTTCGGCTTCGGGGCGTCCCCTTCGCGGATTCGCCGCACTATCGTCTGGATCATTTTGTAGGCCTGCTCTTCGCCGGACTGCGCCTGATGGAAACGAAACTCCGGCTGCCCTTCTTCGTTCTTGCCGACACGAATGGGCATCTTTCCGCAAACGTCATTCTCAATGAATGCCGTTTCGTAGCGACCGCGCCTCCGGTTCCAGGTGTACACCCTGAGGTTCGTGAAATCGCACGCCTGGCCTTCGGGCCCGCGCGCCGCGGCGAGCAGGTATTGCGGCACATCGCCGGATTCTCCCGGAACACGATTCAACTCAAACCACGCGACTGGCCGGAGATTCGCGGCATTCGCACCTTCGCGAATCGCATCCGGCACGTCCAATTCGATGAAGCGCGCTACGACCCATCCCGCCACCGGCACGGATTGATCTCCGGGTTCCGTGGTTGTCTGCGGAACGCTGCCGCGCGCAGCCGTTTCGCCCGGCGGCCGGGTGGCAATTGCTCTCACCAGGAACCAGTCCTCTTTCTTCACGTCTTTCGATGCTTCATCGGACTCCTTGTCGTCGGTATTTGGCGTCCAGTCCGCTACGGCGCGACCGACCACTTCCACAGGCACTCCGCGGGTGAACTGGTAGAGCCGCCCGGCGCTCCGGCCCGGCTCCACGCGCAGGTTTGTGGACACTTTGGTGCGGCCGCGCGCCTGCACCGGCAGCTTATCCACCTGCCGCAAGAGCTCCTCGCTTTTCCTCCACAATTCCGGCGCCACCAGGTTGCGCGACTCCACCCAACCGATTACGCCGGATGTCGTTCGTACCTTCACATAGCCGTTGCGATGCGCCAAAGTATCGACGCGGTCGCCGTAATGCAGCGTGCCAAGTTCCTGCTTCACTTGGGCCACGCTGCTCAAGAGCGGGAGGCTCTGCCCGCTGACGTAAGCTTCGCCGATCGCTTCGTGTTTCGGGCGAAAGTACCACGCCAGCAGCGCAACCGCACACAGGAGGGGCACCGCAACCAGTAGCTTTCGTTTCATCCGGTCACTCGTCGTTCCATCTGTTGCTGAGCTTTGATTGTACCAATTCGCGGGGCGCGCGGCTGCGGCGGTGCCGCGGATTCTTCAACGGTTTTGCTGATATGATGACGTGGCCCGAAATTTATCCTCGGCTTCCGGAGCTTCCGTGAGGTTCTTAAGCTCTCTCCAGCCCGTTGCTCTGCTCGTTCTGCGCCTCGCCCTCGGAGTCATTTTTCTGACGCACGGTTACCCGAAAATCGCCAAGCCCGTGCCCGCCATCTTCACTTTTTTCATGCAGCACGGCTTCCCTGCTTATTTCGTTTACGTTTCCGGCGTATTGGAAGCGTTTGGCGGTGTGCTGCTCATCGTCGGACTTTTTACACGCCCTGCCGCCTTGCTTCTGGCGGCCGAGATGGCTGTGGCTATTCTCAAAGTACACAGCGCGGGCGGAATCCTGGCCGTGCACAATTACGAATTTCCTTTGTCCCTCGCCGTTGCTTGCTTTGCTCTCTCCGCGCTCGGACCGGGAATATTTTCTCTGGACGCTATCTTCCTTGGCGAAAATACGGGGAAAACCCGCGCTCAAAAGACCTCGCGGAAATAAACCGCGGGCGATTTGCGGTCTCTCTCCCGTTCTTGCGTTGTCCTGTCTCTCGAGATACAGCGAAGTCCCAATAGGCAGTGTTGCTTTCGCTTTCTATTCTAAAAAAGCAATCGGGCAAGCCGTCTTTTCCCCTGAGCTGGACTTTACTTGCCCTCCAAACATCGAAACGACAAAGGAGTACGCCGTGGCCCATCGCACCGCAACTCTGACGAATCCAACAGCCGAACCGCTCACCCGCGAACAGCTCATCGAAAGATTGAATGAAGACCTTGCGCGCGAATACCAGGCCATCATCGCTTACGTGGTGTATTCCCAGGTCCTCAAGGGAGCCGCGTATATGAACATCGCTTCGCAACTCGAACAGCATGCCTCCCAGGAGCTCCAGCATGCGATAACCATCGCGCGGCAGATCGACTATCTGGGTGGAACGCCAACCGTCCAGCCCGGGCCCGTCAAACTCAGCGGCAAAAACGACGAGATGCTCCGCGCCGATCTCGAAAATGAAAATGAGACGGTGCGCAATTACCGGGATCGCGTCCGCCAGTGCGAATTGCTCGGAGAATTCGCCATGGCCGAGCAGATTCGCGACATCCTCGTCAATGAGCAGGACCATCAGATCGACCTGGCTGTCGCGCTGGGCATTGATGTCCC